>Ga0302282_1003274_pt1 | contig 10801 bp, 6 predicted proteins | sample III_Fen_E1_3_FD_198763 | JGI IMG/M metagenome (GOLD analysis project Ga0302282, IMG submission 198763) | Peat permafrost microbial communities from Stordalen Mire near Abisko, Sweden - III_Fen_E1_3 | ecosystem: Environmental > Terrestrial > Soil > Wetlands > Permafrost | place: Sweden: Abisko... | reverse complement strand
GCTTCGATCCGGCTTTCAGCAGCAGGCCATCCTTGTTCACCCCGTAGTCTCCCTGACCGATCCGCACTTTGCCGTTCTTGTCGTCCTCGCAAGTCAGCCCCTCAGAGGTCGCCGCGGGAGAGCCTACCGGGGAATTGCCCTGGCAGGTGATCACGTCGCCATAGCGGCCCAGAGCCTTCTTGTAGAAGGCGGTCACCTGCTCCTTGCTATCGGGGGTGGCGTAAGAAACAGCCCGCACACGCAACTCCCATTCGCCAAAGCCCAGTTGGACGTCCGCGGACTTGTGCTTGTCCTTATCCTTCACTGGCTGCGCGCCGGGATAAACCGGCAGTCCAAGGTCCGCCGCCGTGGTCTGGTCGGTATTCACATGAATGCCTCCAAAAGGTGTATTTACCTGGACGGTCTTGTCCTCACCATTCGAGTCCTTGTCCACATGTACGCTGCATCCGGCAAGTCCGGCAGCCAACGCCAACCCAGCCACCATCCCCGCCGCATTCCACATGCTGTTCCGCATCATGGCAATCGTCCTCTTGCCCTCTAATACGTCTGCACGCGCGCAAAGGTTCCGGAATTCGCCGCCGGCCGGCATTCTCACGCGCAGATTGGCGGGCAATCGCCAGGCCGGTCTGGTTCTCGCCAACAGGCTCGCAACATCCTATCTTTACCTGTACTTGCGCAATACTCCCAGCACCCGGCCCTGAATGGCCACTTGAGCCGCCGGCACGTAGATCGGTTCCATCTCCATGTTGGCCGGCTGTAGCCGCACCACGCCGCCCTCGACATAGAAACGCTTCAGCGTAGTCTCGGCGCCATGCACCAGGGCCACCACGATCTCGCCCTGCCGCGCCGTCCGCGTGCGCTCGACCAGCACGTAGTCGCCGCTGATGATGTGTTCATCGCGCATCGAATCGCCGCGCACTTCAAGGGCAAAGACGTCGCGGTTGCCCACCACGTCGTGCAGCGAGATGCTCTCAGAGGTCTCGACGGCCTCCACGGGCATTCCGGCTGCGATCCGCCCTGCCAGCGGCACACGGTCGCTCGTCCGGGAGCGCGTGCCTGGCGGCAGCACATCGATGGAGCGGCTGCGGTTGTGAACGCGATCCAGCAGCCCTTTTTTCTCGAGATTGGTAACGTGCTTATGCACGGTCGCCAGGCTCTTCAGCCCCATTCCGCGCGCAATCTCCTCAAACGACGGGGAATAGCCGTTGCGCGCCACAAACGACTCGAGGAAATCGACAACTTCTTTTTGCCTTCGTGTAACAGCCATGGGCGCATTATAGCGAATAAAAAGCGAATTGCGCAATTCTTTTTTCTATTGGGGTTCAAGATGGAAAATGGCCCTTACCGCGGATGCGCCGGATGGCCCGCTTCCATTGATCGGGGAAACCAGAGTGCGTTGCTGAATCCCTCGATTCGGCGACGCCCTGGCGATGCTTCCGTGCCAGGAGACTTGGCTCCGTTATAATCTGGAGCGCATCAAACCGTCGTCTTTCGCAACGGCCCAAAGCTTTCGAAACAGGGGTAAGGAGCAGGAAAAGATCGATCCGGAAAGAGTCTCGCCGCGTGGAAATCGATAACTATCCGATCGCAGAAAGCGCGCAAAAGGCAGTTGAAGGGGCGAAGTCCCCGTCGCGCCTTGCTGTCTTTCTTTACGCATTCACCGCGGCAACATTTTTCGGCGCCATCAATGCGGTGCAGATTATCAGCGTGGACAACGGGCAGCAAGGATGGGGTGAAGTACTGGCACATGCGCTCCTTCTTTGGTATCTTTTTCTTCCCATTGTTCCATTGGCCATCGTATTGACGAGAAGGCTGCCGGCGGCGCAGGGACACAAGCTGCGCAACCTCTGCATTCATTCCCTGATCGCGCTCGCCGTCGGAGCAGCCCATCCCTACGCCTACTTGCTTGTGTACTCGCTGGCGACGCAGCCGCGCTGGGCGATTGAGGTGGTCCGAACCTCCTTGCCCTATTTGCACCTCTGGTATATGCAAGACCTTTTGACGGCTGTACTCGCTTACGCCGTGACCGCTGCGGCAACCCATGCCTTTCTTTACTATCGGAGCTTCCAGGAGGGTCAGTTGCGGGCCGCACAGTTGGAAGCTCAATTGGCCAATGCGAATCTGACCGCGCTCAAGATGCAGCTTCACCCCCATTTTCTTTTCAATGCGTTGCACTCGATCTCCTCCTTGCAGATGATTGACAGCAACGCGGCGCAGAAGATGACAGCGTTGCTCGGTGACTTTCTGCGCATGACGTTGCGCGATGTTCATCAGCAGGAAGTTCCGCTCCGGCAGGAGTTTGAGTTCTTGCAGCGCTACCTTGCCATCGAACAGATGCGCTTCGGCAGCCGGCTGTGCTTCAGGGTGGAAGCAGCGCCGGAGATTCTCGATGCCGCGGTGCCCCAACTGATTCTCCAGCCTATTGTCGAGAATGCAGTGCGCCATGGCATTGCACCCTACGGCTCTGGTGGAGAGATCGTTGTCAGCGCCGTTCGTGACGGCAAGCGTCTCTTGCTGACAGTGCAGGACAGCGGACCAGGGATTCTGGAGGACCGTCTCAACCTTCCGGCCGCTTCCGGTCTCGGCCTATCCAATACGCGAGCCCGCCTCAGCCAGATCTATGGCCCGGCGCAAAATCTGACTCTCGAAAACGTCTCCCTATGCGGATTCCGCGTCCAGATCGAGATTCCATTTCATACATTGACCGAAAGGAGTCATCCCGCGAATGGATCCGCATCGGATACGCACGCTGATCGTTGACGATGAGCCGCTGGCGCGCGCAATGCTGCGCACTTTTCTCGTCGAAGACCCAGAGATCGATGTGATCGGCGAGTGCGGTGACGGTTGTACAGCCGTCGAGATGATTGAGTCGGCTGCGCCCGAACTGGTCTTTCTCGATATACAGATGCCCGATCTCGACGGCTTTGGCGTTCTGCGCGCTCTTGAGCCGTCCGCCATCCCCAACGTCGCGTTTGTCACGGCTTACGACCAATTCGCTTTGCAGGCATTCGATGTTCACGCCATCGACTATCTTCTGAAACCATTTGACCGCGAGCGCTTTCAGCGGACGCTGGCCCGGGCCAAGCAACAGATAACCTATCAGAAGCGGGAAGAAGTGAATGCGGCGCTGATACGGATTCTCAACGAGCAGTGTGCCCGCCCCCGGCCTTTGCAGCGCATCCTCGTCAGGTCGGGCGACAAGACCTTCTTTGTGCGCCCCGGCGAGATCGCATGGATCGAAGCGCAAGGCAACTATGTCGCATTGCATGTTGGCGAGCGGTCTCTTCTATTGCGTCAGACGATCGCCACCCTTGAGAAGCAACTCGATTCGGCCAGATTCCAGCGCATACAGCGCTCCACGATCGTCAATCTGGACTCAATCCGCGAGATGCATCCTGCCGGACGAGGCGAGTACGAGATTGTCCTCAAGGATGGCGTTACGCTGAAGCTCAGTCACACCTATCGCGAGTCGTTCGTCCGCTTCGCCTCTGGCGCAAGGTAATCGGAATCAACCTCGGCCAAGGCGCCTTCGTCCCTCGAAAGTCCGTCTTCGTCACAAACTTCAGGAAGATCGCCCTGGGCCCATGAATAATCGGTGCTGTGTGCAGATGAATGTGGCGTCTGCGAGGCGCTCGACAATGAGAAGGTTTTTCGGATTCGTCATCGTGTTCGTCATCTCCGGGTTGGTGGGCTGCGGAACTGGCTACCAGGCAGCGATAGGCACTCAGTCGACGGGTTCCGTTGCAACCCAGCAGGTTCCGGCCGCACCCACCGCGTTGACGGCCTCGGCTGGCAATGCGCAGGTTGCGCTCACCTGGAGCGCCAGCGCAAATGCCAGCGGTTACCATGTCAAGCGCGGCATGGCTAGCGGAGGTCCGTACACGCTAGTGGCTTCGACCGCTTCGGCCTCCTTGAACGACACCTCGGTAAGCAATGGGACGACTTACTATTATGTCGTTACCGCGTATAACACCGCCGGTGAGAGTGCCAATTCGAACGAAGCGCCGGCTACGCCCGCACACCTGTCCGCCACCTACTATGTCTCGCCACTCGGCAACGATTCATCGACGGGTACGCTGGAGCAGCCATTCGCCACGGTCCAACATGGGCTGAATCAGCTCCTGGCCGGGGACACGCTGATCCTGCGCGCGGGCAACTACCATGAGAGCGTAACTGTCGCGCGCTCCGGCACAGCCAGCGCGCCCATCACGCTGGCGGATTATCCTGGCGAAACCGCAACTCTGATCGGCGCTCAGCCTGTCACAGGACCGTGGGCGATTTATGCCGGGTCGATCTACAAGACGCCGTGGCCCTCGCAGCCAATGCAAGTCTTTTCCGACGGCCATCTGCTCAACGAGGCGCGCTGGCCCAATTCGCCCATCGAGAGTCTTGCGGGCATGACCTATTCCATCGCCGACGCGGGCGACGAGACCTCGCTGACCAAGGCCAATCTGCCGCCCGTGGATCTGACCGGCGCGTGGCTCCGCGTCATGGCCGGTGAGGCCTGGGTGGGCTATGAGCGCCAGATCGTTACCGACGACCAGGCCACCGGCAAACTCACCTGGAGCGAGCCCGTCAACCAGCTCTCGATGCTGATTCCCCGGCGCGGCAACAAGTTCATTGTCTTCGGCAAGCTGAATCTGCTCGATGCGCCCGGGGAGTGGTATTGGGATCCGAACGCGCAGATGCTCTACGTCTGGACGCAGGATGGCGCATCGCCGGCTGGCCGCGTCGAGGCTGGAACCGCTCCCGCTGTATTGAATTTGAGCAACCAATCATTCATTACCGTCAACGGACTGCATGCCCGCGGCGGATGGTTCAACCTGCAGAACAGTTCTTCCTGTACGATCAAGAACTTTCTTCTCTATGCGCCCAACTGGATTCGCGGCTACGACGGGTACAACGTTAAACCTGAGTTCTATGGCGGCATTGAAGTCTCCGGTTCAGGCAATGTGATCAACGGCGGACTGATAGAGTTCGCCGGGCGCGCCAGCATTTACCTGGCCGGCTCCAACAACACCGTCGAGCAGGTGACGATTCAGGATTCAGGACTAACCTGGAGCAACGATGCGGGCATCGTCGCATCGGATGGCACTCAGAATCTGATTCAGAACAATACCATTCAGCGCACCTCCCTGGCAGGCGCTACCTTAGGAAGCCAACTGAAGGTCTTCAACAATCTAATCACGACCCCCTGCCTCTTCATGGAAGACTGCGGCAACCTCAACGCCTGGAGTGCGGATGACCAGGGCACGGAGATCGCCTACAACATCCTCAAGGACAACCAGGTCCGTTGGGGCGCCGCAATCTATCTGGATGCGGGAAGCCATAACTTCTATCTCCACGACAATCTCGCGCAGCAGATTCTTTGGAGCGGAGCCAACATCACCGGCATAGACACCATCGAAAACAACACCTTTCTCGACGTGCAGCATCAGGGAATCAACTTTGTTCCGGGCGCAAATGTGATCGGCGCGGATTGGTCGGCGGGAATTGCCGAACACAACCAGCTTGGCGAACCTTTCCCCATCGAGGTTGCGCTGGTGCAGCCCACCAGCATCATTCCCGACTACGCCTATTACTTCGCCTATGTCACGCTGACGCCCTCACCCGGCCCGCGCCGCGTCGAGGTGGATTTCTCGCAGATGGCGCAGCCAGCCTGGAGCCAGAATCAGTTGCCGATGGATATCTCCCAGGTGTGGGCGATCACCTTTGCCCTGGATCCCATCGCCAACGATTTCAATTACATCGTCAGTAACCTTCGCCTGCTGCCGGCCGGCGCCACAGGCGATGCCGGCGCGGTGGCCGTCAACGGCGGCGACTGGACGGTGAGCTGCAATGGAGGTTCGACCTGCGCGCTAACCAATCCCTCGCCGAGCACCTGGGGCGACACAGGCAGCAGCGTCTTCGACGGGCAGAATGTGCTCACCGCGCCTCTGCAATCGAGCCTGACCAACTTGAATGCATATCGCGGACTCGCCTTCGAGATCGCCGGCTCGGCGTCGAGAACCTACAATTTCCAGGGCTATCAGGATCTGGACAACGGTCCCAGCGCGGCTGCTGGCCGCGGCGCAACCCTGCCATCGAACATCGGCGCAGACCCAAACTATGTTGCACCTTAGGACTTATCCGTAAATAGGTAGCGCCGACCTCCAGGTCGGCTATCGTGCGGGCCTTCTGGCCCGCGCTGGGATGCTGGCGGCGAGGACGCCACCAGTACAGCCGCTCTGGAGAGCGGCGTTACTCAAATGCGCCGGGCGCCCCATCCTTTCCACAGTCTCATCGTGGAAAAGGTGGGAGAGCACATATCTCGACGATCCGAAACGGGTATCAGACCTTGTCGCATCCCACCCTCGCGACAAAATCGTCGATTGGATCGAGACATCGATTCCCTGCAATCTTCGTCTATTGCCTCAGCTCCACCAGCGTCGCCCCCTGGCCGCCTTCGTTTTGGGGGGCTTCGGCCAATGTGGCTACGTGGGGATGGCCTTTCAGGAATTCGCGGACGCCGCGGCGGAGAATGCCTGCACCGTGGCCGTGGATGATGCGGACGCGGGGCAGGCCGGCGAGGAAGGCGCGGTCGAGATACTTTTCAAGTTCTTCGGTGGCTTCGTCCACGGTGCGGCCAATGAGGTTGATCTCCATGCGCATCTCGTCGGTGTTGGCGCTGGTGACGGTGACGTGGATGTTCTGTTGCCGGCGAGCGGCTGCGAGCGGGTCGTACTTTGGATTTGCCTCGAATGCACAAGAAGGCTGCGGCTCGCAGAGCTCGTCGCGCTTGACGCGCATCTTGATGGGGCCGAGGGCAACTTCAAAGATGTCTTTCTCCACCTCGCGCTGCACCACGGCAATCTTGTTCATGGATTTGATGCGAACCTGATCGCCGGCCGCGATGTGCTTCAGCAAATGCGGCTGAGCGTTGGCGTCACCCACATCTGCGCCGGTGCGATGGGCCACCACGGTCTGGTTGAAGCTCTCCTGAAACTCGCGGCGCAGGCGCAACATGCGGCGTTCGGCTTCCTTGGAAAGCTTTTGCTGCGATGCGCGGTCTTCGATGGCGCGCACCGTCTCGCGCATCTGAAATTCGAAGTCCTTGAGCAGCGAAGCCAGCTTGGTTTCAAGGTCGCGGGTGCGATTGCGCAGCTCCACGTCGCCCTCGCGCGCGAGACGGGCGCGCTCCTGGTTGAGGGCGTATTGCTGTTCGCGTGCGTTCTTCCTCTCCACTTCAAGGGCGGCAAGCTCGTTATGCAGCTTGTCGAGAAAGCGAGCGATATCCACCTGCTGGGAGCCAAGCCGCTGACGGGCGGCGGCGACGATGCTTGCGTTCAACCCCAGCCGCTCTGCGGTCTGGATGCCGGCCGAAGCGCCTGGTACGCCAAGGCGAAGCTGGTAGTTGGGCGCGAGCGTGAGTTCGTCTACACCGGCCGCCGCGTTCAGCACGCCCGGAGTGTTCGCCGCGTAGACCTTGAGCGATGTGTGATGCGTCGAGATGAGCGACCATGCGCCCGCACTAAGAAAGTGGCTGGCAATAGCCACGGCCAGCGCCGAGCCTTCCTCGGGATCGGTCGATGAGCCCAGCTCGTCCAGCAGCACGAGCGCGCTTGCATCGGCCAGGCGCGAGAGGCGGTCGAGGTTGGTGATGTGCGCGGAGAAGGTGGAGAGTGCCGCCTCGATGGATTGGGCATCGCCGATGTCGGCCAGGAACGCGGTGAAAACAGGAAAGCAGGCGGCGGCGGCAGGGACTGGCAGGCCGGCCTGGGCCATCATGGCCAGCAGGGCGGTGGTCTTGAGCGTGACGGTCTTGCCGCCCGTGTTGGGGCCGCTGATAATCATCTGCCGCGACGCTGCAGTCAGCTCCAGCGTGAGCGGAACGACCTTGCCGCCGGTTGCACGAAGCCGCTTTTCGAGCAGCGGATGACGGGCCGATTCAAGGCGAAGATGATCGGGCGCAATCGACGGAGCCACGCAGTCGTAATCGCGGGCAAAGCGGGCGCGGGCTTGCAGGCTGTCAACCAGAGCAAGCACTCGAGCGCCGTCCACCAGCCCATGGGCATAGCCGCCCACCTGCCTGGTGAGGGCGACAAAGATGCGATGAATCTCAGCCTGCTCTTCTTCCAGCAGGCGAACGAGCTCGTTGTTTTGCTCGATGGTTTCGAGCGGCTCCACGTAGACCGTTTGCCCTGAAGAGCTGGCGCCGTGGACTACGCCGCTGATGCGGCGCTTCAACTCCGCGCGGACGGGAATGACAAAGCGGTCGCCGCGAATGGTGATGAGGTCTTCCTGGGTGGCTCCGTCATTGGAGAGCTTGCGCAGGGCGGCACGAAGACTCTCTTCGATGAGGCGCTGCTGCCGCTCCTGCTCGCGGCGAATCCGGCCCAGCTCAGGCGAGGCATTGTCGGCCAGCGAACCGTCGGGCTGAATGGTGCGCTCGATGGATTCCGCAAGCTGGCGAAGACTCGTGGTCAACGCCGACGAAAGCGCCGACAAACCCGGCAGCTTGCCGACCAGGCGCGCCGGAGGCGATTGCAGCAGCGCCTGCCACGACGCCACGTCATTAGCCAATCTGGCGACAGCTTGCAACTCGTTGGCTTCGAGCGCCGCGCCGGGAATCTGGGCCTTCGCGGCCAGTTGCGTGGGATCGAAGAGACCGCCCAGCGGGATGGAAACCTGTTCGCCAAGCACCAGGCGGATTTCGCCCGCGAGCTGATGCTGGCGTCCGATCCAGGCTTCGTCTGTAGAGGGTTTGAGATCGAGGATCGCGTGCCGGCCCACGGGCGAGGCGGCAAAGCCGGCCACAAGAGCCAATAGCGGCTCCCACTCCAGAGCGGCATAGTCGGCGTTTTCTACCGGAGACGGAATGGGATCGAGCAGCGGCATACCCAGAAACTATCTTAGCGGGCCGGGGGCATCCCGAAGGAACCGCCCCACATCTTCAGGTTGCGGGGCGGCAAAGTACATTAGGGGCGCTGGGCGACCGCTACGCGCGGAATGGATTGCAGGTCGGGGATGAATTCGATTTGCCGGAAGCCGGCGGATGCAAGAAGCTCGCCGATGGCTTCTGACTGGCCGTAGCCGATCTCGATGGCGATGAAGCCGCAGGGGAAAAGACAGGCGAACGCTTGCGGAATGAGACGGCGATAGATATCAAGGCCGTCGTCCCCGGCAAAGAGCGCGAGGGCCGGCTCGTGGTCGCGAACCTCGACGGCAAGCGAGTCACGGTCGGCTGTTGGGACGTAGGGAGGGTTGGAGACGATGATGTCGAACTGCTCGTTTGCTACTGGGGCAAGGAGATCGCCTTGGAGAAAGTGAAGGTCAACTCCGTTGCGCTTTGCATTTTGCTCTGCTACTGCCAGCGCTGCCGCTGAGAGGTCGATCGCAGTGATTGCCGCGTCGGGCAGACGATGACCGAGCGCAACGGCGATGCAGCCGGAGCCAGTGCCCACATCCACGATGCTCGGCGCGGGAAAACCAGCGGCTAACTCGATAACTTTCTCGACTAAGTGCTCGGTCTCAGGGCGCGGAATCAGCACATCGAGCGTGACGCCGAAGGGCAGGCCATAAAACTCCGACTCGCCGAGGATATATTGGATCGGTTCGCCGTTGAAGCGCTGCAACAGCAATTCTCCGTATCGCTGAATCAGATCGCCCGAGAATTCATCCATGAGATGCGCCATCAGCCACGCGTGATCTTTTCCCAGCAAATGCAGCAGCAGTAACTCCGCGTCCTTGCGCGCTCGTTCCGTGTGCGGACCTGCGGTAAGTTCGCGTTCTGCCGCGCCTATCAGGCCCCGAATCGTTGATGGCTTGTTAGCCATTGTCATCGGACTTCAAAAGCTGGGCCTGGCTGTGGGCGATGAGCGCATCGACGATGGGCTGCAGGCGGCCTTCCATGACAAGGTCCAATTGATGAAGCGTGAGGCCGATGCGGTGGTCGGTGAGCCGGTTCTGCGGGAAGTTATAGGTGCGGATTTTCTCGCTGCGGTCGCCGGTGCCCACCTGCTGCTTGCGCTCCTTGGCCAGCTCCGCATTCTGGCGATCCATCTCCTGCTCGTAGAGCCGCGAACGCAGCACGCGCATGCCCTTTTCGCGGTTCTTGATCTGCGATTTTTCGTCCTGGCAACTCACCACGGTGTTCGTTGGGATGTGCGTAATGCGGACCGCGGAGTATGTAGTGTTGACGGACTGGCCGCCGGGACCGGAGGAGCAAAACGTGTCGATGCGGATGTCCTTGGCTTCGATCTTGATGTCAACGTCTTCCGCTTCGGGAAGCACGGCGACGGTGATGGCGGAGGTGTGCACGCGCCCTTGCGTCTCGGTCGCCGGCACGCGTTGCACGCGATGCACGCCGCTCTCCCACTTCATCTGCGAGTACACGCGCTCGCCCTCGATGATGGCGATTACTTCCTTGAAGCCGCCCACGCCTGACTCCGACACTGAAAGCAGTTCGATCTTCCAGCGGTGCTGCTCGGCAAAGCGCTGGTACATGCGGAAGACTTCGGCGGCAAAGAGCGAAGCCTCGTCGCCGCCGGTGCCTGCGCGAATTTCGAGGATGACGTTCTTCTCGTCGTTGGGGTCCTTGGGCAGCAGCAGCACCTTGATCTCTTCTTCGAGTGCTGGCTCGCGCGGGGCCAGGGCGGCAATCTCCTCTTCGGCCATGGCGCTCATCGCGGGATCGGAGAGCATGGCGCGGGCTTCTTCCAGCGCCTGGCGCACCAGCTTCAACTCGCGAAACTTCATCACCGGAGTTTCAAGGTCACTGAGCGCCTTGCCGGCCTGCTGGTACTTTTCGCGGTCGTTGACG
>Ga0302282_1003272_pt1 | contig 10804 bp, 15 predicted proteins | sample III_Fen_E1_3_FD_198763 | JGI IMG/M metagenome (GOLD analysis project Ga0302282, IMG submission 198763) | Peat permafrost microbial communities from Stordalen Mire near Abisko, Sweden - III_Fen_E1_3 | ecosystem: Environmental > Terrestrial > Soil > Wetlands > Permafrost | place: Sweden: Abisko... | reverse complement strand
CTTAGTCTCCGACATCTCTGACGGCATTCTTGCCCGGCGCTGGCAAAGCGATACGGGCGCTCTCCGCCTTGCGGACTCCGTCTGCGACGACATCTTTTACCTGGGCGTAGCGGTGGTTGCGGTGGGACATCACTGGCAAGCGATACGCCCGAGCGTCTGGCTTTTGGTAGCAGTCCTGGTTCTAGAGGCCCTCCGCATTCTTTGCGACTGGCTCAAATACGGTCGTATGGCGAGCTATCACTCTTATGCGGCAAAGGCCTGGGGAGTTCTGCTTGCTAGCTCAGCGGTAGCGCTCATCTGTTTTGACAGCGGGTCGACTTTGCTTACTCTGGCCCTGGCCTGGGGAATCGCCTGCGAACTTGAAGGCCTGGCCATGACAGCGCTGCTGCCAAACTGGGCGCGCGACGTAAAATCCATCTCCCATGCGCTTGCACTTCGCGATAGGATGCTGGCGTGAACCGCATCCGCGGAGTCTTGATGGTGATGGCCGCCTGCGTTGCCTTCTGGGAGGGCTGGCGGCTGCGGAGTACGCATTTCGCGCTCTCGGCGGTGGGACTGGGCGTGCTTGCGTTGGCGCTTGGGCTGTGGCATTTGCTGCGCAAACCCCCGATGCCGCGGGTGTAGGCTGCGAATTCACCCGGACCCGAGTTGCCACGCGATATTGTAAAGAGCGAGTACCCTCATTATGCCCACCCTCTACAACCTCATCCAGGGACGCAACATCGATCGGCTGGCTGCGCTCAGCGACGGCATCTTCGCCTTCGCCATGACGCTGCTGGTTATCGACTTGCACCTGCCCACCGCCGCGCAGGTGCATTCTGAAGGCGAACTCATCGCCGCACTCTGCGCCCTCGGCCCGCAGTGGATCACCTACGGTATGAGCTTTCTGACCCTGGGCATTTTCTGGGCGGGCCAGCAAACCCAGCTCAACCACATCTACCAAGGCACGCGCGACCTGACGTGGATCCATCTCGGCTTTCTATTCGCCGTTACGCTGGTGCCGCTCTCCACGCGCCTGCTCGCCGAGTTCATTCATTACCGTGTGGCGCTGGGTTTCTACTGGCTCAACATTTTTGTGCTGGGCGCGATGCTGTATTGGAGTTGGGCGCACGCTACGCATCGCGATTTGATCAAGGAAAATACGCCCGATGAGATTCGCTCAAGCATCTGCCGCCGCATTCTGATCGCACAGTCGCTGTATGCGGCGGGCGCGGCGCTTTGCTTCATCGATACGTGGTTCAGCATCGCGGCCATCGTGCTGGTGCAGTTGAATTACGCTGTCGCGCCAAGGGCGTGGTGGCGGAAGAGGAGCGTATAGCGCGGATCCTGCGCGTCGCGCAGAATCTTCTAAGCAACTACGCTCGGGCAGATGGGTTTACTTTAATGCGGCCGGGCCACGTTGCCTGCCGAAGGAGACCATCATGTCTACGGCTGGATTGAATTCACTGGCTTTGCGTTTCGGCGGCTTCGGTCACGCCGGCGGCGGTGTTGGATTTGTGGTTCTATTACTGATTATGTCCGGGATGGTTATCTGGGCAATCGCGGGTTCAAACAGCGCCGGGTCGCAAAAGAGCTAAGCAACAGGCGGGCGTTCGTCGCGGCCCTACGGGGCGCGGTCGTTGGCTGGATCGCGTTCCCAGCGTTCCGTCCGCGCAGCGGACTCCACGCTGGGCTATTTTCCTTTCGCCCCTCCGGGGCGATCAAGAACCACGACTCACGACCCACGACACACGATCCACGAGCTACATCCGCGACCTGCGACTTGCTCGCCAGAACGACGTCACGCCCAGATACAGAAACACCGCTACCACGATCACCGAGACAATAAAGGTTCGATGGTCGGGGCCGGCTGCCCAACTGGCGCGAAAACGCCAGATGTTGGGAGCGAACACCACCACGGGCAGCAGAAAAAACGCCCCGGTAATTTCGAGCCACAGGATTCCGCCCACGCGACGGAAGGGCCGCACCATGCCGCCAAGACCCTGAGCCACTCCGCGGCCGGTTTGTGATGCTGTGCGCGCGACCTGCGCCGCGGCTTGCGCATTGCCGGCGCTTGCGCCTTGAACCTGAGTGTTTGCCTGCGCTTGCGGGTTCTTCGAAGCAGGCTGGGATGAGGCCGCAATGCCGTGCCAGGCCATGCGGCCGGCAACACGCACTCCAGTACCAACCACCCGCCCAATGAATTCCGGCTTCATTCCGTCTATGATGGTAGCAGCGATTCTGCTCAAGCCATATTTCTTGCTTTTGCCCGTGTTTACTATTTGCTAACGGGACGCATTGGAAGTAAGGTAAATAAAAATCGTGCGATCGATCCCGCGCAACCATCGCGCTGGCCGCCGCCTCTGGAGGTACCCCGTGACATCCCGCTTGCGCGAACTTATTCAGCAACTCGGCGAGGCAATCCACGAGTCGGTGATTGAAAGCGAAACGATTGCCGGGGTCGTTCAGGATATTCGCAAGCACGGTTTCGACGTGCTGTTGATGCTCGAGGCCACCATCGGCCTCAACGAAGTCACGCAGGTTCCCAAGGGCGCCGAGCTAACAGATGGCGAGGCGGAAGGGGATGCACTGTCGTTCACTCCCAACGACCTCAGCTTCCTGCGCTCGCTGCGGATTTCGATCGAAGGCGACGACGGGCCGCCGATGGAGTCGTAGGGCGGGATCGGTGGGTTGCGGGTCCGAATCGTGTCCAGACATTTAATCCAGAACGAATTGAGTATCTAGCGTGAAGACCGGTAAGGCTGTGCGGGTTGCCGCTATCTGCGCGGCGAGTTCGGCGCTGCTGTTCACCTCCTGCCATCGGGCGACGATCCTGGGTGATCATCCGCGCACCGCAACCGGCGTCAGAATGACCGACGAGGTATTTCGCAGCGCGGCTCTCGGCTATGACGTGACCTACCGCGTTTACCTGCCCGCAAGTCCCACCCCCGGCCAGAAACTGCCAGCTGTCTACCTGCTGCACGGTGGCGGCGAGAACTACCGTAACTGGTCGAATGAGTCCGACGTGGCTGAGTACGCCGCCAAAGGCCTCATCCTGGTGATGCCAGACGGCGACGAATCTTACTGGATGAACGAAGTGGGCGCCCCGCGTGAGAGGTACGAAGACTTCATTACCAAGGACCTTATTGCTGACGTCGAGGGCCGTTTCCCAGCTCGCACCGATCGCGGCGGTCGTGCTGTGGTAGGCCTGTCCATGGGCGGATTCGCATCGGTCGACTACGCGCTGGTCCATCCAGATCTTTTTGCCTTTGCAGGCGCACTCAGCCCTTCTGTCGATGTGCCTTTTCGGGCATTCAATGCCCGCCGAATTGGCCAATGGCTTAAATTCAGGAGAATCTTCGGGCCGGTGGGCAGCCAGGAGCGCGCGGCCCGCAATCCGTTTGAATTGGAACAAACTGCCAGCCCGTCGGCGACTCCCTACCTCTATATCACCGCCGGAGAGAATGAGCCGCTGCTAGGGCCCATTCGCCGCTTTGTATCGCGCCTGAAGCAGCGGGGATTTGGCTACGAGTTCCATACCAAACCCGGCGGCCATGACTCGGGTGAGTGGAACAGCCAGCTTCCGGGCTGCTTTAGCAGTCTTGAAAGCCATTTGACGAACGCCGCTCCTTGATTTGCCGTAGAACGTTGGCCCCCCAAGCTGGCGCGAGTCCCCAGCGCTGTTGAAGAGAGAACTTTTGCAAGTGCATCTCTTACGCCCGCTTCGCGGGCTGTGGCTGGAGTTCTCTATCTTTTACCCCAGGCTTACGCCGTGGGGCTACCATCTGTCGCCCGCTTCGCGGGCTTGCAGGCTCCCAGAGCGTCTGCCTACCTATCCGGCCTTTTCTGTTCCACCCCGGGAACCTGCCCTTCATTTTCTGCGTATAGCCCGGATATGCAGTGCGTGGGTACATTAAGCTTGAGCATGATAGGGTTTGCCGGGGCAAAGGCACGCGACACCCGGCGACCTGCGGTGCGGCAGGCAATGCCTTCCGTATCGACCCTCCCGTCACGGCGGCTCTCTGCCTCGCGCAACGTCAATGACGGCGCGGGGATGGGGAATCAGCCAGCCAACACTGGCCAGGGCGCGGGGCAGGGAGCTAAAACCCAAGCCGGGGCGTTGTCGGGCCGATTCTCAGAAGGAGCCCAGGCAAGGCGCATGGAGGCAGGAAAGTTGGAGACCGACTGGTCCCAGGTCGTCCGGCGCTGCATGGACGGGGATTCCGGCGCATGGGCTGAAATGGTCCGCACGCATCACAAGCGTGTCTACGGGCTCTGTTTCCGCTTTACCGGCAACGGGGCCGACGCCGAGGACCTAACGCAGGACGTCTTTCTCAAAATCTATTCAAACCTTGCCAGCTTCGATGCCATGCGCGGCAGTTTGCCGGTGTGGATTACTACCATGACCCGCAATCTGCTGGTGGACAACTTCAGGCGTACACGAAATCAGCGGGCAACGTCTTCATTAGATGACGGATGGGATCAGACCGAGGAACTAAGGCCAATTGACCGGCTGACCGACCCCGGGCTTTCACCCCATGAATCCGCGGCGAAGAAAGAATTGGCAAAGATGGTGCAGGGAGCCCTGGCCCGCGTCTCGGTTGAGCTGCGCGAGGCTGTGATTCTGCGCGACTTACAGGATATGGACTACAAAGAGATCGCCGTTGTGCTCTCGATCCCTGAGGGAACGGTAAAGTCCCGCATCAGCCGTGGCCGAGCGGAACTAGCGCGGCTGTTGGAACGTAATAAACGGGAGGTGATGTAACCATGGCAGAGCGCATGCACATTCCGAGCTCCCCCGCCTGCGGGTACTGGGAGACACTTCTGGCGGATGCGCTGGACGGGCTGCTGAAGCCCGAGGACGAGGCGACCTTCACGTCGCATATGGCCAGCTGCCAGGCCTGCACGGCGCTTTTTGAAGAGTCGCGCCGTGGGCGGGAGTGGCTGGACTTTCTTGAAGCCGAGCCGGATGTGCCCGAGGGTCTGCTGGACAAGATCCTCGCGCACACCGGCCCGGGACAGAGCACTGAAGCGGAATGGATGGCCGGCGGAGCCGCCGTGATTCCCAATGTGATGATCCCCGCCTGGCAGCGCCCCGGCTTTATGGGCTTTGTGCGGCGCTTCGCCGAACCCCGCCTGTTGATGACGGCGGCCATGGCGTTCTTCTCGATCACTTTGACGCTCAACATGACCGGCGTGAAGCTCACCGCTCTGCGTCTTTCTGACTTGCGCCCAACGGCGATACGGGCTTTCATGGAGCGCCAGCTCACGGTCGCTTCGGTTCCCATCATTCGTTACTACGACCACCTGCGTTTTGTATACGAGGTGGAGTCAAAGATGCGCGAACTGCGCAGCAACGTAACCCAGGGTCAGGAAACCCCCAGCGAGCAGAATCAGCCCTCCCACCAAGCAGCGCCGGGTGAGTCAAAAGAGATTCCGAACCACAAAGACGGCGGATCACGCATGGATCCCCCGCAGCAGTCGATTCAACCGCCGGCGCCCAACTCCGGGGAAATTATTGAGACTCGGTATGAGCTCAACACGCACTCCGTTACCGGCGCGATCAAGTACGGAGTTGAAACCAATTCGTTTCCAAGCACGTTTTCAGGCATTCAGAAAGCTCGCGCGCATTCCGGCGGCTCCACGAACGCGGGAAAGGGAAGGAGCACAATATGGATTGCGTAAACCACAGCGGTGTTGCCGCGACCGCGTTCTGCCAGAATTGCGGCAAGGCACTTTGCGCTAACTGCGCCCGCAAGGCTACCGGCGGACAGATTCTATGCGACAACTGCGTCACGGCATGGCAATCGGTTCCTCCGGCATACACGCCCGGCTTTAGTTCAGGCCCCAACCCGGCAACAGCCGCGGTCCTCGGGCTCATTCCCGGCGTCGGCGCCATGTACAACGGCCAGTTCCTCAAAGGCCTGGCTCACTTGTTCATCTTTGCTGTGCTGGTGAGCGCCAGCGATCACCATGGCATCTTCGGTTTGTTCGTCGCCGGCTGGATCTTCTACCAATCATTCGAGGCGTATCACGTGGCCCGGGCTCGGCGCGACGGCCAACCCGTGCCTGATCCGCTCGGCCTGAACGAGATCGGCAACTGGTTTAATCCCGGTGCGCGCGGCCAGCATCCTGGTCAAGCAGGCGCGGTTCCTCCGGTGAGTCCGTTTAATCCAGCCGCTCCGCCGCCGGGCACCACAGGCTTCGCCGAGGCTAGCCAGGTGCAACCACCAGCGCAGCAGCCTTTTGAGAGTCCCTACAAGGGTGGCAGTCAGTGGCAGTCGCCGTTCCAGGCACAGCCACCCGCCGGCACAGATCCCGCCGCAGGCCAGGGATTCACCCCTGCGGGAGTTCCACCGCCATATCCGCCGATGCCGCCCGTGCCGCCTCCATTCTCGTGGCGGCGCAAAGAGCCCATCGGCGCCATCATCCTTATCGCCCTCGGGGCCCTGCTGCTGCTGGGCCAGCTCGATCTGCTCTCCGGCCGTGTTTTTGAATACGGCTGGCCGTTGCTGCTCATCGCGCTCGGCGTATTCCTCATCGTCCGGCGCATGCAGGACACGCAAGGAGGCCATAAATGAACCGTTACATCATGATTCACCATCTGCGTTGGCCCGCCGTTCTGCTGTTGACCGGCATTCTGGCCCTGTTGTGCCAGTTGGATGTGATCGATCACTTCTGGAGCTGGTTCTGGCCCCTGCTGCTGATCGTTATTGGAACGCTGATGCTGGCCGAACGCGCGGCCCTAGCGGCCATGGACCACGAAGCTGACAACGCGTGGCCGTATGGCGGCACGCCCACCCCTGTGCCCCCTCAGCCCGAAACTTCGATTGTGCCTGCCAACACCGATATTTTTGGCCGTCATAGCGATGGAGGGAACCAATGAGCACGCCTCCGAACATGCCTCCGGGCGGCGGACCGCCGATTCCGCCTTACGATCCAAAAGCGCAATGGCGCGCCTATCGCGAACAGCAGAAGGCCGCCTGGCGCGCCCAACGCGATGCTTGGAAGACCCAGAAATACGCGTGGAAGGATGGCTACGGCGGTGTCTATGGCCCGCGCGTCCCGTCCATGGTTGGTCCTGTCATCCTGATCTGCATCGGCATTATTGCCCTGCTCATCATGACCGGCCATCTCGCAGCCGAAAACTTCTGGGAATGGTACTCGCGCTGGTGGCCAGTACTGCTCATCGTGGCTGGTCTCGCGCTTCTTGCCGAGTGGGCCCTTGACCTGAAACGCGAGGTTCCGGTGCGGCGTAAAGGCGGTTTCGTCGGCCTCCTACTGCTGCTCACCGTCATCGGTCTGGGCTCCTCGGGTTGGCGCCAGATGGGCGTGGGAAACTGGCACTGGAACGGCGACAACGACGACTTCTTCAACAGCTTTGGAGCGCCCGAGCATGACAACGATGCCCAGGTGCTGAACACCACCGTTCCCGCCAATGCCACTGTTGACATTGAGAATCCACGTGGCGATGTAAGCATTACCGGCGGCGACGACAATACGGTCCAGGTGCAGGCGCACGAGGAGGCCTTTACAAACTCCGACGACGAAGCCAAAAAAATCTGGGACTCCGAGGCGACTCATGTCACGGTGAGCGGCACCTCTGTGCTCATCAAGTCCAATGGCAATAACAAGGGACGCGTGAACTTCACAGTCACGGTTCCCCGCACCGCCAAAGTGACAGTGAACAACAGCAAGGGCGATGTAACGGCAGCGGGCCTCGGCGCTGGTATCGACATCACCGCGCCGGGCGACATTCGTGTGAACTCCATGAAGGGGCCGGTCGATGTGCGCTTCACCCAGGGCAGGCATGACGTTTTTTCAGCGCACGATGTCCAGGGCGATTTGACTCTCAACGGCAACGTGAACGACCTGACCCTTTCCGAGATCACCGGCACGGTCACGCAGAACGGCGAAATCTTTGGGCCCGTGCACATGGAGAGCATGTCAGGCCCCATCAAGCTGCACACATCGGTCACCGAGCTTGAGGTTGCGAAGCTCCCCGGCGACCTTACCCTTGACTCCGACGATCTGCATGTGACAGAAGCCGAGGGTTCGGTTCGCATTTCAACCCACGCCAAAGACGTTGACGTGAGCCAGGTCTACGGCGACACTTCTGTCGACAACCGCGACGGCCGCATTTCAATCGAGCCGGCCGGAGTGTATGCAATCACTGCCACCGACAACAAAGGCGATGTTGAAATCACGCTGCCACCCAACGGCGCCGGAGTTGTCGACGGCCATACGCACAATGGCGAAGTGGTGAACGATTTCGACCTGAGCGTGAATGGCGACGAAGATAAAACCGTAACCGGCCGCATCGGCGCAGGAGGCCCCAGAATTTCACTCAACTCGACAAACGGCGACCTGCATATCAAGAAGGGCCCGACTTATCCGCCGCCCCCGCCGGCAACTCCGGCTGCGCCCGCGGCCGCCGCAAAAGCGCCGCCCGCACCGGCCGCTCCCGGCGCACCTCACTTGAAGTCGTCGAAGGCGCTGCCGCAGCAACCGACGGCGCAGTAAGGTTCACGAGTAAATACGACGGGCGCGGCGTACTTGCCGCGCCTTTCGTATTTTTTGGCTGAGTGGCGATTCTCTTAGATCGGCCCCCGCTCTCTGCAAGGCGGCGAGTAACTAACAATCTGCTGGGACAGCAAAAGATTTGTGCGCATACGCTGATATGCCTCTACAATTCGTAACTGCGTATTAACTCAAAAAAACTGAGGGGTGTGAGAATGGCTGACAAGACGATGTTGGAGAAGGCTGGGGAAACGATTGGGGTAGGAATCGGGATGGCGGCCAATGTGGCAGGCGCCATTAAATCGGCAGTAACCAATGCGGCAGAGGCTCTGACGAGCGCTCCTGCCACGAAGGAGCCTGCGAAGAAGGCCACGAAGGCGCCTGCGAAAAAAGTGGTGAAAGCGCCTGCGAAGAAGGCGGCGAAGAAAGCGGTGGCAAAGAAGGCTGCCAAGAAGGCACCCGCGAAAAAAGCTGCTAAGAAAGCACCCGCCAAGAAAGCCGCAGCCAAAAAAGCTCCGGCTAAGAAAGCCGCAAAGAAATCTGCAAAGAAGCCTGCAAAGAAGTAGGTTGGCCGAACGCGGCGACGAAAGAAAGCAGGGCACGCCGCCAGTAAGGGCACAATAACTGCCGGTCGGGCGGTGAATGAGTAGTTACGCCAAAACTCCGGCGAATCAAGCGATCGTTTCCTTAAAAAATGTAAAAAATATTTGACACCCGCTAGAAGGTGGGTTATTGTCTGAAATGTCAAATATTTTTGACATGGGAGCGATCAATCATGGCGAGCCTTTCTTATCGCGAGAAGACTCTTTACGCCTCACTAGTGGCCGAGATTCTTGTCTACGGCCCTTACTTTTTCCTGCATCAGCAAAACTCAGTCAACAAGGTCGCGGGCATGATTGTCGCGATCATCGTGCTGCAGGTTGTGCTGCAGTTAGTCATTGCCGCCTTCACGCGCAACCGCACGACCGACGAGCGGGACCGGCTGATTGAGCTGCGAGGCTATCGCGCCGGTTACCTGGTGGTGGCGTCACTCATGGTGGTCGGACTCGCCATGTTGTGGTTTCACGCAACCATGGGCCAAATACACCTCGACAACCCGCATGTCGGACTTCATTTCCTGAGCGTGTTTTTCGGCATACTGGTGATTGCGGATATCACCAAGACAGCCACGCAGATTGTGGCCTACCGGAGAGCGCTCTGATGCCCGCCATACGCAATCAGATACGTGAACTCCGTGGCCTGCGAGAGATAACACAGCAGGACCTCGCCGATCGAGTGGGCGTCACGCGGCAAACGGTTATTGCGATGGAGCAGGACAAGTACTCGCCTTCTCTTGAGACCGCATTCAAAGTTGCGCTCGAGCTGGGCGTGCCGCTGGAGCAGTGCTTCCAATACGACCCTAAGGGTAAGCGCTGACCGCGACAGAAGAGCGTCAATTTTGTCTTGTAGATATTCAGGGTCGCGCGGCCGGTGTCGGAGATGGCCAAATTGACTCCCGCCCATTGGAAATTGGGCCTCTCCGGTAAGGCGCCCTTGGCGATTTCACCAAAATCGTTGTATGCTCCATTCGCGGAGGTCATCTGCAGACATGGGGCATGCGCCGGTAAGGGTAATTACTGTGGAGCGCGAGTACGGTTCGCGCGGGGGAGAGTTTGCGCACGATCTTGCGGAGCGGCTGGGGTGGCGACTGCTCGACGCGGAGTTGATCAATCGCGCAGCCCAGGCGGCCGGCGTGGATCCTAAAACCGCCGCCCGTTTCGACGAGCGCCTCGACCCCTGGTACTACCGCTACGGCAAGCTCTTCTGGCACGACTCATCGTTCTCAAGCATCGGCAAGGGCGAAGACCACGTCTTCGATTCAGAGAAGATGCTCGAGATCATCAAGCAGCAGATTCTGAGAGCCGCAAAAGAAGGCAACTGTGTGATTGTGGGCCGAGGCGCCGCCTGTGCGCTGGCTGGGGCGCCCGGCTGTTTTCATGTATTTGTTTATGCCACATCAAAGGCCAAGCGAGAGTGGTTTGCCCGCGCGTTTCCCAACCAGGCGGACGATGCCGAGCAGCACTTGGCCGCCTTCGACAAGCGCCGGGCGATGGTGATCCGCAAGTTTTATCAGCAGGAGTGGTGCGCCCGCGGGCTTTACCACATGCTACTCAATTCATGCATTGGGAACGAAGCCATGATCCGCGCTGTTGAGAGCTCTGCGGGTGTCGGCTCTCACGCTGAAGTTGCGCCGCCGGGCGATTGCTCTACGCCGTCGGACACCGCTTCGCCTGCGAACTGAACCTTATTCCTAAACCGCCCTGCG
>Ga0302282_1003260_pt1 | contig 10829 bp, 9 predicted proteins | sample III_Fen_E1_3_FD_198763 | JGI IMG/M metagenome (GOLD analysis project Ga0302282, IMG submission 198763) | Peat permafrost microbial communities from Stordalen Mire near Abisko, Sweden - III_Fen_E1_3 | ecosystem: Environmental > Terrestrial > Soil > Wetlands > Permafrost | place: Sweden: Abisko... | reverse complement strand
CAATCGTGGAATTCTGCAAATTTCAGGCATTCTCAGTATCAGTAACTTGAGTGTTTTCAGTGCTGATGACGGGTTCGACTCCCGCCACCTCCCAAGAAGGGGAAATTTGCGCAAAGATCAAAGGCTGTCCTTCTGGCTCGCCCAAGGCGCAAACCGGCGTGGGCCAGTAACCCCCTCAGTCGTCTTAGTCGCTCGGCTGTTCACGCGCGGGGGGTGCTCTTGTATCAATAATCGCCGAGAAGTTCTGGGCTGATCCCACACAGATCAGCCCGTGGCCCGCTTCCCAGAATTTGGGGGCATTTTGTGGGCAAATAGCGCCCATGGTGTCAGTTCTGCCGGTTGTGCCGGTTCGTAAGTACTGTGCCGTCTATTATTTGGCCCATGACTCCTATCATCGCATGGAAGAGGTCATCGGTTCGATCCCGATCAGGTCCACCAAACAACCCCTCACAAATCAAATAGCTGCAGAAGTCTGACTGTCCCCCCGAAGATGTGTGCGAGGGTGGCTGAGGCTGCCCCTTCGTGTTGCCTCAAATTTTTGCAGGGAGAGCCCCTTCGGTTTCTCCCTGCAGCCTCATTCCGCGGGACTGCCGGCCTCCGCTCGCCGGCCCGCGCGGCAGGAGTCAAGTTCCTCCTCCTGCACCTTTCCGTATTATTGTGAATGCTTCCACCAAGGAGTCTGTGGGATGATGTCCGAATGACTTTGATCCAGCAAGCTGCGTACATCGTTTCCCAAGCCGCTCAAGGGTTGTTCCAGCAACACAAGTATTCGAATGGCTACATCTCGACCGGGGACTCGGAGATTGCCGAGGCGAACATCGTCATCCATGCTGCATCGACCTTCCTCCAAGCAGGGATGGACGTCTGGGCAGAATCACCGTTCAAGACGCATGAGAGCAACAAATGCAAACACCTCGACCTTCTCGTCGATCTCGTGCCGACCGACCCAGACGCGTCAACGATCCTCACGATTGAGGCAAAGCGCATCGCCTCTGGAGAAGAAGACAAGAAGGTCGAAGAAATCCTGAAGGACTATGAGCGCATTCGCACCTGGCGTTCCCTGAACCCGGATCAAATGCCGCTCTTTTATGGAGCCGTTCATCCTGTTGCATGGTTTTACGGTTGTCTGCTGGTGGTCCTTCCCGAAACCTGTGAGGCGCGGGGCGCTCCGATTGGTGTTCCATTCTCGGTGTGGTGGAAAGACCGTACCGTCCGACCCACGGGGTACAACCACGACGGCATAGCTCGTTTGGAAGCGGTACTCAACAGCGCCGCCGTGTGCGACTCTATTCGTTCCGGCAACATTGACGGCGAAAGACGCATGGCGGTGGCCTACGCTCTCTTCGATTTCGGTCCTGGCCCCGGAAACTATCCTTCGACTGCCCACGAAGCGGCACACGCGGTCGTTGCCTGGCGTCTCCACGTTCCACTGCAAGGAATTGGTCTAGCGCCGGATGGCGATCTTCGTGGCGGTGTCAGGTGTGATTGGGAATCGTTGCGAGTCCAGCTCTCAGATCGAGAGACCTGTGTGCAAGGTTTTGCGATTGCGTATGCAGGAGTCATCCAGGATTCTCGCGACGAAGAGAACCAGGGGCTAACGTTCTCGGAAATCTTCAACGACCTGCCGACCGATGCCAAGATGGTCGAGTACACCCGCAACCTCCTCAACACCTTGAATGGAGCCCCTGCCGGAACGGACACAAGCGCCGAATCGTCCGAAGGCTATCAGCGAGCGGAAGAGATCATCAACGAGGAGCAAGACCGAATCGAACGCCTCGCAACGCATCTGCTTGAGGTTGTCTCAATGGATGAGGCCGCTATCAACGCTTGGTTCGCGCAGGACGCAGCGCAAGGGGACAACGCTAGAGGCAGCCAGACTACGATGGAGGATGGAGACGCATAGTGTATGGCCGACATCCCGAACCCAACAGTCCAGACCGATCCCATACGTCAGCTCGCCGCCCTGAAGTATCAGCGAGCAGCCGGAAAGCTCTATGAAGATCTGATTCGCGCCACGCGTGACGCCCGCGATAGGCAGAGCAACGACGGCATTCATACAGCCACGTCCTATATGCGCCGGACAGCAGATTCCCTCATGGAGCGCTTCCAAACCATCGAAGAGCTGTTCGATGCGAACTACCTGAGCGGTTACAAGCATCAACCGATGTCCGATGAGGACAACGCCTGGTTGCGTGAGCAAGCTGCAATCATCGTCGACGCCGAGCTGAAGCGAGTGCAAGGCCTGATCGAAAAACTATGCTCCAGCTTCACTGGAGGTTCGCCACAGCAATATGCGAAGTACGTCAGTGCCGCAGAAAGCGAAGCCGCACTTATGAAAGCGCGGATCGAAAACATCATCACCATCCAGATGCTTGAACATCAGGCCGCAAATCCAACACCGAGTGACGCTCCCGCAAAATGGGATGTCTTTGTCAGCCACGCCTCGGAAGACAAGCCCTACGTGGATGTCCTCGTACAGAAGCTCGAAGAAGCTGGGATAAAAGTGTGGTTCGATCGAACCGCCATTAATTGGGGAAGCGACCTCCGTATCACAATCGACCACGGTCTCAAGAATTGCACCTACGGCATCGTAGTCTTCTCGAAAGCGTTCTTCGCTCAGAAAAAGTGGACGGAATACGAGCTCAGCGGCCTCTTCGCCCTCGAAGAACCAGGACGCACGCGCATTCTGCCCATCTGGCACGGCATCACCGAAGCTGAAATGAAAGCGTACGGCCCAGCATTCTCACTCCGGCTCGCCAAAGCGTCTTCGCGGGACAGTTATCAGGAGATCGTTGCAAGCGTGAAGAAGATGGTTGAGAAGGCTGCTAACTCCGAAGTCGAACAGGAGCTTCCAGCAGCAAGGGAGTACCCGAGGCGGGAGCATCTTGGGCCAGCAGCTGCCGATGCGCATTATGAAATGGTTGGCAAAGTCGAACCACTGATTAGATTTATCGTTCGCACCGTCACAGACGGCAGCGGAGACTATCTCTTAGAGACGTGGGTCGGCACTCCTTTCGAAATGAGTTCCGTGTTTCGTGGAACCCGCGAAGAGGTCGCCTTGAAGTTCGTGACCGCCGATAAAGAGATGCAGCTGAAGGGCTACAACCGTAGAGGCAATTTCGTCGGCGACATGGTGTTCAACGTGTCTTGAACCACCGAGCCCTTTAACAGAACTCTAGACACTTGTTGTGCTCAATTCTTCGCTTCCGTTCTCTAAAATATAGGGATAGGGAGACGTGAGACAAAGGGAGATTGCACTTCAGTGGGAATGACACACGCCGTTTTGATCGGAATCGAGACCTATCAGAAGCAAGACATCTGCCCCGTCCAGTACGCCCTGGCGGATGCGGCTGCGGTGAAGGAGGTCCTCGTCCAACACTTTGGAGTGGCCCCCGAGAACATCAGCCTTTGGCTTGATTCCGATGCCACGCGTTCGGCGTTTGAAAACGATCTCCCCTACATGATTCGCGGTCTGTCTCCCGGCGATCGATTCATCTTCTTCTATGCCGGTCATGGCTTCTACGCCAACGGAACCAATCGACTGACTACATGGGACACTCATCCCAACAATCTCGTCGGGACGACCGTCTCTCTGGAAGAGGTGCTCTTGAAGCCTCTCAAGGAGCGACAGGACGTCGATAACCAATGGACGGGTGATGTGTTTACGTTGCATCATCTGGGCGGCGATGCTGCAGTGCAACTCAAAATTGCCCCGATTCGCTTCGAAGGCTTCAACCAGGTCTCGCTGCACTTCGAAGCTGTACCCTTCATCGGGCCAACGAATCCTGACGCGAAGGTTCACTTTCACTTTGTCACCAACGATGACGGCGTGCCGAGGCACGTCGACAAACCTTCGTTCGTGATGCTGTCGTTTGTGAAAGACGCGCAGCACCTGAACAAGCCGGAGGTTTCCTATCTGGTTGCTATTCGTTACAAGTGGGGAGCGAAGACGGAAGAGGAGCATTTCCAGATCACCTGGAATAACAACCGGCGAAGGATGACGATTGCGCCTTCAGACACCGCTCAACTGCAGAAGGAACAGAAGCACAACATTGCTTTCCTGAACGCGGAGGTTGTGAAGCTCATGTATTCAGGCCCTGGATACAGTGACCGGACGGACGGGAAACACTCCTTCAGCGAGGTAGTGGGGCCCAGTACGGGAACCATGATTGGTCTGGTTGCCCGTTTCAGAAATGATGCAGTCTATGGTGAGGATGTCGCGCCTGTGAATGGCGTGCGAGCCCATCTGAAGCTCTTCGACCACAGCGGCAAGGAAATTGGTACGGGCTTTTCTTCCGCCCAGTGGCTTGCACATCCAGACGAAACATTCGACCTTCTCCCAAATGGCCGCGGCGGTTCGGTGCTCGTGTTTTTGGGAGGCAAGGATTCAAAGCCTCGCGTGCAATGGAAGTCTCCCGATGCAAGTGGGCGAATGCGCGACCGGGATCTGGAACTGCACGACGGCTATCCCAGCCGGGTGGAGATCACGCTGATGGATTCCAACCACAAGCCCCTGATGAAGCCGGTCGTGTTGGAGATCATGGAAACCGGGGCTGGCGTCTCTGTGAGCGTGCAGAGCGACTCTACCGAGCCTTCTTCTTAGAGCTTTTTCGCGGAGACTTTGCTGTCTGCTTCTTCACGCGTCGTGATGGGGCTTTCCCGTTCGAAGGAGCGCTGCCCTCGGACGGAAGGTGAGGGGTCATAATGGCGATCACGGATTGCGTCATTACGTCCATCGCCACGTCGAGCTTCGGATACGCCTGAAGGGCCGCTGACACTTTCCCTGCGTCCATCCCATCGAGTAGAGGCTTCCACGATGCCTGAGAGGAAAATTCGTACTGGGATGCGTTGGCCATCAGAGCAGACGCTGCTGTTGTGAGGCTGGCCATCTTGTCCGCATTGCCTGACTCCGCCTCGATCAAGGGAGAGAAGCTGAAAGCTGTAGCCACAAACGACGCGATCAACGGTTGCCGAATCGCATCGAAAAAGCGTGAGAGGTTTGGATCATGTTCTGAGAGCTGACGATAGCCACAGCCAAATGGGATCGCCAGATACGCTCCCAGTAGTCTTTGTGCTTCGAGATTCCTGGCCTTGCTGAACGCTTTACCGTTATCCGGGTCCCAGATCCTCGCGAGGGGAAACTCCGCTCGAAATCGAAGGTATTGCGGGAGGAATTCAAGTGCATCGAAGCACTGTTCGACACCCAGCCCAAGTCTCTGTAGCGCTGCATCGTCTCCCATTTTGAGGAACCGCATGCATTCGTTCGCAAGCCCCCAGGCCTCGTCCGCGTTGCCGTCGCTATTCTCCGCGAGTGCGAGTTGTTTGCGCGCCTCGTAATTCCTCGGCTCCGCTGCCAACACCGATCTCCAGAAGGAGCGAGCGGATGAGGCATGTGCAGGGTCTGTGTGTTGCAGCTTTGCCAGAACAGACGACTTGATACTCAGGAGAGTACCGCTTGCGGGTTGATGGTCCAATCCTTCGTCCACCCATTTCAACGCAAGAGGCAGCTCGTTCGCCTCAAAACAAGCCGTCGTTAGCCAATACCAAAACTCGGGCCACCGCGTAGCGATAGCAGGTTGCGATCGGTAGGCCGTCTCCAGAAGAGGGACAGCTTCTTGCGGTTTGGATCTGTCCGAGATGAAGAGGATTGCCTTGGAAGAAAGCGCTTCGGGCAAAAGAGGATCGAGCTCCAGCGCCTTATCAAAACAGGACATCGCCGAGACCTGGTCTCCGTCATTGCTATACGCGCTTCCGAGGTTCTTCCATATCTGGGGCATATTCTTTTCGCGCTTCAACGCGAGCATGTACTGCTGGATGGCCTCCGGGAACTCCCGAAGCGCACTGAGAACGTTCGCGAGGTTGAAATGGGCCATTCCGCCCTCGTCTCCAAGGTGCAACAGCCCCTCTCGAAAGAGAGACTCCGCGATGCGAAGCTCGGGTTTCTTGTGGTCACGAATGCCCCGTTCCGCGAGAATGCACGCCCGGACGAGCTTGAAGCGCGGTTCTTCGAGAAGCTTGAGGGCGCGGTTGATGTCCGCGAGTGACTCGTCGTACCGTTCGAGTAGATACTCAGCCCAAGCCAGCAGTTGCCACGAAACTGCTGATTCCGGTCGCGAGTCCAAAAATTGCCGCAGCAGATCGATCATGCGGTCATACGCGCCGGCCTGCATCGCGCGCATGATCTGCTTGGTGACTGACTTTGCGGCAGACTTCGGATCGATTAGCCAAGAGGGCACCTTCGACTTGGAGGGGATTTGGATTCTGAGGTATTTGTCACTTAGATCGGAGTTGGCTTCTTCCAACTGCAGCCGAAACCACTCTCTGGAATAGACAACCAGCGTCCATCCATACTTTGCGCGAAACTCGGTGCGGATTTGGTCGATATCAACGCCGCGAACCTTACGACTCGTCGCGAAGACGAGATAAGTAAATGCAGCGCCTCTACGATGGAGCTTAGCCGCATCCTTCCGAATCTTCGTCTTCCACCCTGCTTCCTTACTGAACTGGAAGTAGGAAGGGCACCCGTCCCGGTCCCGCCCTTTGCGCGGCAGCTCCTCCGCGTCCCGGCCTCCATCCTGAGGCTCAATCGGAACGATGTCCTTATAGCCGTTCCGATAGAGGAGATCGACACAGAGCTGCTCGAACTGGCGGCCCTCCAGCACATAGTCAATCGCCCACAGAACTTGTTCTTGCATCTCGGCAGAACTCCTCACATCCATTTTCAAAGCCGGAGGGTATGGGCGGCAAGGTTTGCAGCAAGATAAGTGGAAAACCAGCCTTTTGCAATGAACGCTGTCCCAACCGGTTCGGCTATCGTGGTTCTATGTCCTCGTTGATCTTTCATACCGAACAGGAACAAGCGGTGATCGCCACGGATACTCTCGCCGTGTCGCTAGGGGGACGCCCGATCTCATTAACGTCCAAAGCGTTCCATGTTCCTCATCTCCGGATGCTGATCGCCGGGACCGGATGCGGTGGATTTCTTGACCGGTGGTTGTGCTATCTCAACTCACGGATGATCGTCCCAGGCATCGACACCCTTGCTGTCCACGCCCCCGCAGCTCTAAAGACACTCTGGGATTCCTATTGTGCCGAGTACAAAATCCCAGAAGGACGGACGACAACGGTCTATCACTTTGGCTTCTCGGAAGCCTCAGACACGATCAAGTCTTATGCGTTCCGTTCCGAGAACGGCTTTGTCAACGAAGAGCGGCCATACGGGATCGGCGTCAAACCCGAATGCACCGTGCCCGAAAATTACAATCTGCCGGACGCGTTTCGCCCCATGATGGATGAACAACGGTCCATTCAGAGACAGAGACCCGCTGAGGATCGCATCTACATCGGAGGCGAAATCATCGTTCACCATCTCGTCAAAGCTGGGTGCTCAACATTCTCAATGGGACCGTTCGAGGATTTTATAGACGACGTGAAAGCGATTTACTCGCGCTTCGGACCAGATGGATCACACTCCTAGTCGTTCGGGGGCGTCATCTGAATGATTGCGTCGCCTAAACGCCTCGCGCTGCACGTGGGCGATTCGATCCTGACCATCCAGATGTCGTCAGCTGCGGGTGACGCAAATCCTGAGCCATACATAGTATGGGCATGGACCCATGATCCGGTTATTTTGAGCTTAAATATCCGCCCCCCAAAAATGTAGTCAATTTTGTCGTCAGCCTATTTCAAAATCGGTCATAATCGGGGATGTACCGATAGCAATCCGCGAAAGGGAGGGGAAGAAGGAACAGCAACCGCGTAGATCGTGGGCGATGCCGAAAGTCCTTCATTTTTCAGCTCTTAATTGACCGATTCAACTGTCTTTGCAATGAAAGGGTTAGCGAAGCGCGTTCCTCAAAACGTGCTCCAGCATGCGATCCTGAGTAGCTCAATGGCAGAGCATTCGGCTGTTAACCGAAGGGTTGTAGGTTCGATTCCTACCGCGTCCACCATAAAATCAATAACTTGCAGTCGATCTTTCGGCATGGATTTCGCCGAACTTCGCCGAATTTATCCAAGGCCACTTCGAAATCGCATCGTCATTGATGCAGTTCTGCGATCGATGGCTCGGACTTCGATAGAGAGTGGTCATGGGGCTCCAGGACACGGCAAAGGGCGAGATATATGCTATGTGTCGATTGAAATCAATAGATTGCGCGCCTAGGACGTATTGCTCGCGCTCATGTTGGGTATTGGCAGTTTCGGGCGAATTGAACTACAACCCTTCGGTCGAAATCCGAAGGGTTATAAGGGGTGTTCAGAGATGCATTCCATACAAGGGGTGAAATTAGATTGCGCTTAAGGGGTCTCCTGGCAAATGGTCTGTTTCTCTCCACGCGTTATCGATAACGACCGATTGCCGTAGCGCAGTTTCCCATCTGGTCGGATAAATTCCAATTTGAGAGTAGTCCTTTGACGTTTTGCATGGAGATCCCAAGTTGGGTCTGATCGGTTATTTGGAATCCGGGCGGGCGACGCGATACATCTCCGCCGAGATGCGATCAAAGAGTGCGAAGCGATCATCTCCCTGCAGATAGACATTGAAGTGCGATCGGTCGGGCAGGAAGGTGAATTGCGCATCGCCACCAAGTTGATCTAGCGTGCTTTGCAGGCTGTGGGCTGCCCCATCGAGGTAAAAGGTGTCGTCGGTTCCGACGAAGAGATGGATCTTACCTTTCAAATCCGGGCCGGTGGTTTTCCAGTTGTTCTTGAGTCGTTCGACGATGTCGTAGTGACTGCGCCAGTACGCGGCGACTTTGGGGTCTATGTCGCCGGTGGTTCGATTGAAGAGCTGGGCCGGACGGCCGTCTGGGCCGCGCGGCGAAAAGACCCATTCAAACGATGCCAACTGGCCGCCGTAGTCTCCTAAGACCAACTCAGCCTGCGCCAACAGCTGCATGGTAGCGCGCGGCTGGCCGTGATCGCGGAGCATGGGATGGAGTTTACCGTCGGCGGTGTGGAAGAAGTTTGCGTTTGGCGCATAGAGATCGATGGTTGAGAAGAAGTGAAAGTCGCTTGGATCGGGCGAAGTGGACCAGGTGCCACCGAAGATTTTGGGATAGCGTGTCTGTAGCCAGAGAGTGGCCCATCCTCCAGAGGAGTGGCCTTGCAGAAAACGGCCCGAGGTGCGTGCATCCATACGATATGTAGATTCAAGGGAAGGAATCAGTTCGGTGGTGAGCGCCGTGGCCCAGGGGCCGTTGTTGACGCCGTCGGCAAATTCATGTGTGCCGGTCGGGCTGCTTTCATCAAGCAATACCCAGATCATCTCCGGCATCTTGCCGTGCTTCATGCGGTCGTAGAGGATCGGGGCGTATCGCGCACGCAACCCAGAGAGCGTTCCGCCAAAGCCGTGGGTGAAGTAGACGGTTGGGTAATGATCGCCGGGGTGGGAGGCATAGCCTGGCGGCAAGAGCACCCATCCGCGCATGTGAATGTCGCGTCCCCAGAAGCTGGTGAGCGAAGGGCTAACGAGATCGATTGGCTTAGTCGCTGCGTTGACTTCGGGATTCTGCGCGAGGGGGTCTGGCGGCTCGGGAACCTTTTCGCCCAGTGTCAGACTCGGTGCTGAGGGGCCGGCAATGGGCAGGTCGATGACCGTTGGAACACTGACCAGATCTCCTGCTGAGCGGCCATCGTAGTTGTAACTGTGATGCACATCGAGGACGGCTTGGACCTGGTATTTTCCGTTTGGAGCCTGCGAAAGCGGTGTCGGAAAGGCAATGTCATCGGCATCGATATCTACGGTTGCGCCAGACGCAAGGCTGGGTACTTCCTTCGCGGCGATATAGACACTGGTCAAGGACATCATCTGCATATCGACGGTGTCCGCTGGCTTGCCGTCGGCGGGAAGCGGGCCGATGAAAAGGAGCAGGCGGCCGGATGCCGAGCCTTGGAAAGAACTGCTAAGAGAGACGTGGAAGAAGGAATGGTGGGGCGCTGGAGCAGGTGACTGCGCTTGCGTGACATGAAGTGAGAGCGCAAGGCCCAAAGAGCTGACGAAGGCGAGACACGCTCGCTTGGATCTGGCGCTGAGTTTGCAGGATACAATTCTCAAATTCGTCACTTACCTTTCTATTGAGTGGGCAAAGCGGGATTTTCAAGGGACGAGTTTGCAACCTGGGATTCATAGAGCGGCAGAAGTCCCTGCGATGGCAAGCCGAAAGCATTCACGACGCGATTGAAGGTTGCAAACAATGCGGCGACGTGGATGGCTTCGGCAATTTGCGCATCGTCCCACCCCGCTTCGCGGATGGAAAGGATGTCGGCCGGTCCAATAGCCTGGGAGTTCCCGTTGATCTTCTCGACAAAGGTAAGCAGCGCTTGTTCGGCTTCTGAAAGCGACGGCGATCGCAGTTTGTTTTCCTGGATCGCGCAGAGTGTTTCGGCCGATCCGCCATTCATGCGAAGCATGAACCCATGGCTATCGGCGCAATAGGCACAGTCATTTTGCGAAGAAACCAGTGTTGCAATCATTTCTTTGTGACGGCGTGTCAAGAAACCTTCAGAGAAGATCAAGCTTTCTGATAGGGCCATCATGTGTTCGAGCAAGGGAGGATGTGTGGCGAAGCATTTGAGTATCCCGGGAACGTCGGGCCTTCCGAAGTGGGATTTGAAGTGATCGTAGAGTGCGGCGACGCGTCCGCTCGCGTCGGCTTCCTCCACAACCGGCAGGTTGGTGGAGAAAGCCGAAGTTTTGGAACGGTCAAATCGTGCGATTTGTTCGTACTCGGGAAGGGCCATGAAAGTTCCCTTTAGAAATCGAACCGTGCGGCAAATTGGAAGGCGCGCGGTCCGCCCGATCCGAAGAATCCTCCAGCTGTGCTGAC
>Ga0302282_1003257_pt1 | contig 10836 bp, 9 predicted proteins | sample III_Fen_E1_3_FD_198763 | JGI IMG/M metagenome (GOLD analysis project Ga0302282, IMG submission 198763) | Peat permafrost microbial communities from Stordalen Mire near Abisko, Sweden - III_Fen_E1_3 | ecosystem: Environmental > Terrestrial > Soil > Wetlands > Permafrost | place: Sweden: Abisko... | reverse complement strand
CCGACAGACTCTCGGTCGCGTAACCCGCCGAATTCGCGAGGATGCGCGCCAGCGTCGTCTTACCGGTGCCGGCCGGGCCCCACAGGATCATGGACGTCAGTTCTCCCGCCTCGACGAAACGCCGTAACGGGCCGTTGGGCCCCACGAGGTGGGCTTGGCCGACGAGTTCGTCCAACGTGCGCGGTCGCAGGAGATCAGCGAGTGGCGCGACCTGTTTCAGGCGCTGAGCGACGGCGTCGTCGAAGAGCGACGTAACTCACGAACCTTTCGGCGTGATGGTGATGCGCAGTTCGCGCATCACCTTGGGCGACACGCCCTTGGGCGCGCCGGTCATCAGATCGGCGCCCGACTGGGTCTTGGGATATGCGATGACCTCGCGGATGTTCTCCTCACCCGCGAAGATCGCCACGAGTCGGTCGATGCCGAAAGCGAAGCCGGCGTGCGGTGGCGCGCCGTATTTGAAGGCCCCGAGCAGGAACCCGAAACGGCTCTCGGCCTCTTCTTCGGAGATCCCCAACGCGCGAAAGACCCGTGACTGGATGTCGGCGCGATGTATTCGAACGGATCCACTGCCCAGTTCCCAGCCGTTCAGGACCAGGTCGTAGGCCCGCGAACGGACCTTCAGCGGATCGGTCTCGATCAGGTCCATGTCGTCGGGATGCGGCATCGTGAACGGATGGTGGGCCGCTTGAAGGTTGCCGTTCTCGTCGACACCTTCGAACAACGGGAACTCCGTGACCCAGACGTACTTATGCGGTCCCTCGCCGACCGGGGGCGAGCCGAGTGTCGTACGGATCGCGCCCAGGACGTGACAGGCGTCGGCGTACTCGTCGGCCACGCAAAAGACGATGTCACCGACTTCGGCGTCGTCGACGGCCGCGACGGCCGCACTCTCGGTCTCGTTGAGGAACTTGGCCAGCGGGGAGTCCAGTCCGTCGGCGGTGATGCGGAACCACGCGAGTCCCTTCGCGCCGAGGCCCTTGGCCTGATCGGTCAGCTCGTCCAGTCGGGCGCGCGAGAAACTCGCGCCCCCGCGCACACGCATCGCCTTCACGGTCGGCGCCGAAAAGGCCTTGACCTCGGTGACGGCGAAGACGTCGGACAGGTCGTGGAGCAGCATCTCGAAACGAAGGTCCGGCTTGTCGGTGCCGTAGCGGTCCAGGGCCTCGGTCCACGTCATCGACGGGATGTCGTCGGGCCGTACGCCGGTCGCCGCTTCCGCCGCGTCCAACACCGCGACCGAGACGAAGCCGAGGACGTCATCTTGATCGACGAAGCTCGCTTCGATATCGAGTTGGGAGAACTCGAATTGGCGATCGGCCCGCAGGTCCTCGTCGCGCATGCATCGCGCGATCTGGTAGTAACGATCGAACCCGCCGACCATCAAGAGTTGCTTGGCGATCTGCGGGCTCTGGGGCAGCACGTAGAACTCCCCGGGTTGCAGACGTGAGGGCACGACGAACTCGCGCGAGCCTTCGGGCGTCGGGGCCCAGAGCAGCGGCGTCTCGACCTCGCAGAATCCCTGAGCGTCCATCGCCCGGCGCAGCGCACCGTTCACGACCGCGCGAAGGCGTAGGTTCCGCTGCATGTGTTCGCGACGTAGGTCGAGGTAACGGTAGCGAAGACGAACTTGCTCGTCGATGTCCACCCGATCATCGAGTTGAAACGGCGGCGGTTCGGCCGACGCCAGTACCTCGACGACACAGTCGGTCAGTTCGACCGACCCGGTATCGAGTTTGTCGTTGACCGTGCCCTCGGGTCGTCGCGTCACCGTGCCGCTCACTCGTACGACGTACTCACTACGAACGTCGACCGAGCCCTCGACGACTGCTTGGATGATGCCCGAGTGGTCGCGGACGTCGAGGAAGGCTAAGTGTTCGCCGTGTTCTCGGCGCTTGGCGACCCAGCCGCAGACACTCACCTGCGTGCCGACGTCGCTCTCGCGAAGCGACGCGCACAGCAGGTCACGCATGCTCGTGGATTCCAGATTCTTCGACATTCTCAGCTCTTCGTCAGTAGTTCGGCGACCACGAAGACGACCTCGCTTCGGGCGACACGGCGTTGCGTCTGCTCGAAGTCGTCGCTTCGCAAGTCTCTAATCGTAACCTCGCCCGCCGACATCTCCTGGGGGCCCACCAAGAGGGCGAAGCGCGCACCGGATTTATCGGCCACCTTCATCTGGGACTTCATCGACCGGTTGTCGTAGGCCCGAGCGACGGCGAAACCGGCGGCGCGCAACTCATCCACCAGTACCGTCGCGACGTCTTGGTTCGTCGTGTCGATCACGAACAGGTCCAGTGAACGACCTATGAGGTTACGTGGTTCAACGCCCTCGGCCGCTCGCGTGAGGAGCAGTCGCTCGATGCCGCTACCGAAGCCGATCCCGCTCGTGGGCTTACCGCCAAGTTGCTCGGCGAGCTTGTCGTAGCGTCCACCCCCTCCGATCGCGTTCTGCGCTCCGCCGAGGGCGTCGGCGACGAATTCGAACGTCGTACGGGTGTAGTAGTCGAAGCCCCGAACGAGTCGCGGGTCAAGTTGGGACTCGATACCGATTGACGTCAACCCGGCGACGACTTTGTTGAAGTGGGCTCGACAGTCGTCGCAGATGTGATCGATCAACATCGGGCCTTCGCCGGTCACCGCGATACAGGCCGGGTCTTTGCAGTCCAGCACGCGCAGCGGATTCACGGACCACGTCTTTTGGTGTTCGTCGCAGAGCCGATCGACGTTCGCCTCCAGGTGCGCGCGCAACAGTTCCACGTAGGCCGCGCGACAGACGTCGTGGCCCATCGAGTTGATGAGGAGACGAAATTGCCTCAGGCCCAGTGCACGGTAGAAACGCTCCGCCAGGGCGATCACCTCGACGTCGACCGCCGGGTCATCGGTGCCGAGCACCTCGACGCCGAGTTGGTGGTGCTGGCGATAGCGCCCGGCCTGGGGGCGCTCGTAGCGAAAGGCCGGTGTCACGTACCACGTCCTCCACGGCGTCGTGGGATTGTGCTGGATGAAGGCGCGAACGACGGGCGCGGTACCCTCCGGGCGCAACGCGTAGATCCGATCCCCGCGGTCTGAGAACACGTACATCTCTTTCTTGGCGACGTCGCTCTCTTCGCCGATGCCCCGATTGAACACGCCGACGTCTTCGAACATCGGCGTGATGATCAACTCGAAGCCGTAGCGATAGGCGAACTGGGCGAAGGTCGCGACGACGCCCTCCCACTCGGCCGAGTTCGGCGCGAGTACGTCGTGGGTCCCGGTGGGGGCTTGAAAGGGTGTGACGGCGTCGCTCATGAATTCTTGTTCTGTCCCGGTAGTTGTCGGAAGGCATCGAAGACGCCGTCGACGCTCTTCAGCGCCGCCAACAGGCTACTGAGGTGCGTCGGGTCCGCGAGCTCCACGTCGAAGACCATTCGCACGATCCTCGAGCCCGACGTCGACGTCGAACTCGAGATGATACTGAGGTGATACTCGGCCACGACCTTCGAGACGTCGAGCAGGAGTCGCGACCGGTCGAAGGCCATGACTTCGAGCACCGCGCGGTACTGACCGCTGACCGATCCGTCCCATTCGACGTCGATGATGCGCTCCCCCAGGCGTTGGGCCAGGGCGACGGCGTTCGAGCAGTCGTCGCGGTGCACGGACACCCCTCGACCCTGCGTGATGAATCCCATGATGCTGTCACCGGGCACCGGCGAACAGCAGCGCGCCAGGTGGATCATGACGTCGTCGAGTCCCTCGACGTAGACGCCGGCCGTACGCCGAGTGGTGCGACTGGTGCGCGGCATGCGCGTGACCGTGGTCGGCATCTGTTCGGTCTCGCCGCCGCCGCGCAGTTCGCGGTCCAGGCGCTGGACCACGGCGAGCGCCGAGATCTGACCGCTGTCGATCGCCATGAAGAGCGCGTCGATGTCCTCTAAGTTCATTCCCGTGATGACCGCGTCCAGCGCGCTCGACGAGAGCGACGTGGCGATCGGGAGGCCCTCGCGTCGAAGCGCCTTGGTCAGCTCCTCGCGGCCTCCCTCAATCGCGTCCTCACGACGTTCTCGCTGGAACCACTGGCGGATCTTCGATTTGGCGCGTGACGATTGGGCGATCGCGAGCCAGTCGCGTGACGGACCGGCGGAGTCGCTCTTGCTGGTCACGATCTCGACCACGTCGGCCGAGCGCAGGACCGTATCGAGGGGCACGAGGCGACCGTTGACCTTGGCGCCCACGCAGTGGTGGCCGACTTCGGTGTGCACGGCGTAGGCGAAGTCGATCGTCGTCGCACCTTCGACCAACGCGATCACCCGGCCTTTGGGCGTGAAGACGTAGACCTCGTCTTGACCGAGGTCGAGCTTCAACGCTTCCAAGAACGCGATCGGGTCGTTCTCTTCTTCTTCGACGTCGGCGAGACGCTGCATCCAGGCGACCTCTTTGCTCGACGCGCCCTCCTTGTAGCCCCAGTGCGCGGCGACGCCGAACTCGGCGCGCCGGTGCATCTCGAAGGTCCTGATCTGCACCTCGACGGACTTGCCCCGGGGCCCGATCACGGTCGTGTGCAGGGACTGATAGAGGTTGAACTTGGGCGAGTTGATGTAGTCCTTGAATCGTCCCTGGACCGGGGACCACAGCGCGTGAATCGCGCCGATTACGGCCCAACAGTCGCGGTCCTCGTCGACGATGACGCGAAGACCCACGAGGTCGAAAATGTCGTCGAACTCCTTGCCGCCGATGACCATCTTCTCGTAGATGCTCCAGAGGTGTTTCGGGCGTCCGCGGACCTCGGCCTTGATGCCGAACTCGTCGAGCTTGGCCGAGAGCGTCGCCATGACTTCACTGAGGTAGTCCTCGCGCTCGGGCTGGCGGGCCGCGACCATCTGTTCGATCTCGGCGTAGCGCTTCGGGTGCAGGGTCGCGAAACTGAGGTCCTCGAGTTGCCACTTGACCTGTTGGACCCCGAGACGGTGCGCCAACGGCGCGTAGACGTCGAGGGTCTCTTGGGCGATCGCGCGCTGACGGGCCATCGGCATAACCGAGATCGTGCGCATGTTGTGAAGGCGGTCGGCGAGTTTGATCAACAACACGCGCCAGTCCTGGGCCATGGCGATGAACATCTTGCGGATGGTGGCCGCCTGCTGCTCCTCCTTGGAGTCGAACTCCAGGCGGTCGAGCTTGGTGACGCCGTCGACGACCGCGGCGACCTGATCGCCGAACTCTTGGGCCAGCCACTCCTTGGTGATGCCGGTGTCCTCGACGGCGTCGTGCAACAGGGCCGCGGTGATCGTGGCCTCGTCGAGGCCCAGGTCGGCCGCGATATCGGCCACCGCGATCGGGTGCGTGACGTAGGGCTCGCCGGTTCGGCGCAGTTGGCCCTCGTGCGCCTTAATGGCGGCGGCCCCGGCGCGTCGGATGACCTCGACGTCGCCGTCAGCGTGGTGCTCGAGGAAACGGCCGATTAAACGCTCTATAGACCCGCTCAGCGCGGGGTCAGCGGCGGAGCGAGAAGTGAGACTGACCATACAGTCAGCCTAATGGCGCCCTATCGCCGTTTTTGTTTGCGCGCCCGCGCCTGAATGGTGCCGCGCGACAGCGTGCCCGGGGCACTTCGCGGACGTGGTCCGCTCGACGCCGTGGGACGTGCGAGTCGCTGAGCGCCTTCGCCCGCGTACAACGCCGCCGCGGCCGGCGTGAGCACGCGCTGGTCGCTGCGCAGTCGCGCCCGCTCGGCCATTTCACGGAATCGCGGTTCGCGTTCTTTCATTATCGCGAGCAGCGGACTCGCGATGAAGATCGATGAGTAGGCCCCACTCATGAGACCGACGAAGAGCGCGAGGCCGTAGCTCTGGAGCGTGGTCGCACCGAGGATGTCGGCGCCCACCACGAGGACCGATAAGACCGGCAGGATCGCGACGAGTGAGGTGTTGATGGAACGCGCCAGCGTCTGGTTCATCGAGAGGTTCACCATCTCGCCGTAGCTGAGGTCACCGCTCTTCAAGATGCCGCCGGCGTTGTCACGAACGCGGTCGAAGACGACCACGGTGTCATAGAGCGAGTAACCGAGGATCGTGAGGATGGCGATGACGGTGTCCGGCGTGATTTGCAGACCGAACAGCGAGTAGACGCCCACCGTCACGAGCAGGTCGTGCACCATGGCGATGAACGCGGCCAACGCCATCTTGGGCTCGAATCGGATACTGATGTACGCCACGACCGCGATGAAGAAGACGATGAGCGCTTCCAGCGCGCGATGCGTGATCTGACTTCCCCACGTCGGACCAACGCTGGTGACGGATACTTGGTTGGTACTGACCCCGGCGGTCTTGGCCAAGGAGTTGGCGACCTTGTTGATTAACGCCGTTTGGGAATCAGCGCTCAAAGAATTGATGTCGGCCGTCACTTGGTAGGTCTTGGAGCCCAGCTTCTCGACGGTCGGATCCCTGAGCCCCGCTTTTTCCGCGGCGCTCGTGATGGCCGCGACCGTGGAGTGCGAGGTCTGCACTTCCCACGAACTACCTCCCTTGAAGTCGATGCCGAGGTTGAAGCCCCGGATACCCAGCGACGCGAGTCCGAGCACGATGATGACCATCGAAATGGTGAACCACGTGCGCTTTCGACCAACGAAGTCAACCGTCGTGCGGCCCTGATAAATCCGACCGAGTCGTCCCGGCGTCTTCTCTTCGGTCTCGTCGGTCATCACGTCATCACTCATGGGCACTCACACCTGGCGTGAGGCCCGCGACCATCGAGAGGGCCGACGTGCTGCTGGTGCTGCGCCGACCGAGCAGGATCACCAGCGGCCTGGTGAAGTACCAGGTCATGAAGACGTCCATCAAGGTGGACAACCCGAGGAAGAAGGCGAAGCCGCGGACGTCGCCGACGGCGATGAGGTACAACAGAATTGCGGCCAGCAGACTAACGGTGTCGGCGGCCAACACCGTGCGCCACGCCGAGCGGAATCCCCGGTCAACCGAGGTGCGAACCGAACGCCCTGCTCGGGCCTCGTCTTTCAATCGTTCGAAATACACGATGTAACTGTCGACAGTGATACCAATGGACACAATTATCCCCGTGATACCCGCGAGGTCGAAACTCGGCGCGAAGGCCGTATGGCCGAGCGCCGAGATGATGGCCCACAAGAGCGCGGCCGTCGCCGCCAAGCCCAGCACGATCACGAGACCGAGCGCACGGTAGTAGAGGATCGTGTAGAGCAACACCAGAAGCAAACCCACGAGGCCGGCGCCGAGGCCGGCGACGAGCGAACTGTGTCCGAGGGTCGGTGAGACCGTGACGGTGTCGAGCGGGCAGGGCGCCGAACTCCATGGCCACTGCGAGATCTTTCGCGGAGCTTTCAGTAAAAGAACCCGAAATTTCTCCCTGCCCATTGAAGCTTGTAAACGCAGACTGACTTGGCAAGATCAAGGGAGCCGACTGGATGACGCCGTCGAGCTCAATCGCAACCTCTGCGTGAAAATTCGCCTCCGCTACTTTGTCCCAGGCGGGGCTACCGGTTTTCGTCAGTGTGTAGTCGACCACCCATTGACCGATTTGGTTCTGCCCCGCGGTCGCCTTCGCGACCGCCGTTCCCGTCAACTGTGCAGGTCCCAAAACATATCGCACACCCGACTCACCGAGATAAGGAAGAATGACTTCGTCTTTCGGGTTGTCCTTGTTCGGCTTTGTCGTCGCGATGTTCGAGAAACTCGGGTCAGGGGAAATATTGTTGCTTGGTTCTCCCGTCGAAGTATTGACATCCAAATTCGCGGCCGAGAATAGATAGCTACTGCCGCATGATGGGAGCTTCGCCACAGCATCGGTCTTTTTGGCTTCGGTCGCTTCACAAAGCACCGGACGAAAGAGCAACTGCGCCGTCTCACCGACCAGCTGCAAAATACGACGGGCATCGGTAACACCGGGCACGCTGACGACCACGTTCTTGCCCTGGAGATTCACCGTGGCCCCCGACACGCCGAGGCCGTTGACGCGGTTGTTCAGAATGGTGACCACTTCTTGCATGTCGGCGGTCGAGGCGTGGGTGGCCGGTTTGTAGACCACCGAGAGGCCACCGGCCAAGTCCAGGCCAAGTTTCGGACCCCATCCCAGTGACAAGGTCGCCACCAGTGAACCGAACGCAATCGCGATCGTGAGGATGAGACTGACGATCAACGATCGTCGAGAACCGACCTGTTGGGCCATTACTTCTTGTCGCCTTCTTCGTCGTGTTCGTCGTCGGTCGATTCAGGCACGGGCGCTGGTGGATCGTATTTTCGAGCGATCGCCGTAGGAACGAAGTCCAGTTCCACACCGCTCGCTCCACGCAGGGTGATCAGGCCGTCGTCCATCTTCACCACGGTCCCGACGAAGCCGCCGATCGTCTGAGCGCGCTCCCCCAGTTCGACTTTTCGTGTGTTGAGTCGAGCGGCCTTCTGCTTCTGGGACCGGGGGCGGATGTAGAAGAAATAGAGCGATCCGAAAATCACGACGTAAATGAGAATCAGATAGCCGCTAAATGACGACTTCTTAGCGGTCGCCAACAGCATGTTCACCGCGAACAACATAGGTAATTCCTCCGAGATATAGACAAAGAAACCCTAGTCGTTTTAAGCGATTGCGTTAGACCAGCCCACCGCCGCGAGGCGTTATTCCAAGGTGTTGATAGGCCCGTTCGGTCGCCACCCGGCCACGGGGCGTTCGAATCAGGAGACCGTCGCGCAACAAAAATGGCTCATAGGCGTCCTCGATCGTCGAGGGCTCTTCGCCGCAGGCGTGCGCCAGGGTCGTCAGTCCGACCGGTTGATTGGCGAACTGCTGACAGAGCAGGCCCAGGATGCGACGGTCAATCTTGTCCAGACCGAACTCGTCGACTCCGAAGAGCGCCAGACCCTCAACGGCGACGTCCTCATCGATCACGTCGTGCCCCTGCACCGCGGCGAAGTCACGAACTCGTCGCAAGAGGCGATTGGCGATGCGCGGCGTACCGCGACTGCGCCCGGCGATGATGCACGCCGCGTCGCCCTTCAGCGTCACGTCGAGCAGACCGGCCGATCGACTGACGATGACCGTGAGGTCCTGCGGGTCATAGAGGTCGAGCTGGCCGACGAAACCGAATCGGTCGCGCAGGGGCGCGGCGACCAGCCCGGTTCGCGTTGTCGCCCCGACGAGCGTGAAGTTGGGCAGGTCGAGTCGGATGGCGCGCGCCGACGGCCCACGTCCGATCATGACGTCGAGGCGTCGGTCCTCCATCGCCGGGTACAAGATCTCCTCGACGCCGCGCGAGAGACGGTGGATCTCGTCCACGAACAAGACGTCGCCGTCTTGTAGGTCGGTCAACAGAGCGGCCAAGTCACCGGGGCGCGAGAGCACCGGGCCCGACGTGATCCGTAGGCCCGCGCCCATCTCGGCGGCGACGATGCTGGCGAGCGAGGTCTTGCCCAGTCCCGGGGGGCCCGCGAACAAGAGGTGATCCGCGGTCTGGTGGCGTGTCCTCGCCGAACCGAGCACGATCTCGAGGTGGCGCACCAATTCGCGTTGTCCGACGAACTCCGCCAGCGTGCTCGGTCGAAGCGACACCTCGGCACGTCGGTCCTGTTCGTCAGCGACCGGCGCCACAACATTGCGAGTCAACTGCTCGACGTCGATCTCGTGGCGACTCACTGGCGCCTCAACAACTGCAACGCCTGGCGTAGCGCGGCGCCTTCGTCGTCGGAGAGCGTCGTACCACTGAGGGCCTGGCGAACCTCTTGGGTGCTGTAGCCGAGTCCCCGCAGCGCGTCTTCGATGGCGTCGTTCTGCGGCGTGGGTTTGGCGGCGACGTAGGAGTCCGGGACAACGACCTTGCCCTTCAGTTCCAGCACGATGCGACTCGCGGTCTTGGGTCCGATGCCCGGAATCGTCGCGATCGTCTTGGCGTCGTCACGCTCGATCGCCGTGGCGAGGTCACCGGTTGACATCGTGCGAAGGGCCGCGAGGGCGGTCGAGGGACCGACGCCCGGCGTGACCAGCAAGAGTTCGAAGAACTCGCGGTCCAGGTAGCTGGGGAACCCGTAGAGCACGATCGCGTCGTCGCGCACCGCCGTGAAGACGTAGAGATCGACGACGTCACCGACGCGGTAGTCCTCCTGGGAGGCGACACTCACCTCGTAGCCCACGTCGTGCACGTCGAGCACGATGGCGCCGTCTTTGTGATGGTGCAAGACCTGGCCGTGGAGCCACCCGATCACGCGCGGCTCCCCAGTGCGTATTTCTCTTCGCTGCGCACGACCATGAAGTACGTGATCGCCAGCGCCAGGGCGTCCGCGGCGTCGGCCGGTTTGGGTATCTCCGCGAGGCCGCACAGTCGCGCCACCATTGCCTGGACCTGGGCCTTGCTCGCGGCCCCGTAGCCGGTGACCGCCAACTTGACCTCTTGGGCGTTGAACTGTCGAACCGGCACATTGATCGCCGAGGCGAGCGCGACGGCCACGCCGCTGGCTTGGGCGACCGGGATCGCGGTCTTGGCGTTTCGTTGATAGAAGACCCGCTCCACGACGACGGCGTCCGGCGTGGTCTCTTCGAGCAGCGTACGCAACTCAACCAGTATCTGACCGAGGCGAAGTTCGACGGCGAGTTCGTGGTCGGTTTCGATGGTCCCGGCCCGAATCGCGCGAAAGGACTCCACGCCCTGGAACGAACCTTCGACGAGGCCGTAACCGCAACGGGTCAGTCCGGGGTCAATTCCTAATACGAACATACGTTCGATACTAGACCTCAATCGGTCCAGAAACCGGGAATTATCCCTCGTACGAGCCGAGGATCTCGTCAGAGATGTCGAAGTTCGAAAAGACGTTCTGAACGTCGTCGTGGTCGTCAATGGCGTCC
>Ga0302282_1003244_pt1 | contig 10860 bp, 13 predicted proteins | sample III_Fen_E1_3_FD_198763 | JGI IMG/M metagenome (GOLD analysis project Ga0302282, IMG submission 198763) | Peat permafrost microbial communities from Stordalen Mire near Abisko, Sweden - III_Fen_E1_3 | ecosystem: Environmental > Terrestrial > Soil > Wetlands > Permafrost | place: Sweden: Abisko... | reverse complement strand
CATTTGCCTAAACAGAGACCACCCAAACTATGCCGCGCCCGCAATCTTTGAATCAGTGGCCCGTCGAGGAAATATCGAAGTTCTTTTCGACCACGCGGCATAATATCCGACGCGGCATAACGGAATTGAAAATTCGATTCGCCCAAGTGCACTTGGAAAACGCAATTGGATGTTCATTGGCCATCCTGAAGCCGGCGAACGCAGCGCGGTGATCTACACGTTGCTGGGCAATTGTCGGCGGCACGGAATCAACCCATTCGATTATCTGAAAGATCTGTTCACCCGCTTGCCAGCGGTCAAAATCACGGAGATCCAACAATTCACCCCAGCGGCGTGGGCCAAGATAATAGCGAAGGGACAAGTAGTCGCATAGGCCGCTTGAATAAACAATCGCTGACGGGGATCTTTACCAGATTTCAACTTCGGCCCAATCCAGACACTGTTTAGCTTTGACTGACCCGAAAAGGTGTGGGAATTTGTTCTTCATCAGACAGAGGTGTAATATCAATTCACGTTGCTTATGAAAAAAATAATTCAAAACGCAGCCGTATTGTTGCTGCTGGCCGTCCTCAACTCTCAATTCTCTACCGCGCACGCCCAGGGCACGGCGTTCACCTATCAAGGTCAGCTCCAGAACAACGGCAGCCCGGCCAGCGGCATCTACGCCCTGAGCTTCACGCTGTTCGCCACCAACGCCAGCGGTGTGCCCGTCGCCGGGCCGGTCACCAACAATGGCGTCATCGTCAGCAACGGCCTGTTCACGGTGCAGGTGGATTTTGGTTCCGGAGCCTTCACCGGCCAGAGCAACTGGCTGGAGATTGCCGTGGCCACCAACCTGACCGGCAGCTTCACCACGCTGTCACCGCGCCAGGCAGTGACGCCCGCGCCGTATGCGATTTATGCGGAGACGGCGAGCAATGTGAGCGGAACACTGCCGGCCAGTCAACTGGCCGGTGATGCCAATGGCAACTTGTTCGTCGGGCCGTCCGGTAATTCAACCACGACGGGTGCTGGCAACAGCGCCACCGGTGAGTCGGCCCTGCAATACAACACGACCGGGAACAACAACACGGCCAACGGCAACGAAGCGCTGGTTGCCAACAAAACCGGTTCCGACAACACGGCCAGCGGCTATGACGCGCTTGGTGCCAACCAATTCGGTTCCTTTAATACGGCCGTGGGTTATCAGGCGCTGGAGAACAATGACACCGGCAGCAACAACATCGCCGTGGGCTATCAGGCGGGCATGAACATCAATACCGCCAGTTCGAACATTGACATCGGCAACGCGGGGACTTTTACCGACAACAATGTCATCCGCATCGGCAGTGGGCAGAGCCAGACCTACATCGCGGGAAACCTCAACGGCAATGGCGGCGGATTGACCAATCTTAATGTCAGCGCGTCGCAATTGACTGGTGGTGCCAACTTTAATTTCTTCGTCGGTCCGTCGGGCAATGCGGCGGCGAGCGGCGACGACAACACGGCTCTTGGCCTTGAAGCGCTAAACGCCAACACCAGCGGCAGTGACAATACGGCAAACGGCTTCGGGGCGCTTTATTTTAACTCGATTGGTTCCGAGAATACGGCCGAAGGGTATGAGGCGCTAATCAATAACCACACCGGCTCCAACAACATCGCGCTGGGTTATCAGGCTGGTTTCAACGTCTTTGGCAGTTCCAACATTGACATCGGTAACCTCGGATTATCAACGGACACTAATATAATCCGCATCGGAAGCGGCCAGAGCCAGTCGTTCATCGCGGGCGTCATCACCGGCAATGGTGGTGGCTTGACCAACCTTAATGTCAGTGCGTCGCAATTGGCTGGCGATGCCAACAATAATCTCTTCGTCGGTCCGTCTGGCAATGGGGCGGCGAGCGGCAACCACAACACGGCGGTTGGCATTGCCGCTCTGAATAACAACACCACTGGCTCTTACAACACGGCCAGCGGTTGGGAGGCTATGCAAAACAACATCATTGGCTCTTTCAACACTGCCGTGGGTGATTTGACATTAAACCAAAACGACAGCGGTTCGAACAACATCGCGCTGGGATTTGAAGCCGGCTATAACCTAACCGGCAGTTCCAACATTGACATCGGTAACCTCGGATTATCAACGGACTCTAATGTAATCCGCATCGGCAGCGGCCAGAGCCAAACATTCATTGCTGGCACCATTCAAAATCCAATATTCGGAGGCAGTGTGGGCATTGGGACGTCTAGTCCACAGCAAGCTTTGAGTCTGGTGGGCGGCCTGAATATTGACCAAGCTGGTCAAAACATCGGGAATGTGAATTCCAATTCCCTTACGTTTGGCTCAGGCAGCGGCGAGGGAATTGCCTCAAAACGCACAAGTGGCGGGACACAATATGACCTTGAATTTTACACCGATTTTAACAACCGCATGACCATTCTCAACAATGGCAATATCGGCATTGGCACGAATAATCCAAGCGTGCCATTGGAGATCAACAGCGGCTTGGCACAAAGCAGAGATGCGCTTCATATCGAAGCCACATTTTCGGGAACCAACAAACTCGTCTTCGCGGTGAGTGACACTGGGGTGTGTGTCGCCAGCAGTTACCTCATTAGCAGCGACCGGAATGCGAAGGAGAATTTCACCCCGTTGGATGCAAAGGAAGTTCTGGCCAAGGTCATCTCCCTGCCGGTCTCGGAATGGAATTACAAGAACAACTCCGCCGACACCCGGCACATCGGCCCGATGGCGCAGGATTTCCACGCGGCCTTTCAACTAGACGGCGCGGATGACAAGCACATCTCCGTTGTGGACGAGGGCGGCGTGGCACTGGCGGCCATCCAAGGTTTGAACCAGAAGCTTCAGGAAAAGGACGCCAAGATTGGCGAATTAGAAAAACGTCTGGGTGAACTGGAAGCAACTGTGAAAGCACTTGCCGAAAAGAAATGAGGCGCTTATGAAAAAGTTATTTCTTGTGTTTGCCTTTTTGATTCCGACGCTCGGCTTCGCCCAGAGCTATTCGATTGACTGGTATAAGGTCGCCGGCGGCGGCGGCACCAGTACGGGCGGCGTCTATTCCATCAGCGGCACCATCGGCCAGCCGGATGCCAGCGGTGCAATGGCCGGCGGTAATTATTCCGTGACCGGCGGGTTCTGGTCGCTGATTCAAGTGTTACAAACACCGGGCGCACCGTTGCTGACCATAACCTACATCGGCTATCAAGCCATCGTCTCGTGGTCGCCGTCGGCCACAGGCTGGGCGTTGCAAACCAACAACAATCTCGCCATGGGTGCTTGGGGCAATTACGCCGGCGCGGTGGTGAATAACAGCGTGACCAATTCACCGCCGACGGGAAATGTTTTCTTCCGGTTGAAGCAGCCTTAAACCGCCGAAAGTCATATTTTTCAGTCTGGATTCAAACGTGCTCCGTCAGCCGCATACGATATTTTTCACTGATGTCATCTTTTGCTACCCTGATATGACTTGGGAGTTTGGCCAGGATCCAAACTCTCTCACCCAGACCTAAAGCGCCGGCAGTGTGATAAACCGCAGCATCTTGACCAACAATCGGATCAAAGAATCGGAATGCGTCCCTGTTTTGAAGAGGTGTGTAATCTTTGCCAACCACACCCAGTACTGGATCCGACTTTTGCACTAGACTACCGGTTTTCCTCACAATAGCGAATTTGTCTGGTACTGGAATGTGTTTGGATCCGGCAGACAGAGGCAGCTTAATCACAGGCCAGTCTAGTTTAGCCGCCTCAATCGCTTCTTTGGCCGTAGCTGGTTTGTTGAGCCTAGTTCCGAGGTTGTGCCAGGGAGTTTCTTCGATATAAAACATTGAAGCCTGACTATTTTGAATTAACAGATTGTGAGCCATATTTATCCCTTTCTTGAAATGAAAAAGGCGCAGAATGTTAAAGCTTTGCGCCTTGTTCTGGTTGATTTGTGTTTACGGTTTGTTGACTGCGCTAGCTAGACTTCAAATCCAGTCTCAATCTTTTCTAGTCACTGAATACACACGCCAAACCACCAGCCCAACCACCGCAACGATAATGTACGGGATGAAGGCTTGGGCGATGTAGTAAACGATGATGACGACGACTGCATACCTAATAATCTTGTTAACCTGTTTTTCATGCATTGAGTTCCTTTCATGTCAGGGCTTACCCCACAGCCCCTTATTTCCTCCGATCAGCTCTACAAGCTAGCCAATCACGTTCGCAGTTCAGGCCGATCTTCCAACCCGGCAATTGAGCAATGTCTTTGAGGATATCCACGCCCATGAACTCGATTATTTTCAAGGCCAGTTTCTTACGATAACCTTGCATCGAAGAATCAGACCTGCCCACACTCCGACCAGCTTCCCTGAGTGTTTTTCCTGCCGACAAACATTCCACTACCATCAGTTCGATTTTGCTGAGACTGGCCATGAACGAATCCCAGTCCATCTTTCGTGTAGCCTGTATCGCCGGGTCTTCACTATCGTTTGAAATCACGTCTTGAAGCTCGAAGATTTCATCGCCAGACTCACTCTCTGACACGACTTCCTGTAATGAATTGAGTTTGGCCGATCCGTTGAGTTGGGTTGAAGATCCGAGCACATCAACACTACTCGACCCATTCCCTCTTCTCCCAGTCTTAAGGTGCTGAATCGTGTAGTAGGCGATGTTGGAGGCGCTAATTTCTTCCATTTTTCCCTGCCTCTCAACCCTATCCAACATTTTTGCAGCCATAGTGATCCCGTCCTGAATCAGTTCTTTATGATCTTCTGAACCGACACAAAGGACGGAGTTGGGGATGGCGGAGACTAGACGTGGACAGATTTCATCTTTTAATACAAAACCGGCTAGGGGAGACATAATAATTCCTTTTGGTAAGGGGTGTCGAGACGAAGAAGCCCCGTTTTTTGGACGGGGCTGGATCGGGGTGACGTGGTGGTCTTGGCGTAGGCTAGACCGTCACCCTTATATTATCCCACAAAAGCAGAGGAATCTGGATGGGGGGAGGGAGTGAGGTGCTGATTGAACCCAAAAATGTCTTGCAAATCTGGGGGGCAGGAAGAAAATGAGCAAAATAAAGAAAAAGAACCCACGCTGGTCGTGGGTAACAAACCAAATGGGAAATCCAAGATAAATATGAAAATGTTGCAATTGCTTATGGTTGTGGGCTTGGCCGGTGCAGCGGTTCTTTTTGCCGGCTGTGCTTCGAACACAACCGAAGTAAGTTCCCCTTCCACCCAGACCGCCGTCAACTTAAGTCAAAACAACTTTCGGGTGATCAAGGCAGGTGTCGTTGGCACCAGTCATGGGTTTCGGCTTTTAGGGATCATTCCGTTTGCTGGCGCCAATGAAACCGATGCCCGGGCCGATCTTTATCGGCATTTGGGACAGTCCTTGGAAGGCAAATCCGCCACTTTGGCAAATACCACTTATAGCAAATCGACGGTTTACCTCATCTTGTTTTCCGTGCCCAAGGTCACTGTAGAGGCTGATGTCGTCGAATACTTGAACACACCGACCGCAGCTCCGTCAGCCCATTGATCAATCGGCCAGTTTAATCCCGACCAGGAATCATTGGCTGCCGCCCAGCCGCCCCGTTTTCAACAACTGCCCCGGTTGGAACCCTGGATAATACCGGCTTGATTTGGCATGGCGAACTTCAGGCTGAGAGGGCAATGACATCCAGGCAAATATCAGCTTCCAAATTCGATTGCCTCGTCCGTTGCGGGCCATTTATGATTTGGCCATGCCCACAAACAATCCATCAGCAGCACAACAGGCAGCGCCGGCAAGCAAACCGATGGTGATGGTGCCGGGCGGCAGGATTTTAAACACGCAGTCGGCTTGAAGTCTGTTTGAGGCAATCGCTCCTACCCGATGGAAGGCCATACTCACTTATCCCCATCCGAGCGGCGGGGAGAAGGGTTGGAAGTGTAGACCTGACGCGGCTAGCCTTTCAGATGCCACTCACAATCAACCGTTTATATTATCACTGTTGCTTTGATACTAAAGGCGTTTTTGATTTAAGCTAAGTAAACTCTTACCACTTTTCCTGAATCCATTTTCCTCCCCATCTGTAGGGTTTGCTGGCATTTCTGCTGGCACTTTTTACACGACCATTCTAGGGCCCAAGCGGAGTTGAAAATCAAGGCACCGAATACCACCAGACAGCACGTCAGCAATGTTCGGCACATGTTCACAAGCAAAAATAAACACCGGGCGAAGGATTTCGTTTCACAAGGGATGAAATTTCAACGAATCCAACCTCGCCTGACTTACCCGGCGGACGGTCATTGAATAATTAAGGCGCTGTGGCTGGACTGTTTTTGAGACTGGGCGCGAATGGGAACGTGAATGTGGATTTCGCCATGGCGAGCGCCGAACCAAAATCCATCATGGCGTGATAGCCATCGGTCGACACCGGGAGAGCCGGAATAAGCATATTCGCCACCATACCCTTAATTCTGCCGACAAAATCCTGCCAGAGACTATCACTGGAATCTGCCGGTCTAATCGTGGACAGCGATACTTCCATTTTTGGCGCACCAGATTTCAGGTAAAAAGCAAGTTGGTTGACCCGTGCTACGAGTTCGTTTTCATGTTGGATCGAACCATTTCGGTAAACCATGGTGTCCAAAATGATACTCACCGGACTGGCATAACCATGGCAGTTGAATAGCATCCGCACCTCAGTTACTTTGGGCACGCCTTTGGTCAGCGTGCCTTTAATCTCAACGCGTCCCTTGCCGGAACCTTGTACACTAATGAAGTCAAGCTGTGGTGGTAAAGGTTTGCCTGCCTTAAAATCTGCTTCATGCTGTTTGATTAAATCATCATGGTCAAAAACATTGCGCTCGAATCCATCACCGACGAAATCATATTCGCAGACGGCATGAAATGTAGTCCCGTTCGTCACGCAATTGGAAGATACCATCCTTACACGTTGGGTGTTGCCCGCGTTGTTCGTAACGGAAATTGGGGCTGGCCAAATCAGCGGCACGAAATACATGAATTTATTAAGCGGATTTTCAATCGGCTGGCCGTTGCCATAATCAAAATGCAAGGTTGGGCCGGTCGGTGCGGCCTTCAACCCGCCAGCCGTGAGGAAACAACTCACCAACGCCAGTAATGATGGCATGAACTTGATAGGGCAGGGAATCATTGAAGCGTATTTTCCGCAGCGGCTGTTTTATTACAAGGCATTTCAAGCCGTATCCCAGCCCGACCCGGCAACCAGCACCCAATGGAACCAGACCCTGTGCGACCGGATGGGCCAGTCTGTCGGTTGTGGATCAGTTTCGCTGGGTATGAGTGTGAACTGGAATCCCCGCTGAAAATCCATCCGCTACGAAAACTTCCCGTTCAACATCCTTTAATGCCACCAAAGGCGGCAAAACAACTATTCTTGTGTAAGATTTCAACATTGCTGAATCCAACCGAACGCAGTAGATCAATTTGGAACATCAATGGCCGGGGAGAATCTTCTTGTGCAATATAATCAAAAACATGGTCGCGATATGCCTCGTCTTTAATTTGGGAAAGATAATTTCCATATTGCTCCCACATTAACGACTGCACCCGCTTATCCGAATGCTCAATCAGATCTGAAATCCAAAACGAACCACCCGCCTTGAGCGAAGTGTAAAGTTTAGAAAATGTACGGTGCCATTCGTCGGTCTCCCGCAGGTGATGCAAAACGGCTGCGGCACAAATGATGTCAAAATTCGACTCGCCAATCCGCAACTCCCGCACATCACCTTGAAACGCGGTGACTCGGCCACTGGTCGCTCGACTGACCCGCTCGACGGCACGTTCCAACATCGGCCGGCTCAAATCAATCAGCGTCACATCAAGATTGGGTAATCGCTCCAAAATCTTCAGTGAATAGTTTCCAGCACCACAGCCAACGTCCAGAAGTGATGTCGCAGTGGGTGTAACTCGTGAAGCTGCATCAGCAATCAAAGCCAGTGACAGTGGAGCATCAATCGTGGCGGATTGACCGGTTTCAAGGTTGGAAAACCGCTCAACGTCTCCGTCAAAGCGTTCTCGAATTTGTTCTACGGTTGATTTACTCATGGGTAGTGACAGCAACGAGCATTGAGCCTTGTGACGTCTTCGGTCAAGAATTTAACTTCGATCTGGCAGACGAGTGGTGATCGGATGAAATTTTGAAAAATCTGGTTCACGTAACCTTCCCGGTGTTTGGCGCGTCACATCATGAACACATATGAACATCAATACACTTGTAGTATCCACCGTAGCGTCGGCGGTGGTTTTTATCACCAGCCATGCCACCGCTAATTCAACGTTAACGCCGCAACCCTTGGGCGGAGTAGCTGTTCTGGGCCAATTCCAGCCCGTGGCCTTCAGCGATTCAACGGAAGCGGGGATGTTGCAGAACGCCTATGACATTCTGGCGACCGGTGACCATGATTACAGCGGGCACCGCGTTAAAGCCCTTCACGCCGTTAAGGTGGCGGCTAAATTGTTGGGAATGAACCTCGCGGGTGACGACAAAGACCGTCAGCCCCAGCCGTTGTCTGATGCCAAACTGCGCGAAGCCCAAGGTTTGCTCCAAAACGTACTTGGAAACGCTGAAGTCATGAACCAAAAGCGGGTAGTGAAGCACCTCACCGAGGCCATCAACCAAATTAGTATAGCACTGTCGATCAAGTAAACCGGTCAGCGGTTTTATTGGATAAAACTTTCACAAAACTGAAATCGTTATTCACACAAGTTCGAGAACGCCGGTAAAGATGTTTATTGGATGAAATCTCAAATTTTGCAGACTCGGTAACCCGGCAGAAAATGCCACCGGATGCAATCAAGTCTAAGGCGGCGTAAACGTTTGGTTTGCCGGGGTAACGGTTGGTGAACCAAATGCTGGTTGGGTATGATTTCCGCCGCGCCAAGAAGAATCAGAGTCGTTCGGAGAATGATTGAGATCGGATGATAAAGGGCCGCTCTGACAGCCACTGAATAATACGACCACGGACACTCCAATTAACAGAAACCCAAATTTCCAGACAAGACTGTTTGTTCGATTCATTCAACTAAAATGATATTCTAGCAGAAATTTGTCTATGGGGTGTTGACCCCAGAATTTGGTGAACCTCGCGAGGTGATGTCGCAGTTAATTGGATGAAATATGATTTTGCAGACCCGGTGCTCGGCCAGATGTTTGGCGAATGAAGTTTTACTTTTTCATCCAGATCGATACAGAAATCGTGAACAACAGACAGCCACACACAACAAAATTAAGCTAGCAAGCTTTATATCAAAGGGCGGAGACTTGGCCTTTACCGTGAAATAGCCCGGCCTGACGCGTGGATGCGACCGGGCACCGTCAGACCAGAACTCAGATTAGCCCGGGAACGACCGGGAACCACGTGAGCTGGGACTCGGCCTGCAACCAGTGCTCAACCTCGTGACCCTGCGGGTGACCAGCTTTTTCCCAGATGGAATATGCGCATACTGCAATGCTATGATTCGCGATTTTACTGCTCGCGCTGGACATTGAAATTGCGGATTTTTTTGCAGCGGTCATCACGCCAGTCGTTTGGCGGCTAGGATGGTGATTATTCATGTAGGGAACCATTCCATTTTGAAGGAGAAGCCACAATGGGGTGAACACCCCTTGCGCGAACGAAAAGACCGCCGCCGCAGCCCCGGTTTAACGCCAGTAAGGACGGATTTAAGTAGCTTGATCGGATGAATCTTTGAATTTTCATCGGCACCATCGCCCTACTTGCGGGCGGGGTGGTAACCGTTGCCATTTCACAAACCAGTACCAACAGTCGGCTTGTAGAAGTCATCAGCAAGCAGACAGCGAATTCAAAACCCAAGGTGGTTTTGATTAAATCACACGGCAAAACAGTAGCAGAGTTGAAGGTGATGTCGGACGCTACTCTTGAAATCAAAGCACAGACGCCGGAGTCGCGGATGTTTGGAGTTCCTGGACATCTCGAAGGGACCGGCGGATTCAATATTTGGATAAGTATCGATGGGAAAGTGCCATTCACGGTCAAAGCTGACGAAATAGAATGGGATATGCAATGAAGTGAAGCCTATAAGACTAGCCGTGCACAACCCCATGCCCGGATGATTTTAACAGGTCGTTTTTAACCACGGAATTATCAAAGCGAAATTGCCAATACCTGGCAAGTTTTTTCCCAAATGTTTTCCCACAAGCGACCACCACCATCGGGGGACAGTCCACCACTCCGAAAGACCCAGCTCGGATATTCACAACCGTTTTGATTTTTCCGTAGCCGCCGACGTGAGTCGGGTCAAACACCCCCACCGACGTGGCTCATGGATATTCACGAGCTTTGCTGATTAATTCAATTTTTAGGGCAGCCTCGCGCGCTTGTCAACCGGGTTTACGACGGATGTGCCGACTGTGGATGGAACTGCGTGGGTAAAACCGACGGATCGAGGTTAAAACGCTTCCATGTGCGCCATGTTGGCTGGGATTGGCCCATCAGATCGCCCGCGGAGCGGTCTAAACGCCCCGGCGGAGCGGGTATGAGGCAAAATCGGCGGTTTGATGCCCATTACGGGATATGGGCGGCCCGCCGGTCGATTCCGGCGATCCGAAGCCGGGTGGAGCTCCCGGTAAAATTGCCGGAAGCTTGGTGACGCCTGATCAGGCCGGCCAAGCTGATCACCTGACAGTCTCCCATGGGAGACTGCATTCGCTCCCGAAGGACATCCGACCATGTCTGCACTTCAGCCTTTCATGCGTCCGTGGTAATCTTGGACGTGTTTCGGGTACGGCATCCAACTTTTCCACCCCAGCCCTTTTCCAATAGAGCGTTTTTTACGACCCGGGTCTGACTTTGATGTCCAGACGATTCCCGGCTTGTCGTTGG
>Ga0302282_1003228_pt1 | contig 10884 bp, 7 predicted proteins | sample III_Fen_E1_3_FD_198763 | JGI IMG/M metagenome (GOLD analysis project Ga0302282, IMG submission 198763) | Peat permafrost microbial communities from Stordalen Mire near Abisko, Sweden - III_Fen_E1_3 | ecosystem: Environmental > Terrestrial > Soil > Wetlands > Permafrost | place: Sweden: Abisko... | reverse complement strand
TGCGCCGTTCAAGCTTACGGAGGGTGCGTCGCTGTGGGACAACCTGCCCAGGCCGATGGAGAGCGACCACCCGCTGGCGATGGAGGATATTGGCCAGAACTACGGCTACATCCTGTACCGAGAGCGTGCCGGAGCCGACACCGGCAGCCTGACCATCCATGACTACGCGCGCATCTACCTGGACGGCAAGCCGGCGCCGATCCCGGAGTACGACCGCAGGAGCGGAGCGGCGGATTACAGGAACGTGGTCTCGTCGTCCAGCGCGGCGGCCTTTGCGCAGGGGCACCAGTTCGACTTTCTGGTGGAGAATGCCGGGCGCATCAACTTCTCCAAGCAGCTCCGCCGCGAGCGCAAGGGCATTGTGGACTGGGTGGCTCCGGCGCAGGGCGACGCGCCCAAGTGGTGGATGTATTCGTTGCCGATGTTGCCGGGCGACCTGGCGAAGGTGCGCTTCAAGAAGGCTGCGTGCAGCGGGCCGTGCTTCTATCGCGGCAGCTTTACGGTCGATCATCCGGGCGATACGTTCCTGGACACGAGCAACCTGACCAAGGGCGAGCTTTGGGTGAACGGCCACGCGCTGGGGCGGTTCTGGAAGATCGGGCCGCAGAAGACGCTGTACATTCCGGGGCCGTGGCTGAAGCCGGGCGCGAACCAGGTCGTGGTGTTCGACATGGACGGCAAGCCGGGCGCGACGCTGGAGGGATTTGCCAAGGCTGACCTGGGGCAATAAGGCAAAGGCTTAACACCGATCAACACCGATAGAAGCACGGATTTAAGAGCGTGTTTTGGTTAGAAGCTGCTGCTTTCCGGGGCGTGACCCACATTTAGATCGAAAGTGGTTACATATATTTGTTGTGTTCTGTAGAGCAAATTTCCTGATGATGTGCAGGTGTTCGATATGTCGGGCCTTCAGCCCTCGGGGTTTCGGCGGTCCCCCAACCTAGGCCTTCGGCCTAGGCTGGTATGTGTCGGGCCTTCGGCCCTATCAAGACGGTCTGCACATCCAGGAGCAATTTGCTCTAGAAGCACGGATTGGAAGCGTGTTTTGGTTAGAAGCCGGCGCTGCTGGACGGGTCGACCCTAATTTAGGCCTTAAGTAGTTACATATACTTGTCTTGTTCTTGAAGTCCGTGCTTTTATCCGTGTCATCCGTGTTAAGCCTTTAGCGGGCTACATGTAGTCGACGCCATACTGGACGGGGATCTGGGTGAAGGCGATGCGGGTGGGGGCGGATTCGCGGGCGGGGAGCATGCCGGCGAAGTGCAGCGTGGTGTGGCCGTACTTCAGGTTGAGCTTGTCCATGGTGGCGGCCAGCTCGCCGCGGTGGTCGGGGTCGCCGAAGAGCGAGGCCTGGAACTCCGACTCCGGGATGAGGTTGTGCATGGTGACGCCGACGAAGAAGGGGCGGGCGAACTCCGGGCCCTCCGGGCGCTTGGCCCATGCGCCTCGCAGGGCTTCCAGCAGGGTGAGCGTGTCCTGGCAGGCGGGAAAGCGGGCCTCCATGCCCCAGCCGGAGTGGCGGATGCCGCTGAAGTGCTTCTTGGTCTTCTGCAGGCGCTCGGCCTGTTCGCGCGACAACTGGTAGCGGATGGAGACGTGCATGGAAGTGGTGTAGAAGTGCTCCATGCGGAGGCGCATGGCGGCCTTGTGCAGCAGCTTGTGGGCGACGGCCCAGGCGCCATCGGGCGAGCGGTGCTGGGGCGCCATCACGTGGGAGTGGCCCAGCGACTTCTGGATGCCGGAGCTGACGGGGGCGCCGTCGTCGCCCGTATCTCCGCCTCGGAGCCAATGAAAAAGACGGTCGCCCCAGACGGAGTCCCAGAGGGCGTGCATGCCGGCGCGGTCCAGGGCAAGGAGCTGCGGCATGGTGGCGATGCCCTTGGCGTTGAGGCGGACCTCAGTGCGGGCGCCGACGCCGGGCAGGTCGCGCAGGTCTAAGTGAGCAATTGCCCTTGGCAACTGCGATGGGAGTAAACCGATGAGGCCGTCGGGCTTCTGCATATCGCTGGCGATCTTGGCCAGGTAGCGGTTGGGGGCCATGCCGATGGAGCAGCGCAGCGCCTCGCCGACGTTTTTGTAGATGGACTGCTTGATGCTGAGGGCGATCTGGCGGGCGCGGGGCGGCTCCTGCTCGCGGCCCATGAGCTGGCAGACCATCTCGTCGATGGAGGGGGTGTGGGCGACGGGGCAGCAGAGTTCGACGGCCTGGGCGATGCGGTGGGAGTATTCGGCGTACTCGGCGTGGTTGCCCTCGATGAGGACGATCTCCGGGCAGATGCGCTTGGCCTCGCCGACCTGGGTGCCGGTCTTGATGCCGAGGGCCTTGGCCTCGTAGCTGGCGGCGATGCAGCAGGTGGTGTCCGCCTGGGTGGGGACGACGGCGAGCGGGCGGCCGCGGTACTCGGGGTGGATCTGCTGCTCGACCGAGGCGAAGAAGCTGTTGAGGTCGATGTGCAGGAAGCCGAAGCGGTCGGGTTGGGGGACCATGCGCGCCTCCGGTGCCTCCGATTATATTCGCCGTTTCTTTGCCTTTCGGCAAGAGGCCGTGTGGAAATTGATGTGGAGAAGGATGACCGCGAGGTGGAGAGGCCGCGCAGGAGATCGACACCGTCGAAGCGGGGAGTTGCGGCGGCGATGGGGGCGGATGGAGGCAACTCGGTTGATCGTACGATGCGGTTTCGAGAGAAAAAAGGGAGTGGGCAATTCTAAGGCTGTATCGACATATAAGCGAAGCCGACGAAGGCATATTATCGCCCGAAAAAGGGGCAAACGTCTCTGCTTGGCAAGTTGAATGGCAGGTTCCTTCGGCAGGCTCAGGACAGGCTCTTCGACTTCGGCTCTCGCGATGAAGCCACGAGAGCCTCCGCTCAGGATGACAAGCCTTGGTGGGGCCTCAGGGGCAGGAGAACAAGCGGCATCGGTAACAAGCGGCAGAATGACAGGCGCTTGTGGAGGTGCGCCGGCGGTCAGTTGATTTTGCGGATCCAGATGTTGCGGACGGAGACTTTGGCGGGGGTGCCTTCGAGCTCGATGCCGATCTTGCCAGGCTGATTGTTGGAGGAGTTGGGATCGTCGTCAACGAGGACGGCCATGAGCTGGCCGTTGAGGATGTGGATCATGGTGCCGCCGCGGGCGATGACCTCATACTGGTTCCAGTCGTTGACCTTGACGTAGCCGCCGAGCGCGGTGCGGTCGCCGATGGAGCCGACCAGCCTGGCGCCGGCCACGGCGGTGGAGTTGACCACCTCTCCGCGCCAGGCGACGATGCCGAGCGGCGTGTTCTCCGAGTAGAACTGGCCGCTGTAGGAGGCGTGCAGCGGGTTGACGGGGAACCAGAAGTCGGCCTGCGGGCCGGTCATCATCCAGTCGAGGTTGCGGGGCTTCTCTCCGGGGCGCTGCGGCTTAGTCCAGGGCAAGCCGGCCTGGCTGCGGTACTGGATGCCGCTGCCGCCGGCGATCTCGCACTTGATTTCGAGCTTGAGGTCGAAGTCTTTGGCGATAAGGTCGCGGCGCCAGATGTAGGCGTTGGTGACGAAGTTGTCCTTGCTGGATTCGCCGACGATGGCGCCGTTCTCCACGCGCCAGACGGAGGGATCGCCGTTCCAGTCGGCGAGGCTTTGGCCGTCGAAGATCTGGGTGAAGCCGGTGTGGTCGCTAAAGTCCATGGCGGCGGGCTCGTGGAACTGGGAGCGAACGGGCGGAGTGCCGGGCTGGGGTGCGGCGGGCGCCTGGGCGAGGGCAGCGCCGGCGGCGAGCAGGAGGATGCCGTGCAATGTGATGCGATGGGACAGGATCATTGGGAGCCCTCGGAGGCCGGGAGGAACAGGCAGAAGAAGTATAGCGAAGGGCCACGGCCGGCGCGCGGCTGTCAGACGCTGACCTCGGTGGCGGCGGGGACGTTGGTGCGCAGTGCGGCGATGGCGGCGATGAGTTGCACGGCGAGGTCGTCGGAGGGTTTCTCTGCGAGGCCGCCGTAGTGGATGGCCGCGAAGCCACAGGGGTTGGTGCGGTAGTCGTATCCAAAGACGCCGCCGGGGAGTCCGTCGAAGAGGGGGAAGTTGTAGCGGCGGCCATCCAGCTCGCAGGTTGGGCGTTGTGCGTAGAGCATGGCGATGAGGCCCTGTTCCCACAGGAAGGGCAGGCCTGGGTTGACGGGGCAGCGGAGCGCGGCGGAGGCGATGATGCGGGCGGGCGGAATGTTGCGAATCCAGTAGAGGCCGGCGTTGAAGCGGCCGGTGGGCAGCGGCTCCGGGCAGGGCAGAAGGCGCTGCCACAGGCGCAGGAATCCTCCGCTGAGATCCTGGTCGGGAGCGTAGACGAGGTCGCAGCGGGTGGAGGCCGCGACGGCGTCCGCTACCGGGCCGAGGATGAAGACGTCGTCGTCCATGAGGCAGGCCTGCTGGGGCGGAGCGGACAGGGCGACGAAGGTCTTGGCGACGAACCAGTGGCGGCGGGCCAGTTCCACCAGCGGAGCTCCACCGGTGTTGCGGATGCTCTGCCACAGATCTGCCTGGGGAACCACGGTGGCGAAGGGCAGGAGGCGGCCGATCACGCCGCGGCTCTGCGCGGACCACTGCTCCTGCCCGTAGAGGAGGACCTCCGACGGGGTGTAGCCGTTGAGCACCATGCTGTAGACGGCGGCGGCGAGGCGCAGCGGGTGCGACGCGGAGGTGTAGAGCTTGAGCGGCGGACCGGTGGGCGAATGCAGCATCTGCCGGACCGCGGGCAGCAGCGCGAGGAACTCATCTTCGGGCGAGGCGTCGGGCTGGCCGGGGACATGGAGCAGACCGCACCACATCCATCCCCAGCCGAGTTGCCACTGGGCGAACTCCAGGATGTCGCCCTCGGCGACGGGGATGGAGTGCGGGGTGAGGGCATGCGCGGAGCGGTCTTCATGCACGATTTCGCCGTTGCGGCGCACGATGGAGCCGTCGTCGTCCCAGAACTCGAGGGTGCCGGACTGATAGATGGAGATGCGAAAGACGACGTGGAAGCCACGCATCTCTCCCGCGACCCAGGGGTCGTGGGTGCGGACGCCGGTGCGGAAGAAGTCGCGCCAGTCTACGGACCAGGTGACGAGGCCCTCCAGAATGCGCAGCTTGAGCGCGGGCACGGTGTCCATGGACGGGGCATCCCAGGCGGGGGCGGAGGTCCAATGGTTGGCGGCGTAGTGGGCGGGCTGAGGCCAGCAGACGTTGAGAATCTCAAACGGAGGCTTCATGGCGGACCCTCGCTCGGCGATTTTTTTGCGTGGTTTTGGGAATGTATCGCACCGGCGATGGTGGAGGCAACCGGGTGGAGAAAGATCGCGAAAAATAATGATAAAAAGTTGACAATTTCCGTTGGAATGGTCGCCACGGAATCCGCCGAGCGGATATACTTTGGCAATTCCACGGGAACCGAGTGTTGCTGCCAGGGCTGGCGCAGCATCGGCAAAGATGGGCTGGAGAGCATGGTCCACCCCGCTGGACAGGATTCACCCTTTCCTCAGGTCGGGATTGCTATCAGGGCGTTTGTTGGGGCCACGGATTGTTCGTTGTCCATCGTTACGGCGATGGGCGCGAACGGCGGCGAATTTGTCCGAAGGGTTTTTGCCCAATGCCTACCGGCGTATCGATTATCGAGAATCCGCAGCCTGCGCTGGCTCTGGGGCTGGACCCGGTGCTGAAGAGCGCGTGCCTGGACGTGTTGCAGCGGGTGACGTGGTCCTGCTTCAACCCGGAGCAGTTGCGGCGTGTGAACCCGAGCCTGGTGGTGGTGAATGCGGCCTGCGGAGGGGAAGGCCCGCGGCGATTTTTCCACTGGCTGCTGGAGCACTCGCTGGGCGCGCCGACGCTGGCGATTGTGCCGGAAGACGACGCCGCACTGATCCAGCTTGCGGCCCGGGCGGTGGATGATTTTGTGATGGGGCCGGTGCGGGAGGACGAGCTGTATCACCGGCTGATGCGGCTGCTGGGGCCGGCCACCAGCAGCCGCGAAGAGATCCAGTCCGCGCTGATCGGCCAACTGGGATTGCGGCAACTGGTGGGCAACGACCCTGCTTTTGTGGATGTGCTGCTGCGGCTGTCGCAGTTTGCGCGCAGCGATGCGGCGGTCTTTCTGACGGGAGAGACGGGCACGGGCAAAGAGCTGTGCGCACGGGCGATCCACCTGCTGAGCGGGCGGCGCGAGGGGCCGTTTATTCCGGTGGAGTGCGGCAGCATTCCGGAGCACCTGTTCGAGAGCGAGGTGTTTGGCCACCGGCGCGGCGCCTTTACCGACGCCAAGGAGGAGTACAAGGGGCTGGTGGCGATGGCCCAGGGCGGAACGCTGTTTCTGGACGAGATCGACAGCCTGTCTCCGGCGATGCAGGGGAAGCTGCTGCGGCTGCTACAGGAGCAGACCTTTCGCCCGCTGGGGTCGGAGCGGTTTCTGCATGCGGACCTGCGGGTGGTGGCGGCGACCAACTGCGACCTGATGGCGCTGGTGCAGCAGAAGCGCTTCCGTGCGGACCTGTACTTCCGGCTGGATGTGCTGCGCGTGCACCTGCCGGCGCTGCGGGAGCGGCAATCGGATGTTGGGTTGCTGGCTCGCCACTTTGTGCGCGAGCTGTGCGCGAAAGAAGGCATGCCGAACAAGACGCTGACACCGGCGGCGCTGCGCAAGCTGGATTCGCATCCGTGGCCGGGAAACATTCGCGAGCTGTACAACTGCATGCATCGCGCGGTGCTGTGCGCGGCGGGGAGCGAGATTACGCCCATGCAGGTGTGTCTCGGCGTGGAAGGGCTGCGCAAGGGACCGTGCAGCGAGACGGCCGGGACGGAGCTGCAGGACTTTCGCCATGAGAAGCGCCGTGCGATTGAGCGCTTCGAGCGGGAGTATGTCCACGGCCTGCTGGAGAGCTACTCCGGCAATGTGACGCGGGCGGCGCGGGAGGCGGGCAAGGATCGGCGCGCGTTTGGCCGGCTGGCGAAGAAGTATGGGCTGACTCCGGAGCAGTAGCGACCTGCGCCACACCGATGGGATGTTGTGCGGGTAGAGAGGGCCCGGGGTTAAAACCCCGGGTGATTTTGATGCCGGATTACCGCAGGCTGAAGCCTGCTGCTAATCCCAAAGGCGCCGAGCGAAGTCCTGACGCCGGTTATGCAGGCTCAAGGGTATGCATGCTGGCTAGATGGTGGGCAGGTCGGCGAGGGCCATGGCGATCTCCTCTTCGGGGTAGTCGTAGTTTTGCAGTTGGCCGGCCTGGTAGGCGATGTAGGACTGCATGTCGAAGTGGCCGTGGCCGCTGAGGCTGAAGAGGATGGTCCGGGCGACGCCTTCCTGCTTGCAGCGGAGGGCCTCCGCGATGGCTCCGGCGACGGCGTGGTTGGCCTCCGGCGCGGGGAGGATGCCCTCGGCGCGGGCGAACTGGATGCCGGCGGCGAAGGCGTCGAGCTGCTGCACGGAAACCGCCTCGATCAGGCCGAGGTTCATGACGTGGGAGACCAGGGGCGCCATGCCGTGGTAGCGCAGGCCGCCGGCGTGGATGCCGGGCGGGACGAAGGTGCTGCCCAGGGTGTGCATCTTGACCAGCGGGGTCAGATGGCCGGTGTCGCCGAAGTCGTAGGTATAGCGGCCGCGGGTAAGGCTGGGGCAGGCGGAGGGCTCCACGGCGATGACGCGCGGGTTGCTGGCGTGGCCCTTGATCTTGCGGCCGAGGTAGGGCATGACGAGGCCGGCGAAGTTGGAGCCGCCGCCGGTGCAGCCGATGAGGATGTCGGGCTCGTCGTCTGCCATGGCCATCTGCTCGATCGCCTCCAGGCCGATGACGGTCTGGTGCAGCAGGACGTGGTTCAGGACGCTGCCGAGGGCGTACTTGGTGTGGGGGTCCTGGGCGGCGACTTCGACGGCCTCCGAGATGGCCATGCCGAGCGAGCCGTTGCAGTCCGGATCCTGGGCGAGGATGGCGCGGCCGGTCTGGGTCTCGATGCTGGGGCTGGCGGTGACGGACGCGCCGAAGGCCTCCATGAGCGCGCGGCGGTAGGGCTTCTGGTCGTAGCTGACGCGGACCATGTAGACCTTGCACTCCAGGCCGAAGAACTGGCAGGCGAGGGCGAGGGCGGAGCCCCACTGGCCGGCGCCGGTCTCTGTGACCAGGCGGCGGGTGCCGTCCTGCTTGTTGTACCAGGCCTGGGCGACGGCGGAGTTGGGCTTGTGCGAGCCGGCGGGGCTGACGCCCTCGTATTTGAAGTAGATGCGGGCGGGGGTATCCAGCGCACGCTCCAGGCGGCGCGCGCGGTGCAGCGGCGAGGGACGCCACTGCGCGTAGACCTGGCGGACCTCGCCGGGGATCTCGATCTCGCGCTCGGTGCTGACCTCCTGCTGGATAAGGCTCATGGGAAAGAGTGGGGCGAGGTCGTCGGGGCCGATGGGCTGGAGTGTGCCGGGGTGGAGCACGGCGGGCATGGGCTCGGGCAGGTCGGCCACAATGTTGTACCAGGCCTGGGGGATGCGGCTTTGCGGGAGGCTGTACTGGATCGTATCCATGCGGGCCATTCTATACACGCGTGCGGAGTGGTGATGTGACGGCGATGACAGAGGATGCGGGTAACGGCACGCGCCGGTGGCGCGAACAGGCCCACGGAGATGCGCAGGTGCGGGGGCGTGTGCGTGACGTAGCTCACAGAGAATTCTGCACGGGCTATGAGAGATTGAGAGTAGTCCCGCAGAAATCCCGCGCCGATTGTTCTGAGCGTGCGGCGAAGGCCACACGTGTTTGCGGGAGATTCTTGCATCGCACGCCGGAGGTGTGTCTCCGGAGAGGAGCCTTCGAGTGACTGTTGCTGCCGCAGAGAAGACCACCGGATCCGTAATCGACTTCAAGGCGAGCTGGAGCTCGCTGGACCTGCCCGCCCATGTGGTGGAGGTGCTGCGCGCCGCGCCGGCGCTGTATGTGCCCGAGGGCCGCGAGGACCTGCTGAACTGGGCGCTGGGCCGCGAGGCCGGGGCCACCGACTGGCGCCATGCCAACCGCGAAGACAAGGGCCAGTTCCAGGCCGCCTTTGATGTTCCCGGCGTGGGACGCGTGGTGGAAGCCGTGGTGACCAAGGCGCGCAACGGCATTGCGGTGAACTTTCCCGATGTGCGCATGCGCCGCCGCGACCCCAACGCGATGGTGATTGGCGACAATCTACCCACGGACAAGCCGACGTACTTCGACCGCTTTGGCGAGAGCTTTGACCAGACGCGGCAGAAGACGCTGGACTGGCTGAAGGGGCAGGAGCTGATTGTGGTGCCGTTCTACTCCGGCCCGGCGAACCTGCGGTATGGCTCGCTGCTGGTGTGCCCGCGGCAGGCGGGATTCTTTGCCGGCGCACTGGCGGACCTGCAGGGCATGATTGCGGGCAGCGCGGTGCCGGCGGACTTCAAACTGAGCGGCGGTGTGCTGTTTATCGCGCCACCGTTCCGGCATACCCACTTCGACGGCAAGCAGGTGGTGGTGCACTATCGCACCCACAGCCACCAGGAGATCTACGCGTACAACCTGTATCCGGGGCCGAGCGCGAAGAAGGGCGTGTACTCCATCCTGCTGGATGTGGGCGAGCGCGAAGGCTGGACGACGAACCACTGCGCGGCGGTGGGCGTGGTGACGCCGTACGACAACCAGATTGTGATTATGCACGAGGGCGCCTCCGGCGGCGGCAAGAGCGAGATGACCGGGCATATCCACCGCATGGAAGACGGCCGGCTGCGCATGGGACGCAACGTGGTGACCGGCGAAGAGCGCACGCTGGTGCTGCCGGAGGCGTGCCATCTGCGCCCCATGGCGGATGATATGGCGTGCGCGCACCCAAGCTACAACCAGGGCGAGACCAAGCTGCACATTACGGACGCGGAAGACGGCTGGTTTGTGCGGGTGGACCACATCCGCAAGTACGGGACGGACCCGAACCTGGAGCGGCTGTGCATTACGCCGTCGCGCCCGCTGATCTTTCTGAACCACTACATTGTTCCGGGGGGCAACACGCTCTCGTGGGAGCACGACGAGGATGCGCCGGGGGTACCGTGCCCCAATCCGCGCATTATTATTCCGCGGGACATGATCCCGAATGTGACTGATGGGCCGGTGGCGGTGAATATCCGCAGCTTTGGCGTGCGCTGCCCGCCCACCCATAACGAGAGCCGGCAGTACGGCATTCTGGGCATGCTGCATATTTTGAGCCCGGCGCTGGCGTGGCTGTGGCGGCTGGTGGCGCCGCGGGGGCACGCCAACCCGAGCATCCACGACTCCAAGGGGATGCAGTCGGAGGGTGTGGGGTCGTATTGGGCGTTCTGCACCGGGCGGCGCGTGGACCAGGCGAACCTGCTGCTGCGCCAGATCTGCGCCAACACGGAGACGCGGCACGTGCTGATCCCCAACCAGTACATTGGCGCGTGGAAGGTCGGATTCATGGCGGAGTGGCTGAGCCGTGAGTACCTGGCGCGGCGGGGCAGCGCGCGCTTCCAGCGGGAGCAGTTGGACGACAGCACGTGCCCGCTGCTGGGGTATGTGCCGCGGCAGATCCGCATTGAGGGCACGCTAATTCCGCCGGTATTCCTGCGGGTGGAGACCCAGTTGCAGGGCGGGCAGGAGGTGTTCGACGAGGGTGCGCGGCAGTGGCGGGAGTTCTTCCATCGCGAGCTAAGGCCGTTCCTGACGCCGGACCTGGACCCGCTGGGGCGGACGATTATTGAGGCCTGCCTGAACGATGCGAAGCAAGAGGATTACTGGAAGCTGATCCCGCACGTGATCTTCAAGGAGTTCTGAGGGGGAATCTATGTAATCCGGCAAGAAGGCTTAACACGGATGACACAGATAGAAGCACGGATCAAGAACAAAGCAAGCGCGAAATAGAGGCAGAGGCGAGGGCAAGCCAGGCCCGT
>Ga0302282_1003213_pt1 | contig 10908 bp, 11 predicted proteins | sample III_Fen_E1_3_FD_198763 | JGI IMG/M metagenome (GOLD analysis project Ga0302282, IMG submission 198763) | Peat permafrost microbial communities from Stordalen Mire near Abisko, Sweden - III_Fen_E1_3 | ecosystem: Environmental > Terrestrial > Soil > Wetlands > Permafrost | place: Sweden: Abisko... | reverse complement strand
TGAATGCCGCGCCCATCTGGAGATCGTTCAGATGCAGATCTGCCGCCACCTGCTTACTGGAATTCGATAGCGCCACGCGGTCGACGTACGTGATCATCGACAGCGCCAGCGCGAAGCCGATCACGCCGTGACGGACACTGGTGGGCTTCTGCCCCTCGACACGCGGACGGTCGCCCGGGGATGCTGACTTGGGTGAAACGGATGCCATAGTCTTGCATCATATACTGGCGCAAGTGGCAGCGGAGTTTCAGTCTTTAGAGGCGAATCTGCGGCAGTCGTTCCGGGTGCTGGCGCAGGGGCGTCCCCGTGCGGATGTGGCCGAACTCGAGGGAGTCAGCATCGCTTCGCTCGGCGCCGCCTTCCAGATGTTCAACGCGGCCTTTCTTAATGAACGTGTCGAAACCCGCGAGGCGCTCGAAGCCCGTATTGCCACCGCCCAGGGCCTTTTCACGGCCCGCCGTATGGCATGGTCCTTCTGGATTTGCGAAGACTGGCTCTCGCGACCGGCGCGGCGGGTGCTGCTGCGCTCCTGCGAACAATTCGGATTACGCGCGGTAGCCGAGATGCCCGGCATGGCAGCCGAATCCATCCGCGAACCCGTGGCCGCGCGTACCCGCAGTCTTGTCCGTCCGCGAGCCACATTGCCCCTCTCAGATGTGCGTCTGGCGAACACACCTGCAACTATGGCCGATTTTCGTGCGATTGGTTCCGTTTGCTTCCATGTGCCGCCGGTCTGGTTTGCCGAGGTCTTTGACGACGCGATGCCCTCGCGCCCTTTCATCTGCTGGGTCGGCTACGTGGACTCACGGCCGGTTGCGACCGCGGCGACGGTGGTTTCTCATGGCGTCATCGGACTCTACAACGTGGCGACGATGCCGGATGAGCGCGGCAAGGGCTATGCCGAGGCGATCACGCGGCATGCGATCGGGATGGCATCACGCCAGTCCGGCCTGCAGCGCGTGATTCTGCAGTCCACCGCTCTGGGCGAACGGCTTTATAAGCGGCTGGGTTTTCGCGAAGTGTCGCGGCTGGTAGTGTTCAACTCGGCCACTCGAATCTACTAAGCATCGCCGACACACTACACGCTCCCATTCCGGCGTACCATTGAAGCAGTGCTCCTGCGCGCCACACTGCTGTATCTCTCCCGCCATCCCGGACTGCGCAGCTGGGCGGAGCATTCGGGCATCGCGCGCCAACTGTCTTCCCGTTTCATCGCCGGCAAGACCCTGGACGAAGCTCTGGGGGTGTGCCGCCGCATTCATGCGCAGGGCATCACAGCGACGCTCGACAATCTGGGCGAGAACATCACCACTCTCGACGAGGCGGCAGCCTGCCGTGACACTTGTATCGCGGGACTGAAGGCCATGCATGCAGCCGGAATTGAGCCAAACGTATCGCTGAAGCTGACGCAGTTCGGAATCGATCTGGACGCAGTCGCCTGTGAGAGTAATGTTGCCACGCTTGTCGAGACCGCGGCCGGGATCGGGGGATTCGTTCGCATCGATATGGAGGGCAGCGCCTACACGGAACGCACTCTGGCGCTGGCGCGCCGCATCCATGCCCGTTATGGCGCCTGTGGCGTCGTAATTCAGGCTTATCTTTACCGCAGCCCGCACGACCTGGCCAGCCTGATTCAGGAAGGCATTCGCATCCGTCTATGCAAAGGCGCCTATCTGGAGCCGCCCGAACTGGCGTTCCCGGAAAAAACCGACGTGGATCGCCACTATATCGGTCTTGCCCATCACCTCTTAGGCGCGACGCAGGCCCATCCCGGCTACTACCCCGCCATTGCCACGCATGACGAAAGGGCCATCGATCGCATTGAGCGCTTCGCCCTGAATAACAAGATCCCACGCGACGCCTTTGAGTTCCAGATGCTGTACGGAATTCGCCGGGACCTTCAGCAACGGCTTGTGGAAGACGGATATCGCCTCCGTCTCTACGTGCCGTTTGGCGAAGCCTGGTTCCCCTACTTTATGCGCCGGTTGGCGGAGCGGCCCGCGAACCTCTTGTTCATCCTCAGAAACCTGGTCTGAATCAGCCCTGTCGCGCCGTCAAATAGCTGGCTACCGCATCGCCGAGCGGCGGCATGGGCGCTACGCCGCATTCCCGCATGCGTGCGTTGTCGAGCGCGGAAAACTTCGGCCTGCGCGCAGCGGTACGGTACTCCCGCTCATTTGTCGGCTGAAGATCGGCTTCTATGCCGGCCTTCTCGAAAATCAGGCGCGCATAACCGAACCATGAGATGGGCTCGCCTCCGCCGCAATGGAACACTCCGTCCAGATCGCGCTCCAGCATATCTATCGAACGGCTGGCCAGCAGCGGTGCAAAAGTCGGAGACGCCACGTGATCCTCCACAACCCGGATCGGCCTACCCTCGCGGGCCAGACGCAGCATCAGTTCCGGAAAGTTTCCCCGCGCGGTTCGGAGCCCGCCCTTTCCGAATACGCCCGAAGTTCGCACGATGAGCGGTCGCTCCAGATATGCCTGGGCGTACAATTCACCGGCCAGTTTGGAAACCGCATAAGCTCCCAGAGGATGCACGGAGTCGGCTTCCGTGTAGGGACGTCCCGCCGTGCCGTCAAAAACGTAGTCGGTCGAAAAATGGACCAGTCGCGCGTCGTTCTGCCTGCACGCCAGCGCCAGATTTCGCACCGCCAAACCGTTCGCCTCAAAGGCGGCCTGCGGTTCGCGTTCCGCGACGTCGACCTGATTGTAGGCGGCAGCGTTGAAGACGGCGAACGGATCGAACTCGGCGAGCGTCCGCTCCACCAGTTCGCCGTTGGCGATGTCTATCTTCGTCCTTTCGAAACCCTTTACTTCATATCCACGCAAACCCAGTTCGGCGCACAATTCCACGCCCAGTTGTCCGGATGCTCCAAAAACCACTACCCGTTTCGCCATTGTCAGATTTGTACCCGTGTGCCTTTTGGCAAGTGATCACTGCCGGACAGCGCCGATCGTTCTTCCATCCGCCGTTCCAGGAATCCGATGGTTGCTTCAAAGCAGTTGTCCCCACCCGCTGCCGAGGCGGCATCCTGCCAAATTGTGATCCGGGCGTTCATGGGTATCTACCGGTGGAATACCTGAAACACCGAAGCGATCATCGCGACAGCAGCTAAAACCAGAAGGATTCCGGCCCACGTGGCCCAGGGAAGACCGGCGATGCCGCTGCGGGCCGGCGGCTCCGCGGGAACTTCCGCGGGAACAGCAGCACGCCTGCGTCGCGCAGCGCTGTGCGCTACGATTTCCGTCCACTGCTCTTTGCCCGCCCGATCCGCAATCACCACCAGGCCGGAATTCGCTCCGCTCGTGGTATCGATCAGTTGCTGCCGCAACGGCTCGGGCACGTCCTGTACCGAACGATAAAACGTATTCCCGGACCCTGCGCCGATCACCACGGCGGAAGTCTTGACGATTCCCGATACCCGCCGCACGATCCGGATGCCACAATCCGGGCAATGCGCCGAAGAACCCTCGAACTCGAACTGGCAGTACGGACAGATCCAAAATGCGCCAGCGTCACCTGAATAAAGCCCAAAGCGGCTTTGGACAGAGCTTTGTCTTTGCGGTAAATCAGGCCCAGCTTTCGGACCATCGGCTCCGGCGCCAGCGGGATCGATTTCAAAATGCCCGCTTCCACTTCCTCCTGCGCGGTCGCGCCCGAAAGAAAGCTTATGCCCAGGCCTGCCATGACGAACCGTTTCATGGTCTCGGTGGAATCGAGTTCCATCGAAATCTGCAGATCGTCTTCCACTTTTTCGAACCACGCATTCAGGCGCGTTCGCGTAATCCCCGATTGCGGTAACAGCAGCGAATACGGCAACACGTCTTCGCAGCCCACACGCTCAGCGTGGGACAGCGGGTGCCCGGTGGGCACCACGCAGCGAATCTCATCACGATAGATGTCGACAATCTGCACGCGTTTTTCGGCCACCGGCAACTGCGTCAGACCAAAATCCGCCACATTCTCCATCACGGCTTCCACTACACGGGAACCATAGGAGCGGTTGACCTGAAGCTGTACCCCGGGAAACTGCTGCTTGTATTCCGCGAATACGCTGGGCAGAACGTAGATGCAGGTCGCCTCGTTGGCGGCGATCACCAACTCACCGCGCGGTGAGGATTCCAGTTCATTGAGGGCGTTTTGCGCCTGACGCCGGACGTCCATCATTTGTTCGGCATACTGCGCGAACAATTTGCCTGCCGTGGTCAGGGAAATCCGGCTGCCGAAACGCTCGAACAGTTCGCACTTCAGTTCGTGTTCCAACTGGCGGATCTGGGCGCTGATCGCGGGTTGCGTGCGGTAACAGGTCTGCGCGGCTTTAGAGAAGCTCTTAAGCCGGACAATCTCCAGAAAAGTGTGAATCTGATCGAAATCCATGCGCAGCCGTTACAAGCAAGCGACGAACGAGAATCCACTCGTCACCGCAACGTGTGTCCGCATTTTAGCAAGACGCGGACGCTGGAACCGGGCGCCCCCTCGCGGCGGCCCGCCAGTCCGCTGATGAAGCCTCAGAACCGGACGGTATTTTCCGGCGGGCTCCAGGTTAATGTAAACGAGATCCGAAGATCGTGCTGCAGGAGTGGCGAATCGCTGATGTCGTAACGCCGATAGTCGAAACGCACGGTGCTCGATACACTACGACTGATCTGGCGGGTTGTGCTGAAATACCAGGTCTGGTTGCTGTAGACGCCCAGGTTGTTCTGCGAGAGGGTCTGCAGCGTCGAATAGTCGTAGCCCACGCTTACCGGAAGCCGCCTCATCAGGCGGGTCGAGTATCCCGCGCTCACGGTCTGCTGCACAGACGTCAGCAATATTCCGTTTCCCGGGGATTGCCCGTGCCTGTAGGCGATGGAAGCCGTGCGACTCCGGCCGAAGTCCCTCACCAACTCGGCCGATGCATCGGTGGTCCAGCGCAGATTGTAGGCATTCACGATGCTGCTCGCTTCCCCTAAAATCTGGGCGAGCGCCGGGGGCAGAATAACCGTCTGATATCCGAGCGTTTCAATCCGTGTGCCGCCGATCCGCGTCCGCAACTGGGTGCGTTTGCTCAGGGCGTAAGAGAAAATACCCCCGGTGGTGTGCGAATCGGAGGTCGAAATGTTATGAGAAAACTGATAGTTCGTGTAGGAATAAAACGCGCCCACGGTCATCCTGCTCGTCAGCCGGTAGTTGACGTCCGCGCTGGCTTGTTTCCCCAGAGTGCCCACATAGCCAATACCGGTGCGCCCAATCACGAAGTAGGAGGCGGAAAGATCGTAAGAAAGGCGGTTGGTCTGGTGATAAGTTGTGCTCAGCGTCGTATTCGTTTGCCGAACCGTGTTTCCCGTGAGTTGCATGTTCGGGCTGGTTGACGAACTGAGGCTGGCCACTGAAGTGCCGGAGGCCAGCGCCGGGTTCTCCACCGAATAATTCTGCGACAGAGCCTGCAGACTCTCCACCAGCTGGAAAGTGAAATGAGAAGAGAAGGCGTGCTGGTAATCCAGGTTCAGTGAATTGTTGGCGCCGCTCAGGGCGTCCAGAGTGTAGTTGGAATAGTTGCCCGTATAATTCACGCCCAGTTGGTCGTGCTTCCAGACATGGCGTCCATTGAGTCCCCAATTGACGGCACGGGATTGATTGTCGGATGTTTCGTAATTGCCCCCGGGTCCGATGATGCCCGACAGCTGTCCCCGATCCCACGCATACGTGAGTCCAAATGAAAGCTTCCAGTTGATTTGTTCGGAAGACATCGGCCGCGACAGCGTGTAGCTGCGGCTCAAAACGGAGGGGCCATTGTAATCGGAGTCCCCTCCACTCGTTGAGGTTGAGAGTTGCGGACCACTCACAGGGGCAGGCTGCGCCACATCCGAAGCATACGGGTTGGCGGTATTCGCAGTGCCGGGAGTTTCACGATCCGTGAGGCGGTTCGGGTCGCCCTTTTCGGCGGCTTTCAGCGGGTCAACTTTATCAATTTCCTTTTCCCGAAGTTCGGCCGCCGTCATGGGCAGGCCTGTCTTCGGGTCGAGAGGTACAGGTTGCGATTCCGCGGCAGGAGTCTGCGCCTGATCGTCGCCTGAACTCGGAGATCCCGGCGTCGCCTGCTGCGCCCGAAGCATCGACAACGACGCGCACAGACAAAGCGGCAATATGAGTAAATTGACTCTACGCTTCATTATATCTAAAAGTCTGACGTTTCCGCGCCCCCATGTCAAGCTACATTCGGTGAGTATTTTCCCTGTAACCCTCGCGTTTTGGCGCGGTTTATGTAGGGTGGCGGGATAGGAACATCCATCGGCGGGAGGTACTATGGTCGGTCGCTCAGGGGTATTTGGCCAGCTTCGCGTTTGCTCGCTCGCTGCCCGGCCTGAACGCCCACGCCCCGAAGGAGTTTTTTTCGCCTCCATTCGCCGCTGTTTCACAAGCCTGGGCCCATGGGGGAGCTCTTTCCACCCGGAACGCCATGAACAACTCAATGAAACAAATACATTTAGCCTTCCTGATGGCCCTTTCTTCTGTTACTCTCGGCGTCCCACCCACGCTGGCGCAGGCACCCCAAGCCTTAGCACCCCGGGCCTTCGATGTCGCTTCCATCAAGCCAAACCGTTCGGTCGACGAGAACTACACTATCCGGACGCCGCCGGGCGGGAGGTTCACCGGCAGGAACGTGACTGTCCGGACTCTCATCCTCTACGCATTCGACCTTAAGGACTTTCAGCTCATCAACCTGCCCGGCTGGTGCAATTCGGAAAGATTCGACATTGAGGCGAAGGCCGAGATTGCCGGCGTGATCGACCCGGAAGCCCTGCGACCGTTGATCCGAACGCTATTGTCTTCTCGTTTTGGGCTGGCATTTCATCGCGAGACGAAAGAACTCCCGCTCTTCGCGCTGGATATCGCAAAAGGGGGATCAAAGCTTCACCCGAACACCGGCACACTCGACCATTCCACCGATTGGGGCAGCGACCACATTAACGCCACAGCCGTAACGGTAGCTGAGTTTGGGCGCTTAATGGAGGCGCAACTGGACCGCGTGATTGTGGATGAGTCCGGCATCTCCGGCGTCTTCGATTTCCATCTGACATGGACCCCGGACTCGAAACCTGACACTTCCGGACCATCTCTTTTCACCGCGCTTCAGGAACAGTACGGACTCCGGCTGGAATCGAAGCGAGGGTCCGTTGACGTCGTTGTCATAGATCGCGTCGAAAGACCCTCCGAAAATTGATGATGTTCTGGTTCCTCGATCTTCCGGCGCTAATCTGGGGTTGTGGACATCCTCCGCATCCTCCGCGCCATTTTTTCCGACCGCCTGAGCATTATGGAACGGCTGGGGGCGGAAACTCCGCGAATCAGCCGTACCAATTTCGGGCGCGTCAACATGGTGCTGGTCAATACGCCCGATCTGATCCCGGAAGTCCTCATCGAACGCGCCCAGGACTACGTTAAAGGGCCGGTCCTGCGCGTCGTCTCGCGCCCTGTCTTCGGCGACGGACTGCTCACCAGCGAAGGCGACCTCCATCGGCAGCGACGCAAACTCGTCGCCCCCGCCTTCGCGCACCAGCGCATGGTTCGCTACTCCGAGGTAATGCAGGAACACACCTCGGCGCTTGTGGGCCAGTGGCGCGCGGGCGACACCTTCGACATTGTCGAATCGATGATGCGGCTGACCCTGGGCATCGTTTGCCGGACGCTGTTCGACGTCGATCTGCCCGCCCAGGCCGAGGCTATTGGCAAGGATATTACAACCACCCAGACCTATGCGATGCGACAGATTCGCGTCCCCTTCCGTTTGCCCCAGGGCAAAGCGCGCGGGGCGCTCGCGCGTCTCAATGAGACCGTCTACGGCATGATTCGCGAACGCCGCGCTGTCAACAACCCGGATAAGGGCGACCTGCTGTCTATGCTCCTGCTCGCTCGCGACGAAGAAACCGGCCAGCAACTGGACGACGTCGCGGTGCGCGATGAAGCCATGACGCTGTTTCTCGCGGGTCATGAAACCACCGCGCTGGCCGCGTCCTGGTCGTTCTATCTATTGGCGCAGCATCCTCAGTATTTCGACCGCCTGCGAGCGGAAGGCGTCCCGTTTGCGCTCCAGATATTGAAGGAGTCGATGCGCCTTTATCCGCCGGCCTACGCGGTGGCCCGCTCGGCGGTGCGCGATACCGAAATCGGCGGGTTTCCGGTTCGCAAGGACGACATTGTGTTCATTTCGCAGTGGCTTCTCCACCGCGACCCACGTTTCTTTCCCGACCCGCTGCTGTTCGATCCCGACCGATTTCTGCCCGACCGCGAAGCCCGGATCCCGAAGTATGCCTATATGCCGTTCGGCGGCGGACGGCGCATCTGCATCGGTAATCATTTTGCGTTGACCGAAGGCCAGATCATGCTGAATACGATTGCGCAGCACTTCGGGATGGAGCTGATTTCAAGGAAGCCGGTGAAGCTTCAGCCGCTGATTACACTGCGGCCAAAGGATGGCATTCGGGTGCGGCTCACAGCGCGTTAAACGTGTCAGCATCGGTCACAAGTCGACGTTCGGACCACAGAGATGAAACGGGACATTACATTAGCGGTAGTCGTATTTTGTGCCGGGACTATACCCGGCCTTCCGGTTCACACGGCATTCGCCCAGTCCGCCGTACCTGAGACGCCGGCTTCGCCGCGATTCACCTTCGATGCAGCCGCCATTCGTCCGATGACCTATGACGACAATGCCCGCACCCACATCGCCAACTCTCCCCATAACGGCTCAATCAAGGCCGTTAATGTCAACCTGAAAGCGCTGCCGGAAGTTGCCTGGGACGTTCCCGATACAAGGATGTACGGTGGTCCAGCCTGGACCGAGATGGAAAATTTCGACCTCAATGCCGGGTCTGAAAGCAAACTTAACGAACAGATAGCAGCCCTTTCCACCGAACAGGGGAAGCAGGCAAAACGTCAAATGCTCCAGTCACTCCTCGCCGACCGGTTCCAACTCAAGGTGCATACCGAAATGCGAGAGATGCCCATCTACGCGCTGGTGGTTGCGAAAGGCGGCGCGAAGCTCAGCACGCAGGGCACGAGCGGCGCCACCGTGCCCGGCCTATCCAGCGGAAGAGGCAGGATCGCCGTGCAGGCGGCCAACGACGCTCTCGCGATCCTCGCCTACGAACTCTCATGGCGTCTGGGTCGCCCGGTCATAGATCGGACCGGCTTGCAGGGAAAGTACAACTTGACTCTCGAATGGGCGGAGGATGGTGGAACATCAGCCGGCACCGTCGGCCCCTCCCTCTTTACCGCTATCCAGGAGCAACTCGGGCTGAGGCTCGAATCGACCAGAGGCCCCGTACAAGTGCTCATCATCGATCATGCCGAGAGGCCCTCTGAGAACTGATTGACGAATCGTTATTGGCTCGACGGCTTAGCGCGTGCGCCTGGCACGCTTCCGTTTCAATGCCGGTTTAGGCGGTGGTGGTGGCAGCGGGGGCAAGCCGGCGACGGCCAGCAGCACATTATTAGCAGCTTTGAAGAGGTTCGTGTGGCTGTCGCCGGCGCCGTCGGTGGCGGCTACAAAGATGGCAGTGCGGCGTGAGTGGCTGATCGCGATGTACGTCTCAAAGCCTGCGCCGCCTCCGGTCTTTTCCACAATGTGCGAGGGGGAGTCGGATGGCAGGATATGAATCCAGCCCAGCCCCACGCCTGTGGGTTCGCCGGCATGGTCGAGTCCCGATTGGCTGATGAGTTTCGAGGGGAGAATCGAGATGGCCTGGGCTGCGGGGTTCTGTGCGGGGATGGCCGGACTGCCGGTCCCGAGCAGGTATTTCAGCCAGATCGCCATATCGGCCGCGGTGGAGTACAGGCCGGAGCTTCCGGCCGTAGCCTCGGTGGTGGTGCACGGACCCTCTTCACGGGCGCCCACGAGCAAATGCCTGCACTGTTCGGCAGTGGGTGAGAACGTTGTGTGCTCCAGATGGAGCGGGTTGAGGGTCCGCTCGGTGAGCAATTCCGCATACGGCTTTCGTGCCGCGCCCTGGAGGGCATCGCCGAGAAGATCGAACGCCACATTCGAGTAAAGCGCGGCGGTGCCGGGAGTGATGCGGAGACGCTGGCGGGGCAGCCAGCGCCAGCGGGTGCGGTAGTCCGGGTAGGTGAAGTGCGGCGTGCCGCGAGGCGCGGTGCCCAGTTCCCGCGGCAGACCCGAGGTGTGCGTCGCGAGTTCGGCCAGCGTGATGGCCCGGCCGCGTTTGGGCACAATGGCATGCGCCGGCGCGTATCGCTGGAGCGGGTCGTCGAGCCGCACGGTCTTGTCCGCGACGAGTTTGGTCAGGACGTCCGTGGTAAAAATTTTGGTGAGCGAACAGAGGCGCAACAGGGCATCCTGGGTGGGGAGCTGATGGGAGCCGGGTGCGGTCTCGCCGTAGCCGCGGAAGAACGCCCGGTTGTCGCGAACGACGACAAGAACCATGCCCGCGGAACCGGACTGGATGAAGAGGTCACTGCCGAGAGCGTCGATGGTGGGGGTGTCCGAAAGCGGTCCGGCAGGATGCTCCTGCCCGCGCGAGGGCGTGAGAGGGAGCACGAACAGGAAGACCAGAAGGGCGCGCGAGAGTTTAGCGTGGCTCATTCTTGTTTGCAGTCCTCAGGGTACAAAACCCGCGCCATTTTCAAAGAGACCCGCACGTCACGGCAAATGGTTGGGATTAGATAGCCGTGTTAGCATCGGTCACAAGTCGATGCCCGAATCCTCTGGATACAAATGGCATGAAATAGAAGATCTGCCTCCCGACCTGGAATCTCTGCGTGATCGGGAAATGGAAGCGTTATTTGAAGCCTGGCTTGCCGAGCGGGGCAATTTTGATGCGGCCGACGTCAAGAGCTTCAACGACCGGCTCAAGCGCGAATGGGCGATCGAAACCGGAATCATTGAAGACGTGTATACCCTT
>Ga0302282_1003196_pt1 | contig 10936 bp, 6 predicted proteins | sample III_Fen_E1_3_FD_198763 | JGI IMG/M metagenome (GOLD analysis project Ga0302282, IMG submission 198763) | Peat permafrost microbial communities from Stordalen Mire near Abisko, Sweden - III_Fen_E1_3 | ecosystem: Environmental > Terrestrial > Soil > Wetlands > Permafrost | place: Sweden: Abisko... | reverse complement strand
TTTCGTCCCGCCCTTCACCCGCCAGGTGATCCGAAACCAGCGACGTAAATGTGCTCATCACCCCCAATTTTACTCGCTCTGAAACGCTTTGACCACTATTCCAATTGCGGACATTAGGTTCATTCAAATGGCGGGGAGGGGGTTAGTTTTGAGGGCTGGTTCCCGGGGTAGGCCGTTGGACGGCCAACCCCGGGCTGCTGGGCCTTCAGCCCTGAGAGGGAAAGCAAAAAGCAGAAATTCCGGGGTCAGGGGAGTTGGAGCTGGTAGAAGACGCGGGGGGTGTTGGTGGGGGCGGGGTTGGTGAGGTCGAAGTTGCCGGCGGCGTCGAAGGGGTTGGTGAGGAGGCGGGTCCAGTTGGTGCGCGGCAGCATGAGGTTGGTGGTCATGAGGAGGTAGTAGGTGCCGTTGGTGATGCCGCCGTTGCCGACAAGGACGAGTTTGCCGCCGGCCAGGGTGAGGCAGCTGACGGTGGGCGGGGTTTCCGGGAGGACGCTGAGCTGGCCGGTGGTTTTCAGGGTGTTGGTGTTCCAATAGAGGCCGGGGGTCAGCGGGGGCAGGCTGAGGGCGGCGAAGCCGCCGGAGGCGGCGGGGGCGTTCCAGAGGGTGAAGGTGTCGCCGGCCTGCAGGGGGGCGGCAGGGTTGGTGAGGATGAGGGTGCCGCCCCAGTTGGCGGTGCCGAGGACGGTGAGGGTGTTGTTTACGGGCTGGCCGTGGGTGAGGGTCAAAATGGTTTTGCTGCCGGCGACGAGGGTGAGGTTGTTGCTGAAGGTGAGGGTGCCAGTGCCGGCGACGCCGGGGGCGAGGGTGGCGCCGTTCTCGATGAGGGCGGAGCCGGTGAGGCGGCCGGTGCCGCCCAAGAGCCCGTTGACGGTCAGGGGGCCGGTGCCGGCGAGGGGGCCATTGATGAGGAGGCTGCCGGCGGTGACGGTGGTGGGGCCGGTGTAGGAGCTGGTGCCGGCGAGGATCTGGGTGTAGGTGCCGGCTTTGATGAGGGTGAGGGGGTTGGTACCGGCATCGGCCAGAGTGCCGCTGAAGGTGACGGTGGCGGGGGTGTTGTTGGAGAGGATGAGGGTGACGGCATTGGTGCCGCTGTTGGTGAGGAGGCCGCCGCCGGAGCCGGTGAGGGAGGCGAGGGAGGCGATGGTCTGGGAGAGGCCGGTGAGGTCGAGGGTGCTGGCGGGGGCAAGGATGACGGGGCTGGCGGCGGGCAACTGGCCGGTGGTGAGGTTGCCGGCGGGGGTGAAGTTGAGGGTGCCGGCGTTGATGGTGGTGGGGCCGGTGTAGGCGTTGGTGAGGGCGAGGGTGAGGGTGCCGGTGCCGGATTTGACGAGGGCGTTGGTGCCGGTGAGGGCGCCGCCGGTGAGGGTGTAGTTGATGTCGGCGTTGACGGTGACGAGCCCGGGTTGCAGGGGGCCGGTGAGGGTGACGGGGAGGTTGTTGGAGCCGGTGTTGTCAAAGGTGACGGTGTCGCCGTTGTCGAAATAGGTGGGGGCATTGGCGGATTGCCAGTTGAGGGTGGTGGCGACGTCCCAGAGGTTGGTGAGGCCGTCGCCGCGCCAGAGGAGGGCGCGCGCGCCGAAGGGGGCGGCGGTGACTTCGGCGGTGGAGAGGCTGGTGCCGTAGGGGCCGGTGGCGATGACGAGGTAATAGTAATTGGTGCCGATGAGGAGGCCGGGGTCGGTCCAGGTGGTGCGGGTGCCGGTGTAGAGGGTATTGGTCTCGTTGCCGCTGCTGGTGCCGCGGAGAAGGGTGTAGTTGGTGGCGCCGGCGGAGGGGGTCCAGGTGAGGAGGATCTGGGCGTAGCCGGGCTGGGCGGTGAGGCCGGCGGGGGGCGCGGGCGGGGTGGTGGCGAGGTTGGAGGCGGGGGAGTTGCCATCCACGTTGTTGGCGACGACTTTGTAGTAGACGAGGAGGCCGGTGGCGGGGGTGGTGTCGGAGTAGTTGGTGACGCCGGGGAGCGCGGCGCCAATCTGGGTGTAGTTGACGCCGTCGGTGGAGCGCTCGATCTCGAGGCTGAGGGCGTTGGTGGCGGTATTGGTCCAGGCGAGGTTGACCTGGGTGCGGGACGCCACGGTGGCGGTGAGGCCGCTGGGCCCGGTGGGGGGATTGGCGAGGATGATCTGCGGGCCGGCTTCCATCTGGAGGAAGTCATACATGATGCCGCCCTGGAGCAGTTCGGGATAGTCGGTGCCGCTCCAACTGCCGGAGGCGCCGGGCTGGCGGATGGTGATGGTGAAGGTGTTGGTGCCGACCTTGAACAGATTGGCGGCGAAGGTGAATTGATAGTACTGGTAACGGCCGGTGGTGACGACGTCGCGGTAAATATCGGTGCCATCGGCGGTGCCCTGGCCGTGGTAGGTGTCGGGGGTGACATTGACACCGTTGAGATACACATAGAAATAAGCGCCGTTGCCGCCGGCCAGGGCGATGGTGGTGAGGACGGGGGTGGGCGGCAGGTTGGTGAGGTTGAAGAGGACGTTCCAGGCGGGCGACCAGTAGATGCCATTGGTCTGGGTGTGGTCGATGAGGTTGGGCGCAGACTGGGGGGTGATGCCGACGCTGCACTGGGCGTAATACCAGTCATTGGATTCGACGCTCTGGCCGATGGTGAAGTTTAAATTGGTTTGGCCCATGTCATTGAGGTAACGCCACCAGAGGCCGAACTGTTTGCGATAGTTGCCGAGATGAAATTCGGCGGCGCTGTGGTCAGGGGTGCCGAGGCGCCAGAGGCGCTGGGCGAGGTGCGGCGGGTTCCAGTTGATCTGGCCGAGGTTGTTGGTGGCGTCGGGCAGGACGATGATGTTGGAGATCTGCATCTCGCCCCAGATGCCGGGGACGTAGGAGAAGAGCTGGTAGTTGCCGGGCCGGATTTTGGGGATGGTGAAATTGCCATTGGTGTCGCTGGTGGTCCAAAAGAGGAAGTTGGTGATGCCCTGGTACATCCAATCGCCATCGGCGTAGTCGCCGAGGATGACGACGGCGTTGGCGGTGGATTCGCCGGTTTTGGCCGAGAGGGTGCCGGTGACGGTGCCGCGATGTCGGGGGTAGTCCTGCTCGCTTTCATCGAGCCAGGCGTAGGGCCAGTTGGAGACCATGACGGCGGCCATGTTTTGGGCGTTGGTCCAGAGCTGCAGGTGATTGGTGCCGGTGTTGGCATACATGAAATAGGGGCCGATGACCTTGGTGAAGACTTCGCCATCGGCAACGCCGGGGTCGTTGACACTGCCCATGCCGTGGCTCTCGGCGTCGTCATTATACATGTAGTTGCCGGAGACGGAGCCTTTCTGCTTGGTGGGGCCGCCGTTGATGAATTCAAAGCTGCCAAGGATGCTGAAGAGGCCTTCGTGGTCGGTGGCCATGCCCCACACGGGGCGGAAGGTGTTGGAGGCGCCGAGATAACTGCACTGGTCGTACTTGGTGGTGGTGGGGTAGAGGTCGGAGGTCAGGCCGACGGGCTGGGTGTAGGCCGGCCAGCCGGGCTCGTAGTTGCTGCCGGAGGGCTGGGTGATGTAACTGACCTTGGGCAGGATGGCGACTTCGCCGGGAACGGCGTCGTTGGGCGGAGTGGGACCCAAGGGCGGGAGGCTGTCGATGAGGATATTCACGGGGACGTCGGAGGCGGAAAAATCCCAGGCGGAATTGACGGAGCCATCGGCGTTGGTGGTGGTGTTGAAGATGGAGCCGCAGTATCCCTGCCAGCTATCGGCCCAATAGTAGGCGGCGGGCTGGTTGGTCCAGTGGTGCCAGACGTGATAGGTGTAGAAGCCGGCCTCGCCGGCGCGCATGACGTGGTGCTCCGCCCAGTCCCATTCGCCGTTGGGATAGAGGGTGGTATTGCCACTGGCCCGTGGGTTGCGGGTCATGACGTCGACCATCTGGCCGGTGTTGGTGACGACACTGAAGGTGGAGCCGGACCCGCCGCTGCCGACGGAGACCCAGTAATCATTTCCCTGGCCGCCGATGTGGGTGAGGATGAGGCCGTAGTCCTTGCTCGCATCAATGAGGTTGGTGGTGGACAGCGAGTTGAGCGCGAAGTAGGAGACATCGCCGCCCTTGCCGCAGGTCATGGTGACGATGCCGTTGTTCAGGGTGACGGTGCCGTTGCCGTTGTCGGTGTAGATGACGGGCGGGGACAGGTCGGGGGTGACGTCGCGGAGGGCGAGGGAGTTGAGCTGATCGGCGGGATTGGTGCCGCCGCCGGAGAGGCTGATGACCTGGGTGGTGGCATCCGCGGTGAAGGTGCCGAGGGCGTATTGACCGAGGCCGCCGGCAGGGGAGGAGGAGCCGTTGCCGCCCGTATAGAAGGCGAGGGTGACGGAGTTGCCGTTGGTGCTGGTGAGGGTGAGGTTGCGGCCGGAATAGGTGCCGCCGCGGCTGTCGTTCTCCCAGATTTGCACCTGGTAGGTGTGGCCGGGAATGAGGTTGTTGAGGGTGATGGCGCCGGGATTGGCGTTGGCACCCCAGTCGGTGCCCTGGATGAGCGCGGTGTAGGAACTGTTGGCGGTGGTGAGGTTGTAATAAGCAGTGCCGCTGCCGCCGACGCCTTCGCCGTGTTTGTCCACGCCGCCGCCGGTGTAGGCGATGGTGACGTTGCCATCGCCGGTTTGGCTGGTGTCCTGGGCGAAGGCGACGCCGTTGATGGTGGTGCCGGAATTGCCCCAGGTTTCGGCGAAGACGGCATAGCCGTTGGTGGAGACGTCCTGGAAGCCCGCGGTGCCGATGTTCATGGCCGAACCCCAGGTGATGGGCGCCGCCCGGACTTGCCAGGTGGCCGCGAGCCAAAGGCAGGCGAGGAGGAGGGCTTTGTGGGTATTCACGGGGTGGGGCGGCTGGAGGGCGCGGTTAAAGCGTTGCTTGCGGCAGGGTTAAGGCGATTATGGGAACGGTTCTCCCCCGACGAAATGGGTGGTTTCCAAAAAAAACATATGCTGGCTTATAATATATATGCGTTTTCGAAAGGTAAAAGGGGCCAAATAATTTGGTTGATTTTTACCCTTAAGCCGGCCCTGAAACCGTCCGGTCGGGTTCAGACGAACTTCTGCAACACGGCGCCGAGGCGTTTGATGCCTTCGCGGATGTTGGCTTCGCTGGCGGTGCCGAAGCTGATGCGCATTTCGTTGTCCGGGGTCCGGCGCGAGGGGTCGGGGGCGTAGCAGAGTTCGCCGGGGACGTAGATGACGTCGTTTTTGAGGGCGGTGCGGAAGACCTTGGATTTGACGCCGGCAGAGATGTTCTTGGGGAGGCGGGCCCAGAAGTAGAGGCCGCCGCCGGATTCCCAGATCTCCACGGCAGGCGGGAAGTATTCGGCGAGGGCGGCCTTCATGAGGGCGGCTTTCTGGCCGTAGCGTTTTTCAATCTTGGCGACGTGTTTATCGTAGCGGCCGGAGGCGAGGGCGCCGGCGAGGATTTGTTGGAGGAGGTTGGCGGTGCCGAAGTCGTGGTTGCCCTTGATGCGCTGAACAGTGGTGAGGAGGGGTTCGGGCAGGAAGCCGAAGCCGACGCGGACGCCGGGTGCGAAGGGTTTGCTGTAGGTGCCGGTGTAGATGACGCGACTGGCGGCGCCCGGGAGGGTCAGGGCGGAAGGGATGTCGGGTCCGGCAAAGCGGAGTTCGCGGTAGGCGGCGTCTTCGAGAAGGTAAATGGGATGGCCGGCGGCGGCCTCATATTTTTTGATGAGGGCGAGGGCCTTCCGCTTTTTCTCCCGACTGGTGGTGGTGCCGGTGGGGTTCTGGAAATAGGTGATGAGGTAGAGGGCTTTGACGCGTTTGAGTTCGCCGGTTTTTTCCAGGCGCTCGAGAACGGTCGCCAAATGGGCGAGGTCGAGGCCGTCGCGGTCGAGGCGGACGCCGCGGGCGCGGATGCCGCGGCTTTGGAGGATGCCGAGAAAGACGAAATAGGTGGGGTCTTCGACGAGGATGATATCGTCCTCATCGCAGAGGGCCTCCAAGGTCATGTAGAGGAGCTGCTGGGAGCCGCCGGAGATGATGACGCGTTCGGGGGCGGAGGCGGGCGTGGCGGTGCCGTCGAGTTTTTGGACGTGCCCGGCGGTAAGGCGGCGGAGGTTGTTTTCGCCGGCGGTGATGCCGTATTGGAGCGCGGGCTGGCCGGCCCGGGGGTCGCGCAGGACTTCGTTGATGAGCTGACGGGCGAGGCCGACGGGGAGGGTGGCGTTGTCGGTGAAGCCGGCGGCCAGGGAGATGAGCTTGGGCCGGGAGAGGGCGGTGGCCATGAGCCAGGAGATGGCCGGGGCGGCGGTGCGGCGGCCCTGGACAGACAACGATGATGCGGCGGCTGATTTATTCATTTGAAAGGGGGTGAGGATAGCAGACGGGGGAAAATGCTGAAAAGCTAAAATTCCAAAATTCTAAAAGGGGACAAGGAAAAAACAGAAGCCAGAAATCCTGGGTGCAACAAAGCGTTGCGCGGGGGGGCTGATTCGGAAACACTGAAAGGCGAACAGCATTTTATGCAGCGGAAATCTTCAGAGGTCAAAAAACGGTCCACCGCGGTGATGATTCTCGGGGTGGGTTCCTTCGCGCACAGCCTGGGCACGGCGTTGAAAGACGCGGGGGCGGTGGTGTCGACGTATCTCATGCGGAATTATGGTCATTATTCGCCGGGGCTGGTGGGGAAGACGTTTTTGCCGGGGGCGCATCCGAGCCCGGTGCCGTTGTTGAAGGCGGAAGGTGTCGGCGTGGTGATCCCGCAGTCGATCGACTGGGCGCGGCAGCCGTGGGCGGCGGAGCTGGTGGCGTCGGGCGTGGGCATTTTCAGTCCGACGGGGGAGGCAATGCGGATCGAGCGGGAGCGGGATTTCGCGCGCGAGTTGTGCGCGCGGTTCAAGATACCCTTTCCGCGGTCGTTTGTGGCGTCGAACCGGCTGGCGGCGGAAAAGATTTTGGCGGAGAACCCGATGCCGTTTGTGATCAAGAATCCGCTGTGTTCGCCGACGAGCCCGGTGCATACGGTGATGTGCGAGACAGTGGCGGACACGCGGGCGTGGCTGCGGCAGGTGAATTATGCGGAGGGGGTGTTTCTCCAAGAATATTTGGGGCGGGCGGAGGCGGGGCATATCGTGCTGGTGAGCGGCGGGGAAATTTATTCGCTGGTGACGAACCAGGAGTACAAGTATGCGTTCAACGGGAACCAGGGGATTGTGGCGGGCGCGCCGCTGGGCGGGTTGGTGGAGCGGGATGAACGGGACCGTTACGGGCTGGCGCGGGAGCTGATCCTGCCGCTGCGGCCGTGGCTGCGGGCGGTGAATTTCAACGGGCCGTTGCAGGTGACGGCGATCAAGCGCGGCGATCGGTGGTATGTGATCGAATACAACATCCGAATCGGGGTGACGTCCGGGCCGATGATTTTGCGGATGCTGGAGGATCCGGTGGGGGCGGTGGCGGGAACGGCGCGGAATGAAAAATTGCGGCCGGTGTTCCGCCCGGGCCGGCGGTTTGGTTGTTCGCTGACGTTGGCGGGGTATGGGTATCCGTATACACAGGTGCGGGGGCCGCAATTGCCGCTGGAGGTGACCGGGAAATTTGATAGTGATGTGTGGTGGAACGAGGTGGCGGCGGCGCCGGACGGTGGATTGCTGGCGACGGGCCAGCGGATCGCGGATGTGATCGCGCTGGCGCCGACGTTGGCGCAGGCGCGGGCGAGGGCGTACGCGAACATCCGCAAAATCCGCGTGGCGGGGAGTTATCATCGGACGGATGTGGGGGAGAGTTTATGGCCGCCGGGGACGGTGTGAGCAGGGGCCAATTAACCATTTATCGGAAGGGCAATTCGTGTTAAACCGTCGGGACGAAGCATGAGTGTGAACACAGAAAATTTTCCGTTGCGGCCGGCATGGACCGAGATTGATCTCGGCCGGCTGCGGCGCAACGTGCGGTTGATCCGCCAGGACCTGCTGGCGCACGTGCGCCTGCTGGCCGTGGTAAAGGACGAGGCCTACGGCCACGGCGCGCTGGAAGTGGCGCGGGTGGCGGTGGAGGAGGGCGCGTGGGGCTTCGGGCTGAGCACGCTGGAGGAGGCGATGAATCTGCGCGACGGCGGGATCACGGCGCCGTTGCTGCTGCTGGGCGAACGCCGGGAGGCGGAGCTGGAATGGTGCGTGGCGCATGATCTGACGGTGTGTGTGAACGAACCGCATACGGTCCGGGCGCTGGCAAAGATCGCGGCGGACCGGGGCCGGCGGGCGCCGGTGCATGTGAAGGTGCACACAGGGATGAGCCGTTACGGGGTGCGCTGGGATGAGGCGCTGCCATTGATCGAGCAGGTGGCGGTGGCGGAATCGCTGCGGCTGGAAGGGGTGATGACGCATTTCGCACAGTCGGACGAGGTGGACAAGACGTTTGCGAACGTGCAACTGGCGCGGTTCAACGGGGTGTTGGAGGGGATGGCGGCGCAGAACATCGCGGCCGAACTGCGGCACACGTGCAACAGCGGGGGGCTGCTGGATCTGCCACACGCGCACCTGGACATGGTGCGGCCGGGAATTTTGCTGTACGGGGTGTTTCCCTCGCAGAGCTGCCGGACGATCGCGGGGATTGAGCCGGTGATGTCGGTGAAGGCGCGGATCGCGGCGATCCAGACGGTCAAGCCGGGCGAGGTGGTGGGGTACGGGATGCGTTACACGGCGGCGACGCAGCGACGAATCGCAATCCTGCCGATCGGGTACGGGGATGGTTTTCCGCGCGTGCGAAACGAGGGGTGCGCGCTGATCCACGGGCGGCGGGCGCCGTTGGTGGGGGGCATCGCGATGGACGCGCTGATGGTGGACATCACGGATATTCCCCAGGCGCAGATGTGGGACGAGGCGGTGCTGATGGGCCGACAGGGCGAGGATGAGATCACGGTACGGGACATCGCGAAGCTGAAGAACTCGGTGACGTATGATGTGCTGACGAACTGGCGGCTACGGCTGCGGCGCAAGGCGGTGAACGGGGGTCTGAAGGCGGAACTTTCACGGGCGACAACGACGGCATGAAACTACTTTTTTCTGAACAAAATTCCGATTACGCGAACTACCAGTTCCCCTACGCGGTGTGGGCGGTGCCGGAGCCGGGCGAAACGCCGGCGCACCTGTTCAACGCGGGGTTCCTGCCGTCATCGCGATATCTGGACCGGTTTTATCTGTGCCGGCAGATCCGGGTGGCGCTGGCGCAGTTTGAGCTGTCGTCGGAGAACCGGCGGATTTTGCGGAAGGGCGCGGGGATCAATGTGGAGCTGGTGCCGCGGGCGAAGTTTGATTACACGCCGGCGCGGCGGGAGTTTTTTAAGCGGTATGCGGACGCGAAATTTGGGCGGGACGTGATGTCGTATGAGCGGCTGGACCTGCTGTTCGCGGCGCCGGTGATCTCGCATCTGCTGGTGTTCACGGACACGGCGACGGGGGCGGAGGCAGGGGTGGCGACGTTGTATCTGAAGGGGGACACGCTGGCGTATTATTACTATGCGTTCTATGACCTGAACTATTTTGCGCGCAATCTGGGGATGTACATGATGACGTCGGCGGTGGAGCTGTTCGCGGGGCGGGGTGTCAAACAGCTTTACCTGGGGACGTGCTATTCGGAGAACGCGCTGTATAAGACGCAGTTTGCGGGGGCGGAATTTTTCAACGGGTTCCGGTGGTCGCACAATCTGGCGGAGCTGAAGTATCTGCTGCGGCGGGACCAGAAGCCGGCAAGCCAGCATTTGCTGGAGACGGAGGAATACCGGGCGGGCTTTCACCCGGGCGGGCTGGGGGAGATGACGGCGACGAGCATCTTCCGGGTGGGGACGCAGTGAGGGTGCAAAGGCCGGGGACTATTTCTGATCCAAATTTTTACGGACGGTGGCGGCGAGGGTCTGGGGTGAATAGGGTTTCTGGAGGAAGTTGAGTCCTTCCACGAAGGTGCTGCGGTTGCCTTCCAGATTGCCGCTGTATCCGCTGGTGTAGATGACCTTGAGGTCGGGTTTGTCGGCCAGCAGGCGGCGGGCGAGTTCAAAGCCGGTGAGGCCGTTGGGCATGACGATGTCGGTGAGCAGGAGGTCGATCTGGTCCTTGTATTGGGGCCAGACGGCGAGGGCCTCGCGACCGGATTCAGCCTGAAGAATGTTGTAACCGCAGCGCCGGAGGGTCTGGCAGACGATGGTGCGGACGGCGCTGGCATCTTCGACGACGAGAATGGTTTCAGTCCCGGCAGGCATTTTACCAGGCAATGGATTGCCGCCGGCCATGGCTGGTTCGCCATCGGCGGCGGGCAGGTATATATTGAAGGTGGCGCCCTGGTTGATTTCGCTGGTGACGTTGACGGAGCCGCGATGCTGCTCGACGATGCCGTATACGGTGGCGAGCCCGAGGCCGGTGCCCTTGCCGACCTCCTTGGTGGTGAAAAACAGTTCGAAAATATGGGGCAGATTTTCCGGGGCGATGCCGGTGCCGGTGTCGGTCACGGTGAGGCGGACATACAGGCCGGGCGCGAGGCCTTTGCCGGCCCCGACGTGGAGGGGATTCAGCCGCGCAGTGCCGGTGGTGATGGCGAGCTGGCCGCCGCGGGGCATGGCGTCGCGGGAATTGACGGCGAGGTTCAGCAAAATTTGCTCCATCATGCCGGCATCGGCGTTGATGAGGGGGAGCTGGGGGGCGTAGTTGGCAACCAGGGTGATGTCCTCGCCGAGGATGCGCTGGAGCAGCTTGGTCATGTGGCTGACGACCTGGTTCAGATCGAGCTGGGCGGGCTGCATGTTCTGCTTGCGGCTGAACATGAGGAGCTGCCGGGTGAGGTTGGCGGCGCGTTCGGCGGCCTGGGTGATCTCCTGAGTGGCGGCCTGCTGTTCGGCGGTGAGGCCGTCACTAAGGCCGAGGAGGCCGGCCTGCAATTGCACGATGGCGAGCACGTTGTTGAAGTCATGGGCGACGCCACTGGCGAGCAGGCCGATGGCCTCCATTTTC
>Ga0302282_1003189_pt1 | contig 10943 bp, 9 predicted proteins | sample III_Fen_E1_3_FD_198763 | JGI IMG/M metagenome (GOLD analysis project Ga0302282, IMG submission 198763) | Peat permafrost microbial communities from Stordalen Mire near Abisko, Sweden - III_Fen_E1_3 | ecosystem: Environmental > Terrestrial > Soil > Wetlands > Permafrost | place: Sweden: Abisko... | reverse complement strand
GCCTGGCCGTCTCCAGCCATTCGCTGCCGTCGATCTTGTGGTCGCAGATGATCGACCGCACCCGCGCTGCGAAAATCTCCGCTCCGCCGCCCGGCATCGAATCCACGCCCGCGTCGCGCAGCTTCACGAGGGTCTGCTCAATGGTCAGCTTCGCCCGCCGCGCGAAGAAGGCTACCTCAACCATGGTGAAAGCCTTGATGTGTACCTTCGGAAAGCGCTGCTTCAGGCCGTGCACCAGGTCAAGAAAATATTCGAGCGGCAGATCCGGGTGCAGCCCGCCGACAATGTGGAACTCGGTCACAGCCTCCGAGTAACCCGACGCCGCCGTCTCCCACGCTTCTTCCAGAGCCATCGTATAGCCGGCCGGGTCGCCCTTTTTCCGTCCAAAGGCGCACAGCTTGCAGGCCGCCACGCATACGTTCGTGGGGTTGATGTGCCGGTTTACGTTGAAGTAGGTAATGTCCCCGTGCATCCGCTCGCGCACATGATTGGCCAGCCAGCCTACCGCCAGCACGTCCGACGAGCCATACAATGTCAGGCCATCGTTGAAGTCCAGCCGTTCCCCCGCCAGCACCTTGGCCGCAATGGGCTCAAGCCGCGCATCGTGGCTCCGAAAGCCGGCAGGTTGACGCGAATCCAGGGTTTCAGCGCTCATATTCCTATGATACAGAAGTCTCTGAACTTAGAACTCTGAACTACGAACTGTGAACTGTGAACTGTGAACTGTCTTTCAAGGTTCCACCAGCACTCCGTCAAACATCGACGCCGCCACCATCTTGTCCCCCGCCGCACGAATCAACCCGATTGCATACCCGGTCTGGGCCCACTTCCATTTCAGCGTCTTGGGATCGATCGCGTACACCTGGTCGCTGCTGCGCGAACTCACTAGAACTTTGTCCAGATGAGCGTCATAGTACAAATCGTCCACATCCCGGAACGGCATCCGTTCAATCCACAGCCATGTCTTGCCCAGGTCGCGCGTAAAGTACACGCCCTCGCGCGCCCCCAGCCATAACGTGCCGTCGGCAGAGAATGCCACCCTGTGAATGCGCGTCAGCATGGTGGGAATCTGCATCGGCATCCACGTCTCACCGGCATCGCGCGACAGAACCACCCCGTCCGGCCGTGCCGCGGCCATTGTTTCGCCTTCAGCCGTCACGGAAAGGTATTCGCCCGGCCCCATGACCGGGCCGCCCTGCCAACTGGCGCCCTGATCCTTGCTCGTCACCAGGCCGTAGCTGGTGCAGGCAAGCCAGACATCTCCCGAAGCATCGAGCGCATTCACCCGGCTCGCCAGCTCAATTACCGGGGCCTTCACCTGCTTCTCGATGTTGACTTTCTTGCCGTAGTGGGTCTCGCTGGCGGTCTTCTCCAACGTGTTCGCAATCGTGTTCCTCGGCTGCCACACCGGCTCCGGTCCTTCCGTATTCAAAGCGAAAAGCCCATGGCTGGTTCCGGCCAGCACCGTCCCGTCCTTGGCCTGCGCCAGGGCAAACACGTCCCGCCCGTCCAGTCCTCCGCCAGGACCAGCGCCAATCTGCGCCCAGGCCGCGCCGCTATTGGTGGAAACAAACACCCCGCCATACCCCTTGTCGTTCACCACGCCTGCGTACATGCGCGCCGGGTCGTTCCGGTCCACCAGCAGCGCTTCCACCTTGCGCGCTGAAATGCCCTCGTTTGATGCGGTGAAGGTGGCTCCCCCATCCTGGCTCGCCAGCACGCCCCCACGATCGGTGGCCAGCAGCAGGCGATTCGAGTCATGCGGGTCCACATACACATCGTTCACAATCACGTCCGCCCCGGTCATGCTCTGGAAAGTCTTTCCAGCGTCCTGCGTCTTGTACAGGCCTTCCGTTGTTCCCGCGTATACCACTTCGTGGTTTTCCGGGTCCTGCATCAGCACCCGCGTCCGCCGCGCTGTGGATGGAATGCCCTGAATCTTGCGGAAAAGCTCGCCGGCAGTTTCGCTTTTGTAAATTCCGCTGCAAGCGCTCAGAAACACAGTGCGCCGCCTGGCCGGATCGATGATGATCGAAAACACATCCGAGTCGTCGATGAGACCCTTCTTGATGTTGTGCCATGTAGCGCCGCCGTCTTCCGTCTTCCACGGCAAATGCCACGTCCCCGCATACACAACCTGCGGGTCGGTCGGGTCCACGGCAAGCGACTCAACCTCGTGAATCTCCTTGCTTCCGTCGGGGCTGATCTGCGACCAGTTTGTCCCACCGTCCGCGCTGCGAAAAACTCCCGCCAGTGTCCCGGCAAACAGCATCTTTGCATCGGAGGGCGACTGCGCAAGCGAGAAAATCGACTGGCCCCGCAGGCTCTCCACCGCGCTCCAATGCCGGCCCGCGTCGCGGCTCACCCAGAGCCCGCCATCCTGCTTATCAGGCTTCCAGCCTCCCGCAAACACAACCGTGGGATTCGAGGCATCCACCAGGATCTTGTAGACCACCAGGTCTTCCGTGGGATCAAGCTTGGCAAGCCGGCGCCACGATGCGCCTTCATCCACCGATTCGTAAATCCAGCTATTGGTGGTGCCCAGATACAGATGATTGGGCTCGCCGGGAACTGCGCCGAACGCGCGCGCATCCCCGCCCGCAGGACCAACTGCCTTCCACGACGTTTGCGCCGCAAGGCCGCCGCATGACGCTGCGATCACAAAACCTGAAACTGCCCGCACACACATCCGGTGCAGGCTTGGGAAACAAAGGGCGATCCGCAAGCGGCTCATCGAAGAAAAATTGCTCCCAGCTTTCAATCAGAATAAGTAAAAAAATAGTCCGCAAAAACTGAAGAGGCCGGCCGGCTTCCCGGTCAGCCTCAAATCAATACAGGAAGAAACTCCCAACTTTGTCGTGGTTCCTCCCTTCATTCCTTGGAATGAAGGGAGAAACCAACGGATTGAGTGCCGAAGACAACCAGGACGCTTATTTTGCGGCCGGGGCAGCCTTCTTGTGGTGGTGCGGCTTCTCACCAAGCGGCTTGCGCACTTCAGGTTTCACTGCAGTCTCATCCACTGCCGTGGTTCCCTGCACGTCGGTCTCGAAGGTCGCGCCGGAGGGCACAAGGTAGTCTTCCACCGTCTTGCCATCCGTGGTTCCAGTCTTGACGATGATGCGGGATGCATCAATGCCCTTGTCTGTCACCAGGTATTCCTTCGTGTTCACTGCGCGGTCCCCTGCGAAGTCAACTTGCTTGGCGTGCTTGCCCTTCTTCGGTGTCTTCTCCGCGGCGGTCGACTCGCCCACAACCACTGCCTTCGCGTCTGCCTGGTTCTGCAGATCGACGGCAACCTGATCGAGGCAGGCCTTGGCTTCGTTGTCCACGCGGGTCGGACGCTTCGTATCCTTGTCGAACGAGATCGAGCAAAGTGCGGAAGCATGTGGAATCGGCTTCACGTACGGTGCTGTAATCGTCACGCTGGTGCCGGCCGATGCTGTCTGTCCCTTATCGTCCGTCACGTTGCAGGTGATGCCGATTGCACCCGTCGGAGCGCCTGCGGAAGAGAACGCCGCTGTCGTCCCGCTGCCGGTGATGGTGCCGGCGGAAGCAGTGTAGCTATAAGTCAACGGGCGATTCTGAGGGCTCACACCCACTGAAGTAATGGTGCTGCTGTCGCCGGGGTTGATGGTGCTGGGGCTGGCCGAGCAACTGATCGTCGGCGGCTCGTAAGCCTTCACCGTAAAGGTGGCCGAGCAATCCGCGGTCTGGCCGGCCTTGGGGCCTTCCTTCACTTCACCCTTGACTGTATAGGGGCCTGCCGAGAGGGAGCCGGTAGCCACTGCGGCCGTCGTTCCGTTTCCCGTCACCCCGGTGCCGGTCCACGTATATACCGCGGTCAGCTTGGGATTCAAGTCGCCCGCCGTCGCCGTCACAGTGACCGGATCGCCGGGGAAGACGGTGGTGGGGCTGGCCACGCAGGACAACGTCACAGGCGGAGGCGGTGCAATGGAGCCAACACCGATAACCAGGCCGGCGCTCAACCGCGCAATGTTCAGGTTGGCGCGACCGCCCGGGATACCCGCTCCGAAATTCACATGCGAGTATTCATAGTCCGCCTGGAAGATCCGGATCGAAAGACGATGGTGGAAAAGCGGAGTGTGGTAGTCCATTCCACCGCCCGCCGTCACCGCCGTGCCCCAGGTGTCCGGCTGGTAGTAAGGTCCGCCCACCAGATCCCCGCCCACCAGTGCATGCACAAACGGGGTAATGTCGGATGTCGGATAGCGCCAGATCAAACCAATAGCGCCGCCGCTGATGTCATCCTTCGGGCTCACCCACGGGTTTTGCGATTCACCGCTATTCACGTGGACGTCGCCGATTCCCTCAATGCCCACAAACCGGTTGAAGTAACGCGCAACGCTCACAATGCCGCCGCCGGTGATCGCTGTGTAAGGCACCGCCACGTAGCCCTGGCTTCCGCCCAGGTTGGTCACGATGGTGCCGTGGGGCGCAATGTAGCTGTAACCCGCAAAGATGTCCCACTTCGTTGCGGAATCCTCCGGGGCAGCTTTGTCGGCTGGCTTGGCTGAACCCTGCGCTGCCAAAGCAACGGGCGCCAAGGCCACAAATGCCAGGGCCAGAACCCGGCTCAAAGATTTCGAAACATGGCTGGACATGCGTTTTTCCTCCACAAAATTCAGGCTGAATTCGACAGATGACTTGGTTTGTGTCGAGCACGAAATTGGCTCAACTTCTATTCCTGCACCGCTACAAGAGAGCCAGATTTCAATCCTGCAGCACCTTCAAACTTACCATAGGAAGATTCTGGCACGTTACATTTTTTCAATGAGTTGCCATCTTTGCAACGTTTTTTGAAGCCGAGACAATGCCCATTACCTAAGTAATGGCTGATCAGCCACCTATTCTCGGCTGAGTCAGTTACCCAACGTTCAGTGTCTTCAAAAGACTGCGAGGTTCGCGCTGAATCTTCTCTTGAAGCAGGGTGATCGCATAGAGCAGTTGTTCCGGGCGTGGTGGACACCCTGGGACGTACACATCCACTGGAATCACCTGGTTCACGCCTTGCAGAAGCGCGTAGTTATTGAAAACTCCGCCGGAAGTCGCGCAGGCGCCCATCGAGATCACCCACTTCGGCTCAGGCATTTGATCGTAAAGCCGGCGAATGACCGGAGCCATCTTTTGCGACACGCGTCCCGCTACCACCATCAGATCCGACTGCCGCGGGGAGGGCCGAAACACTTCCGCGCCAAAGCGCGCGATATCAAACCGGGAAGCCCCCATCGACATCATCTCGATGGCGCAACAGGCAAGCCCAAAGGTCATGGGCCACACCGAGCTTTTGCGCACCCAGTTCACCGCAAAATCCAGCGTGGTCAGGAAGACGCCCTCCGGCTGCTCGTAGCCATAGCTCACTTCCTGCAGCTTCCCGCGGTTCTTCGCGCTGCTTTCCAGTGAGCCAAAAAGGTAGTGGTCACGCTCTGCCGTTGGTGCCATAGCTCTAATATACCCCGACTTTCGTCAACTGAACCTGTTCACTATAGCTCGTTTTTTGCCGCAAACAGTTGCTCCGCGTCTCCCGCTCCCAAAAAACTTTACGAAAAATAGACGGGCTCATGCGCTATCCTTCCCTTTCGCGAAAAACTGTCCGGATTCAAGCTTCATTCCGTTTCACCAGCCATATCCAGGCCGCCGCAATCGGAGCCCGGTCGCAAGGTCGGATGAACGGCAACTTTAACCTGCGCCTCGCTCGCACTTTGAAGCGCATTTGTATTTTGGGATCGAAAAGAAAATGAGCCGTCGCACGATCAGTATGCTGTTCATTCCATCCCTATTTGGGCTTTCCGCTCTCGCCCACGCCCAGTCCTCCTCCATCCCCGCCGCGCAGGCCCCCGCCACCCAGGCCCAGATCGCCGCCCTTCAGCAGGCCGTCAAAAATGCCCAATCCGCGGGCGACAACGCCTGGATGCTCGTCTCCGCGGCCCTGGTCCTGTTGATGACCGGCCCCGGACTTGCGCTTTTCTACGGCGGCCTGGTGCGCCGCAAAAACATTCTCTCCACCATGATGCAAAGCTTTGCCATGATGAGTCTGGTCACCATCCTCTGGGCGGTCGCCGGCTACTCGCTCGCCTTCGGCCATGGCAACCCGTTCATCGGAGGCTTCGAGCATCTCTTTCTCCGCGGAGTCAGCCTTGCGCCCAACCCCGACTACGCCCCCACCATTCCCGAGCAGACCTACATGGTCTATCAGCTCATGTTCGCCATCATCACCCCGGCCCTCATCACCGGCGCCTTTGCCGAGCGCATGAAGTTCAGCGCCATGGCCGTCTTCCTGTCTCTCTGGTCCCTGCTCGTCTATAGCCCCATGGCCCACATGGTGTGGGGTGTCGGCGGGTTCCTCAATTCAACCGGCGGCCATTTCCCCTCGCTCGACTTCGCCGGCGGCACCGTCGTCCACGTCACCAGCGGCGTCTCCGCCCTCGTCACCTGCATCTACATCGGCAAGCGCGTCGGCTATCCCCAAACCCCCATGCCGCCCCACTCCATGGTGCTCAGTTTCATAGGCGCCTGCATGCTCTGGGTAGGCTGGTTCGGATTCAACGCCGGCAGCGCCCTCGCCGCCAGTCCCCTCGCCACTTCAGCCTTCATCAACACCCACTTCGCCGCCGCTGCCGCAGCCCTCGGCTGGACCGTCGCCGAGTGGATCCACAACGGCAAACCCACCGCCCTCGGAGCCATCTCCGGCGCGGTCGCAGGACTCGTCGCCATCACCCCGGCCTCCGGCTTCGTCCAGCCCATGTCGGCGCTCGCCATTGGCCTCATCGCCGGAGTCTTCTGCTCCTTCATGGTCTTTGCAGTCAAAAGCCGCCTCGGCTACGACGACTCACTCGACGCCTTTGGCGTCCACGGAGCCGGCGGAACCCTTGGCGCACTGCTCACCGGCATATTTGCCACGCGCCTTATCAATCCCGCCTTTGGCAAGGACTTCGCCACTGGCGGCATCGACGGCCACTGGGGTCAGTTGCTGAACCAATTCGCCGGAGTCGCCATCGCCTGGGTCGTGTCGATCGTTGGAACTCTCCTCCTGCTCTTCGCGGTCGATAAGGTCATCGGACTGCGCGTCTCCCCTGAACAGGAAGCCGTCGGACTCGACCTCTCGCAGCACAACGAAGAAGGATATGACCTCAACTCATAGTTAGCTCTCAGCTTTCAGCTAAGTCCGCGGAGGGCTGATAGCTGAAGGCTGAAGGCTGACAAAAGCTGATAGCTCACAAAAAACTTTCCACCGGCGCGGAACCAATTACCCCTCCCGCCTGTTACGCTGTCAAACGAGGCAAGTTGCATATGCTCAAGATCGAAGCCATTCTCCAGCCCTCCAAGCTGGATGCCGTCAAGGATGCGTTGCTGGAAGCAGGCATTGAAGGCATGACCATTCTCGAGGCCCGCGGCCATGGCCGCCAAAAAGGCCACACCGAGTTCTATCGCGGCCGCGAATATACGGTCGATCTCCTTCCCAAGGTCAAAATCGAGCTCGTCGTCCCCGACGAGTTGAAAGACAAAGCCATAGCAGCCATCGGCGCAGCCGCCCGCACCGGCCGCATCGGCGACGGAAAAATCTTCGTCAGCCGCATCGATGAAGCCATCCGCATCCGCAACGACGAGCGCGGCGAATCCGCGCTATAAGACGCACTGCGGAACCCGCGGTCCTGGCCGGAACATCAGGGAGCGGTTCATGATTTTTGGCGCACATGTCGTCGTTTACAGCACAGACGCGGAGGCCGATCGAGCCTTTTTTCGCGATCTCCTCGGCTTCCCATCCGTTGACGCCGGCCACGGATGGCTGATCTTCGCCATGCCTCCGGCTGAAGTAGCAGTCCATCCCGCGGAAGTCAGCGGCCGCCACGACCTCTTTCTCATGTGCGAAGATCTGCACTCTGAAATTGCGATGCTCGGCAAAAAAGGCGTAACCTGTTCGCAGGTCGAAGAAGCACGATGGGGTTCGATCACCAGGTTCCGGCTTCCCGGCGGAAGCGAGGTCGGCCTTTACCAGCCGAAGCATCCCACCGCGCTGGCCCTCAACTCAAAATGACTGTGAACCAACGCGCGGACGCGGCGCTGCCTGCTTGGGGAAAACTCAGGCCAGCACCTTCAACCCATGCTTCTCCACAATATCCAACAGCTTCAGTGCCATACCGCTCGGCTTCTTCGCCCCCGACTCCCACTTCTCCACCGTCGATTCGCTGGTATTCAGATACCGAGCGAATACCGGCTGGCTCACTTTCTGCTTCTCGCGAAGCCGCTTGATCCGTTTCGGTTCCATCTGCTGTGGAGCCACCAGGCACGACTTGTCAAAACGCTGCATGGTCGTCTTGTCGATAGCACCGACTCGATACATCGCGGACGCGGAGGAATGAATCGCTTCAAAGGCGTCGCTCTTGAATTTAAGTTTCTGTGCCATTACAAATCTCCGTCCACAAGTTTTCTCGTGTGGCTTGGTTGATCCGCTCGTCGGTCAACATTTCGTAGGACTTAGCGAGCTCCCGGAATTCGACCAATTCGCCGTACGTGATATTGGCCCGGTCCTTCTTGGCAAACAAGTATTCGTACACCCAATACCGCCCACCTTTCGCCAGAATGATCGAGCGTGACCTGTTCTTGTCCAGCCGCTTCTTGAAAACCCCGCCACCCGAATCGTCCGCCTGGCCCAGCATCACCTGCCGGATGGCCAGACAAAGCTCATTATCTGCAATCAGCGCCTTCCGCGTCGCCTTTGCAAACCAGACTGTCTTGAAAACCCGCGCCGATCTCCGGACTTGCTGGATCACAAACTCAGTGTAGCACCAGGTGCTATCTCATTCAATGCGAAAGTTCTCTCGTGAAGATCGCCAATTCGTATGCATGCTACACTTCGAGCATGAATCTCGGCGTCGCGATACATTCCGATGAGGCTCCCGATCGCAAGAGGCTCCTCTTCAGTCTTGCCGGTGCCCTCCTTATCGCGTCGCTTGCCTTTGCCCTGGTCTTTTGGTTCTTCGCGTGGCTGCCCTACCAGACGATGGCCTGGCTGGATACTCTCCCGCCTGCAAAGGCTTCCCACATCCTGAAGATGATCTCCATTTTCACCAGAGCGATCGCCATCTCCTCCGGCCTCTTTACATCTGTGATCCTCCTCGCAATCGTGGCGCACAAGCAGCGATCCAAGCCGGCGCATCCAATAAAATTGACCCGAAAAAGGCTTAGAGATCTATAGCTCCCGGCGCGGCTCATTTGCGCAGAATGTGCAAAAACGTTCCCGCACCGGCCAACATCGCTTATTCTGTTAACAATTCCTAACTCGCCTCGGCGAGCCAATCAAAATATCTATGACTCCAGTCGTTTTCGCGGTTGACGATCTACGGGAGCAGTATCTGCGGGAGATGGCGCTTGTCCGCCAGACCTGTGAGCGGACCGGTGACGGCACCGCCGCCATCCGCCGCCGCTCCGCCGTTGTCGACCGGCTGCTTATTGAAATGTGGCGTCGCGCCTTTGCCGGACAGCCCTCCCTCAACATCTCCCTCCTTGCCCTGGGCGGTTACGGCCGCAAAGACCTGTTCCCCTATTCGGATATCGATGTCCTGTTCGCCTTTGCCGACGAAAAGGTGGAAGCGCAGGCGGCGGAACCCGTCCGCCTCATTGTCCAGGGCATGTGGGATATCGGCCTCCGCGCCAGCCCCAGTTCCCGCACCGTCAAGGAAGCGGGTAAATTCGACCCCGACAACCTCGAATTCACCCTCGCCACCCTCGACCGCCGCTTCTTGGCCGGCCAGTTCCCGCTCTACCAGCAGTTGCACCAGGTAGTTTTGCCCGGCCTCGTACTCAGCGAGTGGAACACCATCACCCAGAAGCTCGGCGAAATTGCCCGCGCCCGCCATGCCCGCTTCGGCAACACCATCTTCCACCTCGAGCCCAACCTGAAAGAGTGTCCCGGCGGCCTGCGCGATTACCACCTCGCCGTCTGGTTCGCTCTCCTGTTTCACCTCAAGGAAACCCGCGAATGGCCCCGCCAGCGCGGAGGCGTCTTCCAAAGCGCCCGCGGCGACGCCGAAGCTGCCTTCGACTTCCTCGCCGCCGCACGCTGTTTCCTCCATTTCCGCCACGGCCGCGACGACAATACCCTCGACTGGCAGTCGCAGGACGAGGCCGCCGCCAACTCCATCGGCCTGGAAACCCGTGGCACCGCCGACCCCAGCTACTGGATGCGCACCTACTATCGCCACGCGCGCATTGTCTACCGCCGCGCGGCGCTTCTCATGGAGCATCTGCCCGCCCCGGTCAGCTTCTATCGCCAGTTTCGCCGCCGCCGCTCGCCCATCGCCGGAACCGACTTCCTGCTAGACCAGGGCCGCATCGACATCGTGCCCGGCGCTCAGTTCAATGACACCTCCGCCATCCTCCGCATCTTCTCCCTGATGGCCACCCACGGCTACACGCTCTCGCAAGCCGCTGAAGACCGCATTACCGACGCATTGCCCGCCCTGGCCATCCACATTCCCGAGGGTCCCTACCTGTGGAACGCCCTGCGCGAAGTCCTGCTCGGCCCCCATGCCGCCCACGCCCTTCGCACCATGCACGCCCTCGGCGTCCTTGAAATGCTCATCCCTGAGTTCCACGGCATTGACGCCCTGGTCATTCGCGACAGCTATCACCGCTACACCGTCGACGAGCACACCTTTCTCACCATCGACAACGTCCACGGCCTCCGCCAGCCCGCCCACGACTACGAACATCGCCTCGCCCAGCTTCTGCCTGAGATCGACCGCCTCGACCTTTTCCTGCTCGCTCTCCTGCTCCATGACACCGGCAAGGCCCGCCGCACCGGCGAACATACCTCCCAGAGCGTCGAACTGGCCGACGCCTTCCTGGCCCGCCTCGACTTCGACTCCGAGGAGCGCGAGTCCATCCTCAAGCTCATCCGCCTCCATCTCGAAATGTCCAACGCC
>Ga0302282_1003176_pt1 | contig 10959 bp, 10 predicted proteins | sample III_Fen_E1_3_FD_198763 | JGI IMG/M metagenome (GOLD analysis project Ga0302282, IMG submission 198763) | Peat permafrost microbial communities from Stordalen Mire near Abisko, Sweden - III_Fen_E1_3 | ecosystem: Environmental > Terrestrial > Soil > Wetlands > Permafrost | place: Sweden: Abisko... | reverse complement strand
TCACACCTGGGGCTGGGACTGGCGCTGGGCCTGGCGCCGGCGGCGGCGTGGATCGCCGTGCGCGGCAGCCTCGATCCGCGCATTCTGGTGTTAACCGCTGCGGTTACGCTGTGGGCCGGCGGGTTTGATGTGCTCTACGCCTGCCAGGACTATGAACACGACCGCGCTGCCGGGCTGCACAGCCTGCCGCAGGCGGTGGGGATCGCGACTGCGTTCCGCGCGGCCCGCGTGCTGCACATGGCCGCGCTGGGGGCGTTGGCGTGGTTTGCCTGGCTCTTCCACTTTGGGCTGGCGGGCTGGCTCGGCATCGCCGCAGTGGGCCTGCTGCTGGCTTATGAACACGCTATCGTTTCGCCCCGCGACCTGCGCCGCCTGAATGCCGCATTCTTCACAATGAACGGGGTGATCGCGATGGTGTTTCTGGCGTTCGTGTCGGCGGATTTGTGGCTCCGCCACGGAGAGCACTTCACACGCTGATGACAGGAACGGGGCTATCGCGCACCATGGCGTAGGTCAGGTCGCGCAGGCGGCCCTGGGAGCCGGGCCGCGGGCTTCTGCCGATGATCAGCGCGTCGGCGTCCGACTGTTGGATGGCCGCAAGCAGGGCGGCCCTCGGCGGCCCGGCGGTGATCCGCACCTTGGCGTGAGAACCGACTTTTCTCTGCAAGGCATCGATGCGGTCGCACGCCTCTTGCTTCTCCGCGGTTTGAATCTGCTCTTCCAGGTCAAGCCGCACGGGCAGTTTGGGGTCAGAGCCCTGAATGGCGTGAATGATGCGAAGGTTGGCGCTCGCCTGCTGCGATGCCTGGTGCGCATAGCGGAGTACGCGTTCCGAGTCTTCGCTCAGGCCAATGGCGCAGAGCCATTCGCGATGCTCCATGGGCCGCGGCGCGACCTCTACGGCATGAAGGCTGGTCGCCACCGGGCAATCCGCTGCGTCGAGCACCTTGGCTGTGGTCGAGCCCAGAAGCATGCGCCGGAAGACTCCGGCATGGGTTGGCATCATGATCATATCGAAGCCGTGATGCGCGGCATTCACGATTTCGCGCGCCGGATCGCCGGCCACGAGAATCCTGGGATGCTGCGCCACGGGGAATTCTTTAGCGAGAAAGGCGTGGAGCTTGTCGCGGCCGATCGCCTCATGTTCCTCTGCAATTTCTCCGGGGGCGCGAACGTACTGCTCCAGGCCGTTATTGCTGAAAGGCTTGAAAACATGAATCAGTGAAACACGCGCGCCCAGCAACGCTGCCGCCCGTTTCACGTACGGACCCATGGCGATGGAGGACTGAGAAAAATCGACGGGAAACAGAATATTTGTAATGAGCCCCATACTTTCCTCCCAGGGACCGCATAAAATTCTAACTCTTCAGATTCATCAGGCTGCGAAACGGCTCGAAATTCGCGGGAAAATGCCGCATGCCGCAGCGCCGGGAAAAGCACGGGCGACGCGCGGTTGGTATCATACAGCGCATGAAGAAGCACAATCTTTTGCTTGCCAGTCTTGCCGTCGCGTCCGCATTGTGCGGAGGGTCCGGAGTTTTTTCGCAGACGACGCCAGCGACGTCAACCGCGATGAGCCAGGTGCCGTTTGTGGGCTGCGCGTCGGACGGACAGGTGGGGCCGCAAGCAGCGCCAACTGGAAAGAGCAAAGCGGTGGCGATTTCCCCTGCCGCGGCGCTTCGGCTCGCTTACTACAAAGCGCAGTATGGGCCGGGAGTTCTGGCGCCGCGGGGCTGGCACTGCTTTTCGACTTACGGCTCTAACGGCGCCAACTTGTTCGTGAGCCCGGATGCGATCGATGCGAAGGCGCTGTTTTCGCCGGATTGGAAGGGATTCGCGGGGCAGGTCATCGAGGTTTCGATCGCCGAGGGCGGCACGTCAGGAAGGTTCGAAGTTGCCAAGGTGATTGCGCGCGTCTTCCCGGCGTACAAACAGTTTGCACAGAACGTGATTGCCGAGGGAATCGAGCCGGCGAGCGATTTTCCGTTTGGCCCGTACGCGAAAGACATGGTGACGTATCGCGGCACGAATACTGTTGAGTTTGAGACTCCTGCAAACACGAAAGGACTGGGGACGGATTCGCGGCTGCTGCCAAATGCCAGCCCGATCGATGGCGTTGCGATTATCACCGGCACAGATACGGATCTTGTTCAACTTTCGGCGCGGGTTTCGGCGAAGGACCGCGATCTGATTCCGCTTATCGTGAAGCAGGTGGAGAGCGAGGCTGGGGCTGGGGCGCAGTAGGGGCCGCGTCTGCCGGCCTGAGATGGTGCGAAAGGGAAAAACGGCATGAAAGTTGCCATTCAAGGAGAGCCGGGCGCGTTCAGCCACGAGGCGGCGCTGAAGCTGGTGGCCGGCGCGGAGATTGTGCCGTGCGCGCTCTCGGCCGAGGTGTTTGCGGCGCTGGATACGGGGGCGGTCGATGCGGCCGTGATTCCCATTGAGAATAGCCTCGCCGGATCGGTCCTGGAACATTTTGACTTGCTGCTGAAGCACGACGTCAAGGTGGTCGAGGAGACGCTGGTGCGCATCCGGCATAACCTGATCGCGATGCCCGGCGTTTCTGTCGACGAAATCGAGCGCGTTCTTTCGCATCCGGTGGCGCTGGCGCAGTGCCGGCGATTTCTTGGCCTCCACCCCGCAATGAAGGCCATGGCTTTTTACGACACGGCGGGCAGCGTGAAGCAATTGATGGAAGCCGGCGAGCGGAATGTGGCGGCCATCGCGAGCGCGGCGGCGGCTGCGACTTACGGAGCGGAGATTCTGGAGCGCGACATTGAAGATAACCCGGAGAACTACACGCGGTTTTTCCTGGTGCGGAGGGCCGGCGAGGCCGAGACCGATTCGGAAGCGAACAAGATCAGCCTGTCGTTTTCCGTGGAGGACAAACCCTGGACTCTGGTTCGCGCGCTGAATGAGCTTTCAGCCATAGGCACCAATATGACCAAGATCGAGTCCCGGCCGGTCCACGGCAAACCCTGGGAGTACATCTTCTACGTGGATTGCCAGATTCACTCCCCCGAAGAGGGTTCGCGCGCCCTCGAGGCGCTGCGCCCCCATTGCATCATGGTCAAGGAGCTGGGCCGCTATCGCGAAGCGTGGAGCGCCTGAAGCGGGAATTGTGTACCGGGGGTAGTGGACAGGGAAAATCGAAGGCTACGTTTACGAGCAAGATCCCTCGGGGGCTAAAGCCCTTGCTCATTTTGCTGCGTTTTCGGCACGAGTAAACTCGTGCCCTTTCAAAACAACGACTTCTTCCACAGCCTGTGGGACCAAGTGCACGGATACAGCAGGTTTTCCAGGTAATCAGGGCAGAAAAAGGGGATCGGCAATGGCCGATCCCCTTTTTCAGATCCCTGTTTTCTAGGTCCCTTGCTCCCTCGGTCCCTGTCTTTAGAAGTGGTAAGCCACGCCGATGGTCGGAGCGGAGATCCAATACCAGCGGTTGGTGGTGAACTGAGAATCGCCGAAGGTGGGCACCTTTGTGATATATCCCCGATATTCGGCGCGGATATCGAAGCTGGGGCTGATCTCGTAGGCAACCCCAGCACCGGCGAGTCCGCCCACTTCGGTCTGCTGTTTGGCGTCAAGGGTCGTGGTGCCCGAATTGACAATGGGGAGGAAGATGAGCCCCACTGGACCGGCCTCCGCGAATGGATTCAAGTTCTTGAAGACGAAGGATTTCACGAACGCGCCCGAGATTTCCTGAGTGCGGGTCAAAATCTTGTAGTGGTTGGGGTTGACGTAGTACCCGATGCTGTTCTGGTAGGTGATGCCGTAGTTGGCTTCCAGCGCGGTTGACGGGGTAAGCATAAAACGGTAGCTGACCAACGCGCCGTAAGCCGGGGTGGAGTTCACCTCCACGGTGGTGGAAGAACTCATGAACGGCTCAATCAGCGCAAATCCACTCAAGCTGACGTCCTGGCGGCTTTCCTGGGCGCGGCCCATGGCCACGCATGCGGCCAGCAAAGCGACTAAAAAGGCGATCTTCTTCATTCGATCCTGATCCTCACAACTTTTTGGTCCGTGCGGGTAGCTACGAGCCTCAAGAATTCCACGCACTGGTCCGGTGTCCCGAATGCCTCCGGGTCCCGCTCCCAGAATTGTAAATGGCCGGGGCGGGTTGGAGCGCATCCCACAATTTCCATGGGGGTAATGGCGACATCTGATCCTTAGACGCAGAAGACAGGGAACAAGGGAGCAAGGGAACAAGGGAGCAAGGGAACAAGGGAGCAAGGGAACAAGGGAGCAAGGGAACAAGGGAGCAAGGGAACAAGGGAGCAAGGGAACAAGGGAAAAAGAAAGCAGGGGATAGGGAGTGACAGCCTGAGAGCGAAAAAGCTGACTCCGGCTCAGCATTCACAACCCGTGAGCCATGATGCGCGTATCACGCTCCGTTGCCGCCTGGGTGACTCAGTCCTTCGGTCCTGTCTTCTTGTTCCCTCGTTCCCTTGGTCCCTTGTTCCCAGTTTTTTCCACGTGGTAGAAGAACGGCGGTCCCTGCTTATCGGCGAGATCTTTGAGGGTGCCCAGGAAGGCCTTGGCGGCGTAAGAGAGTGTGGCCTGGCGCCGGCTGGCGAGGCGCAAGACGCGGCGCACTTCCAACTCGTCGACAGGGATGCGGACCAGGTCGCCGATTTCGAGTTCGCGAGCCACCGTGAGATGAGGCACGAGCGCCACGCCATTGCCCATGGCCACAAAGCGCTTGATGGCCTCAATCGTGGGCAGTTCGATGCTCATGTTGAGCGGCGTGCGATGACGCTGGAAGGCCTCAATCACCCGGCGGCGCAGCGGCGAGGCGACGTTGTGGGCGATGAAGGTTTCGTTGCCCAGGTCGCGGATGGAGACGCGCTCGGCCTTCGCCAGGGGATGGCTGGGACTGACGATGAAGTCCAGGCTGTCGCCATAGACGGCGATGGTGCGAATCTGCGCGGGATCGGGCCTGAAGGAGATGACGCCCAGCTCGAAGGTGCGCCGGCTCAGCTCCTCGGGAATGCGCGAGGCCAGCATGCGCTGCACGGTCACGTCGATGTGCGGATATTCGCGGCGAAACGCGTCGATGGCCGGCAGCAGGTACATGCAGGTGTACTCGTTGGCCGCCAGTTGCAGGTGGCCCCGCTCCAGGCTCTTCAGCTCGTCGAGAGCGCTCGAGGCCTCGCGGCGCAGGGCCAGCAGACGTAGCGCGTAGTCGCGCAAGAGTGTCCCGGCGGCGGTGAGGGAGCCGTCGCGCGCGGCGCGGTCGAAAAGGGTTTCGCCTACCGATGCTTCCAGCTTGCGGATGACCTGACTGACGGCGGGCTGGGTGCGGTGCAGGCGCACGGCAGCGCGGGAGAAACTGCGCTCTTCGGCGACGGCAAGGAAAGTTTCGAGTTGGCTGAGTTCCATGGGCGCTCCTTCGGAGCGCAGAGATCAGAGATCAGTTTCGGCGATGTGGCGCGGCCTGATCATCTGGGCATCGCGAAGCCACATCCTCGCGTCTGCTGTTCCTTTGTTTTTCCTGATCTCTGATTGCTGTTCTCTGATCTCTGCCTTCATAAGCAATTCTAATTCAATCCAAAACAATTATAACTTTGCCTTATAGCGCCATCATCGGCGACAATAGAAAAGTTGGACGGGGCCGGTTTCCCACAGAGACAAAACCATGATTTCCAATCACCTGGCTTTTTTCGACACCACTCTGCGCGACGGCGAGCAGTCGCCGGGTTGCTCGATGACCACGCAAGAGAAACTGACGATGGCGCATGCGCTCGAGGATCTGGGCGTGGACATCATCGAGGCTGGCTTTGCCATGGCTTCTGAGGGTGACTTTGCGGCCATTGCCACCATTACCCAGGCCATCCGCAAGCCGCGCATTACATCGTTGGCTCGGGCCAAGACCGAAGACATTGAAATGGCGGCGCGGGCGCTGCAGTTTGCCGATCGCGCGCGCATTCATGTTTTTCTAGCGTCGAGCGATTTGCACCTCGAATACAAATTGAAGATCAGCCGTGCCGAGGCGCTGGAGCTGTGCGGTGAGTCGGTGCGCCTGGCGCGCTCGCTTGCGGACGACGTGGAGTTTTCGCCCGAGGATGCGACCCGCTCGGATCGCGATTTCCTGGTGGAGATGGTGCGCATCGCGGTCGAAGCCGGAGCCACCACCATCAACATGCCCGACACCGTGGGCTATACCACGCCGGAAGAATATGGGCAGATGTTCCGCGAGGTGCGCGAACGCATTCCCGCGATCGACGAGAAAGGTGTGATTCTTTCCGCGCATTGCCACGACGATCTGGGACTGGCTGTAGCTAACTCGTTGGCGGCCGTTCAGGCCGGCGCGCGCCAGGTGGAGTGCACCATCAACGGCATCGGCGAGAGGGCCGGCAACGCGGCGCTTGAAGAAATTGCCGCGGCGCTCTACGTGCGCGGCGAGCGCTTCGGCGTGACCACCGACATCAAACTCGATCAGCTTTATCCCACGAGCGAGGTGCTCGGTCAGTTGATTACCTTCCGTCCCTCCCCCAACAAGGCAATCGTGGGAGCGAATGCGTTCGCCCACGAGTCTGGCATTCACCAGCACGGCGTGCTGGCCAATCCGCTTTGCTACGAGATCATGACGCCGCAGTTGGTGGGCGTTTCGAAGACGCACCTGGTGCTCGGCAAGCACTCCGGTCGCGCGGCGTTGAGGCACAGATTGGAACAGCTCGGCTTTACGGTGAGTCGCGACGAACTGCAGCACGTGTATTACCGGTTTGTGGCGCTGGCCGACCGCAAGAAGAGCATCTACGACCAGGACCTGATCGGTCTGCTTCCCGACAACATTCGCGAGCGGCGCAGCGAGCCCGTTTCGGAATTGGATTGAGGTTCGAATGAAACAAGGCAAAGGCAAGCGTCTCTTGTGGACGGGAGTGGCAACCCCGCTCATCATGCTGGCGGTTTACGCGCTGCGGAACACGGCGATCGGATCGCTGTTTTTCCCGTTGTATATGCCGTGGTTTTTGCTGATGGCTTTTGCGTTTCCGAACGGGGGGAGTGTAGCCGGGCTTCCCAAGTTTGTTTGGGCGGGGTTGGCCATTAATTTTGTGATCGTCTGGATCGCGCTGCTGGTCGCTGCACTTGTGGTTCGCGGAGTGTTCTCACTGTTCAGAAAGAAAAAGGCGTAGGGATGAAACTGAAGATATTGGTTGTGGCCGGTGACGGCATCGGCCCCGAAGTGACTAACGAAGCGGTTGCCGTGTTGAAGGAGACGGCGGCGCTGGGCGGCCACGATTTTACGTTTATGGAAAAGCGCATTGGCGGCGTGGCCATTGTGGCGGACGGCACACCGCTGCCGCAGGACACGCTCGACGCGGCGCTTGCGTCGGATGCAGTTTTGTTGGGCGCGGTGGGCGGCAACGAATTCAACTCGCTCGCGCCGGACAAGCGGCCTGAGGGCGGATTGTTGGCGATTCGTGCGGCGCTGGGTGGGTTTGCGAACCTGCGCCCGTGCTTCTCATTCAAGGAGTTGACGGTCAACAGCCCGCTGCGGCCCGAGGTCATCGAAGGCACCGACATCATGTTTGTGCGCGAGTTGCTGGGCGGGGCGTACTTTGGAAAGCCGCGTGAGTGGAACAAAGTGAGTGGCGAGGCGTGGAACACCATGCGTTACACACGTGACGAAGTGGCCCGCGTAGCGCGCATTGCATTCCAGTTGGCGCAGAAGCGGCGCAAGAAGTTGACGAGTGTGGACAAGGCCAACGTGCTTGAGGTTTCGCAACTGTGGCGCGCGACTGTGACCGAGGTGGCGCAGGAGTTTCCCGACGTGACGCTCGAAAATCAGTATGTGGATGCGATGGCCATGCACATCATGAATCGTCCGCGCGACTTCGACGTGGTGGTGACGGAGAATTTATTCGGCGATATTCTCACCGACGAGTCCGGCGTGATTACCGGCTCGCTGGGCATGCTGCCTTCGGCGACCATCGGCGGCAAGGTGAACCTGTACGAACCGGTACACGGGTCGGCGCCCGACATTGCGGGCAAAGGGTTGGCCAATCCGCTGGGGGCGATTCTGACGGCGGCGCTGGTTCTGCGCTACTCCGCCGGGCTCGAAGCCGAAGCTGCGGCCATTGAATCGTCGGTGCGCAAGGTGCTGGAGCAGGGCTTCCGCACACCCGATCTGGCGCGCGGCAACACGCAAGGCGTTACGGTGCTCTCGACGACAGAGATGGGCGCGAAGGTGCGGGAAACCGTCAAGACTTTGCTCGTCGACGCGTAGAGCCCTGCAGAAGTCGGATTTTGAAAGGGCACGACTTCAGTCGTGCCGTAAAAGCGAAAGAGACAACGCGGCTTTAGCCGCTGAGGGATGGGCTTCTGAGCTTGGCAGCAAAAACTCCGGCTCGGAACAAAAGGAATATTCAATGACTTCAGCTTCGAAAACACTATTCGAGAAGGTCTGGGAGCAGCATGTGGTGGTTGAGCCTGAGGGCGAGCCCACGGTGCTCTACATCGACCTGCAACTGGTCCACGAGGTCACGTCCCCTCAAGCGTTTGAAGGGCTGCGGCTGGCCGGGCGCAAGGTGCGCCGTCCCGATCGCACCATCGCGACCGTGGATCACAACGTGCCCACGACGAAAGAGGGCCGGCTGAACATTATCGACCAGATTTCGGCCAAGCAGATTGCCACGCTGCGCCAGAACTGCGCCGACTTCGGCGTCGAGCTCTATGACGTGAACTCGCGCGATCAGGGCATTGTGCACGTGATCGGGCCGGAGCTGGGGCTGACCAAGCCGGGCATGACGATTGTCTGCGGCGACTCGCACACATCGACGCACGGGGCGTTCGGCGCGCTCGCGTTTGGCATCGGCACCAGCGAAGTGGAACACGTGCTGGCTACGCAGACGCTGCCGCAGTCGAAGCCGAAGACCTTTCGCATTGCGGTCGAAGGCAAGCTGCCGCTCGGCGTCACGGCCAAGGACATTATTCTCGCCATCATCGGCAAAATCGGCACGGACGGCGCAACGGGTTGCGTGGTTGAGTACGCGGGCTCGGCCATTCGCGCGCTTTCGATGGAAGGCCGCATGACGATTTGCAATATGAGCATTGAGGCGGGCGCGCGCGCGGGCATGATCGCGCCGGATGAGACGACGTTTGCGTATTTGCAGGACCGCAAATTTACTCCAAAGGGAGAAGCGTGGGAACGCGCTGTTGCGGAGTGGAGCAAGCTGCCCTCCGATCCTGGCGCCAAGTTCGATCGCGAACTGGTGATCGACGCGGCCACACTTGCGCCTTACGTAAGCTGGGGCACGAGCCCCGGCATGGTGGCGCCGGTTACGGACGCAGTGCCCGACCCGGCGGCCGCCGAAACGGAAATCGAGCGCAAGGGCTTCGAGCGCGCGCTCGAATACATGGACCTGAAGGCTGGAACGCCGCTTGAGGAAGTCGCGATCGATCGCGTCTTCATCGGCTCCTGCACCAACGGCCGCATTGAGGACCTGCGCGCGGCGGCGAAGATCGCTGCTGGGCGCAAGGTGTCGAGCCACGTGAACGCGATGGTCGTACCGGGCTCTCAAGCTGTCAAATCGCAAGCCGAGAAGGAAGGGCTCGATCGCATCTTTATCGCGGCCGGATTCGAATGGCGAGAGCCCGGCTGCTCCATGTGCCTGGGCATGAATCCCGACATTCTTTCGCCGGGTGAGCGTTGCGCTTCGACCAGCAACCGCAACTTCGAGGGCCGTCAGGGGCGCGGCGGACGCACGCACCTGGTTTCGCCGGAGATGGCCGCGGCGGCTGCGATCGCCGGGCATTTCGTTGACATTCGGACGTGGCCCATTCTTGAATCCGCCCGCGAGGAGGTAACTGCCTGATGGAACCGTTCAAGACTTTGACATCGTTGGCCATGCCGCTCGATCGCGCCAATGTGGATACCGATCAGATCATTCCCAAGCAGTTCCTGAAGCGCATTGAGCGCACGGGCTACGGCGATTTTCTGTTTTTCGACTGGCGGCAAACGCCCGATGGCACGCCCGTCACCGATTTTGTTCTCAACGATGGGCGTTACAAGGGCGCGCAAATTCTCGTGGCCGGAAAAAACTTTGGCTGCGGATCGAGTCGCGAGCATGCCGCGTGGGCGCTGAGCGATTTTGGCTTCCGCGCGGTGATTGCGCCGACGTTTGCCGATATCTTCTTCTCGAACGCGGGCAAGAACGGCATCGTGCTGGCGCGGCTGTCGGAGCCGGAGGTGAATACACTCCTCCAAAACGCGCAGAAAATCCCTAACTATCAGCTCACGGTTTCGCTGGAAGCGCAGACAGTGACGGACGGCCGCGGATTCACCGCGAAATTCGAGATCGATCCCTTTAGAAAGTTTTGTTTGCTCGAAGGGCTCGATGATATCGGGCTGACGTTGCGGCATGCGGCGGAGTTGGACAAGTTTGAAACGCGGCACGACGATGCATCCTGGTTGAAAGCGAAGTAGGGCGGGAGATCGAACGAAGAACAACCGCAGATCCTTCGACTCCGGTCGCTGCGGTGACCTTCGCTCAGGATGACAGAATTTTGGCAGTAGACAGAGTGTCGGTAGATGACAGGATGTTGGTAGTGGACGTGAATCGCAGCACGAACAAGCTAGCAGCTAGAGGCTAGGAGCTAGAAGCTCGAGAGATTTTCATGACCATCGAAGGCAAGCGACAAAGCATTCCGTTGACTGAGGGACCAAGCCGCGCGGCTGCGCGATCCTACCTGCGCGGATCGGGATTCGCCAAGGACGATCTGCACAAACCCATTATTGGTATAGCAAATACGTGGACGGAGATTGGTACCTGCAATGTGCACCTGCGCGAGATTGCCGAGGCGCTGAAAGAGGGCATTCGCGAGGCGGGCGGCACGCCGATGGAGTTCAACACTGTCACCATCTCCGACGGCATCACCATGGGCACGCAGGGCATGAAGGCTTCGCTGGTTTCGCGCGAAGTGATTGCCGACTCCATCGAACTCGTGGCGCGC
>Ga0302282_1003173_pt1 | contig 10965 bp, 10 predicted proteins | sample III_Fen_E1_3_FD_198763 | JGI IMG/M metagenome (GOLD analysis project Ga0302282, IMG submission 198763) | Peat permafrost microbial communities from Stordalen Mire near Abisko, Sweden - III_Fen_E1_3 | ecosystem: Environmental > Terrestrial > Soil > Wetlands > Permafrost | place: Sweden: Abisko... | reverse complement strand
AAAACTAACACCGTCTGCACCGCCGGCGTTCTGACCAACGAGCGGAACAACCCGAACGGGTCGGGTCGCGCCAGAGTCACGCCCTTAAAACGCAATACCCCGCGCCGTAACGGGGTTAGCTCAAGGGGTATTTCCGTTTCGCCACCCGGCAAAAGCGGCGGAACTTCCCCTTCCTGGAGTTTCACCCGCTTGAACGGGCTGGTCCGCCGTCGGACACTGAAGCGAAATGGTTTGGCGCGGCGGTTTTCGGCCAGTTGCACCGCCAGCCATTCCTGAAACGGCGGCCGCGGGTCCTCAAGATCTTCGAGCAACGTTAGACTTGGCTGGGGCCGCTTGGACCGATTTGTTATCCACACCCGGTAATGGAGCGGCTGGCCAGCGGTGCCCAAACGAGGCAGAACGCGCGTCGCGGAAAAAGTTCCCCGGAAGGTCCGGCTGAAGGCGAAGGATAGAACTAAAAGGGCCAGCAACAGGGCGAAGGTTTGATAGGTGACGGTATTCTCGATGTCCGTGCCCACTCCGGCCACGACCAGGAAACCGCCGGCCACGCAGAGACCGGGCAGGGTGAATCGCCGCCGCATCCAGTACCACACCGCCGAGACCATGCGGTATATCCGATAGAACAGTTTGAAAATCGGCTTCACGCCGGCACCCGGAGTTTTTTGACTATTTCCTCAACCACCCCCCGCGCCGTCACGCCTGAAAAGCGTGCCTGCGGCTCCAGTATCAGCCGGTGGGCGATGACGGGCACCGCCAGCGATTGGATTTGTTCAGGGGCGACAAAATCCGCACCCTCGAACAAGGCCAGCGCCTGGGCGGTTTTCATCAGCGCGATTGACGCGCGGGGACTTGCGCCCAGTTGGACCCCGGCTGCGGTCCGGGTTGCGGCAACCAGGTCAACGACATAGCGCTTCAACTCGTCGCTGATGCGGACGTCTTCCACCGCCCGCTTGAGCACGATCACATCGGCGAGGGTGGCGACCGGTTTCAATTCGTCGAGCGGATGGTTGTGCTGCTGCGCAGTGAGGATGGCCATTTCCTCCCCGGGTTGGACGTAGCCCAGCGTGAATTGCAGGGCGAATCGGTCCATCTGCGCCTCGGGCAGCGGGTAGGTGCCGCGAAACTCGACGGGATTTTGCGTGGCGATGACAAAAAACAATTCCGATAGATTGCGGCGCTCGCCCTCGACACTCACCTGCGCTTCACCCATCGCTTCCAGCAATGCCGATTGCGTGCGCGGCGAAGCCCGGTTGATTTCGTCGGCCAGCAAAATGTTCGTGAACACCGGGCCCTCGTGAAAATGAAACTCCTGGTCGCGTTGGCTGAAAACCGACACGCCGAGGATGTCCGACGGCAATAAATCGGGCGTAAACTGGATGCGTTTGAACTGCGCATCAATCGAGCGGGCGAGCGCCTTGGCCAGGGTCGTCTTGCCTGTACCCGGAAAATCCTCGAGCAAAACATGGCCGCCGCCGGCGAGGGCGGCGAGCAGCTGACGCGTCGGACTCGACTGGCCGCGCATGATCTTGGCGATGTTGTCCGCAATTTTCCGGCAGGTTTCCCGCGCGGCTTCCAAATGGGTTTGTGTCATGGCAGGTTTTGAAAGTTACAACAACTCGATTTCAAAAAGGTTTCCGCATTTTTTGTGACCGGCAATCAGGTCATACTCAATCGACGGCAGCTCTATAGCGAGACGCCGCTCCAATTCAACTGCTCGTTCCGTGCGAAATATCCGCTCCGGGTCCAGACACCGACCAGCGCGGCCTATGAATATTATCAGCCGAAGAACCGTGCCGAGTCGAAGCCGGTTCCCCTGCAGGCAGTTGCAAATTGAGTATATCGTTAGAGGGAAAATGCGCCGGCACCCAAATTAGGAGCTGCCTGATGCGCTCTTAGGTCATGGTCATTCTCGCCAACCGCCACCGAACGTATCCGCCAAACAGCGGGCACCACGCCGCCCGGGCGCCATGGAAACCATCCACCGGTGGCCGGGCTTGTGACAGTGCTATTTTGCCTTCGGGCTTTCCGTAATCTGGTACGTCACCGTGCCGCGCCCGGCGGCTGGATCCAGGTTTATGACGTATCTGACCTTGGCGCCGGCCCAGCCTTGATCCTGGTAAAACTTGATCAGCGACTGCGCGTCGGCCTCCGCCTTTTGTTCGTCCGCGGGGTCGCCGACCTTGAGGGAAAGTTTCACCTTAAGCTGGTCGTCACTGAATTTTGCGTTGCCCTCGAACCGGATGGCCGCGAGGCGCATGCGGCATTGCACCAGGTAGGTGAGCACCACTCCGCCGTCCTCGGCGGGATCCGTCTTCACGCGGAGGTTGTAAAACTGTCCGGTGGCGTAAAGCGAACGCACGTCGTCCTGGCTGGCGCTCGCCGTGTAAGGGTCACCCGCCTTGAGTTTGATGTGGTCGAGGATGAAGGCGTTGCTGACTGTGGCCGACCCGATGAATTTGATTTCCACGCGGTCGATTTGTGGGCCCGCGTTTTGAGCCAGGGCAATCGAGCCACTTGCCAACAATATTCCCATCCAAACGCCAATCACCCAAAGGGTGGTTTTCATGATTCTTAAGCCTGCCATACCCAGACGTTGCGTCAATCGTGTAAACGCCGGACGAGCTGCGCGGTTCATCCGCACTCAGAGACCTGGTGGTGAAGCGTTCTTCTTTTTGAGCGCCCGGGCGAGATTGCTTTTCGCTTGGGCAAAGTCGGGTTTCAAGCGAATGGCTTCCTGAAATTGGCTGATCGCTTCGTCAAGTTGCCTTTCGGTATAAAGGACAATGCCAAGATTGTTGTGAGCATCCGCATAGTCGGGTTTCAAGCTGATCACTCCCTTGAACTGGGTGGCGGCTTCGTCAAATTGCGACTGCTTGAAGAAGGCGTTGCCAAGATTAAAGCGGGCTTCGACATAGTCCGGCTTGATCTGGATGGCTGCCTGATATTGGCTAATCGCCTCGTCCACCCGGCCGGACTTGCCGAGGGCGACACCCAGATCAAAATGAGCTTCTGCGAAATCCGGTTTGAAGTGAATTGCTGTTTGAAACTGGGATATGGATTCGGCGATTTGTCCTTGCTCGCAGAGGATGAAGCCGAGGTTGATATGTGCTTCGGCTAGGTCGGGTTTAAGGTTGATGGCTTCTTCATATTGGCTGACGGCTTCGGCGATCCGGCTTTTCTTGACAAATATAAGACCCAGATTGTTGTGAGCTTCGGCATAACCCGGCCGCAGACGGAGGGCTTCCTGATATTGACTGATCGCCGCGTCAATCTGTCCTTTCTTGTCTAGCACGCTGCCAAGATTGAAGTGGGCTTCGTCATCTTCCGGGTTGAGCTGGATAACCGCCTGAAACTGGCTGATCGCCTCGTCCACCTGGCCTTGGTCGTTATTAGCGACTCCAAGGTTAAAATGGGCGATGGAATTGTCTTCCGTCACTGCGAGCGCATGTCGGAACAGCGTTTCGCTGTCATGCCAGTAACCGATCTGTTTTCGCGTCACCATGATGCAGGGAATGAGCACCATCGCGGCTGACACCGACAACACAACCATCTGAAGGCGACAACGGCAGATCAATTCATACGCGCCCCAAACGGTGAGGATGAAGATTCCCAGCGACGGCAGGTAGGTATAACGGTCTGCCATCGCTTGGGATCCCACCTGCACCAGTCCGATGACTGGTACGAGTGTGCCGCAAAACCACAACCATCCCATCAGCAAAAACGGATGCCGCCGCCGCATAAGCAAGAGCGTCGAGATGCCAATCAGCAGGCCGCCCGCCAGTACGACTTTCCATATCAGAAGTTGCTTGGGTAATGGATAAAAAGCCGCAAGATTGGCTGGCCATAAAAGCTTACCCAGATAGCTGCAATACGAAATGAGGGCGTTCCCAACGCGTATTCCGACAGGCATCGTGGCAACCGTTACCACGGCTTCTCCTTGTTTTTGCGCCAAAAATGTAACGACGCTTGCCGCTGCCGCGAGTCCAAAGAACGGGATTTTCTCCTTAACCAGCCGCCATACATGGCCAGAATTGAAGCGCGCTAGGGGCCAGTAATCCAGCAACAACAGGACGAACGGCCAAGTGACCAGCATCGGTTTGCTCATCAAGCCGAGGGCGAAAAAGAGAAGCGAAAGCCAATAATCGGCCGGCAGCTGGAAGTCGATGGACCAATTTTTGGTTTCAGGTTTTTGATTTATTGCCTCCTCCTCTCTTACGTATCGGGTGTAAAATATCAACATGAGCAACCCAAAAAACGCGCTCAAAACATCCTTGCGTTCGGCAATCCAGGCAACCGATTCAACGTGCAACGGGTGCCAGCCAAAAAGCACAGCCACCATGAGGCTGCGCCAGAGCGAACCGGTCAGACCGCGCAGAACCAGGAAAACCAGGACGGTGCTGAGGGCGTGTAGCAGAATGCTGGTCAGATGATGTCCGAACGGCTTCAATCCGAACAGTTGGCAATCCACCATGTGAGACAGCCAGGTAAGGGGGTGCCAGTTGGCAGCATAACCGCTCTCGAATGCCCACTGGACGTTTTCCAATGTGACTCCGCTTGTCACATGTGGATTGTTGACCACATACTTCGCGTCATCGTAGACGAAACCTCCGCCCGTCGCCGGCCAATAGATAGCTATGGTGAACAATGCTAATAATACCGCCAAAAGCCACGTGGGAAAATGCCACCGGGCTGTATCAGAGTTGACAGTTGTCGTTGGCTTGGGATTGGATTTGAATGCTGTTAGGCGCATGAAACTTCCTCGTTTTATCAAATGCCAGGTGACTTCAGCACGCCATTTTTCAAAATGGATTGAAGCTTGTAAACCCAAATTCCCCAGCCGCGATTTTCATTGTCCGGAGCCAGCGTAGCCCATCAGTCAAAATCGTCGAAGCAAACGCACCCCGTATCTGTGCTTCCCCGATTTGAACTCAGGCAAGACGGGGTTGGGTTTGATGTTCGCCGGCTGGGGTGGGTGCCAGCGAGGTTTAGTCAGCGCGAAAGCGACGGCATCCTGTAGCCTGTATCCGCCAAACAGCGGGCACCACGCCGCCCGTGCGCCATGATGGGGATTGTTCCATGGATGCCTCCCGCCCGGGTCCGTGAGCACCTTGGCCGGTGCATCCCAACCCCTGCTCGAAACCGACGGGCGGGGCATTGAAGATCTGTACCACACTTTTGGATCGCGATAAACGCCCGTGAAGCGGTCTTGGCCGCCGGGAGCGCGTCAACCTCAGGATTCCGGATTCAGCCGTTCCCTTGCCAAGGTTAGACCGGCCCGGGGTTGAACCAGTGTGTGTTGGTCCTGGTCACTGGTCACTCGGCGGCGGTTTATCCCAGCTCGGTCATGTTTGGCAGGGTTGATGCTCTCCATCTGCCATGATACAACATTATTCTGAACGCAACCGCAGTTTGTTTTGCCACCTCATTACGGATTTTCATTCCGCCAGCCAAAAGCGTTTGGCCCGGTTTGACATTTTGGGGGTGACTACTTTGGCCTTGGTAACCACGGTTCTGGTGGCGGTTGTCCGGCTGCTGGTTTCCCGTTGATCTTATTCGACTTACCGTTGTTCGATCAGCCGCGGGGTGAAGCAAACCTTCAAGTCATCCACGGCCACTTCAAACGGCTTTCCCGGCTGGCCGACCACTTGGATTACGGAAAAATCGTGGGTTTCGCCGTAATCATTCTTGGTTTCGATGGCGAGGGTGATTTGCAGATTATGGGAGTCAAGCAGCTTCGGGGTTAACGTGCAGTTTTCACCGCTCTTCAGCCGAAAACTGGTTTCATTATGGTTCGTCAGGGAAATTTCGCCCAGGTAGCGGTCGGCCGAATTAGTCCCGGCAGCCACCACGGCGGGCGGGGCCGTTTTTTGCACTGGCACACTTTTATGGCAACTGGCCGGCAATAGGCCGGTCAGAAAAACCATGATTGAGGAAGCGGTTTGGGTTATTCCCATGCCCAAAATGAGCAGGAATCAGGCCGGAAGAATTTGCCGCTGATTAGCCCGATTAGGCCGGGCAGGGTGTCCAAAAAAATGAAAGCCCCGTCCAGAAATAACCCTCAAACAGCTTTCAGTCGGCCCGATCAAAAATCAGGAGATTCTTGCCTTCCTTGACCGAGAGGCGCAAATCCTCCGCCGAGGCGGTCAAAAATTTGTCGGCCCCGGTCCCGGACGCCGTTGCCAAGGTCAGGTGGACATCGTAGTTGGTGCCGTTGTCGGTCCAGTCGCCTTTCCAATCATTTTGTTCAGTCTTGGGTATTAGTTGGCCGGGGACGATTTTGAGTTGCGGCAGACTTTTAACGAAAATCTGGTTGTCGCCGGTGACGAGCACCTGGGTGTTGGCGTAAGCCCCCATCATCCAGGCGCGGACCATGCGCATCTGGCTGGCCGGAATTTTTGGGTTGGTTTGGCGCATCCACGCGACGGTTACCGCCGGGTTGAATTCCCAGCGGCCGATGATTTTTTCGCCGTCATATTTAGCCGACTTGCCGGTCTGCAGATAAGCCGTCAGATCATCCAGGTTGGTTGCGAGGATGCCGGTCACGAGCCGGGTCTGATCCTTGTCTTCCAGAAACGTCCGCACGTTCGGGTCCTTCAACAATTCTCCCAGCGTCGCACCGGCCATCAGCGCATTCGTCACCGTGCTGTCCTGGACAAGGGCCTGAAAATCGTCCCGTTGCCACAGCGACGTCAGCGCCGGGTAGGTCGCCAGCCGCGGACCGACCTGCGGATTTTGCATGAGGAAACCCGATAGGTCGGCAAATTCATAATATTCCGGCGGCAAAGTCCCGACCGCGCTCGCCATCCGGTCAAGGTGGGCGCCCTGCAGATCATTGCCCAACTGGTTGACCACCCGGAACACCAGCGGCGGCTGTGCGGCCGGCGTCACTTGCGTCGTCCAATAGGCGATGTTGAAAATCAGGAAGCTGATCAGCACAAAGTAGAGCGCGCCGTTCAGCAGTCCCACGCAAATGCCGAGCCGCGAATTCAGCCGTTCCCACAGCGCCAGCCGCAGGTCGCCGGCCTGATATTTGTAAAAATGCTCAACCTTGCTGTGCACCGGTTGGCCGGCGATTTTGAAAACCAGGGAAACCAGAATGAAGCCCACCACCGGCGCTAGCGCCCAGGCGATGACCGGGTTGCCGGCTCCGAAGTAATGCAGCAGGGGATGCACCAGTTTCCCCACCGGCACCGCCAGCAGCGCCGAAAAAAGGTTGCCGACAAATGAAATTGAGGCGCGGATTGCGCCGAGCCGCCAGCCGGCCAGCGCCGTCGCCACCATCACAATGACTGCCAAGATCCAGATGCTCATGTCCCCATTAAAAAACATCCCCCGTAAATTGCACGACGAAAATCGCACCACCGGTTGTAAAACGCGCGCCAGCGGTTATCTTGCCGCCGCGTGAAAATATCCGTCATCGTCCCGGCCTTCAACGAGGAGAAGCTCCTCGGCGCGACCTTGGCGGAAATCAAGTCTGCCCTCGCCGCCTTCGCCCGGCGCGGCTGGTCGTCCGAATTGATCGTCTGCGACAACAATTCCACCGACCAAACCGCCAGCCTCGCGCGCGCCGCCGGGGCGACCGTTGTCTTTGAGCCGGTCAACCAGATTGCCCGCGCCCGCAATGCCGGTGCCGGCATCGCCACCGGCGACTGGCTCGTGTTCGTGGACGCCGATACGCATCCCAGCGCGTCGCTGTTTGACGACGTCGCGGAGCAGATTGCCGCCGGCCGCGCTCTCGCCGGCGGCGTCACCATCCGGCTCGATCAAAAATTGTTCGTCGCCGGCCTCATCACTCAGTTTTGGAATTATTCCAGCCGCCTCGCCCGGCTCATGGCCGGTTCGTTCATTTTTGTCGAGGCGGCGGCCTTCCGTCAGGTCGGCGGCTTCAGCCATGAGTTTTATGCCGCCGAGGAACTGGACCTCAGCCTGCGCCTGAAGAAACTGGCCCGCTCAACCCAACGGAAAATCATCATCCTCCACCGCCATCCCATCAAAACTTCCGCCCGCAAGCTCAAGCTCTACACCGGGCGCGAACTCGGCGGCTTCTTTCTGCGATCCATTTTCAGCCATCGCCGCACCATCCGCGACCGCGCGGCGGCGTTCATGTGGTATGACGGGCGGCGTTAGCCCGTGAACACTTCTTCCCCTCGAGCCGCGCGCGGGGCGCAGCGACGATGGTGCCACCAAGGTTACGCCGGACGAAAGGCTGCGGTTGTTTAGGAATGTTTGAGCCGACTGACTTCGGCGGCTATGAAAAGGGAATGGCCGGCCGGGGTTTATCTATCAACTGACCAGTCAGACACCCGAAGTGGTGCTGGTAAAAAGAAAAAAGCCCGGACACTACTCCGGGCTTTTTTCCACAACACTCTAAAGCTTTTCGTTGGAGTCACTACTTCCAACGTTTTAAGTTTAACATATTGCCGATTTTCGTCATGTCACCAGTGTTGGGGACAGGCGCAAGCGGGAGTGTGCCTTTAGGCAATGCAGGCGGCAGGGATCGTGGATGTGCGTACCGGCTCCCATTGCTGGAGAAAGCCCGGCTTTTAAGGTTGATCAGGCTTGTATGAACGTCAGTATTTCCTCGTTCACCTCGTTTTTTTGCGTGGTGCAAAGCCCGTGCGATGCCCCCTTAAATACTTTCAAGGTTGCGTTTTTCACCAGCTTCGCCGAAAGCAATGCTGAATCAGCAATGGGAACGATCTGGTCATCGTCGCCGTGGATAATCAGCGTGGGCACATCCATTTTTTTCAGGTCCTCGGTCAAATCTGTTTCTGAAAAGGCCTTGACGCAAAAGTAAACGGCCGGGAAGCCAGCCATCATTCCTTGCCGCCAGAAAGCCTCGCGCACGCCTTCGGAAATCATTGCCCCCGGCCGGTTGTAACCGTAAAACGGCAGCGTGAGATCCTTGAAGAACTGCGAGCGGTCGGCAACCACGCCGGCGCGAATTCCGTCGAACACTTCCATTGGCAGCCCGTCTGGATTGGCGTCCGTCTTTAACATCAGCGGCGGAATCGCGCCGATCAACACCGCCTTGGCAACGCGCTTCGTGCCATAACACCCGATATAGCGGGCCACCTCGCCGCCGCCTGTGGAATGTCCCACATGGATCGCGTTTTTTAAATCCAAGGCTTGGACGAGTTCGGCCAAATCGTCGGCGTAAGTATCGAGATCATTGCCGTTCCAGGGCTGGCTGGACCGACCGTGGCCGCGACGGTCATGAGCGATACAGCGATACCCGGCATTTGCACATCGAGAACGAGACACTTTGTTTCATTCAAATAACGCGAAGCGAGAAAATCTTCGGCGGAAGAGAAAACCTCCGCCCTAAACCCGTTGGATTTCAGAAGGCTGGTCGTTGCTTCACGGACAGACTGGTCGTCGTCCACAACGGAAATCAACGAAACCAGCAAGTTTGTTTTTTTACACATGGGAAGAATTTAACTCCCATCTGGTCGTGCCCGCTATAATACCTTGGTGTTAATTCGCAGTCGACCAACAGGCCGTTTTTACCGGGTTTCTTCACCCTGCCTGATGGGAGTTTGCAAAGTGAAGAACTGACCCGTCTTTGATCGACATTTGCGACTGGACGACATCCGCGACAACATTGACCTTGCTAGCTTAATATCCAAAGGCGGGAACTTTGTATTTACCGAATAAAACTAACCCCGCAGCGTGTGAACACTGGCGGGTGTCCGCATTGCCCCACGCCCGGTAGAGCCGAGAGCAGGAACGCAGGCACCAGTCTCCACGCACCGACAACTGTTTTGGAAAGGGTAGATTTAGATTTCACGGTTTTCAAAATCGTGTATTTGTTTCTTTAACAAATGTCAGACGTGGCAAACTCATAGGAAATTATTTTTTATGCGGGCTAATTCACTGGCCGCCGCGTTCACCGGAGCAATCCCGCCCGTCCGGTTGTCATCGCCATGATGCAGCCCGCCGGCTCGTTTTTGCAGGAGTATAAATCGATGGCGGTCACATCTTGCAACGGATGTGGATTGTCCAATGCGGTCAGGCAGAAGCGCAACGGTTGTTCTCCATCCGTCAAGGCGGCGGTTCCCAGCCAGGCGATTTTGCTCTTAGGACTGGTTGGGCCAGCCGGCGGCCGGTCGCGCTCGGCATACCAGTCCAGGACATCCACACCGCATTGAATCTCGTTGGTCACCGAGGAGCCGTCTTTATAGCGGAAGACCAGATTATAAACCGGCATTTCCTTCCACGGGGTACAGAAAGTTGCGTGGTAAACATAAAGCGTTTCAAACGCCTGTTTCACCGGGATGCCCGTCACCTGTTCCGGAAAAACAATCTTCATCCGGTCGGCATTGACCTCGCCCCAGAGGCAGATCATCCCGTCGATCTGGATTGGAACATGGTCAAAAACCTTTGCTCCGCGCGGAACTGCCTTCCAGGCTGGAAACTGGGTGATCTGATCAAAAACGGAGGCGGGCGTGCCAAAGTTCCGGATGGTCTGGGTCATATCCACTGGTGCAGCGGACTGGTCGCCAGTGACGGCCGAACCAGAGTTTGTCAGCGGCAAAGGTTGGGCGCTGGCGGAATTGGAGGCCAGATCAATGGCTGGTGGCGTCGGGGTCGGTCGCGGCTGCTTTGAGCAGCTGGCCAGCAACAGGCTCGTCGATAGAATGGTGATGGTTTTCATAAGCAGGTGGGGTTGGTTGTTTATTGCACATTTTGATCGGTCAGCGGCGACCAGTCGTAATTATCGGGTCCGATCCCGCGTGGCGACGCGGACGAATTTGGCTTGTAAACGTCATAGGGGGTGAATTGCGCGTGGCCGTCCACGAACCGAAAGCCGGTCGCATTGTCACTGATAGGACATTGTTTTTCAGGCGGGCTCATTTATTTGACGTTGCGTGGGTAATCACCTGATGGCGTAATCATAATTCAATGCCCGTTGATTTTTATTATAAAACCGGTCCCCAAAAAATCTTGGCTCGTTTTTAGCGG
>Ga0302282_1003132_pt1 | contig 11046 bp, 5 predicted proteins | sample III_Fen_E1_3_FD_198763 | JGI IMG/M metagenome (GOLD analysis project Ga0302282, IMG submission 198763) | Peat permafrost microbial communities from Stordalen Mire near Abisko, Sweden - III_Fen_E1_3 | ecosystem: Environmental > Terrestrial > Soil > Wetlands > Permafrost | place: Sweden: Abisko... | reverse complement strand
GGGGAAATAGTTTGTGTTGACGCTCGCCCTTACCTTTTATCCTCTCCCCCGGGGAGAGGAAATGCGCGTTGGACGCCTCCGGTTTTGCGAATGATCGTTCGGCCAATCCAGTCGCGGGTTTTTCAAAAAGGCGGCGCGCGTTGCTCCTTCTCCTTGGGGAGAAGGCCGGGATGAGGGAGGACGTGGAACTATTCCGTTTGGGAAACGGTTTTGGGCGCGACGCCGGAAACGGCCACCGGGACGGGCGCGCTCCCCAGCAATGTCCCAATTGGTGGCCGTGTGCAAACACCGGCCAATGGCAGTTTGGGATGGACGAACGGGGCAAACGGCGTTTGGTTTTTTAGCCACGGATTAAACACGGATGAAACACGTCTGTTGCATTGATTTAGACAAAGGGAAAATAGCAGATTGCTGGTAAAACTAAAGACTATTTGGGTTAAGCCGCCAGAATTTTCGGCTATTGGCGATGGCTTTGACTGACAGTTTCACTGACAGTGCCAGTGCGGAGTGGTGTGTCTTCATAGATTCAGGCGGGCAAAATGTCGGCTGGAAAGTAGCAAAGATATTTGGCGCGCGGGTCGGTCGGATGACTGCCCAGCGGGTCAAACCGGCCGCAGGGATGCTGCCAGACACCGCGCCGCTGGTTCCAATGAAAGCCCAAAGCCCAAAGCGCCTTTGCCAGCATCGGCTTGTGTGCTGGCGAAACGTCGAGCCAAACCCATTTGCCGACGACCTCGGCCAATTCATATTGGCTTGGCAACTGCGTCCGCAAGCAATTCAAGACCTTTTCCGTGGGCAACCGGCGATTGGCGCAATGCCTGACAAAACCGGCTTGTTTATTTGATGATAGCTGGCTGGCGTTTGCTGGAGCCGCTGCTTCAATTAAATTTTTGTTTTTCATAAGCTTTTTTTTGATGATCGCCGTCAGTGTCTCGCCGTGTGCCGCTTGCTTCACCCATCGCGAAGCCATTTTTTGAGCAAACCTCGATTTTTTTCCGGCGTGCATGGGGCATGACAGCGAAAGTTTCGGCGTTACCTGATAGCCGGTCGCTGGCGAGACCCATGCCCTTCGTCGCCGGAAAAAAAGCGCCCCGTGACAGCGGGAATCGAAAACTTGAAAAAGATGGTGTAGCAGCAAGCGGCATACGGTGAGACCTCGAAGGCGCCGGCTGTTCAACAAAAACGCGCCATGTCAAAAACACCAACCAAAAAACCTTTAGCCTCGCAGAGTCGCCGAAGGCACAACCTGGCCGGCTCTGACGCCCGTTGGTTTGGATGCAGCGTAGCGGAAAACAAACCGGCGGTGGTCAGACTAAAATTGGTTTAATCAGTGAGGACGGACAGTTTTGTGATTGCAGCGCTCTGGAGCGAAATCAGATGTAGCGGAAGATTAGCGGAATGAACGAAAGCTGGCCGTGCTCACGGCTAATGCCGCTGCCCTGGCCGTGGCGGAGCCTCGCGGCCTATTGCTGGCGTTTGGGCGATATGCGAAGCATCGCGCCCTCCCGCCTGTCTCCGCCGGATTCAGATTGCGGAACGGAACGAAACGGAGCACGAACAGGCGGGCGCAGGTCGGCTGGTCACGCGGAGAGTAGTGGAGTGAAGCGGTCTGAACCGGACGGAGTCAGGCCGGCCATCAGCAAGGCAGTCGGCGGCATTTCAACAAAGCAAAGCGCGGTGAAAAGCCGGCGTCTGCCGCGCGGCTCAAAAACCAAATATCGTCGGCGAAATTATTTTGTCTGCCCGGCTTTCTCGCTGCATTCTTCGCCCTCGTTCCGGCTTATGGGAACCATTCAGAAATCTGGAGCCATTTTTTGTTCTGCCCAAAACAAAATAAGTCCGGGCAAGTGTGCGAAAACGCTTGGCAAATCGTGGCGAATTGTGAGAATCACAACGTCATGTAACACGGTTCACAGAAACGGATGTAAAAAACTAAATTAAAAACAACTTTGCGTAGCTTTGGCTACGGGGCTTCCCAGAAAACCGCTAATTTTCCAGCCCGCACAGATTGCTCAAGCACGCGCCCGATGGCGCGGCTTGGCGCGTCATCTGTGTGGGCGCTTAGCGGTGCCTCTGGGAAGGGCGCGTCAAGTCCGCGCTCTTTAGTTCCAATCCGGGGTTCGCAGGAAAGCAAAATATATGCGTGGGATAAAATTGGTTAAATTGGCGGGTGTCATTCTGCTGGCGCTCTGGTCTTCGTGTGGCGGCATTCAAGCCCTATCTCTTCCGAGCGGCGGCAGCGGCGGGCCGACCAACACGCCGTTGGATTCTTGGTCGTTCTATGACCAGACCAATTGGACAAGCGATTTGGGCGATGTTCCACTGTCATTCACGAACCTCAGTTCTTCCCGGCTTGGCGACGCGGACTCGGACTCGCTCGTGGTGGATACCAATCTGCCCGCCTGGCTGCGCTTTAATGTCACAGAAACCAATTTGACCAACTTGACGGTAAATGTCGGCAGTGTCGCCTTTTGGTTCGCCCCCGGTTCCTGGGCCAGCACCAATGTCGGCGGCACCGGGCCGGGCGAATACGGACGATTGTTTGAAGCGGGAGCTTACACCACCAATTCCAGTTTTGGCTGGTGGAGCATTTTCGTTGACCCGGCCGGAGGCAATCTCTATTTCGCAACCCAAACCAACGACCTGTCGAGCAATATCACCACCTACATTTCCTATCCGATTTCATGGACGAACGATTATTTTCATTTCGTGGTGTTGACGTATTCGCCGACGAACACGGCGCTTTTTCTGGACGGCGTGCTGGCGACCAACGGCCCCGGCGTGACGGTGTATCCCGGCCCGGACGTGCTGACCAACGGCTTTTGCGTCGGCAGCGACAGCAGCGGCGTCTATCAGGCGCACGGCTTGTTCAACACGGTGCAAACCTACGGTTATCCGCTGGATTCCAACGATGTCCAAGCCCTCTACAATTGGTATGACCCCTATTATATCATCAATCCGTATAACAGCACGCCGCAGGGCGGCAGTGTTCCCATCAATCCCTCGATTTACGGCAACAATCTCGCGCTCACGCCCCCCAGCCTGTCCAGTAACCTAGCCAGCCTGTTTGTGGTGAACAGTGCGGCGGACATCCTGTATGAAATCCAAGGCACGACGAATCTGGCGCATCCCAACTGGGTTACAGAGGGTTTCGTGGATGGCTCGGAACTGACAAACTTGACGGCGGCAAGCCTGCTGGCAGGAAGAACCGGGAGCCTTTTTTTGCGGATTCGGAGCTGGCAGGACACCACCGGCACCGGGATTCCTGATTGGTGGTGGCTGACTTATTTCGGGCAGATAACAAACGTGGATGCCAACGCCGCCGACCCTGCGGGCGACGGCTACGGTGATTTGCAGAAATTCCAGATGGGATTAAACCCCACCAATTATTACAACCCAAACCCGCCGCCGGCATTTTTTGGATGTCTGGACGCCAGCGGAACCAATGCTTTCCTTGAATGGAGCAATGCGCCGGGACCGGTGGTCAACTACATCATCCAGCGCGGCATTCAGGACACCAATAATAACTATTCGTATTCTCAAATCGGCGTGGTGAGTTCCAACGCGACCTTTTTTGAAGATGTCGGGGCAATTACCAACGCCAATGCGCAAAACAACATTTACAATCTGTGGGCGGTTTACGCGGGCGGCGGCAATTTTTCCGGCACAAATTCATGGACAGTCTGGTGGTATGCCAATGCCGGCAGCTATGGCCCGCCGTATGGCCCGCCCACGCCCGGCAATTTTTGGGCGAATGCAGACGCCACCGGCACGAATGTTTTGCTTTCCTGGACGCCGGCAGCGGGTGACGCCACCAACTACGCCATTTTGCTGGGCATCTACAACCCCACCAACTACGCCTACAATTATACCCTGATTACCAATGTCAACCCCGCCACGACCAACCTTGAATTTTTCGGGGCGTTGACCAATGACAGCAACTGGACGGTGGCTTATGAAATCGAAGCCGTTTATCCGGGCGGTGGCATCGCCACGCCCATCACCACCTTGCCGGACTATTTTACGACCTTTACGTCCATCAATGTCGGAGCCAACAGCAACGCCCCCGCCGCCCCCGGCAATTTTTATGGCTACACGGATTCGACCGGCACGAATATTTTCCTGTCGTGGAGTCCGGTTTCAGGCGCGGTGACCAATTACATCGTTTATGGCGGGGTTCAGGACGCCACCACCAGCCTCATCATGTATCACCAGCTTGCCACTTTGGGGGCGGCCACCAATTCATTTGAAGTCACCGGCGCGGTGGACGGCAGCGGCAACAATCTTTACGCCATTTACAATGTCGTCGCGGTTTATACCACCAACAGCCTGTCGCAAAGCGCGGCCTGGTATCCGGGCAATGGCGCGCCCGCGCCGGGGGCGCTTTACGCTTGGCTGGATTCGACGGGAACTAATGTGCAACTATCGTGGACGGCGGCAACTGCTGGCATCACCGGCTATCTGGTTGAGCGGAGCGATGATTATAGCTATTATCCCTATGAAATCGGCGAAGTTGGTTCCAGCACTACCGCGTTGACTGATATCAATGCTGTCAATACGGGTTATTTCAATCCAAGCGGGACGGTGTATCAGGTGCAGGCGAAGTATCCGAACGGCGGCCTGTCGCCGGCGGTCACGGCGATGGTCAGCGATACGCCGGCTGCGCCCACCGGCCTGACGGCGACTGTGGACACCACCGGAAACAATGTGAATTTAACCTGGACTCCGGCGGTGGGGGCGGTGAGCGGCTACACCATTTTACGCGGGACTTACAATCAAAGCACCGGCCAATTCAGCTATTCGCAGATTGGCACCACCAGCGCGGGAGTCACATCCTTTCAAGACACCGGGGCAATCACCGGCAATAATGCCTACAACAATGTTTATGAGGTCGAGGCCAATTATGCGGGAGGCATTTTGTCGTCGCCGTCGCTTTCGTCGCTTTTCCAGTCAACCACGCCACCAGCCGCCCCAAACTTGAACGTGACGGCGCAGCTTGTGCGCAACCAGACTGGCCGCTGGCAGTTGATGTTTTCCGGCGTCACCACTAATATGCAGGCCATCGCGCTGGATTGGTATTATTGGGATTATTTTTATGACATCGGCCCCTTTCCCATCCCTGAATTAGGCTATCCGTTTTCAGTTGAAACCGATATTCCCGTCAGCAGCCTAACCAACGGCGCTTATGTGATTCCTGACAACATGATTATGAGTGCCATCCTCCTCGGCAACGTGGACGGCAATTTCGATGGGTGGGCGGTTGACATCGGCATGGCCGTCATGGTGCAGCCGATTTCAACCAATGGAGACTACGGCAACCAAATCATGGTGGGCATTCTGCCGGATGATCAACCGGCTTTTGCGGATGGCCGGCAATGCCTGAAACAAAATATGCTGTTTGCCTTGCGGGCGGCCGGCATCAACCAACCCAATGCGTCCTTGGGCTTTCCGGTGGATACAAATTATGTCGAAAGCAGCCTCTACCATTTGGCCTGGATGGACAAGGGCTATGGCTACAGCGGCGGAAGCGTGTTTTTGGAAAAGGATGACCTCTGGCCGTTCGCAGCCAACTATTTGCTGCATCAAAATCTTTACGACACCAATTACACCGGCCCAACTTCCTTTACCTGGCAGGGCAACTTGGCGACCGATCCGGCTCCAGCAATTTTGGGCGTCGGCGACCCGTATTGGATTCCACAGCCAATAAGTATCTCATCGGGCAGCGGTATTGATCCGGCCACTGGATTGCCGACCACCCCACCTTATTACAACATTTCCCTTTCCCCGGATATGCCGGCCTATACAAATGGTGGTAGCCTATATATGCCAAGTAGCGCGCACAATCTATTCGGCCTCGCCTTTGAAGCTACCTTGGTGAACGAGGAGCTTTCCTATGCTAACAGTGGCCAATTTCTGGGTAACATAACAATCTATGGGACGCCGCTGACCGTTGCGCCAGGAAGTTCCATCGCCATTACCAACGTGAATTGCTATTTCAGCCAAACGGCTGACCCAGGCTTGCAACTGGTCAATTATTATTTCGCACCCGTGAATTCGCCCGGAACCTCTGTAGCGAATGAAAATCCGCTCAATCAGCCGACACCGATTCCCACACTGACAGGATTTGCCAGCACCAATCAGACCGGAATGATGGTCGCGTCCGTCGGCACACCGACCTCCATCGGTGGCTGGGCGAAGTTTGCCATCACGAACGGAAGTTCGAGCAAGTTCGCCTATCTCGGCCAGTATTACGTCACGAACGCTTTTGTCGTGACCAATGGTGTTGTGACAACCAACATCGCCGGCACGGTCTCACCGTATGGGGATTTCTTCCCGACACTGCCCGGCATGGCCGCATTGGTGACGATGCCCGACATTGACACCGAGGCGCAGGGGACGGGCGTGGTGGATGTCATCTCGCTCAATGTGGACGCCAACCACGACGGCACGATGGATTTCAGCTACCAAGGCCCGGATTTTGTTTCGCAAAGCAAGCCATTCCGGTTTTGGGCGGACGATAGTTCCGACTCCGGCGACTTTGGCGGCACTGGCATTCCAGGACAAGGGGCACAAGGCAACGGTATGCTGCAAATCAGCAGCCAATGGGAAGTTCACGGACGGCGGGATTTGGTGAACCTGTTCCCGGTCTGCCTGAACATCGGCAGTTTGTTTCAAAGCAATGCGTTGACTGCCGGCATCAGCGTCACAAACACCAGCTACCAATTTGTTTTGAGCCAGGCCGACGGCGCACTACGGTTTGCCTACACGGACTTGACGTCGACCAATTACATGAATTTCTTGCAGGACACCAATGAGACCGAAGGATTGCAAAATGCCCAACTGATAACCGTCCCGGCAGCGGGCGTTCCTTTGTCGGCAGGATTCTTGAATGGCATTGCCACGGCCAATTTGAATATTATTTTAGTGCAGGCTTGGGAGAGCACCACCCAGCCGCTGGTGCTGACGATTTATCACGGCACAAACCAGATTGCTCAAACCTCATTGCCATTGAGCATTACTGGTGTGGAGCAAATGTTCCGCCACAAAAATTTGTTGATGAACATTGCTCCAGCGAAGCCCGACCGCCTGACAGATGCGGACGTGCCGAACGAGCCGGATACGATTGATAAAAACTTTGTCTTCCTGCACGGTTACAACGTGCTGCCCGATGAAGCGCGCGGCGTGGCGGCGGATATGTTCAAGCGGATGTATTGGTCGGGTTCACACGCCAAATTTTGGGCGGTGACATGGGAGGGCGCGGACACCAAAATTGGGAACTTGTTCACGCCAAATTACCACACCAACGTCGTCAATGCTTTCAATACCGCGCCATTGCTGGCAAACTTCATCGCCACCTTGACGAATTTCGGGCCGGTGGTGGCGGCAGCGCATAGCTTGGGCAACATGGTGACTTTGAGCGCCATCAGCGATGGGAACGCGCCTATCAGCCAATATTTTATGATGGATGCCGCCGTGCCAATCGAAGCCATTGATCCAGCCAGCACCAATGTGTCGTTTATGACTTTTTCAACATGGGCAGGCTACAGCAACCGTTTGTTTGCCGCCAACTGGTATCAACGGTTTCCAACTAATGACGCCCGGAACACATTGTTTTGGAACAACCGGCTGGGGAACCTTGGCAGTGTGGATGTCTATAACTTCTATTCCAGCGGCGAGGAAGTATTGCGAACAGCCGCTGGCGACCCGCCGCTTTCAACCATAAACATACTGGCGACGCAACTGATTAACCGGTTTTCCGTGATTGGCCTCTGGCCGGATGTGCCGCTTGGCACTTATACCTGGTATTGGCAGGAGAAGGGCAAGGGCACTTGCAACGAAGACTGGCTGATTGGCAGTTCACATGGCGGCTGGAAATTCAGCAGTTATTGGGTGGATTCTTACGGCAATCCGCTATCGCCCGCAATCATGAATGACACAACCAATTCAACGCTCCAAAACTTCCCGATGTTTAATTTCAACTCGACGGCGAATACTTTTCTGCTGGATATTGATAGCGAATTGCTTGGGGCATATCCGGACGCGAGCGCCAGCACTTACGCCGCCACAAATCGCAACCGCATCTTATCCGATGCCATTCCGGCAATGTCTTTGGTGGCTGGGGCAAATCCGGTGCCTAAATTCAATCCCACTGGTCACAACGCTGATATGACTATCTTTGAAAACGGCTGGTCACAAGGCCGGACAAACGGCGAACAGGGCAAATGGCATCATTCTGATTTCGTTCAAATGGCTTATACTTTTACCTATGGACTATTTAACCAATTCGTAACCACTGGAAACCTGAAATAAATATGAAAACCTCCATCTATTTAGTCGTTTTCACTTTGTTTGTAGCCCCTGTTTACGCACAGACCAACAGCGCATATAAGTGGAAAGCGACGATCAAAGCGGTTGATGAATCTGGCGCTCCATTCTCTGGCGCGTCGGCTACCATTGGATACTACATAAATTCTGTGTCAACCGGCACCGTTGGTGTCACCGACACAAACGGAATCTTTACGGTGACACACACGTCACAATCTGAATATGCTGATATTAGCTTTGAGGCCAAAAAGGATGGGCATTATTCCATTTTGCAGGAAGTCAATTTGCAGCCTCCATTCGACATTGTAAAGTGGAATCCTACAAAGACACTTGTCCTGAAAAAAAACGGCAAGCCGATTGCTTTGTATTCAAAAAAATATGCGCTTGGCCTCAGGCTGCCAGAATTTGGGAAACAAATCGGTTATGATTTAATGTTTGGCGACTGGGTTGGCCCTTATGGCAAGGGTATTACGCGCGACCTTGTTTTTGAACAGGATTATACCAACATTTCTTCAAGCGAATACTACTCAAAGATTACGGTCAGTTTTCCAAAAGCGGGTGATGGCATTCAGATTTACGCCATTCCAGATTCTGAAAAAGGTAGTGGTCTACGTTCGCCGCATGAAGCACCGTTGGACGGCTATGCTTCCCAATTGACGCGAGAAACCAGTGCGCTACATGGGCAATCAAGCAAATTTGAATTTGATCCAAACCGGATTTATTTATTTCGAGTGAGGACAGCCTTGGATCAACAAGGGAATGTCGTGAGTGCCCGTTATGGCAAAATTTACGGCGACTTCATGCAGTTCACCTATTACTACAATCCCACGCCCAACGACCGGAACATTGAATTTAACCCCAAGCAGAATTTGCTCGGCGGTTTGCAAGCATTTGAGCGAGTCACCGCACCTTGATTATGAAGTCAATCCTTCGGAAACATAACAAAATGAAAAGAGTAACGATTGCCGGCCTGGTAATGCTGCTGAATTTTGTCGTGTTTGCACAAATACCGAGTGACGCAAATCTGCGACTTCAGATAACCCGTCGTTCAGAAACCGGTGTTTCAGTAATCGTGTCGAACACGCAAGCAGATGTCCTATATGAATTTCAATATAAACAAAACCGGACAAATTGGGTTTCTTTAGGCTTTAATAACGGTTCTGAAATATCTAATTCGATGAGTTTTGAGATTCCAACCAATAGCCTCGTCCCAACTGCCAACCTAATCAATTCTAAATCAATTCGCGTTCGTTCATGGATAGATAGCTGGCACATTGGGATACCTGACTGGTGGCAGGTTAAATATTTTGGAAATGTAGGCATTGATGCAATGGGAACTCCTATGGGCGATGGGTGGTATACAGTGTATAAGTGGCAGAAAGGAATGGATCCGTTCAAATGGTATCCGCCACCAGGGCCAAAAGATCAATATGGTTTTCCAGTTCCGGCACATTATCCAGAACCGATACCGTATGCAGAATTAAGCGAAGTCACAACAAAATCCATCCGCAATACAATTTTAACCGTTACTACAAAGCAACAAACCAATGGTTACGAGTTAACCGTGCCACACCCCATTACCCACGCGCGGTATTTGCTTTTAGTTCGAGACAAAAATGACCAACAATGGCGCGCAAGCGGTTATTTTGTGTCTGGAACGAATCGAAACCCGGTGTGTTTGCATGTAAATAAAAAGGGAATGATGACCGATGCACAATCTCCCATAGCGTTACCAGCGGTAAAGTTTTTGCCTGATGTAGTTCAACCTGAATTCACGGCTGGCTGGGGCGAAGATAGTGATGGCGATGGTTTGCCGGATATTTATGAGGTTCTTGTCACGCACACCAAACCTGATGCTGTTGACACCGGCGATACAGGGATTCCTGATGGTTACAAGGTCTTTGCGGATGACGGTTGGAATAATTGGGAAAAGTTTCATTATCGATTAAATCCATTTCAAAAATACGAGCCGCCTCCGGCCTTGCTATTAAAAGAACCTACCCTATCTGAAATGATTAAGGCTCAATCAGTCAAAACAGACTTGCCATACGAACTACAAATCGAAATACGAACCAATGTCGCGGCAAATTTTCAACCATATTCATTATTGCTCGATGGAAAATATTTACCTCACAGCTTCAATGAACACGCTCGCTGTGATGTTCGATTTTCATGGAAAGTCTCGCCAGCAAACCCTTAATGGCTATGGAAAAGGATTGGACGAAAGCGGCAATGTTGTCAGCGCCCGCTATGGCAAAATCTACTGCGATTTCATGCAGTTCAACCTATTATTACAATTCCACGCCCAACGACCGGAACATTGAGTTTGATCCCAAGCAGAATTTGCTCGGCGGTTTGCAATCCTTTGAGCGAGTCACCGCGCCCTAGCGCGTATGCGCAGGCCAACCGCAACCGCATCCTGCCTAAATTCCATCCCGGCAGGGCATACCTCGTCTTGTTGGGTCAAGCCGGGGTGGAAAGCAGACGGCTAGGTTTGGTCACGAAGCCGGAAATGCAACGACGGCAATTTTGCGGCGCAATTTGCTGAACCAAAATTTTGCCCGCAGCCTCGAAAGATGATACCCCACCGTGATGTCGGTAAGCAGATTAGACCAAAACCGTTTTGGATCCGCCCTGGTAAAAGCCCGGAATTCATCACCAGTTGCAAAAAACAGCATTAAAAAGTGTGCGCGGCATTCGATGTCCAGTTCGCAAATTTTT
>Ga0302282_1003114_pt1 | contig 11077 bp, 9 predicted proteins | sample III_Fen_E1_3_FD_198763 | JGI IMG/M metagenome (GOLD analysis project Ga0302282, IMG submission 198763) | Peat permafrost microbial communities from Stordalen Mire near Abisko, Sweden - III_Fen_E1_3 | ecosystem: Environmental > Terrestrial > Soil > Wetlands > Permafrost | place: Sweden: Abisko... | reverse complement strand
ACCAAAACCAAAGAACTGCCGGTGGCGCAGGGCACGGATACTTCGGGTAGAGCGTCGCGAAAGCGAAGGTCGCAGGTTCGATTCCGGCCGTCATCCCTCAAGGCTGACGTAGCTCAGTGCATCACCTTCCGCATCCGATTTTCCCCGGCGGTTTAATCTTGGTTCACCACGAAAGGAGGCGCACGATGCGCCTGAACATCTTCAAGCCCAAGCCCCGCCCGCGCACCCACGAGGGAGCACGAGCCCGGGTCATCACACCGGAGCAGGCTCTGCGCCGTTCGATTTTCTCCTGCATGTTGTGGGAGGGCGAGTTCTACGAGGATGGCGTGCAGATTGCCGGCCGCATTCACGAACTGGTGCCGCAGGTGGAAGCCGAGAAGGTCGCCGCGCTGGCCGTTGAGGCGCGCGAGCGCATGAAGCTGCGTCACGCGCCGCTGTTGCTGGTGCGCGAAATGGCGCGCTACGCGACGCATCGCGGCCTTGTGGCTGAGACTCTCACGCGCGTGATCCAGCGCGCCGACGAGCTGAGCGAGTTCGTTGCCATCTACTGGGCGATGGGCCGCCAGCCGCTCTCTGCGCAAGTGAAGAAGGGCCTGGCCGTTGCGTTCGGCAAGTTCGACGAGTACGCGCTGGCCAAGTACGACCGCGCCGGCGCCGTTCGTCTGCGCGATGTGCTGTTCCTTTGCCACGCGCGTCCCGTGGATGAGGCGCAGGCGGCGCTGTGGAAGCGCCTGGTCGATAACGAGCTGGCCACGCCCGACACCTGGGAGGTTGCTCTCTCGGCTGCCGGACGCGGCGAAAGCGTGGAAGGCGATCGCGAAGTTGCCAAGCGCGAAGTGTGGGAGCGATTGCTCGCGGAGCGCAAGCTCGGAGCGCTGGCTCTCTTGCGCAACCTGCGCAACCTGCACCAGGCCGGCGTGAGCGAGAAGCTGGTGCTGGCCGCGCTCGATGCCGTGAAGACGGACCGGGTTCTGCCCTTCCGTTTCCTGGCAGCCGCGCGCAGTGCACCCCAGTGGGAGCAGCCGCTTGAGGCGGCAATGTTCCGCGCGCTCGAATCGCGAGACTCGGGTGGCCGCACTGCGAAGCTGCGCGGTCACACCGTGCTGCTGGTCGACGTCTCCGGCTCCATGGAGGCGCCGCTCTCGCGCCGTTCGGAGATGCGCCGCACCGATGCCGCCTACGGGCTGGCCATTTTGCTGCGCGAGATCGCAGAGAAGGCGACGATCTACACCTTCTCCGATCACACGAAGCTGGTGGCGCCGCGACGCGGAATGGCACTGCGCGACGCGCTCGACGCCAGCCAGCCGCACTCGGGCACTTACCTCGGCAAGGCGCTCGACCACGTCGAGGCGGAGAGCCGCAGCGGCTACGACCGGCTGATCGTGATCACCGATGAGCAGTCGCACGACAACGTAGCTGCGCCGCGCGGCAAGGGCTACGTGATCAACGTGGCCTCGAACGCCAATGGCGTAGGATACGGGCCGTGGACGCACATCGACGGCTGGAGTGAAGCGGTGGTTGACTACATTGCCGAGCTCGAAACGGCGCAGGCAGAGTGATCGCCCGACCTGAAGACCACTCAACCAACCTCGGGGAGCAGCCCAATCGTAATTGCAACAAGGGCCGCTCCCCGATTTTTATGCGTTGCCTTTGTTAGTCGGCAGCCAGCAGCTTAGTGCGGAACAGCAGCCCTGCCACCGCGCCGCCCACGCTGGGAAACACCAGGAACAACCACACCTGGCTGAGCGCATGGCTACCGGCAAACAGCGCCGGCCCCAGGCTGCGTGCCGGATTCACGCTCACGCCCGTGATGTGAATGCCGAAAAGATGGATCGCGACCAGCGTGATGCCGATCGCCAATCCTGCGAATCCCGCAGGCGCGCTCTTCTGCGTCGATCCCAGAACCACAATCACGAAAATCGCGGTCGCGACAACTTCAAACAGAATTGCCGATTGCATGTTGTATTCGCCCTGGTAGCCGGGCCCCCAGCCGTCCTGCCCCAACCCGTTGGCCGCAAGGTTATACCCTGCTGTGCCGACGGCAATCACCATCAGCACCCAGGCCGCGAGGATCGCGCCCAGGAATTGCCCCACCCAATAGCCGATCATGTCCTTGGCGGACATCCGTCCGGCGACAAAAACCCCAAGGCTGACCGCGGGATTGATGTGACAACCGGAGATGGGGCCAATTCCGTAGGCCGCGCCGATGAGCGCCAGGCCAAAGGCGAAAGCGATGCCCACAATGCCGACCAACCCAGGCACGCCACCGGTAATTACTGCCACGCCGCAACCAAAGAGCACTAGAATAAAAGTGCCCACAAATTCCGCGAAGTATTTCTTCATGCTTCCTCCTCGGTGATGGGAAAAAAGATTAGGGGAATTCCGGAGCCCGCAAAGCCGTCCGCGCCGAGCCGCTGTGCCGCGATACAAGGGGAAATTGCAGAATTGCATGCGCCGAACTGCTAACGCAGTTTTGCAGAATCGCGCCGGCACAGTCAAGAACCGATCCGGCTTTTCTTCTGCGCCGCTCCATGGAAAACTCCGGCTCTTCTGAGGTGTTCTTCTATCGCGACGCACCACTGAGCGCCCACGGCAGCATCGCTCTCTCTGCTTGTTGTGCTAAGGTTCAAGCGTGAGCGTTGGCACGCCAGGCAAGGCTGAAAGAAAGACCGCAAAGCCGCGGCTTTTGCCGGGATTGGCGGCAAAAGATGGGCTGATTCGCCACCCCTTCGATCTGGAGTTTGGCGTGCGCACCAGTGGGCTCGTCGCCGGCCGCCATCTCCACGCCGGGCACCGACACGACCGCCACGTGACGGCCTACTACGCAATTGCGCCTTCGGTATTTCAAGGAATCCTGGTGCGCTGGCGGCAATGCCGGCCCATCGCACCCATCGATGCCTACACGTTTGTCGATCTCGGTGCAGGCATGGGCCGCGCTCTGCTGCTGGCCGCGGCGTATCCCTTCCGTACCGTCGTCGGCGTCGAGTTGCATCCCACGCTGGCGCGGATCGCACGCAGAAATCTTGCGCTGTGGCGCGCCGCCGGCCGTGCCCGCGTACCCATGCGCATGCACTGCCGCGACGCCGTCGATTTTCCGCTCCCACAAGGGCCCTGTCTAATTTTTCTTTTCAATCCCTTTGGCGCACCCGTGCTGCGGCGGCTGCTGCGGGCGTGGAAACAAAACTTTGCCGACCGCGCCGGTCAACTGGATATTCTGTACGTGAATGACGAGCAGAAGAACGTGCTGCGCTGCGAGCCAGGATTTGAACGTCTCTTCAGTGGCCAGATCCGCCGCTCGCGCGCCGATGCCGTTGCCGATCGCACCATTCTCACGCAGCAGCCCGGCGGTGAATATGCTGCGCCAGGCTGGGAAGACTGCTCGATCTACAGGTGGAAAGGAAGAGAGCAGTGATTAGTGGTTAGTGAAGAGTGATAAGTGATCGGTGCCAAGCGGGCAAACGATTACTGTAGCGACCAATCGCCGGACCTAACCACTAATTACTAACCACTATTCACTAACTACTTTCTACTTTCGAGGTACGCATGAGAGAACCGCATCTGATCCTTGGAATCGGCGAACTGCTATGGGACATCGTGCCCGACGGCATGCGGCTGGGCGGCGCGCCCGCCAACTTCGCGGTGATGGCGGGCCGGCTCGGCAATCATGCCGCAATCCTGAGCCGCATCGGCCGCGACGACCTGGGCCGCCAAGCCATTGATCGCCTGGATCCAATGCCAGTGGAAACAGGTTTTTTGCAAGTGGATCAGCTCCACGAAACCGGCCGCGTCACCGTCAGTCTCGAAGGCGGCGAGCCTCATTACACGATTCACGAGCCCGCGGCGTGGGATTTTCTCGAGCTATCGGACGAGTGGATTCAGCTCGCCGCACGCGCCGACGCCATCTGCTTCGGTTCGCTGGCGCAACGCAACCGGCAGGCGCGGCAGACCATCCAAACCCTCGCAGCGGAGGCCTCTGCCAAGTGCATACGTGTCTTCGACGTGAACCTGCGCGCGCCCTTCTACTCGGCTGAGGTTCTTCAGGAATCGCTGGAACTGGCCACCGCGGTGAAGATGAACGACGTGGAGGCGCCGCTGGTACTGGACCTGCTCGACCTGGCCATCGAAGAAGCGCCCGTTACAGGCGAGACCTTATCGACTCCAGAGTATTTGCGCGCAGCAGCCGAGCGCCTGCTGGCCGAGTTCCCTTCTCTGCAATTGGTTGCTGCGACGCGCGGCAGCCGCGGCAGCCTCCTGGTTACACGCGACGAGTGGAACGAGCATCCCGGGTTTCCCGTGAAAGTTGCCGACGGCATCGGCGCCGGGGACGCTTTCACCGCGGCCATGACCCACTACATGCTGCGCGGCGCCGACCTGGCCACGTTGAACGAAGCCGGAAACCGCTGGGGCGGCTGGATGGCCTCGCAATCCGGCGCCATGCCCGCATTGCCCGACTCCGTCCGCGACGCGATTACCGCAGCCGTTGAGAGAACGGTTGAGTAACAGCCAGTAGCTCGTAGCCGGTAGCGGGTAGCTCAAGCCTTCTGATCCCAAATTTCGGCTACCGGCTACAAGCTACCGGCTCCGGGTAAGCGTTTTCCAGATTGTCAACCACGCTGCCCCCGCAGTACGATGGCGGGGTCATGATCAAGCCAGCCGCAGTCGTCGCATTTCTTGCCGCCCTCGTGTTGTCATTGCCCCTGTTCGCGCAGGCGCCCTCGTTCACCATCCAGGCCGACCATCCCGTCGCGACAGTGAGCCCCACTTTCTACGGTCTCATGACCGAGGAGATCAACTACTCCTACGACGGCGGCATCTACGCCGAGCTGGTGCGCGACCGCACGCCCGCCCACGCCTGGGACGCGCTGAACAACTGGCCCATAGTGGCGCGCGGCAGCTCCGTGGCGAGTGTATCGGTCGACGAGGCCACTGGCCCCAGCGCCGCGCTCACGCGCAGCCTTCGCGTCACCGTCTCCGCAGCCACTGCGGACTCGCCCGCGGGAGTTGAGAACGGCGGCTACTGGGGCATCCCTGTGCGTCCGCACACCGTGTACTCCGGTTCGTTCTACGCCAAGACCGATACCCCGGGCCTTCCCGTTGCCGTGAGCCTGCAAAACGATCAGACCGGCATCGTCGCAGCCTCGGCCACGGTTACCGGCCTCACCGGCGAATGGAAGCAATTCACCTGGACGCTCAAGACCGGCGATGTGCCGGTTTCGTCGAACAACCATCTCATCCTCACCATCGCGCGCCCGGCCACTGTCTGGTTCGATCTCGTCTCGCTCTTCCCGCCTACCTATCACGCGCGCCCCGGCGGCAATCGCACCGACATCATGAACCTGCTGGCCGCCATGCAACCCAAATTCATGCGCCTGCCCGGCGGCAATTATGTTGAGGGCGACCACATCTCCGAGCGCTTCGACTGGAAAGAAACCATCGGCCCCCAAAATAATCCTTGGACCGATCGCCCCACGCACATGAGCCCCTGGCACTATCGCTCGTCCGACGGCATGGGCCTGCTCGAGTTTCTGGAGTGGTGCGAGGACCTGAAGATGGAGCCTGTGCTCGCGGTGTATGCCGGCTACTCTCTTCAGCAGGAGCACGTCGATCCCGGCCCCGCGCTTGAGCCTTACGTGCAGGACGCGCTCGATGAAATCGAGTACGTCACCGGCGGCGCAGATTCCAAATGGGGCGCTGAGCGCATCAAAGACGGCCACCCCGCTCCGTTCCCGCTGCACTATGTCGAAGTAGGCAACGAAGACCAGTTCGATCACTCGCACTCCTACGACGGCCGCTTCGCGCAGTTCTTCCACGCCATCAAGCAGCGCTATCCCAACCTGCAAGTCATCGCCACCACACCCGTGAAAGGCGTGACTCCCGACGTGCTTGACGAGCACTTCTACATGTCGGCGCGGGAGTCCTTCTCGCAGGCCCACCACTACGACGCCTACGATCGCAAGGGCCCGAAGATTTTTGTCGGCGAGTGGGCCACGCGCGAAGGCGATCCCACGCCCAACCTGCAGGCGGCGCTCGCCGATGCGGCCTGGCTCACCGGCCTTGAGCGCAACAGCGATCTCATTATCATGGCCAGCTACGCGCCGCTTTTCGTCAACGTGAATCCGGGCGGCATGCAGTGGGCCACCGATCTCATCGGCTACGACGCGCTCTCGAGCTACGGCTCGCCCAGCTACTGGACGCAGGTTATGTTTTCAAGCCATCTCGGAACCGAAGTGGTCGCCAGCACGCTGGACAACGCCCCCGCGCGTGTCTTCGCCTCCGTCACGCGCGATGACGCCAAGCACAAACTCTTCGTGAAGGTGGTCAACGCAACCTCGACGCCGCAGCCGCTCTCTATCGCGCTCACCGGCGTCGCTAAAGTTGCACCCCAGGCCACGCTCACGACGATGAGCGGCAAAACACCGAACGCGACCAACAGCATCACGCATCCCGATGCGGTTGTGCCGGTGGTACGCAAGGTGCCCATCGCCGGACCGAAATTCACGCAGACCTTCGCGCCTTATTCGGTGAATGTGCTGGAGTTGAGCTACTAGCTGCACCTAGAGGCAATAAGTCAACAGGATTACCGATTATGAGCGAACTCACGAACAGCGAAGAGGCGTTGCAAAAGCGAAGGGAGGAGTTCCGCGAGTTTCGGGCTCAGCGAAAGAACGCCGCGCGCGCTGCGAAACTCCTTCGAATCCGTAGCAACGATCCGTTCGTGAGAAGCTATCCCGGCGAACCACTTGTTCAACGCATCGGGGTCTTTGTTCTGGGCACCTTCTTCTCTTTGAGCGGCGCAGTAATGCTGGACTTAATGATTAAGGACCATAGCCACCTGGGCGTAGTGGTATCGATCCTTGCACTCATAATAGGCATCCGAACGATCATTGTTGCCTTCACAGGGCCTAAGGCCAAACCAGCCCGCCGCACATAGTTCGCACTCCTCAAAATTCAACAGATAAATTATTCTCAACCGTAACCTCCAAGGTGTATAACTCTCTGGCGCGCTTGGTCCGGGTGAAACGCTCATCCGAGGGGGCCGCCGCGCATAGCGTATTCCCTGCCAAAGGAGCTCATCTTCATGCTGCGCCGTCTTCTCCCTGCCGTTGCCTGCAGAATGGGATTGTTTTTCTCAGGGTGCCAATTGCAATAAGGCCCGCATACGTCCTGTTCCAGGGTACTCAGAAAGCGGCAACAATTTATGGAGAACAGCAAACGATGCGCTCATAATTCAAGCCGTAGATATTTTCAATGATGCTCATGGCTATTCCTCCGGTGATTCAGGATATTTAACGCCTGAGTTGGTTAAAGCATGGATGATGGAAGAATCTGGTTCAATCTCAACTAAATCTGCATTCTTGCGTGACCCACTGCAAGTGAACAATGCGGGTGATTGGGATCCAAAGAAGTCAATTTTGTTGGGACTCACCGAAGGGCAATCGATGGACCGAAAGACAAGCGTCAACGCCGCTCTGGGGTGGCTGGAAGACAAAGGATCAAATCACGACAAGCACGGCAATATCACGTCTTATCGCGGTGATCGCAATGCCCTCATTAATTACAACGGCAATACCAAGATTTACCCTCAAGACGGCGGCGTGCAACACAGGTATGTTTATGCCGACACGATTCAAAACAACGCAGCACAAATGTCCAAGTAGGAGGCGGTTCAGATAATGCGGAGCACTCATCTAGTGTGTGGCTTGCTGGTAACAATCATGCTGTCGTTAACAACTAGTGCGCAGAAACTGGACATGACATCACTGAGGGATATTCTGTCCAAGCAAGGCTTTACGGGGCTGCTGCAAGGTAAGGTTACATTCGCTCTCCTCGGAGATATGAAGTGTAATTCCAGAATGCTCCACGTCTACTACTACACGTGGGAAGAATCAGAGCCACATGCGGCGGCAATTCATTTTAGTCAGCGCCTCATATTCATTGATAATCAAAACTATGTAGGGCAATACGTGGTCTCCGACCGTCCAGTTCTAGTTAAGCCGGACTCGCTGCGATTCCCGGTATCTGAAGAGGATGGAGATTCACTCAGGTGCAATCAGGATGGCTTGCCGAAGACCCTAGTCCTAGATGGAGAATCTAGAATCTTTTTTCGATGACCTCTGTTTAACGGGCGGACGGGTGGCCCCGGTCTCGATTCTGAGACCGGGGATTGATCTACGACGGAGGGTTCTACATCTATGACGATCTCCGCCGTTTGTGCAACCACAGTGCGTTTTTCGCCATCCCGTTTTACCGGCAAAGAACGGGATGCCCGAACAACGAAGAACGCCAGACAATTCAGCCGATAAATCATTCCCAACCATAACCTCTAAGGTGTATAAATCTCTGGCGCACCCGGCCAAGGTGAAAAGCTCATCCAAAAAGCCGCCGCGCGCAATGCCATTCCCTCCTCAAGGAGCCCCTCACAATGTTGCGCCGCCTTCTCCCTGCCGTTGCCTGCCTTGCCCTCGCACCAGCCGCGATCATCGCCGCCCAAACTGCACAGCCCGCCCCGCCGAAGACCTGGGTCGACAAGGACACCGGCCACCGTGTCTGGCGCCTCACCGATGAGCCCAACTCGGGTGGTTTTTATTTCAACGTGAATGGCTACACCCCCGACCACAAAACCATGATCTACACCGCGCCCGACGGCATCCACGCCATGGACATGGAGACCGAGAAGACGCGCCTCGTGGTGCCCAATCCGCCGCGCCCCGCCGACGCCCAGCCGGGGCCGGGTGGCTTTTTCCGCTTTGGCGTCCGCGCGCTTGTCGCAGGATTCAAGACCAACAGCGTCTTCTACACCCAGACCGATCCGCAGACCCAAGTCACCTCTGTCTACAAGGCCGACGTCTACACCGGCGCCATTCGCAAGCTCGTCGATCTGCCGGAACGTCACATGATCGTCTGCATCAATGCCGACGAAACCCTCGCCGCGGGCACGTTCGACGAAAGCAACCGGCCCGACCAGCAATACGGGCAGAACGCGCCGCCGCGGCCACAACCGTCTACGGGTGGCGGCGACAATCGCGTAGCCAGCCCCGAGCAGGGTCCACACTACCAGCCCCTCGATAAGGGCCAAATGATGGAGCGCCGCCTGGCCGCGCGCCTGCCACTTCAGCTCTTCACCATCCGTCTTGAGCCCGGCCCTAACGGCGAGAAGCCCGGTGATATCAAGGTCCTGCTGCACTCCACCGACTGGGTCAATCACCTGCTCTTTTCGCCCGCCGACCCCGAATTGCTGATGTACTGCCACGAAGGCCCGTGGCACAAAGTCGACCGCATCTGGATGATCCACACCGACGGCACGCACAATCAGCTCATCCACAAACGCACCATGGCCATGGAGATTGCGGGCCACGAATTCTGGGGACTCGACGGAGAAACCATCTGGTACGACTGGCAATACCCCAAGGGCGAGGTCTTTTATCTGGCCGGCTATAACTTGAAGACCGGTAAGCGCACCGCGTTTCACATGGAGCGCGACGACTGGGGCATCCACTTCAATCTGACCAAGGACCTCGACATTTTCTGCGACGACGGCGGCGATCCGGGACAAGTGGCGCGCGCCAAGAATGGCGAGTGGATCGAACTCCTCCATCCGCAAACGCTCACCGTCACCGCCGATACGCTCAACGGTCCCGATTTCTGGCAACCCGGCGTCTTCCACGCCGAGCACCTCGTCAACATGTCGCACCATAACTACCGCGAGGAACCCAACGTACGCTTCTCGCCGGATAAAAAGCTCGTGATCTTCACCAGCAATATGTTTGGGCCGAGCTACGTCTTTGGCGTCGAAGTCGCAAAGGCCGATTCGTCGGCCACCGACGTCGAATCCACTCCCGACCTCGCGCGCCAGTTCAATCCTGTCGAACCCACGTCAACGCATACGATTCCGCCTGATCCTGCGCAGGCACATTGACGACACTCATGAAGCAATTCGTTCTTGCCATCCTCCTCGCCGCCGCCCTCGCCACGCCTGCGCAAACCTTCGTCTGCGGAAAATCCCGCACGGGCGCAACTCCGCTGACCGCGAGCTCCATCTACTCGGCCACTACACCCGGCTTCGATCTCCAGACACTTCCGCAGGCCGATTCGAAATCCTGCTCCAGCGATAAGCCATTCTTCTTCTCCGTCGCATTGCCTGAGGGCAGCTATCGCATCACTGTCACACTCGGCAGCGCACAGCCCTCCACGACGACGGTCTGGACCGAAGCGCGGCGGCTCATGCTGGAAAAGGTTGCGGTGAAGGCCAATGGCGCCGTCACGCGCAAATTCGATGTCAACGTGCGCGTCCCGGCCATCGCCGGCGATGCCTCGCACACCGTGCACCTGAAACCGCGCGAAGTCGGCAATCTGGATTGGGACGCGAAGCTCACTCTGGAGTTCAACGGCGACCACCCGAGCTTCCGCGAACTCCGCATCGAGCCCATCCACGAGACGACGATCTACCTCGCAGGAGATTCCACGGTCGTCGATCAGGACGTGGAGCCCTGGGCGGCGTGGGGTCAGATGCTGCCCCGCTTCTTCCGCCCCGGCGTGGTGGTCGCCAATCATGCGGAGTCGGGTGAAACCACACGCAGCTTTGTCACCGAGCAGCGCCTTGCCAAAATCATGTCCCTGATTCAGCCGGGCGATTATCTCTTCATCCAGTTCGCACACAACGATCAGAAGCCGAATGCCGTCTCGCTCGAAGATTACAAGAAGCTGCTCATCGACTATATCGCCCAGGCGCGCGCCAAAAGAGCGACGCCAGTGCTCGTCACCAGCATGAATCGCCGCACCTTCGATGCCGAGGGGAAGATCACCAATTCACTCGCCGCATATCCCGGCGCCATGCGCGAAGTTGCCGCCGAGCAGCAGGTGGCTTTGATCGATTTGAATGCGATGAGCAAGACTCTCTTTGAGGCTCTGGGCGCCGAGGGGACCCTCCGGGCCTTTATGCACTATCCCGCAAACAGTTTTCCCAACCAGACGGAAGCCATCAGCGACGATACGCATTTCAACGGCTACGGCGCTTACGAACTGGCGCGTTGCATCGTGCACGGCATTCGTCAGGACAAGCTGCCGTTGCGCAAATACC
>Ga0302282_1003090_pt1 | contig 11145 bp, 6 predicted proteins | sample III_Fen_E1_3_FD_198763 | JGI IMG/M metagenome (GOLD analysis project Ga0302282, IMG submission 198763) | Peat permafrost microbial communities from Stordalen Mire near Abisko, Sweden - III_Fen_E1_3 | ecosystem: Environmental > Terrestrial > Soil > Wetlands > Permafrost | place: Sweden: Abisko... | reverse complement strand
GTCCTCTCAGCGCCCAACACATTCAACCTCAATTTGCTCGATTCTGCCCTTGCTAGTCTCGCCTGCCGGGGTTCGATCGACTTCGTGAGCGCCCCAGGTCTCGACCTTGAGACCTGGAACAGCACGAACTTCGACCAACTTCAGTCGAGACTCGAACCTCACTCGACGCCAATCGCCAATACGCTCATTGAGGCCCGATCGATACCCTGAAGGCGGCAAGGATTCGGAAATCCGAACAGGCGAGTGCTTCCTGGTGTATCGGCTTCTCTTAGTCGGCTGGTCGATTTCCGCATGAGGGCGACGGTGCCACCCCAAGGATCCCTGGAAGCGTGAAATGGAGGCCAAAGGCTCACTCGGCATAGCCAAGGCAGGAATTGAGGTTTGCGATTCGACCTGGAGTAATCTGAAATAGGCACACTTACGCTGCCAGTTGGATTTGGAGTTTGGGATGAGCGATTTTGATCTCAACGTTAACGGCACGCACCTCCGCGTTAGTGCCCCTAGCGAAGAGACTCTGCTTTCCGTCTTGCGCAACCGACTGAATCTGACCGGGACCAAGTACGGCTGCGGGGAAGGCCAGTGCGGAGCCTGCACCGTGTTGCTAGACGGGCGAGCGACCCGTTCCTGCCTGGTTTCCGTTGAGTCGGCGGCGAATGCCAAGATCGTCACCATCGAGGGTCTGGAGCAGGATGGGAAGCTCAGCCCCGTTCAGCAGGCATTCCTTGACGAGGGCGCATTCCAATGCGGCTACTGCACCTCGGGGATGATTCTCGGAGCAACATCTCTGCTGCATGAGCAGCACAGTCCCACGGAAGAACAAATCGTTGAGGAGATGGAGGGGCACATCTGCCGATGCGGTACCTACCCCCGCATTGTCGATGCGGTCAAGCGAGCTTCCCGATTGCTGGCCCAGGGGGTAGGTCAATGAACCATCGCCATGCACCCACAACAGAATCTGAACAGAGCATTTCGCCAGCCCGGCCAGGCACATCCACATTGGACCGTCGCGACTTCCTGAAAGTCCTGGGGGGTGGGTTGCTGATTTGTTTCACCCACACTTCCTCGTGGGCGCAGGAGTCGGGGCGGGCATTCGGCGGCCACGAGCTTCCGAAGGAACTCAGCGCATGGCTGCATATTGCCTCCGATGGCCGAGTGAAAGTGTTTACCGGCAAGGTCGAGGTGGGGCAGAATATCCGAACCTCGCTGGCCCAACTGGTCGCCGAGGAGCTGAGAGTTCCTTTCGATGCCATCACCATGGTGATGGGCGATACCGATATGACTCCCTGGGACATGGGTACCTTTGGAAGCCGCACGACTCCCACCATGGCCGCTGCCGCTCGCCAGATGCTGCTTGAGGTCGCCGCTGAGCGCTGGCATGTGGCCCCGGCCAGCCTCACAGCCGCCGAAGGCAAAGTTACTGATCTCCAGAATTCGCGGTCTCTCGCTTACGGTGAACTGACCCGCGGCGAAAAGCTGGTAAAGACAGTCTCCAGCGCAGAGAGCCTCATGACTGCAACGCAATGGAAGGTTGCTGGAGCCGCCGTTCCCAAAGCCGAGGGGCGCGACTTCGTGACCGGCAAGCACAAATATCCCTCTGACATTTCTTTGCCGGAGATGATGTTTGGCACGGTGCTTCGTCCGGATGGGTTCAACGCGACTCTCGTCTCGCTCGAGACCGGCGTCGCGGAAAAGCTTCCCGGGGTGCATGTTGTGCGCGACGGCGATTTCATCGGGCTGGTTGCTCCCGATGCTTTCACCGCGCAACAGGCGCTTTCGACAATCCAGGCAAAATGGGATGTGCCCGCGCAATCCTCGAACCAGGGCCTCTTCGCGTACCTGAAGAACAATCCCGAGAGCAGCCGAAACGATGGCCCGGAGCATGTCTCGGGTTCAGTGGCGCAGGCCATGGAAGCCGCGGACCTGAAGCTGGAGGAGCAGTACACTGTCGCCTATATTGCCCACGCGCCTCTTGAGCCGCGCGCCGCCGTGGCCCAGTGGACGGACGGCAAGCTGACTGTTTGGACCGGAACCCAGCGTCCCTTCGGTGTCCGCGACGAACTCATGGAGGCGTTTCACTTGCCTCCTGCCCAGGTGCGCGTGATCCAACCCGATATGGGCAGTGGCTACGGAGGCAAGCACACCGGCGAGGCGGCCATTGAAGCGGCTCGCCTGGCCAAAGCCGCCGGCAAGCCCGTCAAGGTTGTCTGGACGCGGAGCGAAGAATTCACCTGGGCGTATCTCCGCCCCGCCGGGCTCATCGAGATCAGAGCCGGCGCACGGCGGGACGGAACCCTGGTTGCCTGGGAGCATCACAACTACAACTCGGGCCCCGCCGCCATCGGCACTCCGTACAACGTGGCGAATCAGCTTATTCAATACCACGCGGCCAAGTCTCCTTTGCGCCAAGGTTCCTATCGCGGTCTTGCCTCGACAGCCAACCACTTCGCCCGCGAGTCCCACATGGACTGCATGGCCCATGTCGTGGGCATGGACCCGCTGGAGTTTCGCCTGAAGAACCTGACGGACTCCAGGTTGCAGGCCGTTTTCCGGGCCGCTGCTGCCAAATTCGCTTGGGGCCACTTGAAATCCACGCCCGAGCGCGGCTTTGGCATTGCCGGCGGAGTGGACAAAGGAGGCTATGTCGCCACATGCTCCGAGGTGGAGATTGATCCCGCCACCAAGCGAGTGCGAATCCGCCGTGTCGTTCAAGCCTGGGAATGCGGCGCCATCGTGAATCCCGACGGCTTGCGCAATCAGCTCACGGGCGCCATTGTTCAGGGTATCGGCGGCGCACTCTTCGAGAGAATCCTCTTTACCAATGGCCGGATCCTGAACCCCCACTTCGCGCAGTACCGCGTTCCCCGGTTCAGTGACACTCCGCAGATTGAGATCGTGCTCGTTGACCGCAAGGACTTGCCTTCGGCGGGCGCTGGCGAAACCGGCCTCGTTGGCCTGGCTCCAGCGGTTGGCAACGCAATCTTTGCCGCTTCGGGGATACGCCTCCCCAACATGCCCATGGCGCCACAAAGCGGAGTTCCTGGAGAGCCAGACCCAGGTCTCCGGAGTTGACTGCCGAGGCGAGGTCACATTGAACACCCAATCAGCCCCCAAGTTGAGAAAGCATGCAGACAACCGGGCACTTCGCCCGCAATGCGGCGACAAAGCGAAGGCATGAAGACATGGTGGGTGCAAACGGCGTTTCAGGGTACCTATCAGCGCCACCGGCCTGACTCAAATCGAAGGCGTCAACATTGTGAACGCACAAACCATCATCTCCGAAGTGGGTGTCGATATGAGCCAGTTTTTCAGCGAGGCACACTTTGCTTCCTTCCTGGGCTTGTGTCCGGGCAATCAGATTTACCGACGGCAAGGTGCTCCGCCCAGGCACGAGGCATATCGAGAACCGTGCCGCCACTGCCCTACGCATGGCCGCAACCAACTTGTCGCGCAGCAAAACCTATCTCGGAGCCAAGTTCCGCCGGTTGCGAGCACGTCTGGGTGCCCCCAAAGCCACCGCGGCAATGGCGCACAGGCAGGCGCGGCTCGTTTATCGCATGCTCAAGTATGGAGAACAATACGTCGACAAAGGGATGAACTACTACGAGGAAACGTACCGGGATCACGAAATCCGCAGCGTTCAAAAGAAAGCGAAAGAGCTTGGACTGGATGTCACACTCAATCCCGCTGCTGCATAAGAGAAGTTTCTAAGGAGACGATCAGCTATTCCGTGAAGGATGCAACTGGTCATGTACACCAGGAAGCAATATTCGGGTCGATCCGGCGCAGTGGTCTACCTCTACTCCGCCCTTGACGGTCAGCCCAAGTAGACGAGCTACATCGAATCGCCAATCCGATGCTCGATCCGCCGGCGCTTCATGGATGCAGAGACAAACGATGCGAATCACATGCGGACGTGGCTACCGATTCAGACTGCTCTGCGCCGGCACGATCTCGCGAAGGATAGAGCCGACGCTTCCTGTTGGCGTGCCGATACGCAGCAGCGCCGCAAGTGTCGGGGCTACATCGGTGACACCTACTCTCTCAGGGAACACTCCCGGCCTCACGTTGTTTCCCCAGAATATGAGCGGCACATGCGTGTCGTAGTTGTACGGGGTTCCGTGCGATGTGCCTTCGGCGGTAAACAGCCAGTAGGGTTTCTGGATGGCAAACACATCGGCGCTGCGGCTGGAATAGAAGCCTCTGGCCACATACGAATCAATCTCGTCTGCCATGGCAACATGGCGCAGTAACTGCTCCCGCGTGTACGTACGTTCCATGAAGGGGAGCGTCGCCGCGGCTCGCGCTGCCTCTTCTTCCACCTCGACCAAAGTCAGCCGCTTGGTGGCCACGGTTTCATAGTTCAGATAGATGCCGGTCTCCTGCGCGGACAGAATCCATTCGCCCGTTCCCCAGCGGGCATTGAGGGCGTTCACGATGGTGTTCACCACCTCCGCCATGCTCGCGCGGCCTCCGGGCATCTTTCTCTCCGCCATCACTTCCGGTTTGGGAGCCACGCCATGATCGGCGCTCAGGACAACAAGAAGATGTTGACGACCGCCTGCGGCACGCTCCGCCGCGGCCAGGAGTCTGCCAATCGCCTGATCGGTACGCAGACACATGTCCTCGACCGCCGGATCGTCGGGACCCACCGCATGGCCCAGATGATCGTTGGCCGAGAAGCTCACGGTCAGCAAATCCGTTCCATGATGGTGGCCCAAATGCTCCTGTGTCAGCACCAATTCCGCAAAGGACTCCAGCATGTCGTTGGCAAAGGGCGTCTGCTGCCAGCGGCTTGCATATTCCTTGTCCGGCGTTGCCGGTAATGTGAGGAAAGCCCTGTCTGCTTTTCCTTCAGCTCCCAGCGGGTACCAGGTCTGGCCGAGCGCCCTTTCCGTAGGCTTGGCGGCGTTGAAGCGCTGAACCCAAGTTGGCAGCTCGCGAAGATAGAACGTGCTCGACACAACATGGCCGGTTGCACTATCGAACCAGTAGGCGGCATCCGCCATGGGTCCCGCGGGCAAAATCGCTGCGCGGTCTTTCATCGAGATTCCGATCACCTTGGTTGTTCCGCCGTCCGCGATCTTGATCTCGTCCCCCAGCGTACTCACGAGCAGGTTATGCGGCGAACTGCCTTTTGCGCCGGGTGTCCCGCCAAGCAGGGTCGTTGCGGCGTCTTCGACCGATGTGATGACCTTGCCGCTGGGGCGGTCATACCATTCATTGGCGACAATGCCGCTGGTCGCAGGCGTGGAGCCGGTCATGAACGTTGCATGACCAGGAGCCGTAACCGTGGGAAAATGGTCCTGGTGCGCATCGAGAAAGACCGCGCCCTCGTTCAACATTGTGTGCAGGCCACCGGTGTAGCGCGCCGCGAACCGAGTCGTATAGTCATACCGGAATTGATCCACGATAATGGCCACGATCAACTGCGGGGCGGCTGGCGATGGTTCTGCTGCCTTCGCACTTCGAGCTGGCTGTGCCTGCGCGATCGAAGTCGAGAGCAACAACGGCAGGAGAAAACTTTGCTTCTTCCACATCATCTCTGTTCCTTGTGGTATCGGGATTGGAGTACACGGCTTGTCATGCCGGTGTTCGAGGCCGTCCGCACAGCAAGGTGCAAAACCGCCTTTACGGAACCACAGGCAGGCTGAGGAAACTGGCTGTCCCCGGCGTGTGCCAGATCCGCTGCGTGGCTTTCTGATAGTCCGTGGGTTGAGCGTCGAAGATGTTCGGCACAAACGTCTGCGGATTTCGATCGTAGAGTGGGTAAAGCGTGGATTGGACCTGAATCATGATGCGATGCCCAGGCTGAAACACGTGATTCACGGCCGGGAGGTCAAATCGAAAGAGAAGCGGTTCGTTCGGATGCAGGGCCTGCGGACGCTCGAAGCTGCTCCTGTAGCGGCCACGGAAGATGTCCAGAGAAATCGGGAGCTCATAGCCATCCATGGTGAGCGGGGGCGCGTACGAGTCAGGGTACACGTCGATCAGCTTGACCACCCAGTCGCTGTCAGTGCCGCTGGTAGAGGCGTAGAGGTGGACCGCGGGGACTCCGCTGACTCGAAGCGGTTCGGTGAGGGGCTCGGTGACATAGGTCAGTACATCCGGACGGTGATCGGCGAAGCGCTGGTCGAGCACCAGCCAGTTGTCGAAACCCTCCCAGTCATCGACGTTGATGGGTTGCGGCCTGTACGGAACGGGCTTCATGGAGTCGGAGATATACTCGTCGAATTTCGCGCCGGCTTCGCTGGGGGCGTCGAACCCCAGCTTGCCGGCAGTCCCAAGATAAAGGGGCTTCGTCTTGTTGGGGCAGCCCTGGTCGCAACTGGGCGGCCAGGAGGAGAAGCGATCCCAATGGTCTTCTCCCGTGTTGTAGATATAGACGGGCGGCGTGCCGGCATTCGGCGCATCGTCTTTCAGATACTGATTGAAAAAGGGAAGCAAGATGTCGCGGCGAACGTGTGCAGCCGTGTCTTCATTCCAGAGGAGCGGACCGAGCGAGCGGCCGTCCGCATTGATCTGGCTATGCCTCCAAGGTCCGATGACCAGGTAGTTCATGTTGTTGCCCTGGTCTTTGGGTTCCAGGGCCTGGTAGCAATGAATGCCGCCCCACATGTCTTCCTGATCCCAGAGTCCCTGCAGCCAAAGCGTGGGCACGCGGATCGGCTGCGCGGCCAGGAGTTTGTCGAGCGCCTGACTTTGCCAGAACGCGTCGTAGGCTGGATGGGCTTCCACTTTCCGCCAGAAAGGCAACTGTTCCAGTCCCTGTGATCGCGCGAAATCGCCGGCTGAACCCATGTTCAGAAAGTTCATGTACTCGTCGCGGTGTTCGCGTGGAATCCATTGGCCGTGGCCGTGCACAGAAGTCTGACCGACGAAGTAATAAAACATGTGCTCGCGAAAGGCGCCGTAGTGGAACCAGTCGTCGCCCATCCAGCCATCGACCATAGGGCTCTCCGGCGCCGCCGCCTTGAGCGCGGGATGGGGATGCAGCAGCGCCATGACAATGGTGAATCCTTCGTAGGAGGAACCAATCATTCCGACTTTTCCGTTGCTTTCGGGAAGGTTTTTCGTCAACCAGTCGATGGTGTCATAGCCGTCGGTCGTGTCGTCGGCGCCGCTGGAATTGAAGGAGCCCACCGGTGGAGGCGTCATCAGGTAGGGTCCCTCCGATCCATACTTGCCGCGGACGTCCTGATACACGCGAATATAGCCGGCCTTGACGAAGACCTCGTCGCTCAGAGGCAACTCTTCGATCATGCGCGGGGATTCGACGCGGGCTGCGCGCTCAGCGGCATTGTACGGCGTGCGGGTCAGCAGGATCGGGGCATGCGACGCGCCCTTGGGGATGACGATGACGGTGTACAGTCTTACCCCGTCGCGCGTGGGCACCATTTCCACGCGCTTGGTGTAGTCCTGGGCAGGCGTGGGCGGTGTGAACGTGGGAGGAATGTCGTTGCTGGTGGAAATAGCCTGAGCCGCGGAGGCAAGAGGATACAACGCCAGCACCGTGGCGGCGAATGCGATACGGCCTCTTGTGGTCACGGGATTCTCCCTTGCTTGAAATTGGATTTTGGCTCTTCCGGTTGCTTGCGTCTGGCGTCCAGAGCCTGCGGAGTTCATTGCGGGTTGGCAGGCGTCACGGATTGACCCGCCACGGGGCTGGCGACCTTTGGTTTCGCGAAGCTCTTGCGAATCTTCTGGCTGTCGTCGATGTCCGAAAGGTCCGCCTTCTGTTTGGCTGTTTTTGGCCGGGCGATGCGTGCCCGCGCCGGGTCAAAGACGCGCGGGTCGACAGCCAACGCCTTGTATGGGGCGAGTTGCGGTTGCGTTGTAAACATATCGCTCAGGTCCGCGGCCAATGCGTCTTCCAGGTTCAGTGGACCGATGCCGAGCAGTTCGTAGATCGTCTTTTGAATGCTCCCCATGCTACTGTGCCGGTGCGACAGGAAACCGCCGCGCACCCAAGGGCTCATTACCAGCAGGATGCTGCGATGGGCATCGACGTGATCTACGCCGCTCTGTGGGTCATCTTCGGTGACGAAGGCAGCCGTGTCTTTCCAAATGGACTGATGCGAGAGGAAATCGAGAATCCGTCCCAGCGCGAGGTCGTTGTCCGCCACGTAGGATTCGCGCAGCGGGTAGCCATCCGCGGGCCGCGGCCCCGCGGTGTGATCGTTGCCCAGACGCATCACGCTCATCGCCGGCCCGTCGCCCGCCTCAAGGCGCGCGCTGAAGTCGCGCATGAATTCCTCGGCCCGCACCGTGTCCGGGATGCCCATGTTCGCGGTAGCGAAGTTGCGGTCCGTGGCGGCAAAGACAGGCTGCGGCAGAGGCGCGTTCAAAAACAGACGCTGCCCTTCGGGTTCTGAACCCACCATCTCATCCATGCCTTCGAGTTCCAGCGATTCTCCATAGTTAAGCACCTTCAAGCCGCTGTGGTCGACGTGCTCCCAAAGCGATCCGAACTCAGGTTCGTCTTCCGGCATAGGACCGTCCGTGGCACCGCCCAGGGCACGCCGTCCGGGCGCTTCGCTGAATGGGCTTCCATGCCGGCGCCCGCCATAAGTGGAAGGCCACGCCTGGGCCATCCACGGCGTGGGCGCAATGCCGATCGCCCAGCGGTGACCATCCACGGAGACATCGCTGTCGGTGAAATAGCGGTCGCTGGTGGCAAACTGCGCGGCCATCGCGTGGGCATTCGGGGTCACCTGCAGGTCTTGCATTGCCGGATTGTTCTTGACTTTGCCGTGAACACCAAAATGCGCCAGCAGCGGATCGCCGTCCGCGCCGGCCAGATCGCCGAAGACATCGTCAAACGTGCGGTTCTCGCGAATGATCAGCAGAACATGTTTCAGTCGGGGCAGCACTCCGGGCTCCACATCGGCGGCGCGATTGTCCCGAATCACGGCCTCCGTCCACTCCTCGGGATGCGCGGCCAGGCTCGCCGGAATCACCGACAGGCTGCCCAACTCAAGCTCGCCGATATAGGCTCCATGCAGCGCGGGGTTGAAGCTGCTTCCCGCATTCGGGCCGCTGCCTTTTCCCTTGGAGTTGGCGACGTAGAGTGTGTTGCCGTCTGCGGAGACGAGAACAGCGGACGGGCTCCAGCCGACAGGCAGATGCCCCAGCATGCGGTTACCGGTCGTGTCGATGACCGCGAGCGCATTGATACCGGCTTCCGTGACATATAAGAGGTTGTTTGCAAGAGCAAGGCCGCTGGGCATCACACCGCGCAACGGATTGCCACGATCATCGACAAAACCCGGCCCCGTAAATGGAGTCAGCGGAATCTGCGCCTGCAGGGAGTCGCCATCCGCGTTGACCACCGCGACCGCGTCTTCGTGTGCAAGCGCGACGTAGACGGCGCCCACGCTGGCGACGAGCGCGGAGGGCGCCGCTCCGCCGACCACATCGTTCTTGTTCAAATCGATGGGCGCACCCAACCGCAGCGAAGCGGAGAGCCGCTGCTTGCCAGGATCATTCAGATCATAGGTCCACAGCGAGCTTCCGCGCGGATCGTTGGCCGTCCCCAGCCCGGGAATCGCCTTGCCCTCCGCGACAACCCCGTTTTGTGCCGCTAGAGACGGATAGCCAAACGGAGGAAAATGCAACCCTGTATTCAGACGATCGTCCTTATCGGCGCCGGGAATGGTCTTGTACTCGAACAGTCCCGAGTTGGCGATGTATAAACGCCGGTTATCCGGGCTCAAGCAAAGGGCAATGGGATTGACGCCGGTCGCCAGCGAAGCAATCTTCGCGTGCGTCGCCGTATCGACGATCACCACGCGCCAGTTGGCTTCGTCGATCGCGTACAGCCTGCGACCGTCTGTCGACAGCACCAGCGCGGCCACGAAGCTCTCCCTGTAAACATGGCCGCCCACCGTGCCGTTCAGCTCGATGCGCGCCACCTTGTGCCAATCCCCCGCCGCAAGCACATCGATGGCGCCGCTGTCACCCGTGGCAACATAAAGCAGTCGGCCATCGGGCGCATACGCCACGCCGGTGTAGACTTCCGTCTCCGGCTTGCTCAGGAAGCCTTGCGGAATCTGCTTCACGCGATAGCCTGCGTTTGCGGGCCGATCGATCACATTCAGCGCGAAGGGAAATCCCAGCGAGGGAGCAACCAGTTGGTTGCCATCTCCGCGCAGGGCGAGAGAGAAGGGGAACGGGGCGACCGTGATCCAGCCGCCCAACGGCGTGATCTGCCGCCCATTGGGCAATGTGGCTGTGACCGGCGGCGCCGAGTCTCCCTGGCTCATTACGCCCGATTGTGCCGAGCCCCGCAGCGCCACGTTGGAGAGACAGCACACCATTGTGGCAATGCAAGCCGCAATGATCCATTTGTGGCTGCCTGCGTCGCGACCCTTGGTGAGCGGTTGCAGCTTGCTCATCCTGGTATCACGGCAGCTCGAAGTCTCCTCTTCATCGCGGTGAGTTTTCACTTGGCCGATCGAACCTCGCTTCCAACGAGTTCGTACTGGTCCGACGCGAGGTAGTCCACATGCGCGGCAATGGCGGCACGCCACCGCGTCCGTGCCGCGTCCAGCGCGCCGAAGTTGTAGCCGTGAAACCATCCGTGGCAACTCAACTCCGCCTCGGTTGCGCCATCCAGCGTGTAGAAACGAATCCACAGCCCGTTGGCGTGGGCCCGTTCCACAAGAGCGCGTAGGCGATTCATCTTCTCAGGCGTCCACTCGCCGGCATGCGGCTGTCCCGCGGCTTCTACGACATCCCACGGGTTGTTCCACCAGCGCCGGTAGTTGGACGCCTTTTCCGCGCCTAGAATTTCGGGCGCGGCAGTTGGCTCCTTTCCCTCCGTGTGGATGGCGCCGAAGACGAGTACACGATCGCCATCCTGCAACTGGTCGTAGAACACGGACTGTTGCTCGTCTGCTTCCCCGGTCAGGACCAGCACAGGCTTGACATCAAGCGGTTGCACCTCCGTCCCCGGGCCGCGCTTCACAGCAGAGCTGAGCCACGGCTGATACTTGCGCAGCAGCGCCAGCACTGCGGCCAGGTGCTCCGGCTTGTTGTCCTTGAAGTCCAGGTTGAGCGTGATCAAAGGCCAGTCTCCATGATTGCCGTCGCGCAGAGCCTTCTCCACAATCGGCCGGACCTTCTCGAAGAAGTACTGATCCATGG
>Ga0302282_1003088_pt1 | contig 11152 bp, 7 predicted proteins | sample III_Fen_E1_3_FD_198763 | JGI IMG/M metagenome (GOLD analysis project Ga0302282, IMG submission 198763) | Peat permafrost microbial communities from Stordalen Mire near Abisko, Sweden - III_Fen_E1_3 | ecosystem: Environmental > Terrestrial > Soil > Wetlands > Permafrost | place: Sweden: Abisko... | reverse complement strand
TCTGGCCCATAGCTCGCCAGCTCTGTTCATTCCGCCTCCAGTCAGAGATTCAGATTAGCCGATGCTTCGTGCTTCATGCGCCGGTGCGAATCGCCCACAAACCGGCGCTGGAGTGCGCGGGCGATTGGAAATCCAAGCCGCACCAGCGGATGACGCGGATGGGACACGGCTTCCAATTCGTAGCAAACATCGCTGGTTGCCGGGTCGAACTCGATGAGAAATTTCTCCTGGCCGGTCTCGACGTGCATGGGAGTCGTGGAGTAAATAAAGCCAAATCGGGTAGCCGTGTCCACCTTGTCGATAATCCGGCTGAGGTTGAGCGTCCATAGTCCGAAGGTATGGATTTCGACTGCAATCATTTGTCCGATCTCGACGGTTGCCTGCGAATTGGCTACGCGCACCCAGCCAATGTCAAAAGGCGCCCATCGCTCGAAAGCCAGCTTTGCCGCGTGAAACACAGCCTGCCCTTGCCCAAGCAAGGAACGCGACATGTCGTGAGCGAATCCGGCCGGCAGCCTGTGGTCGTTTGAATTGCCCTCAAGCGGCAGGCACAACGGCCCATGCGACGCCAACTTCTCGGCGGCTGTAGTCTGCTTCTCGATCTCTGTAGCAGTCGGTCTGGTCAGGCGGAACACAAGGTTAGTATGCCAGTTCCCGCTCCCATCAAAGCGCCCACATCATGCCCGCATAAGGTCTTCGCTCTCCGACTCGTCGTCTTCCAGCTTCTCCCTCACCAGTTCCATGAAAGCGGCCATGGCTGGGGAGACCCACTTGTCCTTGTGCCACAGAATGTGGGTGGCGATGTCGAGCGATGGTCCGGCCCAGTGCAGGGCCTTGAGCTGATGCTGGCGCAGTTCGCGGGCTACAACGATTGCCGGCAGCAGCCCCAGCCCCATGCCGGCGGCTACGCATTGCTTGATGGCCTCCACGCTGGAGAACTCCGTGACGTTGCCCGGACGAATATTCTGCATGGCCATCACCCGGTCGAGTTTGAGCCGGTATCCGCAGCCGCCCTCGGTGAGCAGCAGAGTTTGCCCTGCCAGGTCGGCGGGCTTGACCGTGCGCTGGCCGGCCAGAGGATGGCTGGTGTGAGCGAGGAGAAAGATTCTTTCCGCGCGCAGCCGAATGGACTTGATGGCGGGATTAGGACTGGCGTCGATCATGCAAACCGCCATATCGAGCTTGCCGGTTTCAAGCATGACCGGCAGCACATCGTCCGACTGTGGCCGGAAGTTAAGCTCGACGTGCGGAAAGCGGCGATGGTAGATGCGCAGAACCTGCGGCAACCGATAGGTAAGAATGCTCTCCGGGATGCCGACCTTCAGCGGTCCGCTGGGCTCGGCTCCTGTCTGGACGGCGCGCTGCCCCTGTTCCATGGCGGCCAGCGCCTGCTCGGCGAACGGCAGAAAGTTGCGGCCGGCGTCGGTGAGTGTGACGCGGCGCCCCAGGCGGTCAAACAACGGCGAGCCAAGCTCCTCTTCAAGCGCCTTGATCTGCGCCGTGACGTTGGACTGCACGGTGTGAACTTTTTCGGCGGTGCGGGTGAAGTTGAGTTCCTCGGCGAGTGCGCGAAAGATTTGCAATTGGCGAACTTCCATCGAGACATCTCCGTCTAAGATCGAAATCATACTATCAATCTATTCGACGGATGATCCGCTCCAGAAGCCCCAACGGGATACTCGCGAAAAACTGAAACTCCGTTTGGAGCCATTTGCAAATTACTCCAGGAAACCTCTGAACAAGCCGATGTTGTGAAAGGGAACGACTTCAAAGACTACGGAAAAATTCGTGGCTTTGAAAGGGCACGACTTCAGTCGTGTCTCCGCGGGTCTTCGGCCCACCCAAGTGGATGAAAACACAGAAGCTGGGTGCCCTGGCCCCTCGCCTTTGGGGACCAGGGAATGCGCGAGCCCTTATTCGCCTCTTCTTCTCTAGTTTTCGTCCCTGCCGCAAAGATCCCCAATAGGGCAGCAACCCCTGCGGGTTGGTTTTCGCCACGAACAATGCACTTTCCCGCAGCCTCATCAATCGCTCCCAAAAGACAATGGAATCAACGTGGGCTTCCAGCCCCTGAGGGAAGGTTGGCGTGGTGCTGAAGCTTGATCAGGCAAGATCCAGCGACACTCCAAGAGCGGTCCTAAGTTCGTGGCGTTGTGCCAGGCCACGACCGGGGCCCTGGGGCGCCGGGATACCCTTCAGTATCGGAGGCCGCGTCCCGTACCGTAACTGAGAACTGAGAGCTGAAAGCCGAAAGCGTTAACCACCTGATATCATTGCTATCACTTTCCCACCCAGCCCAAGCATTCTAGCGCGCAAATGCCCAGCGAAAGCACCGTTTTTTGCGCTTAAATCGCGTCAAAACGGCCTTAAATCATGCTGTTTTGCACGATTCGTCACACTCTTGCGGACGTAGAAATGCATATATCCGCAAGCCGTTTTCACCACGCAGTGTGCGCATTAAACCACACCCACGGCGAAGCGCCTTCGACAAAACTGCCCCTCCTGCCGGACCAGGGTAGTTAGTCACTGTATTGCAGGCGCTAGCTTCCGCTATAAGGGTTGCGCAGATACTTTCTGGCAGTGTCGGCGCGAGAGGTGTTGGGGCCGGCATCGACGGCTGCCTGGTAGTCGCGGATGGCCAACGGGCGCTCGTGGTTCAGGTCGCGGCATTGGCCGGCGGCCAGCAGCGAGCGGATCTTCAGTTCCGGGCCCACGTTGCGAGTCGCCGCGGCCTGCTCATAACTCTGCGCCGCCTCGCCGTAGTGGCGCTGTCCGCGCAGGGCGTCGCCCAGGCCAAAGTACGCAAGTTCCACGCGCGCGGAATAGTAGTAGCCCGGCTTGGCGTTGGCGACGATAATCTCGCGATAAGCGGCTACAGCGCCCATGCCCTCGCCCGCATCCTTGCGCAGGTTGGCCTCTTCCAGCGCAAACAGGTAGCCGCGCGGATATTCGCCGCGGAGCTTGCGCACCACCTGAATCGCCTCGGTGTAGCGGCCCTCGCGACGCAGAAACAGCGCAATTGTAGTCCGCGCCTCCACGCTGGTCGTTATGCCACGGTTGCCGTCGTCGGTCAGCATCTGAAGTCCCTTGGTTTTGGAGCCCGTGATGCCGGCGAAACCGATCAGAAACTTGAAGGGCAGCGGCAGCGCTCCCACCACATAGTCATAAACTCCGGCAACCAGCTTGGCGTCCACATAGTCGGGGTCCAGTTGCAGCACGCGCTCCGCGTCGTCCCGTGCTTTGGTTGCCAGCCGGAACCCGCTCCCGTAACTCCGCTCGACCATGGCTACATAAGTACACTTCAGCGACCGCACCCAACCGCGCGCATACAGTGCGTCGATATCGTTTTCATTCCGCCCAACGCGCCAGTCGGCCTCGCGAATGGCCTCATCGGCCAGCCCCAGAATGCGGTCGCGCGTTGCCGGATCTTCGGCTGTGGCGTGGCGTCCGGTGAGGAAACCGTCGTTGGCATAGAAGGTGGTGTCCAGCAGGTCGAGCCGATAGAGTTCCTGAAAAAGAACCGCGTCCAGCAGCAGCGCCGTGGCCTGCGGATCGCCCGGGTGCGCCGCATGAAAGCGCTCGAACCGCTCCACCGCGCCAGGATAGTCCAGGTTGTAAAAGTGCTCATAGGCATCGCGGACAAGCGGGTCGCGGTTCAGCGGATTGGTGTGCGCCTCGGAAGCCCAACCCAGGCTCGAGGCCGCCAGCAACATGCAACCTAGTCCGCGCATCCATGACCCGACCGTCCTCAACCTCAAGTCTCCCTCTTCCTCTTGCGCCTTACCGCTCCTTCTTGATTCTATGGCTCGAACCCGGCACCCGGCCCAACGCTAATCCAACCCTCCCACAACTAATCCAAGCAACGAAAAAGGAAAACCCAACCCGTTTCACGTTAACCATTCCAGAAGACGCCAGAGAACCTACGCACCGCAATCGCTCCCCCGCGCAGCCATCGATGCGTCTTCGTCCCCCAGATTCCCATTTGCACGAAGGATTGGTGATATGAACCGGAAAGAGATGTTGCGACTGCTGCTTAATCAGGCCCAGTTTAACGGATTCGAGTTCCGCCGCTGGTATGTGGCCAACGTACAGCCCATCTTCCCCGGCGCCGAGCAGGCTTTAGCCCTGCTCGCCAGCGAGGGACGCCATTACACCCTGCTTTTTTCACACGACTTCGCCCGCACCTACTGGCGCACCGGCTCGCATATCAGCTTTCGTGTGCCGTCCATGACCTATTCCCGCATCACCACCCATGGCGAGGTGGTACAGGTAACGCGCAAGCCGTTTACGCGCCGCACCATCAAGCCCGACGTGTGGAAGTATCACCTGCGCCAGATGGCCGCCGCTGACGACCCGGTCGATTACCTCGGCCGCTTCCTCCCCGCCGCGGACCAGGCCAAATTCCGCGATATCCCCGTCAGCAGCCACATAGCAGCCCAAGCCTGAGAGGCGGGGAGGCAAGTCTTCCAGGCCTTGGGGCGTGCGATCAATCCCCGTCCCACCTGGCGTCTTTTGCCAACACAACGCAGCCTGTCTGCGGAGAGGAGTTCGCAAGCCTCCGTGGAAGCATAAGAGTCAGACGAATCGAATTCGCCTCTTTTACCCAACTCGAATTCATAACCAACAGAAGGTTGCTATTCGCCATTTTTTAGCTTGCAATCCGAGTATGCGTCCGGCATAATCCAGACTCGCTGGGAGTTTCCAGTCTTCCCCAATCCAGACCAGTTACGTTTGCGCCTTGTTTGAATCGCATTCGATACCCTTCAATTGCATTGCCTCGATTGTCAGGATTGCCCGGTTCAAGTAGGTTCCAGTTCACTTGATGAGGATAATGACAAGTCAGCGATTCTCGACACGCACCTTTTCGTCAGTTTCTCGTTTTGTTGCCGCCCGAGTATTTGTTGCAGAAAAACGCCCCGGCTCACGATTGCCTCTTTCTCTGTCCATGCTGGCTCTGGCCAGTCTGCTTTTCTCCGCGACGGCGTCGGCGCAGGCAAGGTTCTCCGGCGGCCAAGTTACTCTGGGCGGCGGCTTCAGCAATCCTGAAGGCGTGGCGGTGGACGGCAGCGGCAACGTCTATGTCGCCGATACCAGCAACAGCGCGGTGAAGGAGATGCCCGCCGACTGCGCCTCGTCGAGCTGCGTGAAGTCGCTGAGCTTCGGTTTCCTTCCCTTCGGCGTGGCGGTGGACCGCAGCGGCAACGTCTATGTCGCCGATCAAGAAGAGAGTGCGGTGATGGAGATGCCTGCCGGCTGCGCCTCGTCGAGCTGCGTGAGGTGGCTGGGCGGCGGCTTCGAACTTCCCGTTGGCGTGGCGGTTGACGGCAGCGGCAACGTCTATGTTGCCGATTTATACAACTATGCAGACGATGTTTACGACAGCGCGGTGAAGGAGATGCCTCCCGGCTGCGCCTCGTCGAGTTGCGTGAACACGCTGGACAGCGCCACTTTTGGGCCCGTTGGCGTGGCTGTCGACGCGAACGGAAACGTCTATGTTGCCGATAGCGGAAACAACCGCATATTGCAGGTGGCGCCGACTGGCGGCAACTTCGGCACAGTCAATGTGGAAACTACGAGTACGGCCATCCCCATGATTTTTGTTTTTGACTCAGAGACCACTCTGGGCGCAACGGCCGTCCTTGCGCAGGGCGTAACTGACCTGGACTTTACCGATGCCGGAACCGGAAGCTGCACCGCCGGCACCGCCTATGCTGCCGGCGATACCTGCACCGTCGACGTAACCTTCAAGCCCGCGGCGCCTGGGCTCAGAAAGGGAGCGGCGGTCCTCTACAACCACCTCGGAGGCCCCATCGCCATTGGCTACGTCTGGGGTGTCGGATCAGGTCCGCAAGCGGTCTTCCCCGGAGCGGCGCCGGCCACCTATATTTCCGGCCTCAATGTGCCGCTCGGCATCGCGGTGGACGAGGCGGGCGACCTGTTGATTGCAAATTCCCAAGGGCCAAACGTGCTTTTTGTCGCGCTCGGAGGGAGTTCCCAAACCACCGGCAGCGGATTTGTTATGCCTACTGCCGTTGCCGTCGACGGCGCAGGCAACATCTTCGTTGCGGACAACGATGCCGCGGTGTACGAGATCGCGAAGACGTCGAACACGCAAACGCAGCTCAGCATTCCCGGGCTCACCGATCCCGAGTACCTGTCTATCGACGGCGCGGGGAACCTCTACATCACCGAGCCGAGCGCCCACACCGTGCTCAAAGTCACCCCGTCCGGCGCGCAAACCACCGTCGGCACAGGCCTCAGCGATCCTCGCGGCACCACCGAAGACGGAGCCGGCAACGTGTATATCATCGACTACTCCGAGGGGGCAGTCATCACGGTGCCGCCCGCAGGCCCGCAATCGGCTGTCTACGGACTCGGAGGTCCAACCGGCGTAGCCGTTGACGCCGCCGGCAACATCTATGTTGCCGACTTTGGCAACGCCACACTGTTACTGATCACGCCGAGTGGCGCCGTTTCTACAATCGACGCGAATGCATTCCAGGGACCCTGGGACGTAGCCATGGATGGGAGCGGAAATCTTTATCTCACGGATTACCAAGTGGGTGAGGTGCACAAGATCGACCTCGCGGATGCGCCGTCGCTGACCTTTGCCGCCACGGCTTCCGGCGAAACCAGCGCAGACAGTCCGCAAACCGTCACGATCACCAACATCGGCAACGCCCCGCTCCTTCTCCCCATCCCCACCGCGGGAGACAACCCCAGCATCTCGGCAAACTTCACGCTCAACACCGATGTGCCATCGGCCTGCCCATTTGTAACCTCCGCCTCCACCGGCCACGAGTGGGTCTTCCCCGCGGAATCGTGCTCACTGTCCGTCAGCTTCACTCCCGCCGCCGCAGGCCCGCTCACCGGCTCCCTGGTCTTGACGGATAACACTCTCAACGCGGCTCCTCCAGGCTATGCAACGCAGACCATCGGGTTGAGCGGCACCGCAACCTCTCGTGTCATCGCCACGCTCACATCGCCGGTGGCGGGCACCACGCTCGGCTCCAGCGCGTCCTTAACGTGGACCGCCGGAACTGGAGTGACTGCGTATTGGTTGAACCTTGGCACCTCACCGTCCGGTGCAGGCGCGAAGAACATCTTCAGCTCAGGGTCCATCGGGGAAACCTTCGCCACAGTCAGTGGCCTGCCCGAGGACGGCGTCACGGTATACGCAACGCTTTATTCGTTCCTCGGCGGAAGCTGGATTCCCGCCCAATACACCTTTACCGAAACCGGAACACCCGCACCGGCGGTACTCATGTCACCCAATGCGGGCACCGCGCTCGGCACGACAACGACCTTCAAGTGGTCGCCTGGAACTGGCGTCACGGCCTACTGGTTCAACCTAGGCTACCTTCCCTCCGGTGAGCCGGCGAAGGACATCTATAACTCCGGCCCAATCACCTCAACGTCCGTCACCGTGCCCGGACTGGTGGAGTACGGCGTCACAGTTTACGCCACGCTTTATTCCTATATCGATGGAGTCTGGTTGCCGGCACAGTACACCTTTACCGAGACTGGAACTCCGGTCCCGGCGACACTTACTTCACCTTCGCCAGGCAGCACACTGCCGGGTTCAGATGCCACCTTCACGTGGACGCAAGGAGGCGGGGTCGGCGCATACTGGTTGAACCTGGGCACGGATACCTCGAACGCGGGCGCGAAGAACATCTACACAGGAGGCGGGACTGACCTAACCTCCGCAACCGTAACCGGCCTGCCCACGGGCGGCGAAACAATCTATGCCACGCTCTATTCGTACATCAATGGATCATGGCAGCCCACTGTGTACACCTTCAAGACGGCGCCGTAAAGGAGCCACCAGCCTCCCGCCGTGTTTCAGTCGCGGCGGGAGGCCATATTCCCGGCTTCGTTTCTCATCTTCTCCGCAAAGCCCACTGGTTTCAGTTCCTCAACTTCATCGAAGCCGTGGCTTGAATCTCACATGGTCAAGTCTCGCCAGTGAAGAAAAGCCACTGGTCCAACCTTAGCGGCTAACGAGAACTTACAACTGACAACTTAAAACTCTCCTCAATACCCGCTCCAACTTCTCTCTAGTAGAATCGCAACAGGGCAATCGGTATCGTTGCCAGGAGCGGCTTCACAACCGATGAGCGAACAGGAAACAGGGACTCCCCCTACAGAACAGCCGGTTTCGCCGGCATGGATCAGAATTGAGCGAGCCCGCCATCCCCAGCGGCCATACCCCATGGACTTTATCGAGCGAATCTTCACCGATTTCAGCGAGATTCACGGGGATCGCGCCTTCGGCGACGACGAGGCCGTAGCCTGCGGAATGGCGCGGCTGGGCACGGACGAAGTCCTCGTCATTGGCAACCGCAAGGGCGGCAGCACCAAAGACCGCGTGCGTCGCAACTTCGGCATGCCTCATCCCGAGGGCTATCGCAAGGCGCTACGATGCATGAAGATCGCCGAAAAATTTGGGCGTCCTGTTATCAGCCTCATCGACCTGCCAGGCGCGTATCCCGGCCTGGGCGCCGAGGAGCGCGGCCAGGCCGAGGCCATTGCCCGGAACATCCTCGAAATGTCTCGCCTTCGCGTGCCCACCATCTCCGTCATCAGCGGCGAGGGAGGCTCGGGCGGAGCTCTGGCTCTGGCTGTCAGCGACCGCGTTCTGATCCTCGAGAATGCCCTTTACTTTGTGATTACTCCTGAGTCCTGCGCCGCCATTATGTGGAAGGACGCGGCAAATAAACAGCTTGCCGCCGAGGCCATGCGCATCTCCGCTCCTGAGGTTGCAGCCGCCGGTTGCGTGGATGAGATTATCAGTGAGCCGTCAGGGGGCGCGCACACCGACCGGGAAGCCGGATTCGGCATCCTGGGGAGCGCTCTGAAGAAGCATCTGGCCGAACTGAAGGCAACCCCTATTGACGCTCTCGTGGCTGCCCGCCAGCATAAGTTCCGCAACATTGCTCAGTTCTACACCGAAGGCCACTCGTAGGAGTTTGTCGGAAAAGTGAATTCAAGCACGAAGTCGCGCCCTCAGGGGCTAAAGCCCGGGTTCATTTTTGCGGCATTCGCGGCACGAATGAAGTCGTGCCCTGATACAAAGCCAGAGTCTTGTCACGCCGCGGATGGGTACGGCGCATGAGCACGCCCGAACTCCCCGCCAGCCGCTTTCGCGCCTACGCGCAATTTGTTGCGGCAGTCCTTTATTTCTTTCTTGCGCGGGCACTGGCTCGGCACGGGGCGCAGGGCCTCTCCAGCGAACAATGGGCTCCACTGGCGGAGCAGGCCATGCTCGTCTTCCTGCTGTTGGTGGGCTATGCGGGCATGGGATTCGTGCTTGATCGCCAACAACACGCAATCGGCGCACAGGGCCTTCCGTTGCGGCCTGGATGGCTGGGCGAAGCGGGAATGGGAGTCGCAACCGGCTGGGCCACTGCGGTGGTATGTGTAATGCCCCTGACCCTGGTGGGCGGAATCGCCATTGTTCTCTCAACCCAAGCTTCAGCCTGGGGCTGGCTGGTTGCGGACGCGGCGTTCTTTGGCCTGGCCGCCATGGCGGAAGAAATTGCCTTTCGCGGCTACGCATTTCAGTGTTTTTCCCGGGCGCTGGGACCGGTTGGCGCGTCCGTGGGCTTTGCTGTGTTCTACGCCATTGTGCAGTCGGCGGCGCCGGGCTCCAGCCACTTGAGCGAAGCCGTCTCCATTGCGCTGGGCCTCTTGCTCTCTGCCGCCTATTTTCGAACCAGGGCCCTGTGGGTGAGCTGGGGGCTCAATTTCGGCTGGAAGGCAAGCCGTCCATTGCTGTTCGGGCTTGCCGTGAGCGGCGTCAACAGCCATTCTCCCGTGGTGCAGGGCGATCCCATGGGGCCGTTCTGGCTTACCGGGGGCGGGTTCGGCCTTGACGGCACATGGATAGCGTTCGCCGTTCTCCTTCTTGCGCTGCCTGTTGTCTTCCGAATCACGCGCGATCTGGATTTTCGCTACAACGCGCCGGTCATCGTCGCGGCCGGCATTCCAGTGGATCTGGACGCCGCCGCGCGCCGCCAGCATGAAGCCGCCACCCGGCCGGCCGAGCCATCGGCTCCCGCTTTGGTGCAGATTCTTCCCCTCGCCGCGCCCCCGCCGCAGCGCCCAGTCGATCAAGCCGCGGATTCCCAATCGGGTCCCGTTGCCTGAGTTCTTCCAGCGTCCACTTGCATTTTCCATGCGAACGGGGCTATCTTTTGCTTAATTCCGGTAGCAGCCATGGGAGGCTCCATGAGATGGCCATTGCAAACCCGGCGGACGCAGCCAATTCCAAACCCCGGCCGCGCGTCCCATATCTTGCGGCTCGCGTGTTGTTGCGCCGTTGCAGCCCTGCCGCTTGCCATTACGGCCTCCGCCCAGATCACCATCAATTCCAAAACCGGCGCCGTCACCAACGGACCTGCGCCCGCCACGCAAAGCCAGGTTGACCGGCGCTTTCAGCAGATCGAACCCACGCACGTTCCACTTACCAAATCGGAACTTGACGCCAAGACCCGCCTGGAACTCATCCGCGCGCTCCAGTCCGAACAGGGATTCGCAATGCGCCCGTTTCCGCGCGGACATAGAGGCCTCACTCTGGAGGCCAACGGTAAGCTTGAGCCGGCGGGTGAAAGCTACTTGAATATGGCTACCCGGGAAGGAATCTCGGCCAAGCCCGGCGACCGCCTGGTGCTCACCGACATCAAGATCGAGCACTCGAGAATCGTATTCGATTTGAATGGCGGCCCCGACCCCAGACACCGCTTTATGCGCCACATCCAAATCGGAACAGGCCCGTCGATGAGCCCCGTGGTTCAGGGCGACGATCAGGAGCCAACCGGCGCGCGGCTCTCCTTGACCTTCGACAGCCATATTCCCGAACTCACCGGCGACGATGTAAAGGCTCTGCTGGCTCCCATGATCTCGTTTGGCCTCAAAACCCCCATACAGGCATTCACCGATACGCTTCCGCCCAAGCTCAAAGAGGCCATTCTCGATCACCATGTGCTGGTTGGCATGAGCACGGAGATGGTGCTGTTCGCAAAGGGCCAGCCGGAAGGCAAGTCGCGCGAAATGGATGGCCAGATGCCCTTCGAGGAGTGGATCTACGGCAAGCCGCCCAAAGAGGTGGACTTTGTTCGCATCAACGGCAATCGTGTGATTCGCGTGG
>Ga0302282_1003081_pt1 | contig 11164 bp, 9 predicted proteins | sample III_Fen_E1_3_FD_198763 | JGI IMG/M metagenome (GOLD analysis project Ga0302282, IMG submission 198763) | Peat permafrost microbial communities from Stordalen Mire near Abisko, Sweden - III_Fen_E1_3 | ecosystem: Environmental > Terrestrial > Soil > Wetlands > Permafrost | place: Sweden: Abisko... | reverse complement strand
CGGCCGCGCTCCATCACATGGTCAAGCGGCTACAGGGGGACTTCACCCTGGGAGTGATGCTCACCTTCACCTCGATCTTCTGTATGGGACATCTGTTTACGCCGCGACCTTGGCTACTGACCATCCTGTTCTTCATTCTGGAATTGGACATTCTGATGCAGGTGCGCAGGACTGGGAAGAAACGCGAGCTGCTGTGGCTTCCTTTGATCTTTGCGTTATGGGCCAACATACACATCGAGTACATCTACGGCCTGTCCATTCTCGGCCTGGCATGGGTTGAATCGGTCATCGTCCGATGGCGTTCCGGCAACGTCGCTCAGGCGCAGCCGGTCTGGATGGGCTGCGCGCTGCTGGCAAGTGCACTGGCCACGTTGGCGAATCCGTATGGCTGGCGAATATACGGCGTGGTGTACGACTTGGTGACGCAGGGAGGCGGAGTGAGGCAGATCTCCGAGATGCAGGCAATTCCGTTCCGCGATGTACTGGATTTCCTGCTTCTGTTGCTGGCTCTGGGTAGCGCGGCTGCGCTCGCGTGGCAGCGACGCTTTCTTATCTTTGAGACGGGGTTACTGGCGTTTGCCTGCCTTCTTTCGTTTCGATCGATGCGCGACGAGTGGGCGCTCGCTGTGGTTGCCGCTGCCATTCTGGCGTCCGGCATAAGGAACGGGGACAAATCCACGATGCGGCTGCCCAGGTTCGCCACCGGAGTGGCCCTGATTGCCGCTGGCCTGCTAATGGTTGCGGAACTTCGGCTGATGCATGTCAGCAACGACCAGCTAAGAATCAAAGTTGCGAATACCTTGCCTGTCCATGCCGTGGAAGTGATCCAGGCCCGGGGATACGCCGGGCCGCTGTTTAACAACTTCAATTGGGGAGGCTATCTCATCTGGGCACTGCGGATGCCTGTGAGTATCGACGGTCGTACGAACCTCTACGGAAACGAACGCATGGATCGCTGGTCAGCGACATCGACGGCACAATCGGATTGGTTCTCGGACCCGCTTTTGACATCGGCTGGCCTGGTGGTTGAGTCGGTACGATCTCCGATAACCCAGGTGCTGCGGATGGACTCGCGCTTTCAGCTTGTCTACGAAGATGAAGTCGCCGCAGTCTTCATCGCACGGAAGTAACGCTGCCCTCGCCCAAATTTCTGGTTGGTAGCGCCTTCGCGCTGGGCCACGGATGAATCGCAGCTCCGCAGCAGCGGTTATTCATCCCCAATAGTGTTATTGGGTTTATCCGGGTCAACCGGTAAAGTCAAGCTGTGACAACCCTCATCGTCGCGCCTACTCCAGCCGCAGCAGAGATCGGGACTCCGCCAGAAACGAGGCTGCGGTCGCCGAACGTTCCTGCAAACCGTAAGGTGGAGCAGTTTGCGCAGGCGTTGGTTCTGGCTGCTTTACTTGCGGGCCCAGCGCTGATGTGCCTTCACGCGGCCTGCGTCACCGATTGGGACCTATGGTGGCATCTGCGCACTGGAGACTGGATACTGGCGCATGGAACGGTGCCGCGCGCCGACAGTTTCTCCCGCGCAATTGCGGGGAAGCCATGGGCCGATTACACCTGGCTCTTCGAACTGCTGGTGGACAAGCTGTTTCTGCGCTTCGGGCTAATGGGCCTCGTACTCTACACGGTCGGTATGGTTCTGACCATCTCTTGCGCGCTTTTCCACCTCGTCCGCCGGTTGCAGAGCGACTTCACGCTGGTCGTGCTGCTCAGCTTTGCTGCCAGCTTCAGCATGCAGCACCTGTATATGCCGCGGCCGTGGTTGTTCACGATTTTGTTCTTTGTCCTGGTAGTCGATATCGTGATGCAGGCGAGGCGCACCGGGAAGATCCGCGAATTGTTCTGGCTACCCGTGATTTTCGCCATATGGCCGAACGTGCATATTCAGTTTGTGGCTGGCCTGGTCGTGCTGGCGCTGGCGTTGGTCGAGGCGATTCTCGCACGCCGCGGGATAGATTTGCCGACGTGTGTGGCACCGGGTTGGATGCTGGGGGCCTTAACGGCAAGCCTGCTGGCGACCTGCGCCAATCCGTATGGCTGGCATATCTACCGTACCGTGTACGAGCTCGCCACCGCACCGGGAGGAATGGACAAGATCACCGAGCTGTTTGCCATTCCCTTCCGGTCCCTGCCCGACTGGTGCGTGTTGCTGTTTGCCATGGGTGCGACCGCCGCGCTAGGCAAAGCCGGACGCCTGCTGCCTTTTGAGACTGCGCTACTGACATTCGCGGCTTATTTCTCGTTTCGTTCGCAGCGCGACGTTTGGGTTCTCGTGGTGGTGGCGGTTGCAATTGTGGCGAGCTCGCTGCCGGGTCGGGAGCGAGCCCGCATTCGCGTGCCCAGGTCGGCGGCACCGCTAGTGCTGCTCGCTTCCCTGCTGATGCTCGTCGGCGGCTTCCGGGTATTGCACGCCGACAACAGGGTTCTCGCACATCTGCTGGAACAACAGATGCCGGTTAAGGCTGTCGAAGCGGTTAAGGAGCGGGGCTACGCAGGGCCGCTCTACAACGACTACAACTGGGGCGGATACCTGATGTGGTCGCTGCGGATGCCGGTCAATATCGACGGGCGCGGATCGCTATATGGCGACCAGGCAATCGATACTTCCTCATCGACTTGGGGTGCCGGGCCCGACTGGGACAGCGACCCGCAACTGCGGTCGGCGAACATGGTGATCGGCCCGGCCATGATGCCGCTCAGCCAAGTGCTGCGGATGGAGTCCAACTGGCAACTTGCATATGAAGACAAAGTTGCAGCGGTCTTTATCCGGAAGGCACGGGTTCCCGCGCGGAAATAAGCAATCTCGGTAGATGCCGGGAAGCGTGTCCCAGAGCGCAAACACCTGGTTCCCAGTTAAAGCTTCTCGAAGAACTCGCACACTGAGCAGGAGATGTAGACGCCGCCGGGAATGCCGCGCTCACGATCCTTCACCCGCTTCACAATGCGCGTAGGTTTGGAGCACTTGGGGCAGTCGGTGCTCTTGCTGGTATCCATTGCTTTCTTACGGTCGCCGGTCTTGGCAATCTTCGCCATGTGTTTCAATCTCCTGTTGCCGATTTGTTGATTCCCGCTCACTTTTGAGCGGCAGCCTTAGCGTGGCCGATGCAGCCATTCGCTTCCCGGGGGATGAATCGAGGGAGAAGAACCGCGGCGAGAATCTTTACTTAGTTTACACGACTCAGGGGCCAACGCGACTTCATGCCGCCAGGGGCTCGGAGATGCTACTTAGAGTCGGTTGGTCAGGCATGGTGATGCGGAGTTTTAAGAGTCGGCGTCAGAGAGATGCCGCTTCGTGTGCGTTTCCTTGTCACAGCGGAATCCCATACGCCATCGTTCAGGGCTGCGTCCTGAAAGATCCGGTCGACGTCGTTCATGTTCCGGCCCCAGGTTTCCACCCGGAGGAAAGCCCTATGCCCAAACCAGCTCAGTACTGCAACTGCCAACGTTGTAGCTCCAATAAGCAACGTGGTCATGACGTGCCTTTCTGATGGCGGCAATCATACGCCCCTTGCCGCGTCTGTCAAATTTCGACCATCTTACTTATGGGCGAAAGCTGCTCTGACGTCGTTTATCGGCATTCCCGGAATCTTCTTTAGCGCAACGGCGAATTCCGGGAAGATGGTGACGGCCTCCAGTCGGTCTCCTTCGAGCGTCGTCTTCGCCTGTAACCACCGTCACAACCGCGCTTCCCCGTGCTGTGTAGAATTATTCGTGGAGCAAAAAAAGCAAAGAGTTCGATACAGGAGATCACCGCACAATGAAGCCAACACCCGGAAAACTAGCAGGACTTAAAGCCGTCTCCGACGCGCGCGGTGTCATCGCCGCCGCCGCAATGGATCAGCGCGGCTCGCTACAGAAGTCGCTCGCCAAGGAGCGCGGAGCCGCCGCCACTGGCGAAGATCTCGAAGTCTTCAAGACATGCGTTACCGACGTTCTTTGCAAGCACGCCTCGGCTATCCTGCTCGATCCCGAGTACGGCCTGCCCGCGTCCAAGCACCGCCATGGCAAAGGTCTCCTACTCGCCTACGAGAAGACCGGCTACGACTCCAACACCGCCGGCCGCTTGCCCGACCTGCTTGACGTATGGTCCGTCCGCCGCCTGAAGGAGGCCGGAGCCGACTGCATCAAGATCTTGCTCTACTACACCCCGTTCGAGAAGTCGCACATCAACGACCTCAAGCAGGCATGGATCGAGCGCATCGGCGACGAATGCCTCGCTCACGACATTGCCTTCTTCCTCGAGTTCGTCGGCTACGACGCCGACGGCGGCGACGAGAAGACTGTTGCTTACGCCAAGAAGAAGCCAGAGATTGTTTCCGGAGCTATGGCTGAGTTCGGCAAGGCCCGCTACAACGTCGACGTCCTCAAGGTGGAAGTCCCCATCGTGATGGAGTTCGTCGAAGGCACCAAGGCCTTCAAGGGCGAGAAAGCCTACACCCGCGCCGAGGCTCTACAGCACTTCCGCGACGCCGAAGGCATGACCCACAAGCCGTTCATTTATCTCTCGGCCGGCGTCTCCAATCCGGTCTTCATTGAGACGCTGGAACTTGCTGGCGAATCCGGTACCAAGTTCAACGGTGTACTCTGCGGTCGCGCCACCTGGAAGGACGGCATCTCCATCTTCGCCAAGCAGGGCGAGAAGGCCTTCCGCGACTGGCTCGAGACCACCGGCGTTGAGAACATCGGCAACGTCAACAAGGGCCTCAAAGCAGCCAGCCCCTGGTACCTCAAGTTCGGCGCCAAGAGCATGGCAGAACTCGGATAAGCCTGAATCATCGAGCAGCAAATGAAGGGCCGCAGCGACAAACTGCGGCCCTTCTTGCGTCCCAAAGGCCAAGTTCAATTATTTTGTTGCGACTCGGGCCCTCCACCCCTACCATCGAAAACAAATGAAGCTTCTGAGCAGCCTTGCCTTCATCCTGATTGCCGCGACTGCTCCAGTTCGAGGGGCCGACCTGACCTATATCGCGGCGAAGATCGTCTTCAACAATCCGGGCCCCTATACCCAGGCCCAGTTGGAGGCGGCTGCGGGATTGCACTCCGGAATGAGGTTCAAGGCGGATGACCTCGGCACCGCAGCCCAGCGCCTGGTCGATAGCGGGTTCTTCTCCGACGTGGGCGCCACGCTCGCTGGTGATGTCAACAAAGCCGTCGTCCTGTTCGACATCAAGCCCATCGACCACGCACAAATGCTGCACGTCGGCTTCGAGAACTTCGTCTGGCTGAGCCACGCAGAGCTCGAAGAGGCACTCCAGGCAAAGTCACCGCTCTTCCTCGACTATTTGCCCGAAAGCAGCCCGCTCGAAGACGTCTTCAACGTAGCGCTCACCGACGCGCTCGCCACCAAGGGCATCACCGCAAAAGTCGCGCACGCGACGGTTGAACCAACTATGCTGCGGCCCGAGCGCGTTATCGAGTTCCGTATCGTCTCGCCCGCGATCCGCGTTGCCAACGTGAAGTTGAGCGGGGTTGAGCCCGCCTTGGCGCCGCTCGTCCAGCGGTCCGTCAATGCTGCGGCCAAGGCCGGATACAGCGAAGGCCTCGCCGACGAAACCACCGAAGGACGTATCCTCACCCCTCTGCTCGACGCCGGATACATCCAGGCTTCCCTCTCCGACATCGCGGTCACACCTACGATTGCAGGCGACGCCGTATCGGTCATCCTCTCCGCCACGCTCAATCCCGGCGAGATCTACCGCGTCTCCGGCATCGAATTCGCGGGCACTCCTCTGCTCTCCGCTGAATCATTCGCCGCAACTGAAAAACTGCACCCAGGCGACATCGCTTCCCGCGCGCTTATGTTCCAGACGCTTGTACCGCTCGACGCCGCCTACCGCCGTCAGGGGTATATGGATGTAATTGTCGAAGCCACGCCCACCGCCGATCCTGCGACCCGTCAGGTCACCTACACGGTGACGGTCAAGCCGGGCGAGCAGTATCGCATCCGTGAGGTCACTGCGAAGAATCTCGATCCTGCTGCCCAAGCTGAATTCGATCAGAAGTTTCTGTTGAGGCCCGGCGATATATACAACCCGGAGTACGCCGATGCCTTTTTCGTCAAGAATCTCCACCTCCAGGCACTCAAGCCGTACGGCGCCAGCTACAAGGCCTATGCCGATCCCAACACGCACACCGTCGATCTGGTTCTAACCTTTCTCAGTGCCTCGCAAATCCACTAGACGGCATGTCAACGGCTAGCGCCCCACCGTCCGCGAAGCCTCCGCGGGTAACGGCTTGTCCGCCCTTGAAAGCAGCAGACTCACTTGCCAGAGCTGCGTCTCCGAAAGGGCCTTGCCGTAGGACGGCATCCCTGTCAGGCGAACTCCGTTCTTAACCTTCCAGTACGTCTCCCCCACCGGGTCGTCACTGACGCCCACGGTGCCGTCCCGAAGCTTCACCCAAAGCTGCGGCGCAGGCGGGAACATCGACTTCGCCATGGGCGACGGCGTATCCGCGGTTCCATGGCAGTATTCGCATTTGTCCTCGTAGATGCCGGCGCCCGCATTCAGGTTCTCGTCGCTGGCCGGAAGCGGTGAACTCGCCGGCATCTCGCGCTTGATGCGTGCATTCAGAGGAATTCTGACGATTGTTGCTTCCATCGGGAACGGTGGGTCCGCGGTCGCGACCGGCGGCGTGCCGACGGCGAGGTAGACGCAAATGACGAGCGGCAGCAACAGAACTCCCGCAACAAAACTGAGAACTGCTGTAGAGATTCGTCTCATGGAGGCTTCGGTCATTATAGAAGACGGGCGTGGCCGCAAATTGTAAGCCGGCAACAGGCAACGCTTGCCGGTAACATGGAGAGTGCAAAGCAAAGTTCTGGCCCACCTGGCCGCGGCATACGGAGAAGTAGGCGTTGGCTACATTTGTTGCACCAGTAGAATCACAGGCCGCTTCCGGACAGGCCGATCGCGTCACACATGCGCGGGAACGCGGCTTTGCCCTGCTGCTGGTGACCGGACTGACTCTGTTCGCCTTCGCGGTGCACGGCTACCACCCCTATGCGGAGGATGGCGGCCTCTACCTTGCTGGCGTAAAGCGCTTGCTCGACCCGGCACTCTATCCCAAAGGCGCGGCCTTCGTCCTGGAGCCGACGCGCTTCTCGCTCTTCGCCCGGCTGCTTGCCGGACTCGTGTGTCTGAGCCACCTGAGCCTGCCGATCGTCCTCATTGCGCTGCACCTCGCCAGCGTGTGGGCAACGCTGTTCGCCGCATGGATGCTTGTGGCGCGATGTTGGACGGAGCGCACACCCCGAGCCGGCGCGGTGGTTCTACTGGCATGCTGGCTCACCCTGCCGGTTGCCGGGACAGCCCTCTTTCTGATGGACCCCTACGTCACCGCACGCAGTATCTCGACACCGTGTACGCTGCTCGCACTGGCCGGAGCACTCAGCATAACGGACTGGACGGGCAACGAAAGAACACAGTGGCGCGGCTTTGTTCTTTGTGTGGCCGCCATTGCGCTGGCTGCCGTGATGCATCCACTAATGGCGGCGTATGCATTATGGGCTACGCTGCTGCTGGTTTGCCTACGGTTGCAGCGACACAGCACGCGGCTGTGGGCAACGGTAGGACTATCTGGAGCCACGTTAGCTGGCGCGGCCTGCCTGCAGCTCATCTCAAAGCCTGAGAGCGCGGACTACCTTCGCATCGCGTTGACACGCAGCTACTGGTTCCCTGCCATGTGGGCCTGGTATGAGCTTGCGGGCATCGCGGCGCCTCTGGCTATCCTGGTCACCTTCGCCTGGACAACACGCGCCACGACACGGCAGGACGCGACTCGGGCGCAATCCGCAAAACGTGCCCTCGCGCGGATGGCGGTCGCAGTGGGCGCGACCGCCTCCCTGGTTGCGCTGTTGTTCGCGCGCGTGGGAGCGGCTACACATCTAATGGCGCGGATACAGCCGCTGCGTGCCTTCCAGATCGTGTACCTGGTCATGGTGTTGACAATTGGTGCTAAGCTAGGCGAATACGTGCTGCGGCGCATTGCCTGGCGCTGGGTCGCCACGATTGCGCTGCTTGGCGGCGTGATGCTCGCGGCCCAGCAGGCAGCCTTTTCCGCCTCAAACCACGTGGAACTGCCGTGGATGACACCGCGAAATCCATGGGCCCAGGCATTCCTGTGGATCCGCGACAACGCGCCGAAGGATGCACTGTTCGCACTGGACGCGGACTACATTAACGCGCGTGATACTGAAGCACAAGCCGAAGACGCGCAGAGCTTTCGCGCCATCGCCGAACGCAGCGCTCTGCCGGACTACTCGAAGGACGGTGGAGAAGCGTCCATCGCCCCGGAACTGACCGAGGCTTGGACGGTAGGCCAGGCAGCGCAACAGGGACTGAGCAGCCCGCAGGAGACTGACGCTCAGCGAATTGCCGCGCTTCGCCCGCTCGGCGTCTCCTGGGTTGTCCTCGAAACCAGCGCAACGACGAGCCTCGACTGCCCCTACCAGAACGCCGCCGTAAGAGTGTGTCGGCTTCGTTGATCTGCGCGGAGAAGCCGCAACCATGCGGTCATCTGCCGGTAGCGGCGTAAACTCGATATATCACACCAATGAGAAAGCGCCCCGGCCCAGATGTTAGACATTGAATTTGCAGAACTCTCCGACAGCGGACTATCCCGCCATCACAACGAAGACTTCTTCGGCCATGCAATTCCCGCGACTCCTGCGCAGGTCCAGTCACAAGGCTGGCTCTTCGCGCTCGCGGACGGCGTTGGCGGGCAGGAGAAGGGCGAAGTCGCCTCACGCCTCGCCATCGAGGCTGTACTCGCCGGCTTTCGCAAGATTCCCAAAGGTGTCATGCATGTCTCGCTGCTCCCAAAACTGGTGCAGGAGGCCAACCAGGCCGTCTTCGATGCAGGCAACGCGGCCCATGCGCGACCCGATCCAACTTACGTCGACCCCGGAGGCAACATGATTCCCGACGGCTCGCATATGGCGAGCACGCTTGTACTCTGTGCCCTACGCTTCGATTCCGCCGTCGTCTCGCACGTCGGCGATTCGCGCTGCTACCTCCTTCGCAATGGCAACCTGGCTCCGTTGACCCACGACCACACCATGGTCGACGAGCAAGTCCGCATGGGAATGATTTCCAAAGAGGACGCTGCCACCCACGCCAACCGGCACCTCCTTACACGTAGCCTGGGTACCGAAATGTTCGTCGCAGCCGACACCATCACGGTCAACATCCAGCCCGGCGATGTGCTGCTGCTCTGCTCCGACGGCCTGCACGGATATGTGCCCGACCCGGCAATCCAGTGGATGCTGAACTCCACACCTGACCTAAACGCCGCTGCAGCCGGGCTGATTGCGGCAGCGAATCAGACCGGCGGGCACGACAACGTGAGTGCGCAACTCATCCGCGTGCGCACTGTCGAACGCATGGGTCTGTATCGTGGACGCCCCTACCGGCTGCTGTAAGCAAGTGTTTCCTGTAAGGGCGAGAAGCCTTTGCCGGCCAACGGCATGACTACGCGAAGCAGGAACATGGCGTGTGAACTCCTAGCGAGGCACAAACTCATCTGCATGGACGACAAACTCAGGGTACGCGCCCGCGCCCAGTTCGCGAATATCCATCCCTTGCCAGTCGCCATCGTTATCCACGCGATACGGAACAAAGCGGCTCAGTAGTAGATTCCCTACATAGATCAGCGGCAGCATGAACCCGAGCAGCGCAGCAACGCCAACTAACTGCGCCAGCACATGTCCTCCCCGGGTGCCTTCGGAAAAATGTCCGAAGAGTCCGACCGCAACCAACCCCCACAGCCCTGCGCCAGCATGCACCGAAACCGCGCCGCCTGGATCGTCCACCTGCAACCGCAGCTCGGCGACTTCAATCATGTACGTCACCAAGACGCCAGCAATCACGCCAATATCGATGGCCACAATCGGCGTGACCAAAGCGCACGATGCGCTGCCGGCCACCAACCCGGCGATCCAGCCATTGGCGGTCAACGATGCATCCGGTTTACGGTAGCGGATCCGCGTGACGATCAACGCCGCGAGGCATCCTCCGGAAGCGGACAGTACCGCATTGATTACTACCCAGACCACTTGCTGCGGGCCCGCGCCGTAGAACAGAATCGACGCCGCTGAGTCGAGCCCAATCCATCCGACCAGCGCCAGCAGGCACCCGAACAGAACCTGCACGATGTTGTGGCCGGGAATCGCCGCCGGCATTCCGTCCGCGGCGAACTTTCCTTTCCGGGGTCCGAGTATCCAGGCGACCGACACCGCCATCAGTCCGCCCACAACCTGAATGACGCCCGCACCGCCTTCATCGACAAACCCAGGCAATCCCACATTCACGCCAAGTTGTGCGAGCCATCCGCCCCCCCACACCCAGTGCGCATACAGTGGAAACAGGAACCCCGCCAGACCCGCGCTGGCAACGCAGATCGGCGAGAGTCTCCAGCGGTCCGTGCCCGCACTCAGCGGGATCATCGCCGCCAGCCCGGCGGCGAACATCTCCAGGCAGAGTGTCAGCGACCGGTCAAACCCAGAGGTATCGGCCGCGTCGGCGCCCATGCCGTTGGGGAAAAAGGGTGCCGCGCCAATCCAGTTCCAATGCACGCCTCCCACCATTAGTGAATGGGCTGGGCCTCCGGCAACGCCTGCCCATGAAAAGCCGAGGAGGACGAACGCAATCGCGGAAATCCCCACTGCGCACAGGGTCCCAAGCATCGCATGGGCCGCGGAGCGCGACCGCCCCAGCCCCTGGTGGATGACTCCCAGGCCCGCGGCTGCCAACGGCATCAGGACAATGCACATCAGACAGAGCAACAGGTTCATCGCTGCTCCTTCTGCATCAAAGTATGCGCACGCGTCAGCAGCCCGACACCAAGAACTTCCACGCCCAGTCCGGCAGCCACAAACGCGAACCGCATTGCCGGCGCTGGAAACAGCACAAGCGCCGCGAGAACGAGGAAAAATCCCGATGGAAGCAGTAGACAGCCGACCAGCCTCAATGCGTCTCCTTTAATCGAGTGCGTTTGTCAGATAGAAGCATACCCGACTGTTTCCCTTGGCGGAAATGATTTTGCAACCGATTCAGTAGCAGTCACGCGCCAAACACTGACGGCCAGAGCTTCTGCTCTGGCCGTCAATGAAACAGCGATGAACCCACATGCATCTAGTACCGATAATGCTCGGATTTGT
>Ga0302282_1003057_pt1 | contig 11203 bp, 10 predicted proteins | sample III_Fen_E1_3_FD_198763 | JGI IMG/M metagenome (GOLD analysis project Ga0302282, IMG submission 198763) | Peat permafrost microbial communities from Stordalen Mire near Abisko, Sweden - III_Fen_E1_3 | ecosystem: Environmental > Terrestrial > Soil > Wetlands > Permafrost | place: Sweden: Abisko... | reverse complement strand
GCTCAGGTGTTGCTGAGCTGCGAACGAGTGATTCTCAACCTGATGCAGCATCTGAGCGGGATCGCCACCTCGACACGGCAATACGCGGATGAGATTCAGGGCACGCATGCCCGTGTGCTCGACACGCGCAAGACCGTTCCCGGCCTGCGCACGCTGGAGAAATACGCTGTTCTGACCGGCGGAGGAACCAATCACCGGCTTGATCTGGCCGCCGGGATTTTGATCAAGAACAACCACATCTCCCTGGGCGGCGGTGTGGGCAAGGCCATCACCAGCGCCCTTGCGCATCGCCAGCCTCACCAGCGGGTGCAGGTCGAGGTACGCACCCCACAGGAGTTGGAAGACGCTTTGCAATTCGGCGCCGAGGCCCTGCTGCTGGACAATATGACGCCTGCCGAGACGAAACAGTCAGTCGACCGAGTTCATCAATTCCTCCAGGACAAAAAGGATCGGAAGATCCCCTGCGAGGCGTCGGGCGGGATCGTGCTCCAGAATATCCGCTCCTACGCTGAAACCGGCGTGGATTTCATCAGTGTGGGCGCGCTGACCCACTCCGCCAAGGCCGCCGACATCTCCATGCGCATCACAGCGGAGCAGGGCTGACGGTGTTCGATCTGGCCGCATTGGATCGTGAACTGACCGGCAGCATCTTTGCCGGTAAGCTTTTTTTCTCTTCGGTTGTGGACTCTACCAACAGCAAGGCGCTGGCAGCCGCACGGAGTGGAGTGCCGCACGGATCGGTCTTCTTTGCTGACGAGCAGACGGCGGGGCGTGGTCGCGGCGATCATGCCTGGCAATCGACGGCGGGCGAAGGGCTCTACGTCAGCGTTCTGCTGCGGCCGGTTTTTTCTTCTCGGCTTTTGCCGTTGTTGTCATTAGCTGTTGGATTGGCTGCGGCGGAGGCTATTCACGACGCCAGCGGGCTAACCGCCGACCTGCGCTGGCCCAACGACCTGCTGCTTGGCCCGCGTAAAGTCGGCGGCATGCCGTCGCTGGAATCGGCATCAACGTCCATGAGAACGTCTTCGCTCCCGATATGTCCACGCTTCCCGCTTCTCTCGATCTGGAAGCCGGACAGCGGGTTTCGCGGCAGTTGTTACTTGTTTCCCTGTTAAAATCGCTGGAGCGAGAGGCACTTGCGCTGGCTGATCCAACGGCCCCGGAGAAGCTTCCAAAGCGCGTGGCCGCGTCCTCTTCGTGGATCGCGGGGCGTGCGGTGGAAGTGCATGGCCCGCAGGCTTGCCGGGGTGTTACCGACGGCCTGGATAGCAGCGGCTTTCTCCGGGTGAAGACTGCTGAGGGGCTGGTGATTGTACAGACCGGCGGGATTCGGGCCGGTGAGATTGAATAATCAGGAAACCAAGAGAAGATGCTGCTAGCGATCGATGTCGGCAATACCAATACGGTTCTGGGTCTGTACAAGCTGGAGGGCGAGACGCCGGAGCTGGCCGCCCATTGGCGCGTGACTACCCACCGCACCCAGACCGCCGACGAGTACGGCGTGCTCTTCATTAATCTTTTCCAGATGCATGGCATGGCCGCCAGCCAGGTGACCAGCATCATCATCTCGTCAGTTGTGCCGCCAGTAGAGTCCACGCTGCGCCAGGTCTGCGAAAGCTACTTCAAGCTGACACCGCTCTTTGTCGAGCCGGGCATTCGCACTGGAATGCCGGTGCTGGTGGACAATCCCGCCGAGCTGGGCGCGGACCGGCTGGTCAACGCCATCGCCGCCTTAGAGCGCTATGGCGGACCCTGCATTGTGGTGGACTTCGGCACCGCGACCACCTTCGACGTTATCTCCGCCAAGGGGGAATATCTGGGTGGGGCCATCGCACCCGGGCTGGGCATCAGCGCCGACGCGCTCTTTGCCCGCGCCGCCCGCCTGGGCCGCATCGACATCAAGCGTCCCGCCAAGGTCATCGGTACCAACACCGTCACCCACCTGCAAAGCGGCATCTACTACGGCTATATCGGGCTGGTAGACGGCATTCTGGAGCGCATGATCGCCGAGCTGGGTCAACCGGCACGGGTGATCGCCACCGGCGGCCTGGCCCGTCAAATCTCCGCCGACTCGCGCTTCATCGCCGAGATCGACGATATGCTCACCCTCGACGGCCTGCGCATCCTTTATGAACGCAACCGCGCAACCCGCCCGCGTCAACGGGCCCATTGATCGAGTCCTGGATTTGCAAAACTATTTCAACTACTTCACGGAGATCGAAGAACGCTTTCAACAGCGTCGCGGTTCTCTGTTGCTGCTTTCCACCCTCGACTGGGCTCTGATCGAGAGCTGGCGAGAGGCCGGGATTCCACTGGAAGCCGCGCTGAACGGCATCGACCACGCCTTCGACAAGTACGACGCCCGGCCGCAAAAGGCTCGCCTGCGTCGCATCAACGGACTGGCCTGGTGCGCTCAGGCGGTGATGGAAGCTACCCAGGAGATGAGCGAAGCCGCCATTGGCAGCAAGCGTCCCGAGGAGGATGCCGCGCTGCCGCGCGAGTCCGGCTTCGAGGCCGAGCGCATTGCCGCCCATCTGGAATCTGCCGCTGCCTCGCTGGACGCCGCCGGTCAGCAAGTTGCCGGGGGAGATCCGACAGGAACGCCGCTGGTCTTTGCCGCGCTTGCCCTGCGCCTGCGCGAGCTGGCCGCCGAGCAGCGGGCCGCGGAAACGGATATGGAAGCTCTGGAGCGCACCCTCACCGTGCTGGAAGAGAAGCTCTTCAGCGCTCTCACCGGTTCCGCGCCGGAGACGCTGCAAGTGGAACTGCGTGAGCAGGCCGCCCGCGAGCTGGCTCCCTATCGCAGCAAGATGGGCGTGGTGCAACTGCGCCAGGTCGAGCGGCAGTTCCTGCACAAGCGCCTGCTGGAGCACTACAAACTGCCCCGCTTTAGCCTCTTTTACATGAGCCAGGGATGAAGACTACCGACCAACCCGCCCCAACTTTGCCGGCCCAAACGGTCAGGATCGAGAAGCCGGTCTATGGCGGCGCATCTTTGGCCCGCGTCGACGGCAAGGCAATCTTTGTGCCGCTGACTCTTCCCGGCGAAGAGGCGCGCATTCGCATCACCCAGAGCAAAGCAGCCTACGACGAGGCCGAGGCCGAGGAGATCGTCTTCGCCGCACCGGAGCGCGTCGCTCCCGCCTGCCCGCACTTTGGTGTCTGTGGCGGCTGCCACTATCAGCATGCGAATTACGCCACGCAACTGGAGTGGAAACAAGCCATCCTGCGCGAGACCCTGCAACGCGGCGGAGTCGAGCCGCCAGCCCGGATGGATGTGCTCTCCGCACCGTCCAGCGAACAGGCCTGGGGCTATCGCAACCGCATTCGTCTGGCCTTTGACGCAGCCGGCAACCCCGGCTATCGTGGCCGCCGCTCCCATGCGGTAATTCCCGTTCAGCAGTGCCCCATCGCCTCGCCGCTTTTGGTGCAGTCCGCGCAGCGCTTTGCCGAGATCGCCCGTCTGCGGCCCCCCGCCCTCAAGCCGATCGAGATCGCACTCTTCACCAACGCGGATGAGAGCGCAATGCTGCTCACCGTGGTCACCGCCAGCGCCCGCAAGCACCGCTTCGAAGAGCTGATGGACGAGCTGGCTGAGAAGATTCCTGCGCTCATCGGCGCTGAGCTAGCCGTCGAAGACCGTTCCTCCAAAGCAGCGCCGCCGCGCACTGTGGCCCGGTGGGGCGCAACCTCGCTCAACTATCGCGCCGCGGGCTTCGAATATCGCGTCGACCAGGGGGCTTTCTTCCAGGTCAACCGCTGGCTGGTGGACGCGTTGGTGCATAGCGTGGTGTTGGAGCACAACGGCGCTTTGGCCTGGGATCTTTTTGCCGGCGTCGGTCTCTTTGCCCGGCAACTGACGGCCCGCTTCGAACGCGTGGTGGCGGTTGAGTCCGCGCCTGCCTCGACCAAGGCGCTGGCCGCCAATCTCAAGGGAACGCGCAGCACTCCGGTTCGCGCCACGACGCTGGATTATTTGCGTGGCAACCTGCCCGATAACCGGCCCGACTTTGTTGTGCCCGATCTGATCGTGGTGGACCCGCCCCGCACCGGCCTGGGCACGGAGACCTGCGCGCTGCTGGCCGAGATAGGTGCACAAAATCTGGCCTACGTCTCCTGCGACCCGGCCACGCTCACCCGCGACCTGCGTCAACTGATATCGAGCGGCTATCTCATCCAGTCCATTGCGCTGGCCGACCTCTTCCCGCAGACATTTCATCTGGAAACAGTGGTCCAGTTGCGCCGCTCCTGATAGGCTGATCCGCCAGAGGTTTTTTCCTGCTCTGGCGCGATGCAAAATGCACGCCCCAACTCCGACGCCCTCACGGCTCCAGACTCGGTCTCTGGCGCACATTCCAGCTCTGTGAGTTTGGCCGCCGTTCCACTTTTCCATGCTGCTTGTCTTTACGCTGTGGGAATCACCACAACTCACTGGCTCTGGCTGCGGCCCAGTTTTTTATTGGTGGCGCTGGTCTTTCTGGCAGGATTGGCGGTCCTCGCCGCCTGCCGAGCCCAGCGAGTGGTGGCGCTGCCGCTGGCGGTGCTTTGGCTGCTACTGGGCTGTTGGTGCGCGGAGATGGAGCCGCATCCTGCGCCCTCGCCTGAGATCGCCGCGCGCTCCGACGGGCTGCTGCGCACTATTGAGGGTACGGTCGTCGACACCGGCCCGGTCCGCGGCGAAACAGAAGAAAACCTTCCCGAAGCAGAGAGCCAACCAATGCCGCCGCAGCCCTCGCAGCGCATCGATCTACGCGTTACCAGCCTTGAGGTCGTTACCGATGAAATCGACGCGCAGGAGAGCGTTGAGGGCGGTGGTCGGCTTACGGTGCGCTGGCCGGTGCAGTCCGTTGGACTGGTGCGATTGCCTCCACCACAACCGTTGCTCTGCGGCGAGCGAGTCCGCGCAGTCGTTCGCTTGTTGCTGCCGGAGGTTTATCACGATCCCGGCGTCTGGAGCCGCCAGGATTTTCTAATCAATCAAGGAATCACCGCCACCGCTACCGTCAAGATCGAACGCGTGGAACGTCTCGGACCCGCTCCCGGCCTCTATCTACCGTGCCGTATCCACGCACTGCAACACCAGGCCAGCTCCCGTCTGTTGACCTTGCCCGCAACCATGAACCGTCTGCCCGCGCCGCTGCGCCTTTCGACGGAAGACGCCGAACTGTTGGCCGCCATGGTCACCGGAGACCGCACTTACCTGACCCACTCGTTGCGCGTCGGCTTCGAGCGCACCGGCTCCTTTCACATGCTGGTGGTTTCGGGTTTGCATCTGGCCATTGTGGCGGGTTGCCTCTTCTGGGCTGCACGCCGACTGCGCCTGTCACGCGTGCCCGCTACCTTGCTCACCATTGGGGTTTCCTTTGCCTACGCGATCTTTACCGGCTTCGCCACACCGGTGCAGCGCTCACTGGGTATGGTGACTCTCTACCTGCTCAGCCGCCTACTCTTTCGCGAACGCAATCCGCTCAACACCATCGGTCTTGTCTCCCTCTGCCTGCTGGCAGCCAGCCCGCGCAGCCTCTTCGACTCCAGCTTTCAGATGACGCTGCTGGCGGTAGTCTCCATCGCCGGAATCGCTGCGCCTCTGCTGCGAGGCACACTTCACTCGTATTGGGCCGCCAGTAGCAATCTCCATCTCACCGTACTGGACGCGGCTCTGTCCCCAGCTATGGCTCAGTACCGGACAGGCTTGCGGATGATAGCCGATGCCGTAGAATTGGCCGTTGGGAAGCACCTGCGCGTTTTCTTTTTGCTCGCGGTGCGATTTGTGCTGCGAAGTGCGGAATTGATTGTGGTTTCGTGCGTAGTGGAACTGGCCATGACCCTGCCCATGGCCATTTATTTCCATCGTATTACCCTGCTGGCACTGCCGGTGAACATCTTCATCTTGCCCTTGCTGGCGCTGCTGATGCCGGCCGCTCTGATCACTCTGCTCACGCTGGCTATGTGGCCTGCAGCCGCAGTGCTTCCCGCGATGGCGGTCGCGCTCCTACTGCATTTAGGTGTGGGGATGGTGCATCTTTTCGCAGGAATGGGGCGGGCAGATTTCCGCATTCCCGCGCCGCTGCTGGCACAGTCGGCAGCGTTTTGCATTCTGCTAGGCGCTACCCTCTGGTTGGCCCATCACTCGCGTCGCCGTCTGGCCTGGGCCGCTCTACTTCTGGCGGCGCTGATCGCCGTCGCTCCCCGCCCAGTTCAGCATCCTCGGGATGCAGTGCTGGTGGAGGCCATCGATGTGGGCCAGGGCGATTCGATCCTGCTCATCACCCCCGACGGCAAGACGCTGCTGGTCGACGGCGGCGGGTTTGGCGGAGGTCCCCGGCAAGCGCCGCAGGACTTCGACATTGGCGAGGAGGTAGTCTCTGAAGCGCTTTGGGCGCGCGGCATTCGCCGTCTGGATGCGGTCGTCCTGACCCACGCCCACTCCGACCACATGGGCGGACTGCCCGCCGTGCTGGCCAACTTTCGGCCCGCAGAATTGTGGGTGGGCAACAATCCCCACGTCGCGGCCTATATCGCACTTCTGACCGAGGCTGGACAGCTTCATGTTGCAGTGCGGACCTTGCGCGCCGGCGACACTCTAACACTGGGCGAGACGCAGATCGCAGTTCTAGCTCCCTTTCGCAGCTATCAACCGGGAGCAGAGCCCACCAACAATGATTCACTGGTACTGCACGTCTCCTATGGAAGTACTTCAGTCATGCTGGAAGGCGACGCCGAGGCGCCCATCGAGCAGGCCATGCTGGCGGAGAGCGATTTGCAGAGTACCCTGCTTAAGGTGGGCCATCATGGCAGCTCCACTTCGACCCGGCCCGCGTTTCTCGGGCGCGTGCATCCGCAGTGGGCAGTCATCTCTTGTGGAATGCATAACCGCTACGGACATCCCCGCTTGGAGGTGCTGAAAGAGTTGCAGGACGCTGGGGTGAAAACATTCCGCACCGATCTCGCTGGTGCGGAATGCTTCCGCCTAAACGGCAAGGAAGCCACCGCCGATCCCGCTTGCGGCGCTCCTTGATCATAAAGAGCATTTATTGGGACTTGAGAAAGCGCCTAGAAATACGCCCCGAAGGGGTTTACCGTTCCCAGAAGTGGATCTTGGCTTCCTTCCAGTCGTCGAAATCCTCATCCTTTTGCTTGCCGAAGGTAGGCGTTGGCGCATCATCCAGATGGAGATGCTTGGGCTCGGGCGGTTTGAGTCCATAAGCGCCCTCATCTCCAAGCTCCTCGATCAACTGCGCCAGTTCCTCGCGCTTACGAGGACTCAACATGGTGAACTGAATGCCGGCGGTGGTTGATCCGTAGATAGCTTGCGTTAATCCTGCCAGCCGCATGTGCAGGCCTCGGATCTCGGATTCAACCTCCACGATGGCTCCGCGAATGGCGGAGAATGGCATGCTGGAACGGAAGATACAACCGTTCAGGCTGAGATCGATCAACTCCCCGGCAAGGTGTAGCCTCTGCGCCGGAGCACGCAACACAGCCGGCCACTCGGCCGCAAGGTGACTGCGAACCCGCCGCTCCGTGCCATGCACGGCTTTGTCTGCGGCCTCGATATCTTTGGCGTCCTTAAGGCTGGTCTCGTCCTCCTCCTCTGCAGCGGCAATTCCTGGAGCCTCTTCAGGTTCTGGTTCTGCCAAAACTTTTTTGCTTCCCTGCGCCACAACTTCCTGCACGGCCTCGGCGGCATCCCTGTCGATCAGGCAGGTAATCAGGCCGGCCAACTGATTTTTGGACTTGGCGCTGGCATGTACAAAACGGATGCCGAGCAGATTCTCTTCCTCGTCGATCCACTGCGTGGTTCCCACCATGCGCAGTGTCAACCCAAAGACGGGTATCAAAACCTCAACCGGAGCCAGGGCGCCGGCATTAAACCGCCGCTCCATCCGCAGGCAACATCCGCCCATGCTGACGTTAACCAGCTGGCATGGATATTTCGCACCCCGGTAGCTGAATTCACTGTTGGCGGCCTGGAGCGAATAACGCTCATTGGCACGACGCTCAACGGGAGGCGCTACAGGTTTGTGTTTTTGTTCGCGGAGAAGCTGGGTTAAATCAATCATGCTCTGAAAGTATCCACTGATTCGAGAAGCAAAAGGCCTCTCTCCTTGCGAAACAAACGGGAGAGCCTACGTCTATCTATCGGTCCTTGAGCACAACTCTATAGATCCCAGTCGCCAGTCTTTAGATCTTTCCAAAAATCACCCTCTTCACCGGGCTTTTCGGTGGGTTCCACATAGCGCTCCGGCTCCTCGGTCATTGCTGCCGAATCCTCTCGTGTCTCTTCCTTCACGGCCAAGGGAGCCTGCAGCCACGGTTCCCGGGGACATGGGGTCGGGCTGGTATTTGCCAATACCGCGCAACTCGGAGACCAACTGTGCCAGTTCATCGCGCCTGCGGAAGCTCATGTTACTGAATTGAATACCGATCGTACAGGGATCGTCGATCACCACCGGAGCACCGGCCAGCAAAAAAGGAAGACCACGCAGCCGGAATGAAATCTCGACGGGCTGTTGAAACTCCCCAGTAAATGGAAGATCGATGCGCACACTGCACCCTTGCACGCTCAGATCCATGATGGAGCCGCTCAGACGAAGGCTGTCGTTGAGATAGCGGATCTGTGCCGGCCATTCGCCCTCTTCCCAACTCATCGCCCGTTTTTCGCTGCCGTGAATCAAGGCGACAAATCCTGCCGAGAATGCTTCGACGGGTTCAATCGGCCCGGCATCTGCCGAAATCTCATGCTGCGACTCGCTCGCCCCATCCATCGAACCGATCGAACCATCAATCTCGGTAACTTGGGCCGCCGCGGCCTTCTCAAGCAGGCTGGCAATCAACCCTTCCAACTGCATACGGACTTTAAAGCTGGGATGGGTAAAGCGTACGCCGATCTTGTGTTCGTGTTTGCTCCACTCGGTCATTCCATAGAGATGGACCACCTGACCGTGAAGGGAAACCACCACCTCCACCTGGGCCAGAGCACCGGCATTGAAGGGTTTATCGGTATAGGCGCAGAAACCGCCCAGACTGATATCCAGTAGCTGGCAGGGCGTTTTGGTGCCCAAATAGAACATCTCGCCCGTCGTTTTGCGGAGCCCGATGCGCGGTTGTTCGCGCCGCTCTCTACCGCCCACTTCGACCTTGGGGGCTTTGTCACGCAACAGCTGGGTGAAATTGATCATGTACAGCTCGGCTCCCAGTAGGCAGACTCTTCGGTCTGTCGAAGTGTATTGCTTTCATCTTTCACACAAGCTGAAAATGCGATGGATTCCCCCGGTTTTGGAGATCCTCTCATGCGTAAACATACACCGGCTTGTGGAATGAATCGTGGCCCAGTTCAGAAACGAATCCAGAAGTTCAATCTCCCTCGGCACAGGTGGAGACAGCAATCCATGATTCCCGACACCAGGCGCGAGAAATCCATGCCCTTCGATATGGTTTCTGAGGCACATACCATCAACGCAGAAACGAGGCACAGTCGTCAAGAGAGCATTATTAGAAAATCGCTTTTCCAATTGCTGGCGCTGGCCGAGCCCATCCTTTCACGCTTTCAGTCGGGTAACGTCCGAAAATAATCCGCCACTTCCTGCCAGTTATTGACCCGCACAAATCCGGTTGTAGTCAGGTTGTGCGGAGCGGTGTAAAGCAGCCCCTGGCCTTCAAAGCGCAGCAAATTGCGGGGCAGATCGTCGATCAGGAAATCAGCCCGCAGAATGCTCTTGTTGCCGCAAAAAACATAATGGGTGGGCGGAATGAAGGGAAAATGCCGTTGCAACCAGCGGTATTTGGGCCCCAGCGAGTTAGGCACGGTCATCGCCTGGGTGGCGATAAAGATCTCAAAACGTGAACAGAGACTTTTAAGCACCTCCTGCGCGCCGGGAATCAGCGCCAGATCCTCGAAGAAATCCTCGGCATCCAGAAAAGCGCGCAACTGCTGCTGGCGGTCAATGGGCGTAACCTCCCACAGACCTTTGCCGGACAGGTCCTCGGGGGTAACATCCTCGTCGAAGGTCTGGTTGTAGCGGCGCAGGTGTTCGGCCAGGGTATCGGCCATCACCTCGTCCATGTCCACACAGATACGCTGCATCGCCCGCTCCTCGCAATGGCCCTGAACTATCACTCAAAAAAGGTTAGCAGGGGAGACTATTTTTGCGCAGGCGTCATATCGGGATCCCAGTAGATCAACCGTCCGCAACTGTCGCAGGTCAGCAACTCACCCTCGCGAAGCTGGTTCCAGACCTGTGGGCGAATACCCATGCGGCAGCCATTGCATTGCTGCTTTTCGATCCTGGCCAGACCTGTCCCTTTGGATGATGCCAGCCGGTCGAAGCGCGTCAACCACTCCGTGGCGATCAATGGGCGCAGGGTGTCCCGCTCGACGGCCAGCGCGGCCAGCGACTGGCTGTATTCCATCTTGCGCTGCCCGACACGGGCAATGGTTTTCTCCAGCGCTCCAGCCAGCGTCTCCACCTGAGCGCGCGCGGTGGCCAAATTGGCTTCCAGCGTCTCGGTGCGTTCCAGACTGGCAAACTCCTCGTTTTCCAGCCGTTCGGATTCGCTGTCGGCAAATTGGATCTCGTGCTCCATCGCCGTTGCTTGTGCCGGAGTGGTCACGGTGTCCAACTGTGCGCGGTATCGCGCGGCCTTCTGGCGGTGCGCGGCAATCTCCCGGTCCAACTTGGTGCGCAAGCTTTCTTCGCGATTGAGCGCGTCACTGATCTCGGCTGTCTGGCGTTGCGCCGCGGCTAATGCGGCTTCGGCCTGAGCGATCTCCGCGGGCAGCGCGCGCAAAGCCAGACCCAGACGAGTCCGCTCCAACTCCACTGCCTGCAACTTGACGAGATGTTCGATGTGAGGTTGCATCCGTGAAGACGAGTCTACGCCATTCACCGTCTATTCAGAAAATGGGGCTGCGTCTGCGGTGCGAGCCTGCGAAAATGAACTCCTGGAGAGAGACCGACACGGAGGGTGGACTTGACCGGCAAGCATCGATCATCTCGACACAAGCGGCGCTGGATCTTTTGGATAGCGATCAGCTTGCTCACGGCGCTAACACTGGCTGGAACCGGTATCTCTCTGCTCTATCGCCATGCCGAGCCGTTTGTACGCGCCCGCATCGTCGCCGCCCTCGAAGAACGCTTTCACGCCCGCGTCGAGTTGGACAGCTTCCACCTCTCTCTGCTCGATGGACTGCAAGCCGAGG
>Ga0302282_1003043_pt1 | contig 11232 bp, 7 predicted proteins | sample III_Fen_E1_3_FD_198763 | JGI IMG/M metagenome (GOLD analysis project Ga0302282, IMG submission 198763) | Peat permafrost microbial communities from Stordalen Mire near Abisko, Sweden - III_Fen_E1_3 | ecosystem: Environmental > Terrestrial > Soil > Wetlands > Permafrost | place: Sweden: Abisko... | reverse complement strand
TCGGGGATCGTCAGCACGTAGAGAATTCCCTGGGAGTAGCGATCCATGATGAGCAGCGGCGCTCCGCGGCCGTTGGCTGTACCGCGCACGATAGGCCATGCATCATTGGTCTGGAAAGCGATCTCGGGAACAAGAACTTCCGATGTCGCGCCGAGATTGGCGCCCGCTCCCGCACCGTAGCCGCCCCAGTAATCCTGAATCTTGAGGACGTTGCCGGTGGCGTGGATATCGGCTATCTGGCTGATGCCTTTGTCCTGGATGGCCCTGAGCAATCCGGACGTGATGACGATATTTCCTCCGGCTTCAAGATGCGTCCTGATTTTGTCCACAATCCGCGGATCGAACTTGGCGGACTCGGTCAGCAGAATGGTGTGCGCGTCAGACGGGAATTCCGCATGAAGGTCGATGGGAATTCCAATCATGCCCAGGTAGTTATGAAGAAAATCTTCACCCGTGGACTGGTACGGTTTGTAACTTGCCAGGCCAATGGGCGTGCCCAACTCGCCCAGTACGGCGTTGACCTTGTTAAGCGAGTATCCAGCGGCCGTGGCGTAGGTGATCGGCGCGGTCAGGCCGGTGTTTGCGTGCCATGCTTCGAGTTCCGGCCAGTTGAAGCTGGTTCCCAGGCCGGCCCAGGTTTGGCGATCGCCGGCTTCGGCTGTGCGCAGCAGATCGCTGTACTGGAAGAGCACAATCTGCGGAGTCTTGGCGAGCATGGTGTCCCATAATTGCTCGGCGTAGCGATCCAGATAGCGATTGTCATAGACGTCCACCCAGCCACCGCCGTTGCTTTTGGGAGCAATGTTATCGAAATAGCGGATGATCTGGTAGCTCTCATATTGCTGCAGGTGCTGGTCCGTTGTGACTGGATCGCGCGTCTCTGTGCCGGTGTAAATGCCGTCGAAGATCTTCGGCTCCTGCTCCAGGTCGTAGCCATTGGCCTGAAAGTGTTCGTACCAATTGGGAAACTTGATGATGACCTTGACCTTCGGATTCACAGCGTGTGACGGGCCAACCACCAGGTCGCGCGAGACCTCATCCATCAGCTTGAGGCGGAAATCGGTCCAGCTCGCATCTCCCTTGGCGGCAATGTCGGAGTCGCGCTTGGTGTTGTTGAAGAAGAAGTCGTCGAGGATGACTTCGTCGAAATGGCTCGCTGTCACTTCGGCAACGTGCTTTACATAGTCGCGCGCTTTGGGGTCGGTGTAGCAAAACGACACGAACTGGCCGTCGCTTCCCTCGCTGGATTCAAAGCCGGCCATGTCGCCGCCAGCCGCGTAGGCAATGCCGCCGGCAACTTGAACGCCATGCGCGATGAAGAAGCTCTTCACAGACTCGAGCTGCGCCCCGTCAGCGAGAGTGCCGCTGCGATAGCTCTCGATGTAGACCTTGTCGACCCGTACCTGGCTCGAGATTTCATTCCAGGACTTTTCCAGCCATGCCGGATCTTTCATGCGTTCGACGACGCCCACAGGAATGTAGACAGCGACGTGGAACTGGTCATGTGCCGGCGGCTGGGGAGGTGCGGCGGCGAGAGAAAGGCAGGCAGAAACGAGCAGAAACACTGTAAGCGGGCGAAGGGCTGGAAACACGTGCGGGCTCCTTGATGAACATTGCGCGCGGGCCTGTCGGCGGTCTACCAGCCGAATTGGATCAGCGCACAGGTTGCCGACACAGTATATGCGTCGGAGCGCCTTTAATAAAACGATTATGCGCACGTTCCTAGTCCGCGAGAATTACGCGGCGGATTCGGGTGCAACAAAAAAGCCCAGCCTTTGCCGGCTGGGCTTTTTCAGGGATTCACTGGCGGTTGATTCCCGCCAGATTCCTTCGGACGATCTACGGAGTCACAGATTGGGTGGAGTGGTTGCCGTGGGGAACCGATGCCACCGCTGTGGGTGCGTCGCCGGTCGGATAGGGTGCGGACAGAGTTCCAGTCAGCGTACCCGTGGTCGCGTTCAGCATGAAACCGGAAACCGAATTGCCGAGGTGGTTTGCGGTGTAGACGAATCGTCCCAGCGCAGGATCCACCAGAATTGCCTGTGGCTCTGTGTCCGTGGCGTTCAGTGAGCTGCCTGTGGTGTTCACTGCCGCGGAAGGAGTTCCTGTTGAGAGCGAAATTATATAGGCGGAGACGGTGGAATCAAGCTCGTTCACGACGTAGATGTACAGTCCGCGCGGGTCGATGGTGATCGCCGCAGGCTGGTTTCCAGTTTTGAAGGGGCCGTTGACCATGAAATCCAGCACGTTATTGCTCTGCACGGTGTAGCCGATCAGTTGGTTCGAAGCAAAGTCGGTCACATAGACAAAGCGGTTGGTCGGATCGGATACAAGAGCCGAGGGTTTGATGCCGGCCTTCCACGGGCTGCCTGCGATTGGGGTCAGCGTCCCTCCGGAACCGATGGCGAACCCGAAGACCCAGCCGGGATTGGCGGTGCTGGATACGCTTCCGCCTGGATTGTAGGCGGATTGATCGTAGGCCGTGACGTAGACGGCTGTGCCGTTGGCCAGCACATCCACCCCGGTAGGAATCAGCGTATCGCCTGCAAACGAGGCGCTCACTGAGCTGAGGCTGAGCGGCACGGTCGCGACTGCCGAACCAATGGTTCCCGATGAAAGCGAATAAGCCGTGAGAGTAGCGGAGGTCGTGCCCGAGATGACATAAAGGTAGGTGTTTGCCGGACCAACGGTCAGGGCGACCGGCGCGCTGGCAGTGGTGATGTTGTCCTTGTTGCTTAGAACGCCGCTGCCGGAAACGGAGAAATGATCCACCGAGTTGTTTCCCTGGTTCGCGGCGTAGAGGTTCGCGTAGTCCGAACTCACGGCCATGGCCACCGGGTTGGCGCCGCCGGACGGAACTGAAGGCTGTCCAGGGCGGATGGCTCCTGACTCGGAGTCCACATCGTAAGTTTCAATCTGCCCGGCGCTGGCGGTTCCAGAGCCCGAGGAACTGGCCACAAAAAGATAGTCGATCGTGACAATCTCGCAGGACGTCAAGAGGCTGGCCACCATTAGGCCGATGATAGAGACCAGAAAAAGCTGGCTCAATTTGCTGAACTTCATGCGCTTCCTTCGTTGTGGGCCATCAAGCTGAAGCCCAGAGAAAACTGATTAGGTTGACCAGCATCCATTGTAAAAGCCGGGTGCGGGTTGCTGCTATGTATGGTACGGCTGCAGCCGGATCTCACTTCTGCGAACTACTTTGCGTAACCCCATGCGGAATTGCGGCAACCGCTGTTGGATAGGCATCGATGGTGTACGGAGAGTCCTGCGAATTCACCAATGTGCCTGAGGTGGAATTCATCTCAAAGCCGGACACGGTACCGTTGATTCCGTTGTAAAGATAGTTGGCCGTGAAAAGGAAATGATTCGTTGACGGATCGATGCCGACCGCCACCGGCTCTGTGCCGGTGGCATAGGTGCCCAGGTTGGTCAATACGCCGCTGCTCGCCGAATAGGCCGAGACCGTGGAGTCCTGCGCATTGGTCACGTAGACGTAGGAATAGATGGGATCGACAACGATTGCCGAGGGCTGGTTGCCGGCCGGAAACGGGCTGCCGCCGACTTCGGTCAACGCGCCTGAGGCAATCGCGTACGCATGAACCTTGCCAACCGTGGCATCCGTCACGTAAAGGTAGCTTCCGGCAGCATCGCTGGCCAGTACGGAAGGGCAGGTTCCCAGTTCAAAGGGAGCGTTCAGGAACGCATTGGAACAGGTGCCTTGAGCGAAGGCGCCGCCCGCCAGGGGCGCGCCGCCATTCAGCGGGCTCAGCGCGCCACCGGACGCGACGGAGAAGCCGAAGATGTAGTTTGCGTTTGCCGTGGCGTCGTAGGCGGCCACATACGCGTAGGAAACCTTGGTAGCCCCATTCGTGAGCACGTTGATTCCGGTGGGTTCAATGATGTCGGCAGCCCCAGTGCCATTGGGATTGCAAATAGTGGCATTGGTTGCAGAAGCGTATCCGGTCCGGCATAGGGGCCAATAGAACACGCTTCCATTCGCGATCGGGGTGCCGAGAGTGTCGCTGGGAGGATTGCTGGACGATGCGGCGATGGGGTAAACGGCGATCGAGCCCGAGCACGGCGCTGCCGTCGAGCAGGTCGGCAGCGGCTGATAGGTATCCACTACAAACAGGTTCGATCCGTTCACGGTAATCGCCAAAGGGTAAATCCCCGGCGTGTTTACGGTGTTCTGCGGATAGAGCTTGCCGTCGTTGCCGATGATGAACTGGACGATCGAATTGTCGTCCTGGTTGACGACATAGAGATTGGTGTTGTCGGATGAGACGGCTTCCGCCACAGGATTGCGTCCGCCGGAAGGAAACGGCGAGGTGGGAATGTGGCGCATGTAGCCGGATTCCGAGTTGATTTCCAAAACGTCGACCTCTCCGGCGTTGTTGGTTCCCGCCGCCTTGGCGCTGGAAACAAAGACAAAGTCCACGGTGAGGGTGCCGCAGGCGGTCACAAGTCCTGCTACCAGGAGGCTGGCCGCGGAGACCAGCAGAAGCTGGCTCGATTTGTTGAACTTCATGCGCATCTTTCGTCAACGGGCCGGAATTCAAGGCCCGAAAAAATCAGGTTTGGAATCGAATTCCAGGGCATCCAGGGAAAACACACACCCGTCATTCGGCTACGTTCTTGGAGAATCATTTACTTTTCAAAAACCCTGGAACGGATCAAAGCCATCCGGCTGTCTCCCGCTCCAGGGCTACAAGCAATGCGCAATCCCTAACTTGTACGCCCGTTGATCAGGCACCAGGTTGCGGGGCCTTGCAGCGAGTAGGTAGTGGAGACACGCAAATTGTTGAGCACGCCTGAGTTCGGGTCAACCACCCGTCCCGTTACAGCCGAATCGTTGAAGTCAGCCGAGTAAACGAACTGGTCAGATGGATCCTCAACCAGGCACTGCGGTCCCGCACCGGTTCCGAACGGTTCGCCGGCAATATAACTGAGCTGATACGCGGGCGTTGTGGTCAGGAAGTAGCCCGCCATGCCGCTCTGCGCATTGGCGCCCTGCGCGTTATTGCCCTGGTTCAACACGTAGATGAACTTGCCTTTGGACTCCACCAGCAGATAAATCGGGTTCGCCAAAGTCGGGTCATCCGGCACAATCCCGCCCGGCTGCGCCTGTAGCGCTCCGTTGGTTCCGACCGAGTAGGGAAGAATCTGGCTGGGCGCCGTTGTGGTGGCTCCGCCGAAGCCGATGGTGATCGGTTCGTTGTCCAGCACGTAGATTGTGCCTGAACCGGCCACGATCGCCGTGCCTTCCCCAATTCCCAGCGTCTGCGAGCTGTTCTGATTGATCGTCAACTGCCCGGTACCTGCATTAAAGGTGTAGGGGAAGACCGAGGAGCCGCCGGTGTAGGGATAGCTGGCGGGCTGGTTCGCCGCGCTGAGCGTGAGGAAGTAGCCCCCGCCCTCCACGAAATCGACCGGGTTCACCGGAATCGGGAAGTAGGGCAGTGCCGCGCCGTTGGCCGCCGTCACCTGCGCATTCACAACTAACTGCAGCCGGCCGGTGGTCTGGTTGATGGTGAATGCGGTGATATCGCCGCAGCTGGTCACGTTGGCGCCGAGCGCCAGGCTGCAGCCATCGCCCGCCGCGGGAGCCGCGTTGGTGGGAGCGTCATGGTCCAGGATGTACAGAAAGCCGCCCGAGGGATCGGCAATGATCCGGAAGGGGTTCAGGCCCTGGGTAAAAAACGTCTCCTGCTGGGTGAGGATGCCGTTGCCGCCCACCGCAAACTGCGTGATGTTGGAACCCACGCAGGGGTCCGCCGTGGTGCAGTCCGCATTGCCCTGGGAATTGACGCCCCGGTTGAGAACATAAAGGAAGCGGCTGCCGCTAAGCAGAACGGCGCGGACTGGGTTGGCGCCTCCGGACGCGACCGGAAGTCCATTGATGGGGGTAAGTGTTCCGGTGTTGTGATCGATTTTGAATCCGCTGATAATGCCGTTGTTGCCGGACTGAGCCGTCACTGTGCCCGTTACATACAAAAAGCCGACCGTGTAACTCTGAACGCAAGACGTAAAGCTGAGGACCACGCCAGCAGAGAGGGCGCTCATCAGAAGTGCCTTGCCGAATTTCGTAAACTTCATGCGATTCCTTCATCCTGGTCAGGCGTGTGCCGCCAGGTTTGCTAGTTCCACAGCAGAGCTGGGTTGGGACGGGTCCCTGATGCATTGTAAAAGCCAAGGGTAGGTTGTGCCTAGTTTACGCCGTGGACTGGGCAAAACAGCGCGTTTTTCCTTGCTGTCCCGCCTAGGCCGAGACCAAATCCAGTGACCGGCGGCCCTGGCATCCAGATTTCAAGCACACTTGCGGTTTGGACGCCGGAGCGCCCGTAAAGGTCAACGCAAAGGCGGGGGAAAGATGCGATTGAGGGCCGCCCCGGTTTGACTCGACGGCCCTCGGGATAAAAATCGGGCTACCAAACCCGGCAGGAGTTGACCGGGTACATCGGCTGGCCCTTGGTGCATCCGAACGCCTTGCCGAATTCATCGAAGTTCTGCACCGTGCCATTCACCCGCCATTTGCCCGGCGAGTGCGGATCGGTCAGTGCCGACTGCCGCGCCGACTTCTCCGTCTGGTTCTGGCACCACACCTGCGCAAAGCCCAGGAAGTAGCGCTGCGCCTCCGTATACCCGTCAATCTTGTCGCCGATCGACTTGCCCTCCGCCGCCAGCGTATCCAGCAGCGCAAGGTAGGCGATGCGCAACCCGCCGTTGTCCGCCGTATTCTCGCCCAGCGTTAGTGCGCCTTTCAGCATCTGCTGCGGCTGGTCGTCGTGTGCGGGAGCAGCTTCAAAGCCGCTGTACTCGGCGACTTCGCAGTCGGTCCGCTCGGTAAACGCCTTGCGGTCCTCGGGGGTTTGCCACTCGCGCAGGTTGCCTTTGCCGTCGTATTTCGATCCCTCGTCGTCAAACCCGTGCGTCATCTCGTGGCCAATCACCACGCCGATGCCGCCAAAGTTCACCGCCGGGTCGATGGTGAAGTCAAAGAAAGGCGGTTGCAGAATGCCGGCGGGGAAGTTGATGTCGTTCATCGAAGGATCGTAGTAGGCGTTCACCGTGGGCGGCGTCATGCCCCACTCTTTCTCGTCCACCGGCTTGCCCAGGTGATCCAGCTCCCAGTTCCGCTGGAAGACCGCGTTGCGATGCAGGTTGCCAATCAGGTCGTCGCGCTTCACTGTCAGCGCCGAGTAGTCGCGCCACTTCTCCGGGTAGCCAATCTTGTTCCGGATCATGGCCAGCTTCTCTTCCGCTGCCTTCTTGGTCGCGTCCGTCATCCACGGCAGGCTCTGGATATCTTCTCCAAGCGCCTTCTCGAGAGCCGCCACAAGCTGGTCCATGCTGGCCTTGGCCGCGGGCGGAAAGTTCTGCTTCACCCAGTCCTGGCCAACCGCCTCACCCAGCGCGCGATCGGTCATCGAGGTGCATTGCTTCCAGCGCGGCGCTGGTTCTTTCTGACCGGACAGCGTCTTGCCAAAGAAATCGAAGCTTTCATCGAAGAACGCCTTGGGCAGGTTGTCCGCCGAAGCGTGCAGCGTGTGCCAGCGGAAATAAGACTTCCAGGCGTCCACCGGCTCTGAAGCAATCAGATTGTTCAGCCCCTTGAAGAAGTCAGGCGTGGACACATTCAGCGTCTCGAATGGCCGGATATTCACGTCCTTGAAGTAGACAGCGAAATCGAAGTCGGGCGCCAGTTTCTGAAAGTCCGCCAGGGTGTAAATGTGATAGCGCTTTTCCGGCTCGCGCAACTCGGTCCTGTCCGTGGACGCCGTGGCCAGCGCGGTCTCAATCTTCATCACCGCCGCGGCTTCTGTGGCGGCCCGCTCGGGCGTATCGCCGGCCAGGGTGAACATCCGGGTCACGTGCGCAACATACTGAGTGCGTATCTGCTGGAAGCGCGGCGTGTCCTTGATGTAGTAGTCGCGATCCGGCAGCGACAGGCCGCCCTGGCCAATTTGCGCAATCTGCTTACTCGAGTCCTTGTCGTCCTGTCCCACGCCAAATCGGAACAGGGGCGCCGGGCTGCCTTCCTCGGCAAGAGTCCCAATCAGCGTAGCAAGTTGCTTGCCATCTTTCAGTTCGGCAATCCGCTTCAGCGCCGGCTCCAGCGGCTTCAGCCCCTGGGTCTCCACAAGGTCCGTATTCATGCAGGCGGCAAAGTAGTTGCCGAACTGCTTTGCAAGCGGGCTCTTGGGATCGCTCGCGGCGCTGTCCAGTTCCTTCCACAGCAGGTAGCGGTTGCGCTCGCCCAGCAGCGAGAACGACCGCGCCCAGCGCACCTGGTCGGCGGGGATGGGATTGCTCTTGACCCAGTTGCCGCATGCATATTGATAGAAATCGGAGCAGGGATCGGCTGTCTTGTCGATGGCCGAGAGATCGAAGCTCTTGCTTGCCGCGGGCGGCGCAGGTTTCTGCGTGTCGGTTTGCGGGGCAGCCTGAGCCTGCGCGAATACGTTTCCAACGGCAAGTATCAGAAAGGGCACAAAGCGGGAACAGTTCATTCGTTTGTCCTTTGGTATCGAGGTCTTCCTGGACTCCCGGCGCTCAATGCGCACATGGTGGGAGGCCGCGGTCGAAATCACAGCAGCTAATCCGTGCGGGCTGCATTGCTTAGGAGGCTATCACGCCCAGCGCCGTTCATGACCCGTCTCGCGACAATTCATCTTTCATCCCCGATCTTCCGATAACTCAATTGCCGGCTTCTCCGGCGGGGAGTCACCATGGCCTTATTGATCTGGAACAACAAGTTTTCTGTAGGCATTCCATCCATAGACAGTCAGCACATGGTGCTGTTCGAGAGCCTGAATGACCTGCATACCGCAATGATGAAAGGCAACGCGCAGGCGGTGACCAAAACATTGCTGCGCAACCTCGTGGCCTACACGCACGACCACTTTAGATCGGAGGAGGCGATGATGGCCGCGGCACAGTATCCCGGCCTCGCCGCCCATCGCGCCAAGCACAATGCACTGACGCGCCAGGTGGAAGACTACGCGGCCCGATACGAGAAGGGCGAGATCACCCTCAACATCCATCTGCTCAATTTTCTGCGCGACTGGCTTACCACCCACATCCAGGTTGAGGACAACGAGTATGGTCCCTGGGTGAAGGAGCACGGCGGCCGCTGAATCATGCAACCGCCGCGGGACGGGTTTTGAGGAACCGTCTCCCACACAAACTTCTACGGTCTCTTTCCACTTCCGGACTCTTGCCGTTGCACCGGAATGGATTCCACAGGAGGATGGCTATGTATATTACGACCGGCCGCTCGGGGATCAGCGCGGGCGGAAGCGCTGATCTCAAATTAAGCGTCAGAATTCTGGACCGCGATCACCTGGAACTGTCGGAAACCATCAAAGATATTCAAGCAGACATACTGGCCGGCAAGGACCGCGGCCGAACGGCTCGCCTGCTGCGCAAGTTGACAGCCTTCACTCGTGCCCATTTCGCATTGGAGGAAGGGATGATGGAAGCCACCGAGTATCCAGGGCTGGCGCTGCATTCCGTCAGGCACCAAAGCATGATGCAGCAATTGAGAGCATTCATTTCCTGCTATGGCCAAGGCGGCTCCGACCTTGGTGTTCACTTGCCGTGGTTCCTGGCGGAGTGGCACACCGCTCACATTCGGAATGAAGATTTGCAGCTTGGTCGCTGGCTGAACGGGCAGCACTCTTCCGGCTTCAAAGAGGGCAACTAGCCCGCACGCTGTGCCCCATTCATCGTGCAGTTTTATCGCGCGATGAGTGGGAAGCTGGACGCCTGTGCGATCGAATAGCGAGCCTCCGCCCGACCGCAGGTGGTTAGCCCTCAAACGACAACTGCGCCGCCCACGACGGCGACGGAGGCTTGGGCTCCGAAGCCAGTTCGTACACTAGCCGCTCCAGCACCAGCCGCTTGTCCGGCGGCGACGAGCGCAGCTCCAGGTCCGCGCGCGCAACCAGCCGCAGCGCCCGCGTCAGCGCGCGGCGGCTCTTGTAGCGCCGCGCCTGCTTGATCAGGTCATCGGCGGCAAACGGCGGCATCCGGAACCCTTGCCACAACGCCTGCCAAATGGCGCGCGAATCGCGCACATCCTTTTCCAGAATCACCAGCATCTGCCGAAATGTCCGCGCCAGCATGTAAAGATGCCCGATGGCCGCATCCTCGCCAGCGTCGGAACTATTCAGCAGGCCGTGCAGCAAAGCCAGCGCCCGCGCCCGGTCCCGTGCGCTGATGGCATCCGTCAGCTCATACAGCGACCGCTGCTTGGCCCCCAGCACCATGGTCTCCACATCGCCCAGCGTAATGCGCCCCTTGCCCAGGGTGTACAGCAGCAGCTTTTCCATCTCTGACGCAATCAGCATCATGTCCGCGCCCAGTGCATCGGCCAGTTCCCGTGCCGCGTCCGGGTCCATGCGCGATCCGGCCTCGGTTGCCGTGGCCGCAATCCAGCGCATCGCGTCTTCCTCGTTCACACGCGCCAGTTCCACCATGCCGCAGTGCTCGCCCAGCGTTTCCGTCAAGCGCTCAAAGCGGTTCTTGTCGTCCAGGTCCATGCGTCGAATATCCGACGGAATGCGGACAAAGTCGGCCACAAAAATCAGCAGTGCCTGCGGGTTCGGAGAGCGGAAATAGCGATCCAGCGCCGCAAACTCTTCCTTCTTCGCCCCGCGCGTATAAAGCTGCTTCACATTGCGGATGAAGATCACCTGGAAAGGAGCCATCAGCGACGGTGTCTGCGCCCGGTCCAGCACCTCGAAGATCGGTGTCCCGCCCAAGTCAAACTCCGAAAGGCAAAAGTCCCGAAACTCCCCCGGCACAAACCCCTTCATTACCGCGGCGCGGCAGCGATCCAGCAGAAACGCCTCATCGCCCACCAGCACATAGCCGGGCTTGAGCGGCCCCTTGCCGGCAGCCGCAGCCTCAATCTCCGCCACAAAGCGGCCCGCCGCGGCAAACCCCGCGCCCCACCGAGCGGTACTCACAGGGCGAACCTGCAAGCATTCAGCTTCGGGATTAAAAGTGTATCGGCCATGCGGCTCCAGAATATCCTTCCCCGCGCGGCGAAGCCAGCCCAAAGGCCGAATGCCGCCGTGCAAAACCCGGTTGAAACTATTAATATCCGCCACACAGATGGTCGTTCATGTCTTGAAAGGGCACGACTTCAGTCGTGCCGAAAAGGGCTCAAAAAGCGAAGGGCTTTAGCCCCCTGAGGGATGTTCTTCGCTGACCGCGCAAGGT
>Ga0302282_1003025_pt1 | contig 11267 bp, 13 predicted proteins | sample III_Fen_E1_3_FD_198763 | JGI IMG/M metagenome (GOLD analysis project Ga0302282, IMG submission 198763) | Peat permafrost microbial communities from Stordalen Mire near Abisko, Sweden - III_Fen_E1_3 | ecosystem: Environmental > Terrestrial > Soil > Wetlands > Permafrost | place: Sweden: Abisko... | reverse complement strand
GCGCGCGAGGGGAAAGACCGCCAGTGGACGTCGCACGAGGTACTTCGCGAGGTCAATCGTCGAGGACCTCACGATCGTTCTGCTCGCCAAGCCACCATGGCGGCACCCAGAAGAGGACCATCAGCACCAAGCGGGGACCGACACAACTCAACGTGTGAGGAATAATTCATCATTGCGACCTCGCGCGCGGCCTTGTTGGCGACGTGAAAGAAGTCCTCGCCAAATCCCAGCGCGACCGATCCCGCGAGGTAGCAATGCGAGAAATCCAGTACTGCGGCGAGAGTCCCGACCGCACGCCCCACCAGTTGCGCGCAGCGTGCCCGCGTGACCTCATTGGCTTCAATGGCGGGCCGACCCGTCATGTCCTCGATGGCCCGACCCGACGCCTCAGCTTCGAGGCAGCCGTAGCTACCGCACGCGCAGAGACGGCCCTGGGGCACCACGTTGAGGTGGCCAATGTGACCCGCGTTGCCGGTCTCGCCGTCGAGCAGTCGACCGTCGAGAACGATGGCCCCACCCACGCCGGTCGACACGACCATCGAGACGTACGAGGATTCGTTTCGAGCACCGCCAAAGGCGCCCTCGGCGAGGGCGAGGGCACGCGCGTCGCCGTCCACCTGCACTCGCAGGCCCAGGAGGTCTTCGAGCCGATCGCGCAACGCGAAGTCGCGCCAGGCGGGAATATTAAGCGGAGATACGAATTCTCCCCCTCGCGTCATCGGCCCCGCACACCCCACTCCGAGGAACTCGAACATCGATGAACCACGTACTCGACCAATTAGGTCAACAACGGCATCAAAGAGGTCATCGGCGTGTTGTGCGACTGCGATTCGTTCGCGATGGCGAATGGTGCCATTACCTTCGACCACAGCGCACTCGACCTTGGACGCCCCGATATCAAGTGCGAGACAAGGAATTTCGGTGTCGGGAGACCCGACCCCGGTCATTCGCTCTTGCGGCGCTGACGCGACAACCAGTCGCGAAGCGAACGGGTCCGCGGACCCAAGTTCGCGTGGGCGTCGTCACCTTGCGGTGTACGCGTGATGTCCTGCCAAGATGCACGACCCAGGAGCCGAGCATTGCGCTCAATCACGACGGCTGACACGAACATCAGCGCGACGCCGAACAGTCCTAGAAGCGTGGACTGCGAAAAGAACAGAACGAGGACCAAAAGGCCCACGACAAAACCCAGGATTCCCCAACGCACGCGCCGCCCACCGTGGGAGTACACGTTGGTCTCACGTACGTTCTTCGCGAATCGGGGATCTTGCTTCGAAAGGGATTCTTCGAGTTCAGCCAGAATCTTCTGCTCATGCTCTGAAAGTGGCATCGCATCTCCTTCCGTCTGTTCTTCCTGTTATCGTACCGTTTCTGCCAGCCCGGACGCACGCGCATTGGCCGGGAGTCACAAGAAGAACTTGTTCACAAGGTGGGAGAAAATGACCCTGGGCCAACTACGCGTCGGCGTGATCTGCACCGGCAATATCTGTCGGTCCCCCATGGCCGAGGTGTTGATCCGTCGCCTCGTCAGCGAGGACCAGTTCCTCGCAGCGCGGGTCCTCGTCTCAAGCGCGGGCACCGCCAAGTGGCACGTCGGAAGTCCCATGGATGCTCGAGCCCGCGCGGCCCTGGACCGGGCGGGGCTGCTCGACGCTGGCTCGCGAGGTGCCTACGCCGACACGATGTACTTGAACGCGCAGGACTTGATTCTCGCCATGTCGCGAGAACACGTTCGCGAGGCCCGAGAGCGCCTCACGAACCAAGGGACGAGCGTCGTACTCTTTCGCAACTTGCTCGAACTTGGCCTCGACCTAGACGTCGCTGACCCCTACTACGGCGACGCGAGCGACTTCGACGACTGCCTCGCTCTCTTTAGACGAGGGGGTCCGCGTTTGATAGAGGAATTTCGTCAGCGATTGGGTGAAGGCTCGCCCGAAGTTTGATTTCGGGCAACGTTAGAGAGAGCAGCAGTGCGAGCACCCCTACGGGGATCGCCCAAATGTAGGCAGTCTGAATGCTCCCGGCGATCTCTCTCACCACTACGAGCAGGTCATTGAGCGGTTGTGCCTTTAAGAGGTCGGGCGTCCAACGAGCCGGAGCGGGAAACCCCTTGCTCAAGGCACCGCTCTTCACGTCGATCGCGTAGCGGTGGGCCAACTGGTTGGTGTAGAGGGCGCCCAGTACCGCAGTGCCAAAAGAACCACCGATCGAGCGAAAAAAGTTCGCCCCGGCGGTCGCGGCGCCGATGTCCGAGGGATCGACCGCGTTCTGGACAGCCGTGACCAAGATTTGCATCACGAGCCCGATGCCGACGCCGAGTATGAACATATAGAGCGCAATTCGAGTGCTCGACGTCGCCACGCCAATCGTGCCAAAGAAGCCGAGCCCAACCGTCATGATCGCGGTGCCCAGAATCGGAAATGGCCGATACTTCCAACCTCGTGCCACCAATTGACCCGTGATGATCGACGCGGCGAACAGCCCCACCATCATCGGCAACAGTCGAAGACCGGAATTCGTGGGCGAGGCGCCACGCACGTCCTGGAAGTAGACCGGCAGGAAGGTCATGGCGCCGTACATCGCAAAACCTACGACGAAGCCAATCGCCGAGGCGGAGGAGAACACTCGATTGGCGAACAAGTGGGGTGCGATGATCGGTTCCGCCGATCGTCGTTCGATCAGTACGAAGGCCGCCGTGAAGATAAGCCCGCCCACCAATAGACCTATCGAATTCGCCGACGCCCACGCGAACGACGTACCGCCGAGCGACGTGAACAAGATCAAGCCCGACGCCGCCAGAGTCAAGGTCACGATGCCCGCGTAGTCAATGACGTGTTGGCGTCGCTCTCCTGCGCCAGGCAACGCGGCGGCGGTTACGACGAGAGCCACGATACCTACGGGCACATTGACAAAGAAGATCCATCGCCACGACCAGTACTCGACGATGAAGCCACCCAGCAGTGGTCCGATCACAATGGCCGCGCCGAAGACGGCTCCGAAGAATCCCGAGTAACGCCCCCGTTCTCGCGGTGGCACGATGTCGGCGACGATGGCTTGGGCGCCGACCATCAGCCCTCCACCACCTAGGCCCTGAAGGGCGCGAAAGAGAATAAGGGTGATCATGCTGTTCGCGATCCCGCAGAGCATGCTGCCCACGAGGAAGATGATGATCGCCGCCTGAAAATAGACCTTTCGCCCGTGCAGGTCCCCAAGCTTTCCCCACAGGGGCGTGCTCACCGTGGAAGCCAGGAGGTAGGCAACGACCACCCAGGAGAGATGGTTCGCTCCATGCAGATCGCCCACGATGGTGGGCAGCGCGGTCGAGACAATCGTGCTGTCTAACGCCGCGAGCAGCATGCCGAGCATCAGCGCGCCAAAGACGAAGTACAGCTCTCGTTTTGGCATCAGCGCAGTCGACTGCTCATCCATGTTCACCCCACTTCGGAGACTCCCGCACGTTGACGTGCGCGTTAATCCGTCTACCCTAATCGGCGCTTCGATTCGCCTATCGCCTTCGGTAGCCTTTGGACCTATGGATCGCTCTGTTTCGCGTCGAATCACTCTCGCAATGGATCGCGACTACAGCGCGGCCATCTCCATCGGCCTGGGAACCAGTGCGGCCCTCCTGTGGTCCGCGTTCGGCCCCTCGAGTTACCAACGAGTGTTCGCCACGACGTGGCCGAACAACGCGCTTCGTGATGCGTCGCTCGACTCAGTCCGCGCCGTCATCATCAATGGTCTGATGACGGTCTTTTTTTTCGCCATCGGACTCGAACTTTCGCGCGAACTTCGCCGGGGCCCCCTCAACAAATCCGCGCACGCCCTGGCTCCGGTATTTGGCGCTCTCGGCGGCATGGTGGGCACGGCCCTGCTCTCGTTGTTGGTTGGCGTGCTCGCCAACTCGTCGGCCCTGCGACGAGGCTGGGGGGTGCCAATGGCAACTGACATTGCCTTTGCCCTCGGTGTCGTGGCGCTGGTGGGACGGCGCCTTCCATTAGCAGTCCGGCTCTTCCTGCTGACACTGGCGATTGCCGACGACGCGTTCAGTGTGATCGTGCTCGCCTTTACGGGCGCGACGCACGTACACGGATGGGGACTCGCTTTTTTCGCTCTCGTGGTCGCGATCGGTTTGGTTCTCATGCGACGCCTTCCTCGACTCAGTCTCGCCCTCGTTGTTTTCCTTGCCTTATGGGCGTGCCTACTCTGGGCCGACGTCGAACCTGCGCTCGCGGGCGTCGCCGCAGGTCTCCTCGTGCCATTCCAAAGCGAGTGGGCCAACAATCTCGAACGTTCGATGAGCCGCTGGTCGACTGGAGCGGTCCTACCACTGTTCGCCCTCGCGGCGTGCGGTGTCCAGTGGCATCACGTCGCCCTCAACAAGACAACGCTCGTCGTAGTGATGGGAATGGTCGGGGTGCGCATTGTAGGCAAGGTGCTCGGCATCACCGGCGGCGTGGCATTGGCGCGCGTTTTCAAGTGGCGTCTACACCCTTCCATCACTTGGCCAATGCTTGCGGCCGTCTCCTCGCTTTGTGCGATTGGCTTCACCGTGCCCTTGTTGTTCGCCAACACGCTCTTCGGCCCGCGATCAAGCGCGTACGGCGCGGACACGTTGGGGCTTCTTCTGGCCTCGGTGATCGCCGGAACTCTTGGCGTTACGACGCTGCGTTACCTAACACGACCCAAGTAGGTCCTAGCAGGAGGCGTCAAACTCACCGTTCATGAAATCACCAACGCATGACTCGATCTTGATGCCACCAGATGGGAGTTCGCCGACGACGGTGCCATAGCGCGGGGAAGCTTGTTTCGCGGCGCACCTGATTCGTTGCTCGGTTACGAGCATCAGGGTTTACCCCTTAGGAGTGCATCCCTAGGACCAACAAGATGATCTGGACTGCCAGGATCTTGAACACCATGGCCATCGGGTAGACGGCCGAGTAGCCGACGTTGGGCCGCTCGTCGTCGGACATCTCAACGGCAAAGGCCAGCACGGCTGGCTGGGTCTGGGCAGCGGCCAACATGCCCGTGAGCTCGTCGGGAGCCACCTTCAAGAACTTGTGGCCGATCCACAAAAAGGACAGGGCCATGGCGAAGGTGATGGCCATCCCAGCCCCGACGATGGGGAGTACGGTAGTGCCCTTGGACAAAGCGGTGAAGAACCCCGGCCCGGCCTTGGTGCCGATGCCGGCCAGGAATAGCACCACTCCGAACTGGCGCAGGGTGAGGTTGGCCGAGAAGCTCGGGTCCCAAGTGAAGGGCCAGGTGCGGCGCAGACCGCCGAGGATCAGGCCCATGATCAGCGGTCCCCCGGCGTTGCCGAGGTGGAGCACGGTGCCCGGCAGCGGGATGGGGACCAGCCCGAGCAAAAGACCCAAGGTCAGGCCGATGCCGAAGGACGCCATGTCGATCTCGGACAGGTGGCGGTAGCTGTCACCGAAGAACCGGTCGATCTTCTTCATGGCCTTCGGAGGGGCCACCACCCGCACCCGGTCACCGAGCAGCAGGATGAAGTCATCGTGGACGAGCATGTCCTGATCCCCTCGCCGGACCCGGGTGACCGTCGCTCCAAACTGCGAGTGCAGGTCGAGGTCAGATATGCGCTTGCCAGCCAGGCTGGGTCGGGACACGAAGATGCGCCGGTGGTCGACCACCCCACGCTCGTCAAACAAGGTGGTCTCTTCGATGTGGCTCCCGATGAGATCGGTCATGGCCACGACGTCGCTGGCGGTCCCGACGATCGAAACGTGGTCGCCGATGGCGGGATCGGTATCGGCATCGTCCTCGTGGACGATGGTGGTGGTGCCGTCGTGGGCGACGCGCACGAAGCGCACGTCGAGGTTCTCGTCGGCGGCGATCTGGTTGAGTGGGCGATCGAGGTCGGCGCCGACCACCACGGTGTGGGTGACCAGGCTGTCTTCCACCGGCTGCTTAAAGAAACGCCGGCGGTAGAAGGAGACGGCCAACAGCACGCCGATGACGCCCACCGGGTAGCACAAGGAGTAGGAGACCACCGGCGCAGTGGAGGGCAGGCCCTTGCTAGTCAAGGTGGCCACACTGCTCGCCAGTGCCGGGGTGTTGGTGAGCGCCCCGGAGAAGATGCCCGCAGTGGTCGGGCCCGAGAAGCCACATAGCTCGGCCAGGCCGACGGCCAGGCCGGTCATAGCGGCCAGTACCACCAGGACCAGCGCGTTGGCCCGCAGCCCCCGCCGGCGCAAAGAGGCGACGAATCCGGGTCCCGCCGCCAGACCGATGGTGTAGACAAACAGGGCCAGCCCGAGGTCCAAAAATACGGGTGGGATGACCAGGGCGTTGTCAATCCCACCGGCGATGAGGCCGGCGAACAGCACCGCACCCACCCCGAGTCCGAAGCCGCGGTAGCGGACCTGGCCGACCAGGTAACCCACGCCGATCACCAAAAATAGGAGGAGGACGGGGTTTTCTACCAAGGTCTCGGACACTGCACTCCATCTACTGTTCGCTCGATTGGTCAGGGCCACATGGCCCAGGCCCCGCTGTTGGTTGCTACCTATCATCGTATTCCCATCGACCAACCCCGCCCTTCGGTCGAAGACAGTCCGGCCACACCGGCAGAATCCAGCCCGAAGTCGACCAAGGCCACATCGTCTTCGCACCGCCCCGCTTGGCGGACCACACAGAGCCCCGGCCGGGCGATCCGTACGAACCGGGCCAGGTCGTTGTTGCACGCATTGAACTCATTAATGAACGAGAACTTCGACCACGACAACCCAGGAATCATGTCGGGTGCCGCGAGCTTGGCTTCGCGCTGACCGGCCAGGACGTCCAGGTTCTGCATCACCCGACCCAGATAGTGGTTGAACGTGAAGCGGCGTGCACCGACACACCGGGCGAAGAAAGACCATTGATCGAGCGTGGGATCGAGGGCCAACTAGAACGCGGCGGGGCGGGTGAGGGCCTCGCCGCTGGAAGAGATCAACCGCTGCTTAGCACCGCTGTTCTTGCCCGTTGGGAGTGCTGTCGGCGTGCTACCTACCGTGCCCTTGTTGTTCGCCAAACACGCACTTTGGACCGCAATCAGCCACCTACGGCGCAGACACGTTGGGACTTCTTCTCGCCTCAGTGATCGCCGCAACTCTGGGCGTCACGGCGCTGGGTCACCTTATACGGCCTAAGTAGTTCGTAGCGGACAGGACGGTGCTGACCCATCCGTTCGTTATGTCACCAGTGCGTGGCTCTTATCTTGAAACCACCACATGGAAGTCCACCAACAGGGCGCCCTAGCGCGAGGAGTCGGGCTTGGCCGTACCCGATTCGTTACTCGATCGAGTGCATAAGGGTTTACCCCTAAGGGGATGGAACTCGGCTTTGAGGCGTCACCGGTATCGTTCTTCCGATCGCGTTCCGAAGAGACGAAGGGATCAACGTTGGTAGATCTCCCCGCAACATCGAAGCCTGTTCTTGGCGCCGAGCGACGCCGGTGGTACGTCCACCTAGCCCTTCTCACATCATTGGCCGGTTCATTGGTGTCGCTCATCTATCTGAGCCATAGCATCACCATTCACGTTATCTTCGGCGTGCTGTTCATGGTGATGTTGATCTTCCACCTCTATCAACGTCGTCGGACCGTCAAGGCTCTTCTCAAGCGATTGGCGGGTGTCGAGGTCCGCTCAAAACCATCCGTTCGCCTCGCCCTCTCGGACACAATCTTGGAACTGTTAGTTGTCAACGTTCTCGTGTCTGGAATCGTCGACGGCCTGCGCCACCAAGCAACGCAAATAACCTTCGTGGCATCGATTGGCTTTCCGCAAGGTCTCGCCCAGTGGCACAAACTCGCGGCTATTCTTCTCGTGCTCTACGTGATCGCGCACGTCATACGAAGGCGAAGGCGATTGCGCCGATCGCACATCCAATAGATGAACTTTGTTCTCTCCAACGAGCGCTTGGTACCGAGGCCCCCTGAGCGTCGGGCGCGGCGTTGACAACTGGATAAGTTGACGTCGGAGGTTGCAATGAAAACTCGTCTCACTGAACTGTTGAACATCGAACATCCAGTCATGCTGGCGGGCATGGGGGGCGTCGCGTATCACGAACTCGCCGCGGCGGTTTCAAACGCCGGTGGCTATGGCTGCCTAGGGGCCTCGACCATGTCGAGCGCACAACTCGCTCACGAGATCGCCGCCACGAGGGTACTGACGACCAAGCCATTTGGCGTCGACCTACTGACGGCGTTTCCCGACACCCTGCAAAAGAACGTCGAGCTACTGATCGAAGGTGGGGCCTCAACGTTCGTCGCCGGACTCGGCGTTCCCAGTCACGTCATTGACACGTGCCACGAACATCACGTCCTCGTGATATCCATGTGCGGCAAGGTTGAACACGCCAAGCGTGCGCGTGACGCGGGGTGCGACGTCGTCGTCGCTCAGGGCACCGAAGCGGGTGGCCACACGGGAACCGTTGCGACCATGCCCCTCGTGCCCCTGATCGTCGACGCCGTCGGCTCTACAATCCCCGTCGTGGCGGCGGGGGGCATCTTCGACGGGCGCGGGCTCGCCGCCGCGCTCGCCCTCGGCGCCGATGGCGTATGGATAGGCACACGATTCATCGCGACCCCCGAGGCCCGAGCGCTCCCGGGTTTTCGCGAGGGAATCCTCGCAACCAAGGAAGACGGCACCGTGGTCTCACGGGCGTTCTCGGGCAAGACCATGCGCGTCTTGCGCAACGAGACGACCGATCGCTACGAGTCCGATCCGTCGCTTCTTAAGAAATTCCCCGAACAACTGCAGGTTTCCTTGGCGGACGGTACCTTTCACCTCGGCGGTGACGAGCAGACGACCGGGGTCGATCCGCGACGTGAGGGCTACCCCGCAGGACAAGCCGTTGGCGCAATCACTTCGCTCGAACCCGCGGGAGATATCGTTCGCGAAATGGTCAGCGAAGCCACGATGATCCTCAAGAGACTCAACCCTTGAGCGACTGGGCCAGGGCGACGAACCAACGTCGGGACACGCACTCGCGGTTCTAATCTCGAAGAATGACCCCGAGGGCCGCCACGACCAACGAGATCCTCTCGACGATCCGAGGAAACGACCGACGCGTCACGCTCGCCAAGCGAACGGTCGTCGACGTCCTCGTGAGCGCTCCGGGTCACCTCACCGCCGAAGCGATCACGAACACGGTCCAAGAATTACGACCCGAAGTAAGCCCCTCGACGGTATATCGGATCCTCGAGGAATTCGAGGAACTCGGTATCGTCGTGCACTCACATCTCGGACAAGCCGCGGCGGTCTTTCACCTGGCCGGTGCAGTGCACGGACACTTGACGTGCGAAAGCTGTAAGAAGACCTTCGAGATATCGGCCGCGCATTTCGACGCGCTGAGCAAGGAACTCCAAAAGACCTACGGCTTCCAACTAGATCGTCACCACGTCGCTCTCTCGGGCACTTGCGCGAAGTGTCGCGGCGCCGAGCAACTCGTGCGTTGAAGCAGTCTTACCAAGTTATTACTTCGCTCAAAGGAAGCCCTCGTCACGCCTCAGTAAGGTGACATGCAACGCATGCTGAAAATTGACCACCTCACCAAGCACTACAAGGACACCGTCGCGGTCAACGACCTCGACTTCGAGGTCAAGCCCGGTGTCGTCACCGGTTTCCTCGGTCCTAACGGTTCAGGCAAGTCCACCACCATGCGGATCATTCTCGGTCTTGACCACCCCACCAAGGGCCGCGCCACGATCGACGGCAACAATTACGAGGACTTGAGATCGCCGCTCCACGAAGTTGGTGCGCTGCTCGACGCGAAGGCGGTGCACCCCGGTCGCACCGCGCGCAACCATCTTCGAGCCCTCGCCGCTTCCAACAGGATTAAGAGGTCGCGCGTGGAGGAAGTGCTCGAGTTCGTGGGCATCTCCTCGGTCGCTGATAAGAAGGTTGGCGGTTTCTCTCTCGGAATGAGCCAGCGTCTCGGAATCGCCTCGGCCCTGTTGGGTGATCCTCCAGTGCTCCTCTTTGACGAGCCCGTCAACGGCCTTGACCCCGAGGGCATTCGCTGGATTCGTGAATTCTTTCGTTCCCTGGCCAAAGAGGGGCGAACAGTCTTTGTCAGTTCGCACTTGATGAGCGAGATGGCCCTCACCGCCGACCAGATCATCGTCATTGGCCGTGGTGCCCTCATCACCCAGGGTTCGGTAGACGACTTGACCGCGACCGCCCAAGGTACCGTGCTCGTGCGGGCCTCGGACTTGACGGGCTTGACCAGAGCACTCGAAGCAAAGAAAGCGCTGGTCCAAGCCACGAGTGACAGTGGCCTCACGGTCACTGGGCTCACTTCCGAAGAGGTCGGTGACACCGCCTTTAAGGCCGGCATCACGATTCATGAACTCACGCCCCAGCGCGCGTCGCTCGAAGAAGTCTTCATGGACCTCACGGCGGACTCCGTAGAATATGGGACATCGATGCCCGGAGCGATGCCCCGTGAGTAGCGATCAGACCCTTCTGGACGTCGTGAAGTCCGAGTGGATCAAATTCCGCACGGTACGGTCATCGGTGATGGGCGTCATTGTCTTTTTCGTCCTCACGCTCGGGCTCGGGGGCTTGATCTCGTGGGCCGTTCGCAGTCACTGGAATCAGACCAACGGTCCAAGTCGTCTGGGATTTGATCCGGTGTCGACCAGCCTCGCGGGAATACTTTTCGCGCAGTTCGCCGTCGGGGTGATCGGCGTGCTCTTCATCACGAGCGAATACTCGTCAAGTTCAATACGCACAACGCTGGCCGCGGTGTCGAATCGTCTACGACTCATTTCGGCCAAGACCATTGTCCTCGCCGCTTCACTGATCCTGGTCAGTGAAGTTGTGTGCTTCGCGACATTTCTGCTCGGCCAGGCGATCTTCAGCGGCGTCGTACCTTCGGCTTCACTCGGCTCCTCGGACGTTCTTCGATCCGTGCTCTTGGCCGGGCTGTATTTGACACTCCTGACGATTGCGGGCTTTGCGCTCGGACTCATCGTGCGTCAAAGCGCCGCCTGCATCAGCATCTTCGTCTCGGTCCTACTCATCGTGCCGATCATCTTCGCGTTCCTGCCACAGAGTTGGCAGAACTCGTACGCCAAGTACCTTCCGTCCGAACTCGGCCGTTCGATGATGTCACCCTTTCCGGCGGCCCATCATCTGGGGGCCTGGAACGCGCTGATCGTGCTACTGGTCTACGTGATTATCGTTTCTGGCGTGGGCGTCACGTTGATGATTCGTCGCGACGCCTGAGCGACGCGCTCTAGGGTGGCGCCATGGACCTCA
>Ga0302282_1003022_pt1 | contig 11267 bp, 8 predicted proteins | sample III_Fen_E1_3_FD_198763 | JGI IMG/M metagenome (GOLD analysis project Ga0302282, IMG submission 198763) | Peat permafrost microbial communities from Stordalen Mire near Abisko, Sweden - III_Fen_E1_3 | ecosystem: Environmental > Terrestrial > Soil > Wetlands > Permafrost | place: Sweden: Abisko... | reverse complement strand
GTTTAGGCTCTTCCCGTTTCGCTCGCCGCTACTCAGGGAGTCACTTTTGTTTTCCTCTCCTCGGGTTACTGAGATGTTTCAATTCACCCGGTTCCCTCTACCCGCCCTATATATTCAGGCGGGAGTTACACCCCATAACGGGTGCAAGGTTTTCCTATTCGGACACCCATGGATCAATGCTCGGTAGACAGCTCCCCATGGTTTATCGCAGTCGCCCACGTCCTTCTTCGGCTTTAGACGCCAAGGCATCCACCGTTGACTCTTTGTAGCTTGGAGAAATTGATATTTTTAGAAATATAGATGCTCGTGCTCGTTCTAGAATTCTCAAAGATCAGCGCTACGACGCTCTACCCACCACCAATCTCCGGGGTCGGGAACATCGTGGAATGAGAGGCCCGCGAGGGGCATCATTCAAGGAGCGTGTCGCTCCTCCAAAACGGAAGACGAGAGTCCAGACCTACGCGGCAGTCATCTGACGGGTGCAGTGCGAAGTACAAGTACTTGGGACTGCGGCCCCGATGTCAAGACCACGTAGCCGACTAACCAGCATTCAACTCGGTAGCTGTCTGTCCCTTGTGGACAGATGTGCTCCTTAGAAAGGAGGTGATCCAGCCGCACCTTCCGGTACGGCTACCTTGTTACGACTTAACCCCAATCACTGACCCCACCTTCGACGGCTCCTTCCTTGCGGTTAGGCCACCGGCTTCGGGTGTTGCCAACTTTCGTGGTTTGACGGGCGGTGTGTACAAGGCCCGGGAACGTATTCACCCCGGCAGTGCTGATCCGGGATTACTAGCAACTCCAACTTCATGCAGGCGAGTTGCAGCCTGCAATCTGAACTGAGAGCGGTTTTAGGGATTGGCTCCACCTCGCGGTTTAGCAGCCCTCTGTACCGCCCATTGTAGCATGTGTGCAGCCCTAGACGTAAGGGGCATGATGACTTGACGTCGTCCCCACCTTCCTCCGAGTTGACCCCGGCAGTCTTCTACGAGTCCCCACCATTACGTGCTGGCAACATAGAACAAGGGTTGCGCTCGTTGCGGGACTTAACCCAACATCTCACGACACGAGCTGACGACAGCCATGCACCACCTGTGCTGGGCCCCGAAGGACACCACATCTCTGTGGCTTTTCCCAGCATGTCAAATCTAGGTAAGGTTTTTCGCGTTGCATCGAATTAAGCCACATGCTCCGCTGCTTGTGCGGGCCCCCGTCAATTTCTTTGAGTTTTAGTCTTGCGACCGTACTCCCCAGGCGGGGCACTTAATGCGTTAGCTGCGGCGCGGAAACCGTTGAAAAGTCCCCACACCTAGTGCCCACCGTTTACGGCGTGGACTACCAGGGTATCTAATCCTGTTCGCTCCCCACGCTTTCGCTCCTCAGCGTCAGTATTGGCCCAGATCACCGCCTTCGCTACTGGTGTTCCTCCTGATATCTGCGCATTCCACCGCTACACCAGGAATTCCGTGATCCCCTACCAAACTCTAGTCACAACAGTTTCGGGTGGCGGCCCCAGGTTGAGCCTGGGGGTTTAACACCCGACTTGTTGAACCGCCTACGAGCTCTTTACGCCCAATAAATCCGAATAACGCTTGCACCCTATGTATCACCGCGGCTGCTGGCACATAGTTGGCCGGTGCTTCTTCTACAGGTACCGTCACAATCGTTCCTGTCGAAAGAGGTTTACAACTCAGAAAGCCTTCGTCCCTCACGCGGCGTTGCTGCGTCAGACTTTCGTCCATTGCGCAAGATTCCCTACTGCTGCCTCCCGTAGGAGTCTGGACCGTGTCTCAGTTCCAGTGTGGCTGATCGTCCTCTCAGACCAGCTATCCGTCGTTGCCTTGGTGGGCCATTACCCCGCCAACAAGCTGATGGACCGCGAGCCCCTCCCAAAGCGAAAAAACATTTCCTTCATCGGTCATGCGACCATTGAAGGGTATTCGGTATTAGCACCGGTTTCCCGGTGTTATCCCAATCTTCGGGGCAGGTTGCTCACGTGATACTCACCCGTTCGCCACTGAATCTTCAGGAGCAAGCTCCTTGGATTCCGTTCGACTTGCATGTATTAAGCACGCCGCCAGCGTTCATTCTGAGCCAGAATCAAACTCTCCATCAAGATCTTTCAAGAACCGAAGTTCCCTACGAATCAGAGAGCCAGATGAGTGACTCTAATACTCACCTGACAACAACGAGTATCCACGGGGTGGACTCGTTGCCTACTACTTACTTCTTTTGACGAACGACGCGTCCGGTTAGATCCGTCCATCGTCGCCCGTACTGGCTTTTGGCTCTCGTTCTTCCGTTTTCAAGGAGCGACAACACACGCGACCGAAGTCGGAGGTGTGAAGTACACCATTGCGGGATTTCTCCCGCAACTCTGACGCCAAGTTGCCCTGGCGGCAGGGATGCCTACCTTAACAGCGCGGTTTACCAAGGTGCAAATGCACCTGGCCTCCGTCTCCGTTGGTGGGAAGACCATCGTAGCAGGTCCGCCGAGCCCAAAAATGCGCTTTTCAGCCAAAATCTGGCGTTTCGCAGAAACCAAGCCCCGACCAAGAGAAACGGAGCCCCCCGCCAACTCAGGTCTGCGCGTACTCGACGAACGCGCTCAGAGTGCCGATGAGACGCATCTCGTCGATGGTCTTCGCTCGTGAATTGAGCAGTTCCTCGGTACACACGAGATACGCGAGGCAACGCGCCCGACTCACCGCCACGTTGAGCCGGTTGCGTGAAAAGAGGAACTCTGGGCCCCGAGGCATATCCGCAGCCGAGGAAGTGGTCATCGTAAAGAACACCACCGGGGCCTCTCGACCTTGGAACTTGTCCACGGTGCCCACTTGGACCCCAGCGAGGACAGGATTCTCCTGGAACGTTGATTGCAACAATTGCACCTGATCGTTATAAGGCGCCACCACCATGAACTCATCAGCGTCGAGTGGCGCTTCGATACCGTGCTGGTTGGTCCACGGCGTGCCGATCATTGAGGCGATCTGTTCGGCGACGACGCGTACTTCTTCACTCGATTCCGTTGAACTCTTCGTGTGGCGCACCTCAAGCCAGCGCAGGCCGGTGCCAAAGCGTGTCCCCTGGCGTGCACAACTCTCGTGACTCGTCAGACGTCCTTCGTAGATCTGACTCGAGATGAAAGAACAGACGTCAGGATGCATGCGCCGGGTAACGGCGATGAAGACGCCATCGCTGTTGGGCAGCGTCGCGTGCTCGCCCAGCACGTGCTCGAGGACGCTGACTCCCGAGCCACCGGGATGTTCGGCTTGAGCAACCTGGGCCAACTGCAATGGATCGCCAAGCAAAATTAGGTTTCGCGCCGCGTTGGCCGACGCCAGTGCATCAGCCAACGCTAACTGACCCGCCTCATCGATAACCAGATAGTCAACGGGATGAGGCCGCATGCCCGCGCGCGACCACAACCACGTCGTACCCGCCACCAGGTTGTAGTCGTCGTTCTCCGCCTTCGCACTTGAACTTTCGTATTTGACGCCGTCCAGGGCCCCGCTCTTGGGCTTGTCACCTCGACGTAGAACTCTCACCTGATCGCGGTCGCCCTTCTCATCGAACACCTCGAGAGTGGCACCGAGCAGGTTGTCGATCGCAGCATGACTCATGGCGGTGATACCCACGCGCTTGCCCGAGCGCACCAGTGCGTGGATGATGTGCGAACCGCTGTAGGTCTTGCCCGTTCCCGGCGGTCCCTGGAGCGCGACGAAACTCTCGTCGAGGTGACCGACCCAGCTCAAGATTTCTTCGAGATCGTCGACGAAGACGCCACCCGCGGGCCCGTGTTCCTTGAGGAACCTAGGACGTTCGCGCCCGAGCAACGCCATGGACACACGACTGGGTGGGTCCGCTGGATCAGGATTCAGAATCTGCTCGGCCAGGTGAATCAGGACACCGGGCTTCTCGCGCGGACCAACGTAATCGTCAAGAGTGAAGACCACCGGCATCACGCCTGCCTCGTCCTCACGTTCTCGCCAGCGAAGTCGCAGCTCGCGACGTTCGAGGTCGATCTGGGAAACATAACCAAAGCCGTGCTCGCCGCCCACTCCCGTGAAGATCACGCTGCTGCGACTCACGAACGCCGAGGCCACCGTCTGATCAGGCCACGTGAACACGGCGTCTGTCACGGCCGCGCCGCGTGAGACACCCTGCTCGAAGTGCTCGAAATGCACGTTCGCGATGAAGTCCGGGTTGCCGTAGAGCGTCGCGAAGTCAGCGCTGGCCTCGGCGATCTTGGGCGTGACGTTCGCCGAGCGCTCGCGACGCCAGTAATTCAACAAGTCGCCCAAGAGACGCTCGGGACTCCCGTCGTCGTACTGTTCGAGCCGCGCCACTAGTTCGTCGGTGTCGTACTCGAACTCCTCGATCTCGAGTACCGCTTCGCGCCACTCGAGGTCCTCGGGCCGTTGACTGACGAGCCAATCGCGCAGCGCCTTCGTGGCTCGAACGTCGTCACAGTTGTAGACCGCAATCGCCTCGAGGATTGCTGGGTCGCCAGTCTTCATGTATTGCTCATACTCGACCACCGCTCCGGCGCCCTGTTCGATGCCGCCTCGCCGTTGAAAACTTGCCAGCCGTTCGAGATACTTCAGGCCGTACGACTCCGTTCCCACCACGACGGCGTTCTTCGCCACCACGAAGAGGTCGACGAAGAGGCCGCTCTCGACGAGTGAGGTCAATAGCACCTCGCTGTCGGTGCCGCTCGTCAATCGTTCGAGGGCGGAGCGTTCAGTGTGGTTGTAGTGGTACACGTGCATGAGCGGGTACTCGCGACGGCGCTCGGCGAAGAACTCGACCAGATTCCTCACCATTCTCTCTTGCTGTTCGAGAGTGTGGGCCCAGCGTTGGTCGTAGGACCACTCGCCATTTGTCGCACGCAAGTAGAGCCCACTCAGAAAGAACAGGTCGTGTTGGGGGGTCCAGAATGGATGACCCTCGAAGTCAAAGAATACGTCTCCTTCATTCGGCGCCGGGAGGAACTGAAACCCGTGACCGAAGACCGGGTCCTCCCCCGGTTCTACGAGTTCGAACGCCGGAGGTTCGTTGGGCCTTTGGCGTGAATCGACCTGGAGGTTCGCCTGCAGGATCAGACGACTGAGGTTCTCCTCGTGGATCTCGGGTACCGGTGTAGTGCGTGCAGCCAACTCGACCACGGTGCGCACGCCCGCGTGCTCGAGCGCTCCTTGTTCTGACGCCCGTAAATTTGCGACGTAGACCAGTGAGTCGGCGCTGCGCCATTCATTCTCACACCGATCCTTGAACTCGCAGTAGTCGCAGTGATCGCACGGCGCCGGCGTGGTGTCAAAGTCAACGTCACGTTCGAGTAGGGCGCTGAGTTGGCTACGCAGCCGTCGCCAGTAGGGACCGAACTGCTCAACGACGAGCGACTCTTGAACACCGGTACCGAGCCATAAGTGCATCGAACGAGGAGCGGATCCGCAGAGGGCCCTTATGGCGTCGGCGTAAAAGCAAAGTTGCAGCACGTGACCGGGCTTGCCTTCGGTCCGTGTGAGCTTGGCGTCAATCGGTTCGTACTGGGCGTAACCGTCGACGGGCTCTTCCACGCGAACCAGGAAATCCGCGATTCCCCGGATGCCCTCGTGTACGAAGGGCATCTGGAAGATCGCGTCGTGACCGTCCCGCATGGGGTTACCCACGCGAAGAACCCAGGTGTCAAACGATTCGCCGGGATTGCGACCGGGAACCCGGTAGACCGACTTGCTCTGATTCTCGAGATCCACGAGACAGTCGTGCTCGTGCGTCGTGCCTTTTTCCACCAACAAGTCCGCGAGAGATCCGCGGGCCGCTGCGGGCACGAAGAGCGAGCCCGCGTCGACCTGGTTTCGCAAGGACAAGAAGTGCGCGCATTCGAGCCACGCGGTGATCTTAGAAGGAGTGAGGAGCCGGTCGACCATGTGCTTTCAGCGTAGGTTCAGCCCGTGACACGACCCGGTTACTGCGAGGGATGACCCGGTTCAACCAATCGCTCGCGCAAGCCTGCCACGGCTTTGACCAATCGCTCACGCTGCGCCGGGCTCGCGAGCGGGCCCGAGGCGCCCGGTGACGAGCGGTGCGCGAGCGCCGAGCCGGGCTCGAAGAGGTGCACGAAACGAGCGAGATCGTCGTCGGCTCGAACGAGGTCGACGAGGGACAGGCCCTTGGTCGCCGCCTCACCCACCAGCCGTCCCACACGCTCGTGAGCCTGTCGAAAAGGGACGCCCTCCTCAACCAACCGCTCGGCGATGTCGATCGCGACCAGGTTGGCATCCGCGGCGGCTGCGGCGGCGACGTCAAGGTGGAACTCTAGTGACGCGTACGCACCCGTCAGGGCCTCTAGGACGAGACGTACTTGGCGAATCGAGTCGAAGAGCGGCTCCTTGTCCTCTTGAAGGTCACGGTTATACGACAGTGGCAGACCCTTCAAGGTCACCAGAAGGCTCGTGAGGTTCCCGACGAATCGACCGGTCTTGGCCCGCACCAATTCGGCGACGTCGCTGTTCTTCTTTTGGGGCAACATCGATGACCCGGTCGTGAACGCATCACCGAGGGTAGCGAAGTCGAATTCCGCGCTGGTCCACAAGACCAGTTCCTCACCCATCCGCGACAGGTGCACGCCGAGCAGGGCCACGTCAAAGAGCGTCTCGGCCACGAAATCGCGGTCACTGACGGCGTCCATGGAGTTGGCGAAGGTGTCGCCGAAGCCCAGCAATGCCGCGGGCACGGCAGGGTCAATCGGCAGCGACGTACCCGCCAACGCCCCAGCGCCCAGGGGTGACACGTCAAGACGCCGCCGTGCGTCGAGGAGACGATCAACGTCACGTAACAACGCCCACGCGTGGGCGTTCAGGTGATGACTGAGCAACACCGGCTGGGCACGTTGCAGATGCGTATACCCGGGCAGTGAAGCGTCTTTATGAGCCGCGCCCAAATTCACTAGTTCGTCGACTAGCGCCAGAACAAGACCCGAGACTTCACCGAGTGCGTCGCGAGTAAAGAGCCGCATCGTGGTCGCAATCTGGTCGTTGCGACTTCGTGCCGTATGAATCTTGGCGCCGACCTCGCCGAGCATCTCTGTCGCGCGACGTTCGATTGCCGTGTGGATGTCCTCATCGCTGCCCGAACGCACAAAGACGCCCCTGTCGAATTCCGACTCGATCTCCTCGAGGGCCCCGAGCAGGGCCAACGATTCGTCACTCGTAATCAAGTCCGCCGCCTCGAGGCCGCGCACGTGGGCCCTCGTCCCCATGATGTCGTGGTGATACAGCACGTGGTCAAAGGAATAACTCTCCGACAAATCCCATAGTGTCGAATCCATGGAGGACGTGAACCGTCCGCTCCAGAGCGTCATGGCCGCGGCGGCGTAGCGTTCTTAGCGCCTTGGCGTGCCGCCCAGGTCTTCACGCCCAGTCCGTAGATCTTCACGTATCCTTCGGAGTCGCTGTGTCGAAACGTGTCCGCTGCGTCGTAGGTGGCCAGTCCGTGGTCGTAGAGCGCGTGGGGACTACGTCGACCGGTCACGCGAAGCAGACCAGGCGCAGCCAGACTGAGCCGGACGTCACCACTGACGTGACGCTGCGTGTCGAACATGAACGAGTCCAGAGCTTCCTTGAGCGGCGAGAACCACATGCCGTCGTATATGAGCTCGGCCCACCTTGTCTCGAGGCGCGCCTTCTCGTGGTGGAGGTCGCGCTCGAGCACCAGGTCCTCCAGGTCCGAGTGCGCAGTAATGATGGCGAGTGCCGCCGGGCACTCGTACACCTCGCGACTCTTGATACCCACTCGCCGGTTCTCCACCATGTCGATGCGGCCAAAGCCAGTGGCGCCACAACGGTCATTAAGGCGCTTGATGAGGTCGGCGAGCCCAAGGGGTTCGCTGTCGATAGCAACCGGCAATCCAGCCTTGAAACTCAGCACCAACTCAACGGGTTGCTCGTTGGTGATCTTGGTCAAGGTATAGGGCTCGTCGGGTGGCGCGGCCCAGGGGTCCTCCATGGCGCCACATTCGATTGCCCGACCCCACAGATTCTCGTCGATCGAGTAGATCTTCTCCTTCGATGCGCGAATCGGGATGTCCCACTTCTCGGCGTAGTCAACCGAATCCGCCCGGGTCATGCCCCAGTTGCGCGCGGGCGCCAGGACCTCGAGGTCAGGGGCCAACGCGTGCGTGCCGACTTCGAATCGCACCTGGTCGTTTCCTTTGCCAGTGCATCCGTGGGCTACGGCCGTCGCGTCGAATTTGCGAGCCTGATCGACGAGGTGTCGTACGATCACCGGGCGCGAGAGTGCCGAGACTAGGGGGTACTTCCCCTCGTAGAGGGCATTCGCATAAATTGCGCTCGCGCAGAACTCTTCGGCCATCTCTTGGCGCGCGTCCACCACCACGCATTCAAGCGCCCCCGCCGCCATCGCTCGAGTCTGAATGTCCTCAAAACTCTCGGAACTGTCGGCGTCTTGGCCGACGTTCACGAGTACGCAGACGACTTCGACCCCCCACTCTTCGATCATCCAGCGCACCGCCACCGAGGTATCGAGTCCGCCGCTGTAGGCGAGCACCACACGCTTAGCCATGACCGTTTCCTTTCATTGACGTCGACGTCACTTCATCGATACCCGCGAGGGCACGGAATTCACGAGCCAAATCCTCTCCACCGCGCTTCTCGCTCGCGATCACCAAGATCGTGTCATCTCCGGCGACGCTGCCGAGCACGCCTTCGAGCGCGCTGCGATCCAGGGCTGACGCGACGACGTGCGCGCATCCTGGTGGCGTTCGCACCACGACGAGACTGGCCGAACTCTCAACCGACACCACCCACTCTCCCATCATTCGGCGTAGGTGATCAAGTGGCGCAGGGCTCGAGAGGCTGGCGCCGCCCACGACGATCCTTCGCGTCCCGTGTTCGTCTCGGATCTTCACCGTGCCGAGTTCTTGGAGGTCGCGAGTGACTGTAGCCTGGGTGGCCGCGATGCCCTCGGCGTTGAGTCGCCCCACGATCTGGGCCGCCGTCGAGATGACCTCGCGCTCGAGCAGTTCGTTGATCCGATGTTGACGCTGCGTTTTAGTCATGTTCTTCCTTCTTGATCCAACGTAAGACGCCCAGCATCGCTGAACGACGATGAAACACTTGACGCCAAACGAGAGAGTTTTCGCCGTCAATCACCTCGTTGGTGATCTCGTCGCCCCGGTGGGCCGGGAGACAGTGCAGCACCACGGTGCTCGGCTTAGCATTCTTCAAAAGAGCGTCGTTCACCTGAAAGAGAGCGAAATCCCGGCGACGCCGTTCGGTCTCGGCCTCAAGGCCCATCGAGACCCACGCGTCGGTGTAGACCACGTCAGCGTGGCGCACCGCCTCATCGGGGGAATCGGTGAGCGTGAGCGAACCCCCTTCGACTGCGAACGGATCCTCCGCGCCACCACGGGTGAGCTGGTACACCGGCGGCGCGGCCACCGTGACGTTCGCTCCCAGGCCCAACAACGCGACCGCGAGCGAGCGGGTCACGTTGGTGGCGTCTCCCACGTAGGCGACCTCGAGGCCGCGCAGCTGGTCAACGTCACCTCCGGCAAAATGTTCAGCAATCGTGAGCACGTCCGCCACCGCCTGGGTCGGGTGGGCGGTGTCGCTCAGTAGGTTCACGAGCGACATCGCGTCTTTGGTCGCCGCGCGCATCCTCTCGAAGACTCGATGGTCTCGTACCCGAAGCGCACTGATGGCGTACATCTGGGCGAGCGTGCGGGCCACGTCCTCCGCGGATTCTCGCGAGTCCAGCCCTATTTCCTCGTCACCGAAGAACGTGACGTACCCTCCGAGTTCGTGGACCGCGGACGAACTCGAAGCTCGGGTCCGAAGGCTCGGGCGTTCGAAGACGAGTGCCACGCCCTGTCCCTTCAAGGTCTGGTCATCGAACGGTGAGACCGCACGGTCATAGATCGTCGCGAGATCCTCACGAGTCAGGTCTTCGATGGTGATGAAGTGGCGGGTCACGCCAGGATCTCCGTCGCGGGAATGGCACCGTTGATCGTGTCGCGCAGGGCGTGATGTCGCGTGCCATTCGCCAGAAGCACGCGTTGGGCCCCGGCATCAAGCGCGTCAAGCGCCGCGCGCAGTTTGGGCACCATGCCGTCACGTGCCGCACCGGAGGCCAACAGCGACCTGACCTGAAAGGCGTTCATGTGCGCGAGGGCCGAAGAAGGATCTTCCGGGTCGTCGCGTACCTGGTCCACGTCAGAGAGCAGGATCAGCGCCTCGGCTTCGAGAGCCCCGGCTAGCGCGCCCGCCGCGGTATCGGCATTGCAGTTCACGAGTTCGCCCAACTCGTCTACCGCCAGAGAACAGATCACCGGACTGAAGCCGTTGGCCCAGAGCGAAGTCACGACCTCGGTGCGAACGACGGGCGTCGCCCCGGCGCGCTGCCACGGCTCGCCGAGTGACGTCGAGACAAACAGCGAACCGTCGGCGCCGGAGAGTCCCACGCTGGGCACCCCGGCGTGGTTCAGCGCCGCCGTGACCAGAAGGTTGACGTGGCTCAAGGCCATCGCCACGTAATTCATGGTAACGGTGTCGGTGATCCGCAGGCCCTCGTGGAAACGGCTCTCGACTTGGGCAGTCTCAAGAAGGTCTTCGATCTGTGGACCGCCGCCGTGCACGAGCGCGACTTCGGAGCCCCCGCTCACCAGGTGCGCGACGTCCTGAGCCAGTTGGGCGAGCAACGGCGCGTTCGGGGCCAAGGAGTCCATGGCGTGGCCGCCGATTTTTACCACGAGGCGCTTCACGGCGTGACCCCGGTGCGCGGTAGACCAGTGGTCTCGTCGCGCCCTGTCGCCACGTTCCAGGCCTGGATGGCTTGACCCGCGGCACCCTTTATGAGATTGTCCAGGGAACTCATGGCGATGAGCCAGCCGGTACGCGCGTCGACGCGCGCGCTCACGAAGCACAGATTGCTACCCAGGGGATCCTTCATCGTCGGTGGTTGGTCAACCACGACGACGAAGGGGTCGTTCGCGTAGCGCGCGCGCAGTAGCGCCAGCGCAGCCGAGGTGTCGAGTGAAGCGTCAGTGACGCGCGCGTAGGCGCTCACCAGCTCGCCGCGACTCGTGGGAACCAGGTGCGGCGTGAACAGGAGCTGAGCGCCTATCTCCTGTTGGATCTCGATGGTGTGACGGTGATCGAGAAGCCCGTACGCCTCGGCGTTGCCGGCTAGACGCGAGAAGTGCAGCCGATCACTCGTTGCACGGCCGGCTCCCGATACCCCGCTTA
>Ga0302282_1003017_pt1 | contig 11278 bp, 10 predicted proteins | sample III_Fen_E1_3_FD_198763 | JGI IMG/M metagenome (GOLD analysis project Ga0302282, IMG submission 198763) | Peat permafrost microbial communities from Stordalen Mire near Abisko, Sweden - III_Fen_E1_3 | ecosystem: Environmental > Terrestrial > Soil > Wetlands > Permafrost | place: Sweden: Abisko... | reverse complement strand
TTTCCCGGGATTGGTCATCGACTCCCCAACCAGCGCGTTGGCAGCAAAATGCATCACCGCCTCGGCCTTGGACTCACGAAGAGCCAGCTTGATCGCTTCAATGTCTGCCAGATCCCCCTGGAAAAACTCTGCCCTCGGATCGACTGCCAGGCGGTGTCCCTCGGTCAGGTTGTCAAAGACGGCCACCTTGTAACCCTGATTCAAAAGTTGTTCGACACAGATACTGCCGATGTATCCTGCTCCGCCGGTCACGAGAATGGTTTGCATCACCTGAGAGTAATTTCTCCGCAGCAAAGGTAAAGTCAAAGGCACCGCAGTAGCCACACGGGTCTTGGTATGCGGTTTGCTCTTGTAAAATTGATGACATCCGTCAAAAAAATCACCCGCTGGAGTATTCGCCTCCGCCGGTTCCATGCCTCCCTGCTCATGCTTCCCTCCAAACGAAGAGTATTTCCACTGATCTCCTTTCTCTTTCGCTAGGGAACCGCCTATAAGAAGATTTCGCTTCGACTGTAGCTCACCTCCCCATGTTCCTTCGCATTGATCACACCACCCATTATCGCTATGCGAAACCGGTTGAATTCACCCCTCACCTCCTGCGCCTTCGCCCTCGAACAACCCCGGGACTCCATCTGCTTAAATCCGAACTGACCATCAGTCCCGAGGTCTCCGTAAAATGGAACCTCGATCTGCTTGGTAATATTGTCGGTAGGGTGACTTTTCCAGAAAAGGCTGACGAACTGCTCATCAAAAGCTCCATCCTGCTCGAACAGAATCTGACCAATCCGTTTGATTTTATTCTGGAGAATCGAGCCATGAACATTCCCATCCAGTATACTGAGAGGGAGAGCACCATGCTGGCTGCCTTCCTCCATCCCCTGGATGCAAGTGCCGGCACCATTCTCGGCTATTGGCTCAAACCGTATCTCGTCCGCAATTCAGGAGCATCCTCCGAGCCCGCCACGCTCGGGACACTCCTCTCCATCAACAGCGCCATTCGTACCCTTTTCCGCTACTCTCCACGTCATGAACATGGAGTTTGGAATGTCAGTGAGATCGTGACCTATGGCGAGGGAACATGCCGGGATTTTGCCCATCTTATGATTGAGGCCATGCGCTTTCTGGGTATTGCCGCCCGATATGTGAGCGGTTATCTCTGCTCTTCTCCGGGAGGATTGGAGGGAGAATCCTACACACATGCCTGGTGCGAGATCTATCTGCCGGGTGCTGGATGGCGTGGATTTGACCCCACCAATGGAATTCTCGCGGATGCCCACCACATTGCCGTGGCCGCCTCCATGGCGGCGGGGGATATCCCTCCAGTGGAGGGTTCCTACTGTGGGGAACCCGATCTCTGCATCGTCCATGACGGACAAATCTCCGCACGGGAATTACTCCAGGGAGAAGAACTCATGCCATGACCACTGTGCCGACTACTTTAGAAGGATATCTTGAAGGCTTGCGAGCCCAAGGGCTGCATGCCGATGCCATGCTGGCAGAGGCCGGACTGACACTGACGCAGGGAGGTGAGCCGACTTTCATTCCGAAAAATCCCGTTTCTCCTGAATGGCATCTCGAGGCACTCGGTGATGAAAAACTCGATCTCGCATGGAAGCTCTCCCGGGCTCTGGAAAAATCTCTCATGCCGGGCGCGGTCATTCTCCGCTCCAATGGAAAACATTATCCTGGCGAGCCGATTCCCCGTTGGAAGCTCACCCTGCTTCGTAGACAGGGATCAGTGCTGTGGAAAAATCCCGCTCTTCTCTCGCAAGGTAAAAAAGGAAAGAAGCAGCCCGTTACTCCGAGAAAGTTTATCTCCACCCTGGCAATAGAACTCGGCGTTCCCGGAAGCATCCGTCCCGTCTACGAGGATGTGGAAGCAGCCATGCGCGCATCTGCACTCCTCGGTGAGCACCCGCCGCTACCCCGCTATTCCAGAAGCAAAAAGGGATTCGTCCAACCCCGCTGGACAACGGCGGAGCGGAAGCGTTGGCAGGAATTACATCGTGCGGCTGGCTGGGTTTTGCCGCTCGATCGCATCGAGGGTGTCTGGAAGACGGACGACTGGGTTTTGCCGGATGGAGGTGACCTGCTCCTTCTCCCTGGCACCAGTTCCATCGGACTGCGCCTGCCTCTATCCCAACTCCCTCCCGGCAGGCTTCCGCGCGCTCTCACTGCTGAGATCCGTGAGGGTGCACTCACTCTTTTTCTCCCCCCCTTCCTCGAAGCTTCCTCCTTCGCGGATCTGCTTGCAGCCATCGAAAAGACCGCCGAGGCGCTCAACTCACCTCCCATCGCGCTCGAGGGATATCCACCGCCGCACGAGGATGACTGGGAAAACCTCTCCGTGATTCCCGACCCCGGGGTCATTGAGGTGAATCTCCCACCGGCAGCCAGCTGGGAAAGTTTGGAAATGACCATCTCCGCACTTTTTCTGGCAGCGGAAGAATGCGGTATTAGGGGGACCAGAGTCCTCCCTTCGGGTGAAATTTCCGCCACCGGTGGTGGTGGTCATCTTGTTCTTGGAGGTACATCACTGGATTCGAATCCCTTTTTACTCAAACCACATCTTCTGCCGAGCTTCCTGCGATTCATCCAGCGACATCCCTCACTTTCCTATCTCTTCAGCGGGCGTTTTGTTGGCCCCTCATCTCAGGCACCAAGGGCGGATGAGAGTTTCTTTGAAATCCCCAGGGAACTCGGGATCGCCCTCACTGCCATGGAGAACATGGAGGCTCCTGCCTCCCCTATCATCATCGACGCAATCCTGCGCAATCTGCTCCTTGATTATAATGGCAACACCCACAAGGCGGAGGTCAGCGTGGATAAGTTCTTCAATCCTTTCATGCCTAACGGACGGCTCGGCCTAGTGGAATTCCGTTCCATCGAGATGTCTCCAGACATCGAGCAGTTTCTTGCCATTCAAGCACTCTGGCGCTCCTTGGCAGCTTCCTTTGTGGCGAAGCCCTACACCGAACCGCTGATCGATTGGAAGGGAAAGCTACACGATGATTTCCTCCTTCCCTTCTTCCTCGAGGAGGATCTCGACAAGGTCCTCGCTTATCTCAATGACTCGGGTTTCAATTTCAAACGCGAGTGGTTTCAGCCTCATCTTCGATTCCGTTTTCCGATCCTTGCCGAAGAAACCATCGCCGGAATTCCATGGCATCTTCGCCGGGCACTGGAACCGTGGCCGCTGCTTGGTGAGGAGCCTGCCGGAGGCGGGGTGGTTCGTTGCGTCGACTCCTCCACGGAGAGGCTGGAGTTCCGCCTCTATGCTGCGGCCAAAAACCATAAAAAATCCCCAATTACCATCTCGATCAACGGCTGGAAACTCCCTCTGCATCCACACCCTGAAGGTGGATTTATCGGCGCCGTACGATTCAGGACCTTCTTGCTGCGGACCTGCCTGCATCCTCAGGTTCTCCCTCACATCCCTCTCCTGATTGAGTTCTTCGACGAGTCAGGAAAGCTACTCGGCGCCTGGAACTATCACCCGATCATGATCGATCATGCCAAGAAAGCCCCGCGCTATCTTGTTCCTGTGGAAAGCTTGCCGCTTCCCAGCACTTCAAAATCTCTTCCTGCGTCGGAGATTCCTCCAGGCGAGGGAAAGCGTCCTCTCGTCCCTGTGAAAAAAACGGATATTATCCCTCCGAAAATCCATCCGACCCTTGGCGAAGGAAAAACCCTCGATCTGCTTACTGCGCTCTAGAGCGTTTTAAATAATAGTGTGGCCATCGATTTGCGAGTGCCATGGGGTGGTTAGCAAGGAGCAAGCGAAGCGGCTGTAGTCATGTGCTACAGCCCTAGCGATGCAACACCGCCAAACGCCCTATGCCGCTGCAAAGAATGGCTATAGAATTACTTAAACCGCTCTAAGGCGTGCTTTGAGACCTAAAGCAGTGAGCCATGTGGTCGTTCACCATGCCGATCGCCTGCATGTAGGCGTAAATGATGGTCGAACCGACAAAGGTCATCCCACGCTTTTTCAAGTCTTTGGAGAGGGTGTCGGACTGAGCTGAAGTCGCAGGTATCTCCTCAAAGTTCCCCGGTTTGTTGACGAGGGGTGATCCTCCCACAAAGGCCCAAATATAGACGTCGAAGGATCCGAATTCCTGCTGAATTTGCAGAAAGATCCGCGCGTTTTTTCGAGCAGCAAATACTTTCAGACGATTTCTGATGATCGAGGGATCCAAGAGCAGGACTTCAAGTTCAGTGTCGGTCATCGTGGCCACCGCCTTAGGATCAAATGCTTTGAAAGCTCTACGATAACCCTCCCGTCTTTTCAGAATGGTCTCCCAGCTTAGTCCCGCCTGGGCACCCTCTAGCAGAAGCATTTCAAAATGCTTCCGATCATCATGCACCGGAACACCCCATTCCTCGTCATGATAAGCCTCGTAAAACGGCTTTCCCTGACCAACCCAAGCGCAGCGAACCCTGTTTTTCACAGGGATGAAGGGAATAAAAAGGATGGCCAGCCGTTCCCCCAAAAGCAAATTTCTGTCGGGGATTTATGACTCATCCCCCTGATCTCTTTATCCCTGTGAATTTTGCCCTCTGCTAGATGGCAGCTTCACCCGTCTCGTTGGTACGGATACGGATCACATTCTCAATCGGAAGCACAAAAACCTTGCCGTCACCAATTTTTCCCGTTCTTGCAGCTTCGGAAATCACCCGGATCGTTTCCTCAACCGCGCTGTCATTGAGGATGATTTCGAGTTTGATCTTGGGAAGAAAATCGACCGTGTATTCGCTTCCGCGATAGATCTCGGTGTGACCTTTCTGTCGGCCATAACCCTTGACCTCGGTCACCGTCATGCCCTCGATTCCGATCTCACTGAGAGCATCTTTCACCTCTTCCAATTTGAAAGGCTTGATAATTGCTTCGATTTTTTTCATGGGAAACGGGATAGGGGTAATTGAGTTGGCGCTTGGTGTAGTTTTCCATCTTCACTCTCTCTTGTGCACCATGTCGAGCCTGGAAGCGGGTTCCGAAATTTTGGAATCTACAAAAAAAGGCGGAGACCGAAGTCTCCGCCTTTTTGTAGGAAGCCTGTAGAAGACTACAAAAGCTTGATGAGCACGTCTTAGACAGCCTTGTCGCCCGTCTCGTCGGTGCGAATGCGGATCGCATTCTCAACCGGCAGGACAAAGACCTTGCCATCACCGATTTTTCCGGTTTTGGCGGTCTTCACGATGGCTGCCACAGCACCCTCAACCGCGCTGTCGGCCAGAACGACCTCCAGCTTGATTTTGGGAAGGAAATCGACTGTGTATTCGCTACCTCGGTAGATTTCGGTGTGGCCTTTCTGGCGACCGAAGCCTTTGACTTCGGTCACCGTCATGCCTTCGATTCCCAGTTCGCTGAGAGCGTCTTTGACTTCTTCCAGCTTGAAGGGCTTGATGATTGCTTCGATTTTTTTCATAGGTGTTTTTAGGTATGGATTGAACCGCTCTTGGATTAGTGGGTGTAGCCCTCCTCACCGTGATCGACGATATCGAGACCCTGATGTTCCTGTTCGACGCTAGGACGGAGACCGATGGTGAACTTCACCAGGTAACCAAGGATCACCGTTCCCACCACAGCCAGTGCAATGGTGATACCAGCAGCCTTGGCCTGAGCCACAACCAGGGAATGACTGGCGATGGCGGTGATAAGACCATTGCTCATCGCGGCATTGGCAGGAGAGCCCGTTGCAACAGCCTGAAGGTTGCCGTTCACAGTTGGATCGACCAAAATACCGGTGATCAGAGCTCCGCAGGTACCACCCACGCCGTGAACGCCGAAGGTGTCGAGTGCATCGTCATACTTGAAGATGTTCTTAACAATCGTGCTGGAGATGTAGGGGATCGTTCCGGCAACCACACCAATGATAACGGCACCCGTGGAGTTCACGAAACCGCAAGCAGGGGTGATAACAACCAGACCGGCAACGGCACCGGAGCAGAATCCGAGCACACTTGGCTTGCCCTTGAAGATCCACTCGACCAGAGGCCAAGTGAGAGCGCCAATTGCTGTGGCAAGAGTGGTGGTCGTGAAGGCATTGGCGGCGATAACGTCGGCGGCGACAGCGCTACCAGCATTGAATCCATACCAGCCAACCCACAGGAGGGCAGTGCCGATAAAGGTCAATACAAGGCTGTGTGGCATCATCGGCTCCTTGCCGCCATGTCCGACACGCTTGCCAAGGATGAGGCAGAGGATCAGAGCAGTCCAACCGGAGGACATGTGCACGACCGTTCCACCGGCAAAGTCAATTGCAGGGATCTTGGCAGCTGCATTCCAGACACCGTTCATGAGACCAGTGGCACCCCAGACCATGTGAGCAAGCGGGAAATAAACGATGAACATCCAGCCAAAGACGAAAGCCATGATGGCTCCGAATTTCATGCGCTCAGCCGTGGCACCGAAGATCAGGGCCGGAGTGATGATCGCGAAGGTCAGTTGGAAGATCGAATAGACATTCTGGGAGACCCAGAAAGCGTAGTTGGTATTCGGCAGTGAATTGACTCCCTTGAAGAAAAAATACTCTGATCCTCCCAAGATGTAACCCAACGTGCTCGGTCCTGAGGAGGGCGTGAAGCTTGTTCCAAAGACCAGGCTGTATCCGAAAGCCCACCAGAGCAACGATACCAGACAGGTGATGCCGAAGCACATCGCGATGATGGATAGAACGTTCTTGGAACGCACCAGACCTCCGTAGAAGAGGGCCAGACCGGGAAGGGTCATCATCAGCACGAAGGCCGATGCCACCATCATCCAGGCATTGTGACCTGGATCGGACTCGTAGGCGATGCCTGAGGGATCAGGATCACTGTTGCTATGAGCCGCCTCGAGGAAGGCAACCTGATTGGTGATGCTTGCCGACGCGAAGGCACTATTGGTTGGATTCGGCGTTGCTAATGGTGTCGGGGCCGCCGCAGGTGCCGGCGCTGCTGCCGGTGCATTGGTATCCGCGTGTAGGGTGGATGTGACTGCGCCGAGCATCGCCAGGGAGGCGACAGCCGCGAGCAATCGAATCACAGAGGTTGTTTTCTTTATCATGGGTTGGTGTTGTTGTTTTGCGCCTATTGGGGCGGTAAGGGGAATAAAGCAACCCCTATGCCAACTTTTTCAGGTTTTCTAAAATGCCACTCCCTGATCCCCATTTTGCCCAGTCTCTGATTCGAAGGCCGGGTAGCAGTTAATTGTTTGGCGATTTTTTCCCAACACCAAAGTGAGTTTCTGAAAATGGCGATTTTTAGCCATTATAGCTTTTAAAACAACCGATCCAGCGAACAATTATTTGTAACCATCTATTTAAGAACGAGTAATATCCTGTCGATAAATCTTGTTTCCGATAAATTCCCGCTTTAGCTGATCCTCGGCATTGCTTCCTTGAAGCGGAACCTCTTCTTTAAGCCTATGCGAATTCTCCTGCGTGTCTTTGGTTACACGGCCCGATATCCTTGGATGGCTTTTGCCACGATGGTCTGCGCCGTCGGGAGCACCCTGACCGTGGTGGTCTTTCCCGCCGTCACCCAGCAGATCATAGACAAGGTCATCAAAGATCATCATCCAGAGCGTCTGATCCCCCTGATCGTGACGGGTCTTGCTGCCTACTTCGCTCAAGATCTGCTCAATGCTCTCCGCATCCTCCTAAACAACCACTTCGAACAACGGGTGATCTTTGATCTTCGCAGCGATCTCTATGCCCGCATCCAGATGCTCCCTCTCCAATGGTTCGATAACAGATCCACTGGCGACATCATGACACGCCTTGTGGATGATGTGACCAGCGTCGAACGCGTGCTCATCGACGGGATCGAACAGGGAACCGTCGCCCTTCTCCAGATCGTCATTATTCTGGCCGTGATGACCCACTACAGCCGCGCCCTGACCCTCGCAGCACTGGCTCCATTGCCTTTTCTTGTCGTCGGAGCCCTCTCTTATAGCTTCACCGCGGGCAAGCGCTACCGGACTGCCCGCAAGGCCACCTCGGCATTGAACTCACTCCTGCACGACAACCTTGACGGCATCCGCCAAATCAAGACCTACACCAGTGAGACAAGGGAGCACGCACGTTTCAATGCCGCCAGCAACACCCTGCGTGAGGCCTCGCTGATTGTCATGCGCTACTGGGCGATCTACAGCCCGACCATGAGCTTTCTGTCCAATGTCGGCAACGTGATGATACTGGCCGTTGGCGCAACCCTCGTGCTCTCCCACTCCATGGAATCGGGTGTCCTGGTCTTCTTTCTGATTCTTGCACGCTATCTTTATGAACCGATCGGACGGCTTCACTCCCTGAATCAACTTGTCCAAGCTGGGAGGGCCGCAAGCGAACGTGTCTTCTCCATACTCGATGCCACCGTCGAACCGGGTTACAAGGAGCCATCGGCAGAGTTTTCCAAGGATTCCAATCTTTCCTCTAATTCGCAGAAGGGGGATGTGCGCTACACCAACGTCTCCTTCCAGTACCAGGACAACACCCCGATTCTGCATGATATCTCCCTTCACGCCCGTCCAGGAGAGATGATCGCCCTTGTCGGTCCCACCGGCGCTGGAAAAACATCGCTGATTCATCTCCTGAGCCGCTTTTATGAACTCAGTTCCGGTGAGATCCTTCTCGATGGCGAATCGATCAGGAAGATACCTCTTGCACGGTTGCGTCACTCGGTGGCCATGGTGACACAGGAGAGTTTTCTCTTCAATGGAACCACGGCTGACAATCTCCGCATCGGCAAACCCGATGCCACTGAAGAGGAGATGTGGGTCGCTCTTGCTGCTGCCAACGCCGACTCCTTCGTCAATCGCCTTCCCAAGAAACTCCATACCCAACTTGGCGAACGGGGAGTTAAACTCAGCGTCGGTGAGAAGCAACGCCTCTCTATCGCCCGCGCGCTGCTGAAAAATCCCCCGATCCTCGTCCTCGATGAGGCGACGGCCAGCGTCGATAACACCACAGAGCGGCTTATTCAGGAAGCGCTGCAGCACCTGCTCGCGAACCGCACGAGCTTCGTCATTGCCCACCGCCTCTCCACGGTCCGTCATGCCGATCAGATTCTTGTCATGGAAAGGGGCCGTATCGTGGAGCGTGGCACTCATGATTCCTTGCTGGCTGAAAATGGCCTCTACGCCTCGCTCTGCCGGGAGGCCGATGCCCAGGGCGGAATTCTAGGCCTCCTTGCTCCTCAGAAGGAGTCGCTGCGGGATTAGAGCGGTTTAAGTAATTCTCTAGCCATTCTTTGTCTGGCGATCCTCCCGGATCAGCTATCCCGTCCCTAGAGAAGGGATGGGACTGCCTTCGGCATGCCGAAGCTGTGTTCCCACACGCACCTTCTGCAGCGGCATAGGGCGTTTGGCGGTGTCGCATCGCTCGGGCTGTAGCACAGTGACTACAGCCGCTTCACTTGCTCCTTGCCAACCAACCCCCATGGCGCTCGCAAATCGACGGCCACACTATTATTTAAATCGCTCTAAAATCCCGATGCTTCTTGACTCTCACCTCCACGGTAGATTATTTGGCATTTTTGCCAACTATGCGCCCCTCCCCCACAACTCTGAAAAGGAACGCCTCCGCTCGGTCCCTTGTCGTCAAGGCGATGGCCCACCCCACACGCCTGCTGATCATGGAGCGGCTGACTCATGGCGAACAATGCGTGAATGAACTCACCCATCTTGCAGGCTGCGATGTGACGACCCTCTCCAAACACCTAGCTGTGATGAAAAAAGCGGGCCTGCTCGTCTGCGAGAAGAGAGGCGTCTCCGTCTATTACCAGATTGCCTGCCCCTGCTTCGGGGAATTCTTCCGCTGCATTGATCTGATCACCACATCCCGATCAGCCAGAATCAGCTGCGCCTGCTAAAGGGAAGTGCTGATTTAATCCCATGATGACTGCTGTAGGCCAAAAGGCTGATTTTTCAGGCGCGAAGCGCAGTGGCAATACCCCTGCGGTCTTGCCCCAGCGAGCAACGCCAAAAATCAACCTTTTATCCACAGCCCCATGGGGTTGCGGCGGTAACAGGCCGGAGGCTGCGTTGGCTTTGCGCTTACAGCCCGCAAGGGGATGCGCGCGCAAAGCCGCCTTGCCTGCCGTCCACTCCTACCGCAACAGTCTCGTTGCGATCAAATCAGCGCTTCCCTCAAACTCATGAATACCTCGACACTCCTGAAACTCCTCGTTGCCCATCCCAAGCATCATCTTCAATTCATCCTTCCCGATGGTGGGAGAATTCCGATTCACGCCCACATCACCGAGGTGGGACGGATCGACAAGACCTTTCTGGATTGCGGTGCCACCGTTCGTAAAATCTCCAACCTCTCCCTCCAGGCTTGGGTAGCCGAGGATACGGATCACCGACTTCCAGCCGGAAAACTTGCAGAGATCATTGATCGCGCTGCCCCCATCATCGGGAATGAGGACTTGGACGTGGAGCTCGAATACGAAGATGAGCTGATCTCCCAGTTTCCGGTGGAAAGTGGAACCATCGCCGAGACAACCATCGTCTTCATCTTGGGATCCAAACACACCGACTGTCTGGCGAAAGAGATTTGTCTCCCTCCGTCACTCCAACCCGCAAGCGATTCCTGCTGCTCCGGTTCCGGCTGCTGCTGAGCCCAAGCCTACTCACTACTCAGGGTTCAGCCTTCAGCTTTCTTCCCATTAATGACCACCAAACCTCTTGTCCTCATCCTCTGCACCGGCAACTCCTGCCGCAGCCATCTTGCCGAAGGCATCCTGCGTGCCACGGCGGGCGATCTCATCGAGGTCGCCAGTGCCGGTTCCAAACCAGCCGGATATGTCCATCCAAAGTCCATCGAAGTCTTGAATGAAATCGGGATCGATATCTCAGGGCACCACTCCAAACACATGGATGAGTTCCTGAGCCGTCCCGTTGATACCGTGATCACCGTCTGCGGCAATGCCGACCAGGCCTGCCCAATGTTCCCCGGACAGTTGCACCGTTTTCATTGGGGATTTGATGATCCCGCCCATGCGACAGGAAACGATGAGGAGATCCTCAAGGAATTCCGCCGCGTGCGTGATCAGATCAGACTGGTCTTTGACGCCTACGCCGCAGGATTGAAGAGAGGGAAAGACCTCTAATTTGGAAAAAAGAAAATCTCATGGAAACTGTATCCGCCCCTGCCAAGAGAAGACTCGCCTTCTTTGAACGCAATCTGACCCTCTGGGTACTCCTCTGCATGGTAGCAGGGGTACTGCTCGGCACCATCACTCCCAAGGGAGTCGCCACGCTCAGCACCTGGGAGTTTGGCCATGACTCTCATGT
>Ga0302282_1003016_pt1 | contig 11284 bp, 10 predicted proteins | sample III_Fen_E1_3_FD_198763 | JGI IMG/M metagenome (GOLD analysis project Ga0302282, IMG submission 198763) | Peat permafrost microbial communities from Stordalen Mire near Abisko, Sweden - III_Fen_E1_3 | ecosystem: Environmental > Terrestrial > Soil > Wetlands > Permafrost | place: Sweden: Abisko... | reverse complement strand
GCAACGCCCTTTTAAGGCGTGGGTCCTGGGTTCGAATCCCAGCGAGCTCACCATAGTTATTTAGAATGAATTGCTTAGAAGATGGCCGCGGAAACTGGGAAGTGGAGCGCGGAGCGGTTTTCGAAAAATCGCTCCCTCAGACACCTCGCAGCGCCCGATTGAATGGGGATCGTTGAGCGGCTCCCCATGACTACTTGGGCGATATCGGGTCTTCTCGCCTAACCTGAATCCTGTTCCCTTAACTATCTTCATTGCATTGCGGATATTGATTTTGGGAAGCGGCCTATCGTTACGCGCGGAACGCCTGAATGCCTGCCTCGAATTCCACCGCATGCCGGCTGTGAGGATCTTACCGTGCAATTGGTCAAATTCCAGATTCATCTTTCCACAGTCTGTGCAAAATGGATCGGCTCGCGGTTCAAGCCTTGGGGCCGATTGCTTTTCGGCAGGGTTCCCGTTTGGTTTACAGCCGGTAACGCCGGGATCAGGACGGAGCCATGCGCTGAAGACCCACGAAACCACTCGCTCTTGCTGCATCTCATTTCTTTCTGCGATCCAGATATCGATTTGTCGCGGATTACGCCGAAGATCTGCTGGCTGCGGTTGAGAAGTTTCTTTAATCTATTGATTTTACTGCGCTAGAAGTGTCGAAAGAGCAGAGGCACATCGGGCAAGCTCACGGAACCGGCGTGGTCACATCCGTTGTGGACGGGATTTCGTACCTGCAGGAGCTTCACACCAGCAACGCCAAATTTATACTTCAAAATGGGATAGTGGAGTCTAAATGAGTCCCGTCGGGAGACAAATGCAGAATCGCAAGTTTGGTTTTTACTTCCTTTGCACCGTCATCGCAGCCTTGGGAACGATCTTCGCAACCTCCGTAGCCGTCGCTCAGGTGGCGGCCGGACCGTGGATGAATCCCACACTCACCCCAGAAGAACGTGCCGATATGGTTCTCAAGCAGCTTACTCTCGACGAGAAGCTGGCCTTATTGCACGGGAACGGAATGGCTCACGCGCCCCAATGGCAGATGCCTCTTTCACACCTTGCCAACGGCGGCGCGGGATACGTTGAGGGCGTCAAGCGCCTGGGAATTCCTCCCCTGGTAATTTCCGATGCGGCCTATGGAGTGAGAGACAGCGCGGCGAACGGAAGGTATTCGACAGCTTTGCCCTCGAGCCTGGGCGCTGCGGCTAGTTGGGATCTGGACTCCGCATGCGACTTCGGCGCCTTGATTGGCCAGGAACTCCGTGTGCAAGGGTTCAACATGACGTTGGGAGGCGGGGTAGATTTGGCCCGCGAGCCACGGAATGGACGCAGCTTCGAGTATGCGGGTGAAGATCCACTCCTCGCGGGCACCGTCGTCGGCAACCTTATGAAGTGTGAACAGGCGCAGCATGTGGTCGGCGACATCAAGCATTATGTGATGAACGATCAGGAGACGGGGCGTTTCTTTATGAACTCCGTCATCTCGAAGCGGGCGATGCAGGAATCGGATTTGCTCGCATTTCATATCGCCATTTCGATCGCGAATCCCGGTGCAGTGATGTGCTCCTATAACCGGATCAATGGCGACTTTGGTTGTGAGAACTCCTACACGCTGCACGATGTGCTCAAGAATGAATGGGGCTTCAAGGGACTCGTCCTATCCGACTGGGGTGGAACACACAGTACGGAAAAGGCCTCCGCAGCGGGTCTTGATCAGGAGCAGCCTATGGCCGACTTCTTTGGTCCAAAGCTGAAAAAAGCAGTTGAAGCCGGCAAGGTTCCGCTATCGGAAATTGACGACCATGCACGCCGAGTTCTGTATGCCGAGTTTCTATCGGGAATCGTGGACGATCCGCCGAAGACAGGCGCGGTGAATGTCGAGAGGGGACTTGAAGTTTCCCGGCGAGTAGAGGAAAAGAGCATTGTTCTGCTGAAGAACAGCCCGACTGTGCTACCGATCAATCCATCCAGCGTCCACACCATTGCGATTATTGGCGGGCATGCCGACGTGGGAATGATCTCCGGTGGAGGATCGGCGCAAGTCGATCCTCCCGGCGGCAATGCCATCATGCCTCCTGGCCAAGGCGCGACGATCTGGCAGAAGCCCGTTTGGTTCCCAACCTCTCCCTTAAAGGCGCTTCAGACGAAGCTGCCGAACGCAAAGATTGATTTCAACCCGGGAACAGATCCAAAGTCGGCTGCGAACCTCGCCAAGTCTGCCGATCTTGCCATCGTCTTTGCATATCAGTGGCTGGCAGAAGACATGGACGTGCCGAGCCTTTCGCTTTCGAATAACCAGGATGCATTGATCGAGCAGGTGGCGGCAGCCAATCCTCACACCATCGTCGTGCTCGAAACCGGCACTGCCGTCACGATGCCCTGGATCGACAAGGTAGCGGGCGTAGTCGAGGCGTGGTACGCCGGAAGCGCAGGACACAGGGCGCTGGCAAACATGCTCGTTGGAGACGTCAATCCTTCGGGCAAGCTCCCTCTGTCTTTCCCGATAAGCGAAGCGGATCTTCCGCATCCTGATGCGCCAAGGATTCCATCCAGGAGCCAGGTGCGCGCTGGAGAGGTTGCCAACGACGGCGCGCCCTCAGCGAATGCTTCGGCTCACGCTGGTTACGCTGTCCACTACGATGAGGGGCCTGAGGTTGGCTACAAGTGGTATGAAGCACAGAATAAGAAGCCACTGTTTCCCTTCGGCTTCGGTTTGTCTTACACCACCTTCGCATACTCCGGCCTGTCTGTCGATTCAACCGCCAAGACCGCGCGCTTCACTGTCCAGAACACCGGCAAGCGAACCGGCACCGAGATTGCTCAGGTCTATGGGCGGCTTCCGAAAGGTTCAGACGAGCCCTACAAACGACTGGCCGGGTGGAAACGCATAGTGCTTGCACCCGGCGAATCGCAGTCGATCACCATTGTGATCGATGACCGTGTTCTTCAGACCTTCGACGAAGAGAAAAATATCTGGAATTTGACGAAGGGAGAATATCAAGTGATGGTCGGTGGCTCTTCGGACGATACGCCTTTACTGGGGAGTCTTTTGATTCGCTGAAGTCCCTGAGGCTTGAGCCAACCTCTCCATGCCTAGCCCAACTTCCGCAGTTTGAGCGAGAAGTCCTTTTTTCAGCGCCGGCGGGGTGAAGTTTCCACTACATCGGCGCGAATTCCGGTACAGCCGGGAGCTTCACTCCGAGCCTTTGCAACAGCACAAGCTGATGCTCGTTGGGCTGGCCGATGCAGCGTTTGCGCAGCGTGACTCCGTTGCGCGTTGGCAGCGCCACATCCACCATGGCGATCTCCAGCAGCTCGCGGAAGACTTTCCTTGCTTCGTCGCCCAGGCCGGCCTGGCGGCATTGCGCTTCCAGCGTTTCATATCCCATAGGCCAGGAAGCAAACCAGAATATGAGCCTGCACCCGTTGCGGCTTCTGGTGCCAGACCGGGCGCAGCTGCAAATCGGACTTCTGGATGTGGAAGGCGTTTTCGGCTTCGGTCGGTTGGATGTAGGCCCGCCACAGTTCTTCCGGGGTCCAGTCGAGAACATTACTGCGCAGCAGATAGCAGCCTTCGCTTAACCTCGTTGCGCCAGCGGGTTGCCCTTGGCTTCGCCTTCGAAATACGTGCTGGTCACGTCGTAGAGCAGCAGATCGTAATCCAGATCGAACAGCTCGCCCAAATTGTGCCGCAGATGTTTTTCCAGCTTCTCCTTGTGAGGCAGCAAGGCATCCAAAGCGCGATACAGCCGGTCGTCGTTGAACTTCTCCGCGGGCACGCCCAGCAAATCCGGCAACGCGCTGGGTTGGTAAAAGCTCTCCGCCAGGCGCAGCTCGCTGGACGGATCGCAGAGCCGCCCCAACACCAGCACCATGGCCATCGGCGGCCAGGGAATCTGTTCCCGGCCGCGGCGCAGGCTCTGGTCCAGAAACCGGTCCAGTTCCAGTTGTCTGAGCAGAGTGCGCCCCAGCCAGGGGCCGCCGAACCGCAGCGTCCGCTCCACGCGCACGCCGTTCAGATCCACTTCCACCCACTCCGGCTCGCTCGCTTCAACGAACAAATCCGCCTGTTCCGCGCTCGGCGGTGCCCCTCAGCGCTTGACCCCCATGCGCCCCTGCTTGTCCATCGCGCCCAGCCACGCCACCACGCGCTGACGCCGGCCGCGCGCCGTCCGATAGCTCTCCACCAGTGCCCAATAGGCCTGCCGCCTGCCGTCCTTTTCCCGATAGCATCGCCGCAGGTACATACCCTCATGCTACGAATGCAAAACTCGCGCGCAATGGCCTTGGTCGTCACTACATCGGCTTTTTCCCAACAAACGTGGCCTTGCTTGAAGCATCTGCGCTCATGGCTGTTGAAAAGAAAAGGGCCGCCGAGCTATCTCAGCGACCCGCACCTGCTCCAAATGAACCAAGAAAGTTACACTACAATCCAAACTGCGGAAGTTGGGCTAGATTTGGCAGGCCTATTTTCAGATGTCTTTTGCCTCTGCCAGCTCTTCCATGCCTCGCGCCGGCAGGTACGGCACCGCTTGAATTCGCGACCGTTGCGGTTCTCGACAACCACGTTGTCCCCGCTCAGAGGATGGCCGAGCTTGCAGAATTCGAGCTCCGTGCTGACGAGCGGCCCCTGTAGCCGGTGATGCGCCGGGTTGCAGCAAGCCTTCCCAACGCATCCTGGCACCTTGCGGGACAGAATCCGGTGGTTGGGAGGAATCATCCCGACGAACGATTCCCAGAACACCCACTGGGCAGGACGCTGGCCGTCGCCGCAGCGGAGCACTCCATACCCTTCTTTGCTGAGCGCACCATTCCACACCCAGGATCCACGGCGGCCGATCGTGACGCGTCCCATGAGGCTCGCCTTACTCACGATTTTCATTCCATTGCCTCCTCTCGAATGGGTTGCAGCCGTCCGTCCCGCCCAATTCTGAAGCGACTTGCGAATTGCGTCCGTGCCCGAGGGGCTCGGCCAATGTTCGGATGAGAGAAGTACCCGTCTTCAGCGGCGATTTCTCGTCGGGTGGCGGAAAGTGTTTGGGTATGTTTAGGCATTTTGGTGGAGGAATTCGCCGGTCGCCGATTTAGTCACCAATCGTCCCCGTTTTGGAAGCGGTCGTATGCGGCTCCGTGCGGGACGGATACAGTCTACATCAAATTGATTGTAATGGGGTTATGCGGATTGATGCGGGGGAGTGCGGTGCGGTGCGGTGCGGAGGGGCCAAAATCACTTTTCGAGTCAGGTGCATTCAACCGGGCTCAGCCACCTATCCGCTGATTCGGTCCGTTATTTATCCCGGTATCCCCAATTCTCGCCGATTAGCGACGATTGGGCTGCCGGAGCCTTCGACGAGCACCGGGCACAAAACCACAGTGGGCATAACGTGTCTACCGGCAAAGGTGTGGCGGGTGCAATGCCGTCTCCGTTTTGACCATAGAATGCGCCTGATGGTGCGGGTCCCTTTGATTCGATGGTCTTTATTGGTGGCGGAAAGGTGGAAGCTACTTGGGCGCATCCAGTTTCAGTTGTTTGCAGGACCGGCTACGCATGCGGGCGCGAAATCCCAGCGGGATGCGCCGCGTGCCGGCCTCAGGCGGCGGGTTCCAAGTCTGGCTCGACTTCCAACTTTCGCTGAATCCTGAGGACATGACCGGGCAGCGACTCCGGATTCAATTCAACGTAGTTGCGCGGCCCGTTCCACTGGTAGCGGCTCGCAGTGAGCAGATCTTCAACTTCGTAGGGCGCATCCTGAGGAATTTCCAACTCCTCCAGGGGTAAGGTCACGAATCCGGCCTGGGTGAATTTCGGGTCGAGGTTGACGACCACCACGATGAGATTGGCGCGATCTTCCGACTCCTTGCTGTAGCAGAGGAGTTGGTCATTGTCGGTGAAATGGAACTTCAGCGACCAGTCGCCGTGAAGAGCCAGATTGCCTGTGCGAATGGCATTGACGGTGGTAATGAAATCGCGGAGGCTGTCGGGGCGGTCGAGATTCCAGGTGCGAATCTGATACTTCTCGGAATCGAGATACTCTTCGCTGCCTGGGCGCGCGGGGCGATCTTCAAGCAGTTCAAATGCCGGACCGTAAATGCCGTAGTTGGAGCCCAGTGTAGCGGCCAGCAGCAGCCGAATGGCGAATGCGGGCCGCCCTCCAACCTGAAGGAACTCGATCAGGATGTCGGGGGTGTTGGTCCACTGGTTGGGGCGGAAGAACTCGCGCACCGGTGTCTGGGTAAGCTCGGTGAGGTAGGTGGCGAGTTCGGTTTTGCCGATGCGCCAGGGGAAGTAGGTGTAGGACTGGCTGAAGCCCAGCTTGGCCAGGCGATACATGATTTTGGGGCGCGTGAATGCCTCGGCCAGGAAAAGAACCTCGGGATGGTCCCGCTTGATTTCCGCGATAACCCACTCCCAGAATGCAAAGGACTTGGTGTGGGGATTGTCGACGCGGAAGATGGTTACGCCCTGGCGAATCCAGAAGCCGAATACTTCCTTCAGCTCTTGCCACAAGCCTTGCCAGTCTTCGCTCTCGAAGTCGAAGGGGTAGATGTCCTGGTATTTTTTGGGAGGGTTTTCAGCGTACTGAATGGTGCCGTCGGGGCGTTTGCGAAACCAGTTTTCGTGGTCGGTGACGTAGGGATGGTCGGGGGCCACCTGAAAGGCTATGTCGAGGGCAACGAAAAGGTTGAGGCTCCTGGCTTTCTGGACGAAGCTATGGAAGTCATCGAGGGTACCCAGGTCACTATGAATGACCTTATGGCCGCCGGCCCCGGATCCGATGGCCCAGGGACTGCCCGGTTCGCCGGGGAGCGCCAACGGGTTATTGTTGCGCCCCTTGCGGAAGGTTCGGCCGATGGGATGAATGGGCGGAAGGTAGACGACATTGAAGCCCATTTTCGAGATATAGGGCAGGCGCGCTTCGCAATCGGCGAAGGTGCCGTGTTCTCCGGCCCTGGAAGCTGCGGAGCGGGGAAAGAACTCGTACCAGGCGCTGAAACGCGCGTGATCCGGATCGACCACAATTGTGGCTTCGGAGTTGGAGTCTGTGGCGAAGCGCTTATCGGCATAGCGCGACATGGTCTCGTGGAGCGATGCGTCGGTGGCCTGAATTCGGAGTTCCGGTTTATCGGCGGGGGAGCGCAACAAGTCAACTTGTTGGCGGAGGTATGCGGCATCCGAGGAAGCAGCGCGACCGGCTGCAGCTTCGATCAGGTCAGCGCCGATCCGATAGTCAAGGAAGGTATCGGCTTCCGCCGCGACGCGTTTCAGAAGGTCGCGACGCCAGGTTTCAAAGTGGTCTACCCAACCCTGCAGCTTGAAACCGTACTGCCCCAATTCCGTAACTTGAAACGATCCCGTCCAGCGGTCGTTGCCCAGCGGCTGCATGGGTATCTCGGTCCACTCGTGGGAGGCCCTGTGGTGAAAAGAAAGCGAGGCGGCAATCGAGTCGTGCCCGTCGGTAAAGATATCGGCTTCGACGCAGACCCAGTCGCCCAAAATGCGCTTCGCGGGAAATCGGCCACCGTCGATCAGCGGGGAAATCCCTTCAATCACTACACGTTTACGGCCATTGCCAGTTATAGTCGCCATCTTGGTTCCGTGTTCCTTTATTGCACCAATTATCTCCTGCAAAGTTTACGCTCCGCTTCCTTTTTGCTCAATCAAGCTCCGGTAGAGTTCTATGGTCTGGTGGGCAATTGCCGTCCAACTGAAGATGTCTTCCACTCGCCTTCTTCCGGCATCGCCGAAGCGGCGGCATTGTTCCGGATCGCTGAGCAGTTGGTGGATTCGCGATGCCAGATCGCGCGCGAACTGCTCGGGATGGGTGGGAAAGCTGGTTTCGGGGTCCTGGTCGAAGGGCACCAGGTAGCCCGTTTCCCCATCGACCACCACTTCTTTGATGCCGCCCGTAGCGCTGGCGACTACCGGCGCGCGGCACGCCATGGCTTCCAGATTGATGATACCGAAGGGCTCGTAGACCGACGGACAGCAGAAGACCCGGGCGTTCGAGTAGAGCTGGATCGCCTCCGGCTTGGTGACCATCTTCTCAATCCACACGATCCGCGGATGGTGGCGCCGGGCCTGCTCGACTTTCTCGCGCAACTCGGCCGCAATTTCGGGCGTGTCCGGCGCGCCGGCGCAGAGTACCACCTGGGTCTGGGCCGGCAGATAACGGATAGCGTCGACCAGATGCGTGACGCCCTTCTGGCGGGTGATGCGGCCTACGAAAAGAACATAGGGTTGCGCGGGGTCGACACCGTATTCGGTCAGGGCCGAGGTTTCCGAGGTCTTCTGGTATTCGGCAAGATCGATGCCGTTGTAGATGACATGAATGCGGCTCGGTTCGACCTCCGGATAGGCGCGCAGAATGTCCGCCCTGGTGCCCTGGGAGACGGCGATGATGGCGTCGGCATCGAAAATGGCCGTTCGCTCCATCCAGGAGCTCATGGCGTAGCCGCTTCCGAGTTGCTCGGCTTTCCAGGCGCGCAGGGGCTCCAGCGAGTGTGTGGTCAGAACGAATGGAACTCCATAGAGCTTTTTGGCGAGATACCCGGCCATGGAAACATACCAGGTGTGCGTATGCACGATGTCGATGCCCTGGAGCGCCTTGATCTGGGTCAGATTCAGGCTGAAGGCTTCCAGCGCTCCCTTGAATTTGGCTTCGGTACCCAGCGTGATTTCGCTCCACGGCTCCGCGCCGCGAACGTGCAGGTTGCCCCGGTCCCAGTGCTGGTTTCCCCAGCAATGAACCTCGACCTCAATCTCTTTTGCGAGTTCACGGCTCAGGTAATCGACGTGGACTCCGGCTCCCCCGTAGACCTGGGGAGGATATTCGCGTGTAAACAAGCCGGCACGCATGGGTGGTTCCTCCAATTGACTTCAAGACCCGGACGGGGCGGATGGCTCAATCGCTGGAAAACTCATTCAGGATACAGGAGTTGATGGCATCGGACCGACGAGGGTCATCTTATAACGCGAGCTTGGTTTGGGTAAATAAAGCGGGGCCAGACATAGGTTCAATCGCTGAAAATCTGACAATGGATTTGAAGAGGTGGTAAGTCGGACTCAACAAACTCTGCCGCCTTCGCATCATCGCCCGATCGCGGAGTATCAGGGATTTGTACGCCTAAGGTCTCGGGCAATCCCGTCCTTTGTTGCTCCAGGTGGCAGGCTTCCGCGCCGGAAGATTGCCAACGGCAGACTCAACTTTTGTGCGGTCCAAGGCAAAACGAGTATTCTGTATGAAACAGTAAAAGACGAGAGTTCATCCTTATGGAAAAGACAAACTCGTATATTCAACTGAACGAGGCGGAGCTGTCGAGCAAGATTTAGAAACGATCAAGCGCGCAATTAGGCACATGCAGGACAGGCAAGACCCTGATGCCTACGCCAAACTTCTGATTGTTGAACTTGGGATCGACCCTGCCAGCGAATCATTCAAAAGGCGAATGGCCGCCTTTCGTCGTGCGTGTAATCTGCCGGACTAACGAACCTTTATTGCCGAAATCCGCGCAGTCATTGCCGACTGTTCTTCTCTTGTCATTGTGGAGAACTTTTCTCGCACTAAATCTAGCGTGTCTTCAACCACTTGCTCACGCATCTTCCTCTTCTTAGGAAGAGAAGAGAGGTTCGCTGAGCGCGTTGTTCTAATCCGTGGCCTGGCCGCAACTCCCATAATTGAACTCCTCTCTCCGCCCAAAATGCATGGAATTTGGTGCATTCCATCCAATTTCAGATCAATAACTTACAGCAATTCTCCCACTTCCCGCGTCTTGTCAACCGCTTGCTACTTGCTATAGTTGCACCATTGGTACAGCGAAGTCAATATTCTACGTTGCATAATCTGGAATGGTTCCCAGAATCAATTAGTTGGTCGCTCACTGCTAAGAGCGATTACCTGCTACCAATGATTAGCTACTACGAGCGACCAGATTGAGATTGATCCCATTTAGAAGTAGCTCATTGCCCGCGTCAGTAGGATGATTGTTGCGTTTTCCCTGAAGCCCGCCCGCAATGCTGTGCTCGGTCGCATGGCAGAGTTCCCCGCAAATCCAACCGGCTTCGATCGATACGAGAACTTCAAATTCCGCGTCAAATGGGACAGTGCCTACTTTGCCGGAATCTCGCGCGTCACGGGACTGATTCGGACCACCGGCGTGGTCGAGCATCGCGAGGGAGGTGATCCCTCGACCAGCCGGAAATCCACCGAGCTGACGCAGTTTGAGCCCATTACGCTGGAGCGCGGGCTGACCGACGACATGGCCTTTGAAGACTGGGCCAACCTGGTGTGGAAGCTGGGCGCCGGCCTGGGTTCCGAGATGTCGCTGAACGAGTTCCGGAAGGATATCCTGATCGAACTCTACAACGAAGCAGGGTAACTGGTTCGCGCGTACCACGTGTACCGCTGCTGGCCGTCGGAGTATCAGGCTCTTCCCGATCTGGACGCCGGCACCAACGCCGTTGCCATTAAGGGCATCAAGCTTGAAAACAAAGGCTGGGCGCGGGATTTGCTGTTGACGGAACCAGTGCAAACTGAGAACCGGATTAAAAACTGCCCAGGGAATCCACAAAGTCATATGCATGACGAGTCTTTCTGGTTAGCTTAAGGGCATGTATCCGAGTGATTTGACAGATATTCAGTGGGCCAAGCTTGAGCCTTTGCTGATTTCGACTCGGGGAGAAGGTCATGCAGGAGGGCGGCCGCGCAAGTATCCACTGCGGCATGTCGTCGATGCCGTTCCATACGTGGTGAAGACGGGTTGCCGGTGGCGGCAGATGCCTGCCAACTTTCCTCCCTGGGAGACTGCCTACCAGCAATTCCGCGCTTGGCGCCAGAGCCGTGTATGGGAGCGGGTAACCAAGGCTCTACGCGAACAAGGGCGCAAGGCGCAGGGCCGAAACGCTACGCCTACCGTGGCAATCGTCGATTCTCAATCCGCCAAGACGGTGCTAAAAGGGGCGGCGCGGTTATGACGCGGGCAAAAAGATCAAGGGTCGAAAGCGGGATATCGCGGTAGACACGCAAGGCAATTTGCTGGCGGTAATTGTTCACTCGGCTGGCATCCAGAACCGCGTTGCTGCTCGTGCCGTGCCGATGCGCTAATTTTGCCTCTGCGAAACCATCCAAACCGTGTTCGTGGACGGCGGCTACACGGGCACGCTGATCGACTGGACCAAACAAATGTTCGGCTACACAGTCCAGGTAGTCAAGCGCACCGACCAGCATTTGTTCAAGGTTTTACCCAAACGTTGGACCGTCGAGCGCACTTTTGCATGGCTCAACTGGTCTCGCCGCCT
>Ga0302282_1003006_pt1 | contig 11303 bp, 5 predicted proteins | sample III_Fen_E1_3_FD_198763 | JGI IMG/M metagenome (GOLD analysis project Ga0302282, IMG submission 198763) | Peat permafrost microbial communities from Stordalen Mire near Abisko, Sweden - III_Fen_E1_3 | ecosystem: Environmental > Terrestrial > Soil > Wetlands > Permafrost | place: Sweden: Abisko... | reverse complement strand
AGGCAGGCACCGATCTTCAGGCCAGGCCCGATCTGATTGCGGGCTGCACTTTTAACCCGAACGCGCGCAATCTTGACACACAGATTCAGCGACTTGAACGAAAGATCGCAGCCGGAGCGCGCTATGTCATGACCCAACCTGTCTTTGAAACATCCCTTGTCGAGGAGACGGTGAAACGGACGGCTCACTTTGGAGTCCCGGTTTTTATCGGAGTCTGGCCGTTACTCAACCAACGACAGGCTCGATTCCTTCACAACGAGGTCCCTGGCATCAAGATTCCGGAATCGGTCCTCCACCGCATGGAGGGACTCGAAGGCATCGAGGGACGCAAAGAGGGAATCGCGATTGCCAAGGAAGTGACACGCGCCGTGCTCGACAACTTTCCCGGAATCTATTTCATGACCCCGTTCCTCGCCTACCAGACAACTGAGGAACTTTCCGCCTTTGTCCGTTCCCGGTAGTTGCAGCCTTTGTTCGGTTTTTCCAATCGTATTTATAAAAAACAGCCCCTTCGCCTTGAAGCGAAGGGGCTGTTTGGAAAAATGAAGATGTTTGATCGGGGATTATTTCTTCTTCAGGGTCTTTAGTTTGGCCTTAGCCTTAACAGCAACCTTCTTCACGGCTGTCTTCTTCTTAGCGGCAACAGGTGCGGCTCCGCCGGCAAGACGGATATTCAGACGGCTCTTTTTACGGGCGGCTGCATTCTTGTGAATGACACCCTGCTTGGCAGCCTTGTCGAGCTTGGAGATGAAACTCTCAAAGAGTCCCTTCACTTCTTCAGAACTCGCAGCCAAAGCTTCGCGCAATTTCTTTTCATCGGTCTTGAGGCGGCTCAGAACACTGACATTGTGTGCGTGGCGCTTTTCACCCTGGCGGGAGCGCTTGACAGCGGAGCTGCTTTTCTTGACGGGTGCTTTTGCGGTGGCCATTGGAAGGGATGATGATGGGTGGTCTGTGGATGATCTGATGTGCCAGAGGGGAGAATCGAACTCCCGACCAAGGGCTTATGAGTCCCCTGCTCTACCGCTGAGCTACCCTGGCGCGGTGGTGGTGTAAAATAACTGATTTCACCCATCCCGCAAGACATAAACCAACCCGCTCCCTGCGCGGAAGCGATTGTCTTGCGCGAAGTAAAAGCGGGCGACGAGGATGACCTGGCCTAGTGCAGTCCCACCGTATTGGTGACAGAGGTGGCGGCATTAAAGTTTATGTTGCCTGCCTGTGCAGCCGTGATCGTCGTCGTTCCCGTTCCATGCATGAATGCAGTAGAATTCGTGATGGTTAGCACATTGGTGTTTCCACTAGTGAACGAGACGGTAAGTCCACTACTGGAAGTTGCGACAAGAGGAATCGTTCCATTGGTACTAAAGTTGGTGCTGGTGTTATTGGTCGGCGAGGTAAACGTGATCGTATTGGAACCCTTGTTCACAATCACTGAATTGGTAATAGGTGACGCGGCGAGATAATTGGTGTTTCCAGTCTGCGACGCTGTGATCGTAGCCGTTCCTGCTCCAATCATAATTGCCGTAGCATTGCTGATGGTCAGCACATTCGTATTACCGCTAACAAAGGTTACAGAGAGCCCACTGCTTGCCGTTGCAGTAAGAGGGATGGTTCCACCAGTGCTGAAGTTGGTGCTGGTATTATTGGTCGGCGATGTGAACGTGACCGCCTGAGCTGACGGAGTCACGATCACTGAATTGGTGACTGTTGTTGCGGCAGCATACAGATTATTGCCAGCCTGCGTTGCGGTAATTGTTGCCGTTCCTGCTCCGATCATTATTGCCGTGGCATTGCTGATGGTCAGCACATTCGTATTACCGCTAACAAAGGTCACAGGGAGCCCACTGCTTGCCGTTGCAGTAAGAGGGATGGTTCCACCGTTGGTAAAGGTCACGCTGGTGCCGTTGGTCGGCGAGGAGAAGGTAATGGTCTGTGAAGCCTGTGCCACGTTGGTATATCTCAGCAACTGACTGATCGAGGTTGTGTTGTAATTGGTACCACCCAGAGCAGTGGCAGTGATTGTTGCCGCATTGGTTCCCGCAAAATTGATCGTCGCAGAATTACTGGTGACGGAACTACCGTTTGTTAGAAGTGTCGTCACCGAATTGCTGCTGGAAATCACCACATTAGTGTTGGAACTGGTAAAGATAATCGGAACGACTGAGGAGTTGGTTGCGATAAGAGAAATCGTGCCGCCATAGATCAGGTTCGTCTCAATGGGCAGCTTCATCGTGATTGTCTGACTTCCTTTGAAAACAGTAAGAAGTTGGTTAACGTTCGCAGCTGGCTTATAGGTGCTGTTTCCTTCCTGGCTCGCCGTGATGAGGACATACCCTGCACCCGTCACGGTCAGAAGATTAGTGCCGGAAACAGTGGCCACAGCGGGATCCGCACTCGTAAAGGTGACGGGAAGAGCCGATGAGGCTGTTGCTGAGAGAATGACTGCATTTGTTTTCCCATAGGTCTGTCTTGGAATTGCAGTGAAGCGGATACTCTGGGTCTTTGTAGGCGTTGTTGCCAAAACGCCATAACGTATTGCGTTATTGTTCACATCCGCCACAAAGAGCGTATTGGTATTTGCACCCACAGCCAATCCCGCCGGTTGGTCGAAGCTAGCATTGGAACCCGTCCCGTTGGCACTGCCGATGACTCCGGGGGATCCTGCCAGGGTGCTCACCACACCATTCACACTGATCTTTCGTAGCGTGTTAGTGTTAAAGTCGGAAATGTAGAGCGTTCCATTTGTACTCACAGCGATCCCGAATGGGGTGGAGAAACTGGCATTCGTACCCGTGCCATCCGAACTGCCAGCGAAACCCACCGTTCCGGCAAACGTCGTGACCACCCAGTTGGTTCCGTTGCGCACCACCTGCCTGATCGTGTTGTTGCCGCTGTCAGCCACATAGAGGCTTGTGCTTCCACTGAGAACTACTCCTTCCGGTAATTTGAAACGAGCGGCGGAGTTTGTCCCATCGGCACTGCCACTCATTCCTGCCATTCCAACAGGAGTTGTGACCACCCAGTTGGTGGTCAAACCGTTCGTGTTTGTCGTCACCACAGGAGAAATCGTGCGAATCGTGTCGTTGGCCGTGTCAGCAATATAGAGGTTGGATCCAGCATCCAGGGCAATACCATCTGGATAATTGAACGTGGCATTGGTTCCGGTTCCATTGGCACCCCCAGGAACACCTGCCCGACCAGCCAGCGTCGTGACCACCCAGTTGTTGGAGGAGACCATGTTCGAGGCAACCCAGTTGGTAGTGAAATTGATGGAATTAGTAAATGTCGGATTGTTCGTCCCAGAACTGATGTTCGTCAAAACATTGGTACTCGAAGAAGTGATATTCGTGGTGATGAGATTCGTGACAAAAATTGAAATGGTGGTCGTATTGGAGACAATGGTCAGGATTTGTTCGATATTTGTGGGACCATTCGGCACATTGGTGGCCACGGGGCTGATTTTACGCACCGTGTAGTTGCCGCTATCGGTCACATAAATGTTCGTCTTGGCATCCAGAGCAAGACCGGATGGCTGGTTAAATGTTGCATTCGTGCCGATTCCGTCCGCACTGCCATTCGTTCCCGCCGTTCCCGCAAGGATTGTTATCGTCCCGTTTGTGTTAATCTGGCGGATAATGTTATTTCCAGTGTCCGCCACATAGATGTTTGTCTTGGCATCAACACCCACCCCGAATGGCTGAAAAAAACCATCTCCGGCGAGCGACGAAACCGCCGAGTTGGTGTTGGTGGAGAGCAAGCGGATCATGTTGTTGCCATTGTCGGCGACTGCCAGCATCCCGCTTGTGTTGGCTGCTATTCCCGCAAGAACGCCAAAACTGGCATTCGTACCGGTTCCGTTTGCCTTGCCGTTTGTTCCTGTTCCCGCAAAAGTCGTGACTACGGCACCGTTAGTGATCATGCGGATGAGGTAGTTGCCGCTGTCAGTGACATAGAGATTCGTTCCTCCGCTGACGGCAATTCCAACAGGATCATTGAAGAGTGCATTCGTGCCGGTGCCATTTACACTGCCGGTCACCCCTGGCGTGCCTGCAAAGGTAGTCACGTTTGTACTGATATCGATCAACCGAATCGTGCTGTTTCCGCTATCGGCGATGTAGAGGTTTGAAGCGCTATCAATGGCTATGCCTGTCGGCCCATCGAAGAGCGCATTGGTCCCTAAGCCGTTGGTGCTGCCATTCGTTCCCGCTTTTCCTGCAAGAGTGGTCACCCCCCAGGCGGCGTAATAATTGGTCGTGATGTTGGTCCCGTTCGTTAAAATTAGTGGGGCGGAACTAGGGGTGATTTTGCGAATGGTGCTGTTCCCCGTGTCGGAAACATAGAGGTTGTCGTTTTCGTCGACGACAATGCCCTTGGGATTATTGAATCGGGCATTGGCATTCGTCCCATCCAGACTTCCCTGCACTGAGCCGGCAAGTGTCGTGACGCTCCAGATATTGGTAATCACCGAATCAAAGCTCGTATTGGTGCTACTGGTAGAAAGCACACTGTATGCGGGAGCGAGGCCGGGGGGATTAGTGACGTTGCTGTTCGTATTAGTGGTAGAGCCCGATCCCGTGACTGTCACCGTTTGAACGATGACATTCGTGGTGGTGAAGGTATTCGTCGTTGAAACAGTGTTTCTTTGTTGGATTGTCTCCATTGGGACGACGATTGATATCGTTGATGGGGCGATCAATCGAACCGTGTTGTTACCGCTATCGGTCACAAAAAGATTTGTGCTGCCATCCACCGTGATACCCCATGGACCGTTAAAGAGAGCGTTGCTCCCGGTTCCATCAGTTTTTCCGCTCTTGCCCGCTGTGCCCGCAATAGTGGTCGTGTTTCCATTGGAATCAATCAACCGGATGGTGTTGTTACTGCTATCGGCAACATAGGTGTTTCCACTCCCATCCATAGCCACTCCCCCCGGCCTGTTAAACGTTGCATTGATGCCTGTTCCATCCTGACTTCCTTTTCCGGCAATGATCCCGGCAATCGTTGAAATCTTGTACGGCGTTGTGTAAATGGGCACAGCCAGCAGTCCGGCACCGGTAATCAAAGAAGCGACACCAAGCAAGAGTGTCGCAAGTTTCAGGGGGATTTTCATAGAAATGCGGAGGGTGGTTGAAGAAGCTAGCACATTTTTGCCCAAGCAAACCAAAATAATTTTTCGCTAAATAGCGATTTCATCCATGGTTGACATGCTTTTCATTTGCCAGCAACGCCCACAGAGGCGATCTGTAGTTCCATGGAGCAGCAAAATCCCCAACCACCCCAGTCCCAGCAAGCCTCGATTCCACTTCAGATGACACCGCAGCAGACCTCGGTGCATTTCGCAAATCTCTGCCGGGGATCCATGACCCCGGAGGAAGTTTTTCTCGATTTCGGCATCAATCCCAACGCCTTTGCGCGTGTCTCCGAGGATCCTATCCAGATCACGGCCCGCGTGATCCTCACCCCCCCCTCTGCAAAGCGACTCCTACACCTCCTCCATGTCATGCTCTCAAGGCACGAGGAATCCTTCGGCACAATTCCCATCGAACCGCGTCTCGCTGCCTCCGACTCAGCCAAGGATGCCACCCCCAGCACTTAAGGAACCGCTGATTTCATGAACCCTTCCCGCATGGCCTCAGCCATGACACCCCACGAAGTGGAGAGAGCTCTTTTCGAGACCAGACGGCGCATTGAGGCCAATATGGAACGCTTGGCGAGATCCTCTGCCGCTTCCATGGATGTCCGCCCCTATTTCACTGAGCTTCTGCAACTGGCTGCAGAAAGCGTTTCAGGACGGGGTGGGGCGGTCTGGTTGCGCGAGGGGGGGAAAATCGGCATGGCGGCTTCGCTTGAATACGACTCTTCCGAAGCAGTCCCAGGAAGCCGCCAGGAACACGATATCGCGCAATTGGTGACGCAGTGTCTTGAAAAAAACTCCACCCTCATCGTCCTTCCAGGACAAGGGGAACCTTCTCCCGAACAAACCGAGCCAACCAACAGCGCCCCGTATCCCTTCTTCTATGTTCCGATCCTGCTAGAGGGAACACCCCTTGGTGTCCTGCAGTTGTGGCTTCAGCAACCCGGCGATCCCGAACACTACAAAGATTTCGCGGCATTTCTTGGAACTGTGGCGTCCCATGCCTCCACCTATCTGCACCATCGTCATGCCGCCAGAGCCAGAACACTTGCGGCCTCCTGGCAACTGCAGGCCCGCTTTCATCAGGATCTCGTCAGTTGTCACAACACCCAAGAGGTCTTGGAAGTGTCAGCTCATCACATGGCGGATCTTGCCGGGGCGGAACTTGGCTTTGCCTGTCGTCACGCCTCCAAAGGATGGAAACTTGTCGCGGCCTCAAACGCCGACAAGGTTATTCCAGCAAGTTCCCAAGCACTGCTTTTATCAGCGGCGGTGGAGGCCCTTCCCAAGGAAAAAATCATCGCTGTTGACCGGGACCATGAGAAGACCCCTGAAGTGATACGGGAGGCACTGGAACAGTGCGGGGCCCGCGTCCTTGTCGGGGGATTTGCCTTTGAAAGCGAGGGGACTGCTCCGCGCCTCTTCCTGGGCGCGCTGCGACAAAGCCCGCTCCCACCTCCTCCTGAGGCACTCCAATCCGTCTCTTCGGCGGCAACTTCCGTCGCGCGGGTTTTCCATGAAAAGGAACTTCGTGAAGCCCTCCCCCTGAGTACCCTCTTCCATGCGATTGCGCGGTTGAGACTTTTTTGGAGAACTCATCCACGTCGGCTTCTCGGAACGGTCGGAGGATCTGCTGCGTTACTGCTGCTCATCCTTTGCATCCCGTGGCCCTACAAAATCTCTGCTGATTGCACCGTCCTGCCGGCACACCGCCTTTCCGCGGTGGCGGGAACCGACGGGAAACTTCTCCAGGTGCTCGTCGGCGAGGGCGACACCGTCACCAATGGTCAAGTTCTGGCCCGCTTGGATGATCGAGACCTGCGTGCCCAATTGGCAGGGACAGAGGAGACGCGCCAGCGGTGGGCGGTCGAGGAGGCAAACGCCCAGTCCGCTGCCAATGATGCAGAACGCAAGGTGGCTGAACTCAACGGATTGAGAGAGGAAGAGAACATCAAACTTCTCACCTACCGTCTGCACCGCACCGAAATCACCTCGCCAATGAGTGGAGTCATCCTGACTCGGGAATTGCGCAACCTGGAGGGTGAAAACATGGAGACCGGGAAGGTTTTGTGCGAAGTGGCAGATCCTGGGGCCTATCTGCTTGAACTTCAGATTCGACAGCAAGATCTCGGAGAGGTGCAGCATGCCCTGTCGGCTGACACCCCCCTTCGTATTGATTTCATCCTGCACTCCCATCCGGGTAATCGATTGCATGCCGAGGTGCGGGGTCTCACCGCTCTCGCCCCGGCAGCCGAACTCGGTCTCAAAGGGAGTTACTTCATCCTCCGCACCCAGTTCCCAGGTGGAGAACTTGCCATTCAGGATCTTAAAACCGGTTACACAGGCAAAGCCAAAATCAACCTTGGACACCGCGCGCTCTGGCGTGTTCTTTTCACGCCCTTTCTCAACTATCTGCATGTGGAATGGGACCTATGAAAAAGTTTTACATCATCGTTCTCTACCCTTTGCTATTGGCGACAGCAGTCGTCGCGGCGGAATCCCAGGAAAACGCCCAACCGATCGTTGTGGACGGGACACTGGTCCCCGTCCGGGAAGTCCGCGTGGCCAGCCGCGCCAAGGGTGTCATTCACTTCATCCGTGAGGAGGGGGAGCGGGTTCATGCCGGGGATTCCATCCTCGCCCTTGAGGATTCGATGGAAAAATTGGAAGTCAACCGGCAGAAAAAAATCATGGAACTTCGCGCGGTGGAAGACAGTGCCGAAGAGCAACTTCGTAAGAAGGATGTGGTCAGTGCTCTGGAACTTGCGGAAAAAAAACTCAACCTCGATCTTGCCCAGCTGAATGTGCAGCAGGCACAGGAACTACTCGATCGACGTTCGGTTGACGCCCCTTTCGACGGTGTCGTGACCCAGCGCCTCAAGACTGTGGGCGAGGCGGTCGATGAACTTGCCCAGGTTCTGACCATGGTGGATGTCAATAATCTCTACCTGGACTGCCACCTGCCTGCGGAACTGCGGGGCCGCATCAGGGAGGGAGAGACCGTCACGATCCATGTTGACTCACCGGTTCCCGCCGATGCGACCGGAAAGGTGGATATCTGCTCACCAGTGATCAATCCTGCCAGCGGTGATTTCAAAGTTCGTATTCTGATCCCCAACTCCGATGGCCGACTCACCGCCGGGGTTCAGGCAAAGGGAACCATCGAAACCACCACGACCCCTGCGACTGTTGCACAATGACCCGACCGGACCCGGCAGACATGCGTCCAGGAGCACTGCGGGCAGATCTTCAAACGAGTGATCAGACCCAGCGAGGACGCCGCTTCACGGTCATCAAAAGTCCGCTCACCCTCACCTATTTCCGCCTACCTTCCGAACACTATGCGGCGGCAAGGGAGTTTAATGGCAAACGGACGCTGGGCGAAGTAACAACTTTACTCGAATCCCACCCCTACTGGCGGGCCCTTCCGAAGGAGGAGGCGATTTCCGAACTCTCTCAACTCGCCACACAACTCGCCGGAGGAGGCCTGCTTCATCTTCCCGGAACCAGCGCTACCGCCCGCTCCCGACACATACATGCCCAAGTCAAGAGGCGCAAACTGGAGCAGATCGTGGGGAAAGTGCTCTACTTTCGAAAGCCACTCATCGACCCGGACAAACTTCTCGCCAAAATACTTCCCTGCTTCTCCTGGGTCTACACCCGCACGGCGGGATGGAGTTTTCTTATCCTGCTGATTCTCACCGCCTGGATGCTTCTCGACAACAGGGAGGAACTCAGTTCACAGGCGGTGAACTTCTTCACCCTGAGCAATCTTTTCCTCTCCTGGATCCTGTTCATGGGGGTTAAAATCATCCATGAATTCGGCCATGGACTCACCTGCAAACGCTACGGTGGCGAAGTGCATGAGATGGGATTTCTGTTCATCCTGCTCACACCTTATCTCTACTGCGATGTGAGTGACTCCTGGATGGTGGCCTCACGCGCTCGTCGTGTCGCCGTCACGGCGGCGGGAATAGCGGCGGAACTTTTTCTTGCCTGCATGGCCGCATGGCTCTGGCACATCCTCCAACCGGGACTGGGACGCCAGCTCTGTTTCAATACGATGATCATCTGCAGTGTTTCGACGATTCTCTTCAACGCAAATCCGCTGATGAAATTTGACGGTTACTACATCATGACCGATCTCCTGGAGATCCCGAACCTTCGTCAGAAGGGCAATTCCGTTGTGGCCGGTTTTTTTTCCCGCCTCCTTGGAGTGCCTCCCACACGCGAGGTGGTTTCCGAGTATGAAAAAAGCCTCCTCTTCGGCTTCTACGCAGTCGCCGCTTATCTCTACGGCTGGTGGATTACCTTTCATATCGCCGCCGTCGTCTTTGACAAACTCGAACCTTACGGCCTCGGTTTCCTGAGCCGCAGTTATGTCGGACTCTTCCTCTTCGTCTCCGTGGCCCTTCCCGCCTGGCGTCTCGCCCAAGGACTCCGTAAAAACCCGATTTCCATGAACCATTTCCGAACCACTCAGGCAAAGTGGGCCCTTGCAACCTTCGCCGCCCTACTCCTTTTACTCCTCCTTCCATGGAGACCGAACATCCAGAGCATGGCGGTGATTGAATTTTCAACTCTTGAACAGATCACTCCCGGTCAAGCCGGTTTACTGGAGAAGTGGTATGTTCATGAAGGGGAGAGGGTAACGCCAGGGGAAAAACTGGCTGAACTGACAAGCCCATCCCTGAACAATGCCCTCAATCAGGCCAAATTGGAAAAGGAGGCCGACGAGGTTCAATGGCGCGCCGCCTTGGATTCCTCCGACGAACAGATACGCCTCGCGGCGTCCACCTGGCAGAAAAGTTCCCAGGAGGTCGGTGATCGACTTCTCAGTCTGGAGGAACAGATCTCCGACCTCACCGTCCGATCGACTCAATCGGGAATCGTTTCCATGCCACAAATGGATCATCTCGTAGGCCAATACTTCTCAAAGGGTCGCCTCCTACTTCAGATCGGGGATGACCGGACATTTCATACGATCCTTCCTCTGAGTGAGAAGCAGGCCAGACAGGTAAAACCAGGCGATCCTGTCGTCGTGCGGCTGAAAGCCTATCCCGGACGCAGAATGTCCGGGCACCTGCTAACGGTCCCCTCCAGCAGCGCGGAAGAATTCAGCACTCCGATCATGGCCAGCACCCTGGGAGGGGATTTTCCCTCCGAGGCTGGAAAAAATCCAGGGACACTCCCTCGTCCCGCCATCCCCTGCTATGAAGCGATAGCGGTTCTGGATCCTGTCGCCGAGCCTTTGCGCCCCGGCATGACAGGCAAGGCCTCCATCGCCATCCGTCCCACGAGGCTGGGTGGCTGGCTCGGTGAAACCCTACTTGATTGGCTGAACCCCTCCTTGAGATTGTAATTGAGCATCTCGGAGTGCTGGAGTTTCGTTTAGAGCGTTTTTTGTTTGAATGCAGACAACATCTCATCGAAGAGGTGAATAGTTGCGCGCGGAAAACCAAGCGATGGAACTCGAATCCTTGGGAAAGGATAAGAGAGAGCTTCCCAAATGCAAGGCCCCAAACGGAGCGAGCGATACGGGCAGTGAACGAGTCAATCCCGGTTTGGCCTGCTGCTAGCAGCCTGAAAGGCGAACCAAATACCCGGGAGTGTGTGCGAAAGAGAGCGATGGAATCGCTGCCCGGGAGGGAAGTGGCATCAAACCATCGGGAGATGGCGAGGCAAACGCGGAGATTGCAGAGAATTGTCAAAAGAGTTCACCCTAGAAACAGCGGTGGAGAATTTAGACAGGATGAACAGAACACATACCCGTGGGTACGGCTTGGGTAGATTGACTGCAAGCAAACCCGTTAGGGTGAGCCGAGCGGGAGCGAGTGAGTCAAATGAGTTACAAAGCTTATCGTTCATCCATTGAACTCAGGCTCTCCTGAGCCAGTCGCTGATTTCCTATAATCCTGTAAATCTTGTAAATCCTGTCCAATTGCCTTTTTAGGGTAATACTCAGGAACTCAAGAACTCAGGAACAAATCCTAGAAACAGCAGTGGGGAATTTTAGACAGGATGAACAGAACACATAGCCGTACCCACGGCTATGTATTCGCCAGTCGCTGATTTCGTATAATCTTGTAAATCCTGTCCAATTGCCTTTTTAGGTTCATCCGTCATCTCCGCGCACAGCTCTCTGCTATACGAGAAAATCTCCCCTTGT
>Ga0302282_1003002_pt1 | contig 11313 bp, 9 predicted proteins | sample III_Fen_E1_3_FD_198763 | JGI IMG/M metagenome (GOLD analysis project Ga0302282, IMG submission 198763) | Peat permafrost microbial communities from Stordalen Mire near Abisko, Sweden - III_Fen_E1_3 | ecosystem: Environmental > Terrestrial > Soil > Wetlands > Permafrost | place: Sweden: Abisko... | reverse complement strand
CGACGAGATCGGCCTTGATGAGATACTTTTTCGTCTTGGCCGTTTCTTCTTTCCAGTCCGCTTCTTTCAGCGGCAGGTAGCGGTTTTGGACAAACCAATCGAAGGTGACGCTGCCGTTTCTTACAACCCCATCTTCTGCAATCTGTCCGGTGAGCCTCTTGATTTCGAGTTCCAGCTTTTCGCGCGCCTCGAACTTGGTCATCTCGGATTTCAGTCCGAGCGCAACCGGAGTTGAGACGGTCTTCGGTTGGTTTGTGTTGGGGTCGATCACTGTGCGGCGGAAATATCCGTACCACTTTTTGCCGCGAACCGACACCCATCCCTTCTGGTGCGATTTACCCATCACTTCCTCGATTTCTGTGTGGGAGGAAAACGGGCTACCTCTATTTTACCGGCGTTTGCGCCGTAAATTGAAGGCATGTTCCCGCTCTCGCAGAAATTCTTCGATGCCGCTGGCGCGATAGCGTAGAACTCCATCGCTCATGCGGATCACTGGCAGATAAGGCAATTTCCGCGACGAATGATCCCAGACCCAGTCCGTGCTGACCTTGAGTTTCGCCGCGACTTCCTCCGCAGTCAGAAGTGGATCTCCTACTCCAACAGATTGAATTGCAGGCATTGAGTTCATGCAGCTGCTCCTCCTTCACCCTCTCTCGATCCAGAGAACCCAGTAGTGCCCGGCTCAGTTCATAGGTTGGTTGAGCATCGGCGATCTGTCTAATGAATTCCACGGAGACCGTTATTCCAATCAGGAATAACGACCACTTGAAACGCACCGACATTCCGTTCGACTCTCACGGAATCAGGAAATCCAACTACTTCGGCGATGAGGGGCAACGGACTCCTCGACGTGTGTGCGCGAGGTCTATATTTTTCTGCACAGAGCGAAACATATACGTGTGAGCTGGGTTTATATGACCAAAGCGCTACGGCGGCTGCACAGCCAGCCCTGGCGTGAAATATGAACGTTTCATTTCAACGCGCAGCAATGAACGCATAGATGCTGCTCGGTACGACCCATGACTTGCCCTTGGTTTCCGACAAGGAGGACGGGTATGGCGCTACCGGAGATGCGACTTTTGCAGGCAGCGATTGCGCTGGCCGAAGAACTGAATTATTCCCGTGCAGCCGCGCGGCTGCGTATCGACCAATCGACGCTGAGCAAGCGGATTGCCGAGCTTGAATCTCAGATCGACTTGCGCCTTTTTGTGCGGAATCATCAGACAGTGGAACTGACCGACGCCGGTCGGCATTTTGTGGAAGATGCGCGCAGCGCCGTGTTGTACGCGGAGCGTGCAGTCGCTGACGCAAGGGCCGTGTTGCATGGAGCGGACGAAGTGCTTCATATCGGCAGGTCTGTCTATGCCGATCCCTACCTGGTCACGGCAATTCAGTCGATACAGCTTCCCCTCTTTCCCGGCCTGAAGGTCAAGCTCTGGAGCAACTTCTCGCATGAACTCGCGCGCATGGTGGCTACCGGAAATCTTGATCTGGCGCTTGTGGTGGCCATCCCCGATACTTCGTCGCTCAGCTTCTTGTCAGTTGCTGAGTCGCCCGGCTATATTGCGTTGCCGAAAAGCGACGCCATCGCCGTGAACGCTGAACTCAGTCTCAATGATCTGCGCGCGCACGAGTGGATTCTGCCCGCGCCGCACATCAACCCGTACATCACCGAGATGATTCAGGCGGAGGCATCCGCAAAAAACATCATCGCGCCCGACACGCATACTTTCACAACGGCTGAAGAGGCATCGGCGCTCGTATTGGCGCACAAGGGCGCGGCATTCCTGACGCGCGAAGCGGCGTGGCGAATCTCCAGCAATGAAATTGCTGTCCGTCCTCTGAGCGAGGAACACCCGAAACTCGTAACCAGATTGGCGATGCGTGCCGACGATAAAAAGCGGTTGACGAGCGAGTTCGTTCGCGCCGCTGGGCGCAAGCTGGTCAAGGTGCAACATCCATCACAGCGCAGCACTGCGCTAGCCTGCTGAACCGCTGGGGGCAGGATCGTTTGTGCCGGTCGCGGCGGCATCTACGTCTCGAATGACAATATTGAGCGGTCCATCATGGCCGCACTTTGTGCAGGGATAAATTCCGGTGGCGACAGCCGTGCCATCGAATTCATCTCGACGAGAGACGTTGCCACAATGAACACAAGCATGAAAGTGCGATAATTCGCGCCGTGAGCGATCCGAGTTGCTTGCCATCTTCCCCTCGTTTCGGTAGAGTGCCCGCTACAGCGGCAGTGGTATTGTATTTGACGCACGATTCAACAATTGGGGACATGCAGTATCGGTGGGAAGCCCCATAGCCCTCCATTCAATCCGATATTGCAGTGAATTTGCGTGGACAATCGTAATGCTCTCTGTAGAGCGACAACGCAAGTTGGCGCTCTGGCCCGCTGGGTGGGAAGAGAGTGACCTCCCGCAAACAGCGGGAGCGCGAGCGAGGGTGGGAAGAGCGGGCCAAAAATATGCGGAGCCTGATCGCTCAAGCTCCGCGATGGGTTTTGATTTAGGTGATTACGCCGCTGCCTTCTTGATTGGCTTGCTTGGCGCTTTCGTCGGCGGCTTGGGGGTAGCTTTCTTTTCCGTCTGGGCCTTCTCCTTGGCGGCGAACTCCTGCTTGACCTTGGCCGTGATTGCGGCCACGTCCACCTTGTAGAACTCGGCGGCCTCGCGCAGGGCTTTCGCGGATTCGTTGGAACTGTGCGCCGCTTGCAGGATGGTGATTGCCACCAATACCCGGCCAAGGGTGCTCTCGTCGGCTTTGCGAAGAAAGGACGCAAACAATTTTGCCGGGGCGTCTCCGGCTCCGTTGGCCTTGCCGATGCCGTGAAGGCGAAAGATGATCGCCAGACGGCGCTCGTCCAAAGCGGCGGCGAGGCTCTCGGTGACAAAGAGCAGGTCGCGCTTCATAAGCCGGACAGGAACCGCGTCGCTGGTTGCTTTCAGGACGCGAAGGCCGGTTGCCTGTGCGATGGCTTCTTCGCGGCGGCGCTTCTCCTGTTCTGCCTTGAATGCCGCATCCGTCGCGGGCCGCTGCTTGCGGGCGTGGTGGATCGGACAATCTAGATTCGCGCACACCTTGTGAATGGTGCCAATGTCGCTGCCTTCGGTAATGATGGCGTCGGCGGCGAACTTGCATACCTTGAACTCGGGGCGCTGAGCATCTCCCTTCTTTTGGGGCTTGTCGTCGCGGATCGCCGTGTACTTGTTGCGCGGCAGTACCGGGCTGCCCTCCTTTTGCCCGCCGTAGGCTGTGCTGATCTGCACAAGGTTGGGCTTGGCGGCAACGGTCTTCGCAACATGCGCCGATATTTTGGAATTGAAGCAACGGGGATCGGTGCAGCGGTCACCCTGCTTTCCGAGGTCGTCACCGAAAAGCAGCTTGTTGTGGCCGGTGCGCTTGGGGCAGTCGGCGCAACTGCCCGCCGTGGTGACAAGCTGCGCATCGCGCTTGTCGAAGGGCGCATCTTTCAGGATGAGCAGAACATTCGACTCAATCCAGAATTGCAGATTGCGCACGGGCAAAAGTATGCGCGTAGGTGTTGCTCCCCCGCTGTTGTATGCTTCCTTGAAGCAAGCCGCAAGGGCCTGCTCTTGCTGGTCAGCGGGCAACTTCGCCAGTAGCAGCGCATGGCCCACGCCGATTTCGTTGGCGTAGAAGGCATCGACGGCGACGGGCACAAGATCAACCAGCTTGAGGCGCGAAGCGATAAACGCGGCTGACTTTCCAACACGCGCGCCAAGCTGTTCGATGCTGTACTTCGGTTCCTCCAGCGACAAAATCCGGGCGAAGCCTTCGGCCTCTTCCATTGGGTGAATTTCGGTGCGAATCAGGTTTTCGACAAGCTGCGCCTCCAAAACTTCGGCGTCGCTCATCTGCTTGATGCGTACAGGTACGGTGACGGCTTCGGCCATCTGCGCGGCGCGGTAACGCCGCGCACCGGCCACGATCTCGAATCCGTTTTCGGTGAGTGGCCGGACAAGCAAGGGCGAAAGCACTCCCTGGCTGCGGATGCTAGCTGCGAGTTCTCGAAGACTAACCTCGTCAAAGACGCGGCGGGGGTTGGTCTTCGATTCGTTGAGCAGCGTGAGCGGAAGCTCGCGGTATTCGGTGGCATTGATAACGGTCGTTTCCATGATTCATGGCTCCTTTCGAGCGGTTGAAGGGTGAGGGCGCGCGGAGCGGGGACACGTCGGGCGTGGGTCCGCTCCGCAGGGAGCGGACTAGCAGCGAATCGACTTGTCCGTGAAGGCTTCGAGAAAACCCTGACTGCGAAGATTGCGGTCCCACTGTCGCGCAAATTGTTCGTGCTGTTCGTGGAGGTCTGGCCGGAAAACGTAGTTCTCGCCGTCCCGATAGCGCGAATACTGCTCCACTCCGAGATAGTCATTCCGAAAATAGAAACTCGATAATGACAAACCGCAGAGCGGCGGCTTCGACAATTCAAAGCACATCTCCGGGTCGCGCATCAGGTCGCCGTTCTGTTCGCCGTAGTGCGCAATGGAGATTGCGGGCAGTCCGGTCGGCCCTGGCTCCGGCGTGGCTTCGATGACAATCGCCATGTAAGGCGGATTCTCAATCTTGAGGTAGAGCGTGGGCCGGTATCCTCCGGCCCGCTCCAGAATGCGAAGGATGGTTTTCATTACGCCACCTCCGCCATTTCGTTCTGCACCTCGGTCGTTGTCACCGAAGAGGCGGTCAGTTTGCCGGACGGTTCGCCGGTGATGGCGTCGAGGATGACCGCCGATGTGCGCTGGATGACTTCGAGGCTTTCGGCCAGAAGCGCCGCGTTTCCTGCGTACATCTGGATGTAGTCCGAAGAGGTTTTTCCCATCTCAAGGCCGATAGCTTGGCCCACGATGAAGGCCACGGCCTCGGCTTCGGTTTCGCGCACGGTGGCGGTGGTCATGGTGCGGCGGTCACTTTTATGCAAAAGCTCATGCGCCGTTTCGTGGACCAAACAAACCAGATCCTCGGCGGGCGATTGGCCGGGTAGAATGGCAATCTTTCCGCCGTAGCTGACGCCAAGAGCGGGCGCAATGTTCTCGGTGTATTCGAGGGCGATATTCTGCGAATCGAGAAAGGCAATCAGGCGGTCGCGGTGTTCGCCCACCTCGCCGGTGATGTTGTGCTCGAACTCGGGCAGGTCCGCGCCTTCGGTCTGCTCCACGTCGAAGACGTAGACGGCGCGGAAGCCGATCAGCACGGGCGCGGGCTTGCCGCTGTCGTCGTGTGCGCGGTTGCGGTCGGCGTCGTCTTTCCTGCGGCGTTGCCCAACCATCGGGGCGAGAATCTGAATTCCTTTCTCGCCGCGCTTTACAAACCGGCCCAACTCCTTCCACGCGTGGAACCCGGCGACGCGGGTCGCCGTGGGGCGCTGCAAAGCACTCACACACTACCCATGTTTTGTTAACAGTTCACTATCCTCATCACCCGTTCTATGGCCAGACTGTAACTGTAGTGCGCAGGTCCGTTTCATTTGGGCCGCATCAGGTTCAGGTGGCTCTTTCTAGCGGCTATCAACTCGTGATTCCCGATTGGATGCTGGATGAAGAACGATGCGGTGGGATGGATGTTGTCGCGCATCCAATCGTGGCGTTGCCAGCGCTTTTAACGCTCCGCTCGCTCCTCGATGCACAATCGCCTGCCTCTTCTGCTCCCGGTCCGGTAGCTTCAGAAGCATCTTCATCTGGAGGTGCTCATGAGTCCACCACGCCAGGGAGTCTTTCTGTGGGAGATTCCCAACACGCCAGAGCTTCCGGAGCCAGTGCAAGAGCGCTGCCGGGAGCTACTCAGCCAACTACTACTTGCAGCCGTGAGCGGAACAACCGAGGAGAAGAGCGATGAGCGAGAAGATACAGCCGATCCACACCGAGCGTGAGGCCTATGTCTATGTCCGCCAGTCGTCGATGCAGCAAGTGCGCACACGGCTGGAGAGTCAACGACGCCAGTATGATCTACGCGAACGCGCTCATACGCTCGGCTTCCAGCGCGTAACCGTGATCGACGAGGATCTGGGCCGTTCCGGCACTGGATCGGTTGAACGTCCTGGCTTCGGTCGGCTTCTGGCTGCGGTCTGTACCGGTCGAGTCGGAGCCGTGCTGGCGTTGGAAGCATCGCGCTTGGCGAGGAACAACCGCGACTGGCATCATCTAATCGATCTCTGCGCCATGGCGGGCACGTTGGTCATCGATCACGATGGCGTCTATGATCCCGGTCTATTGAACGACCGGCTTTTGCTTGGGCTGAAGGGCACCATGAGCGAGTTCGAAATGAGCTTGCTCCGGCAACGAGCGATGGAGGCCCACAGAGACAAGGTGCGGCGGGGTCTTGTGTTGACGCAAGTGCCCGCGGGCTACATCCGGACAGATGACGAAGGCATCGAGAAGACGCCTGATCGCCAGATACAGGAGGCCATCACTGGTATCTTCCGCAAGTTCCGCGAACTGGGAAGCATACGTCAGGTCATGCTCTGGTATCGGGAAGAGAAGCTGTTGATCCCGGTGTTATCGCGCGAATCCGGCAATCGAAAGGTGATCTGGTCCGAGCCGATATACCCAACCATCACCGGCTTCCTCAAGAACCCCACCTATGCCGGCGTCTTCGTCTGGGGCAGGAAGCAGACTCGCACGACTATCGTCGAAGGGCGCGCACACAAGACTCGCGGCCACGCTCGTCCACAGGAAAAATGGGAAGTGGTGATTCCTGACCACCATGAAGGTTATATTACGTGGGAAGAGTTTATGCGCAATCAGGAACAGATCCGGTCGAATGCGGGATGGAACGCGCGCATGGGACAGACCCCGGGCGCGGCACGCAACGGCCCCGCGCTGTTGGCGGGCCTGTTGCGTTGCGGGCGCTGTGGTCGCTCTCTGCAGGTGAGCTATACCAACAGCAAACTGCACGGGCCACTGCCGCGCTACTGGTGTAGCGGTGATCGTGGCCGACAGATGGTGCGTACTTGCATTACCTTCGCGGGAACGCGCGTGGATCAGGAGGTTGTTGCTGAAGTTCTCGATGCACTGCGTCCTGCTGGCATACAGGCTGCGTTCGAAGCTCTGGAAAAGAGTCTGGTGCAGATGGATGAGAAACGGCGCGCACTCGAACTCGCTGTACAAAAGGCGCGCTATGAGGCCAGCCGCATAGAACGGCAATATCAGGCCACTGAACCAGAAAACCGGCTTGTGGCGGCCGAGTTGGAGAAGCGCTGGAACCACTCTCTGGCACAGGTTGCCGAGATGGAGCGCCGCCTGGAGGAAGCAACTATCGCTGCACCGCAGTTAACCTCCGAACAACGGGAGCAACTGTTCGCGCTTGGCGAGGATCTGGAGAAGCTATGGGATCATCCAAGTTCTCCAGCCTCTCTAAAGAAGCGCATCCTCCGCACCGTATTGGAAGAAATCGTGGCGGACACCACGCACGATCCTCCCACGGTGCATCTGAAGCTGCACTGGTCTGGCGGCGTCCATACGGAGATGACCGTACGCAAGAATCGGACCGGCCATCACGATCACGTCAACTCGGATGAAGTAACGGAGTTGATTCGTGAGCTCGCTCTGGTCTGTGAAGATAGTGCAATCGTCTCTATCCTGAATAGACTTGGTTATCGCACTGGCATCGGCAACACATGGACAGAAAAGCGCGTACAACACGTCCGCCACACCAAGGGCTTCCCGGCATGCCCGCCGCCGGAGCAGCGCCGCTGGATCACCATGCAGCAGGCAGCGGCCATGTTGAAGATCAGCGATGCCGTTGTGCGGAGACTGGTTGCGCAAAAGACGCTGCCGGCAAAGCAGATCGTCAAGTTCGCTCCATGGATGATCGAACGCGAGCATCTCGACCTTCCGGCAGTCCACAGGGCGGTTCGCCTGGTTCACACCGGCCGCCGCGCTCCATCGTGCGTATCCAGCGACGCGCAAACCCGCATGTTTACTGACTCCAGCGAGGTGTAGCACTATGTCACTGCTCTCTGTCTCGCAATGCTCAAAATGTTCCCGAAGCTGTACGCATGGAAACGGGCCATCGCCGCGAGATACGCGGTCAATGTTTCGCTCTTGCCTGCTTCAAGCTGCTCAAGCAGGTAATCCACGGCCTGCTTGATGAGTTGCTGTGTGGGGTTATCGCGCTGCGTGGTGCGCTGCTGGTAAGGGGATTCACTGCGGAGCGCCGCATTTTTGCTGTGCGGTGCGGTGGCGGTGTTGGTGCTGGTGTAAGGCATGATCTTCGCTCTCCTGTGTTGCCCGCGTTGGGGCGAGATTCTGAAGGAGGGCGTCTGCCTCAAACCCAATTTCTTTGTTTGAGTGCCCCCGCTTCATGTCTTGCGCGGCGGGCAGGGGCGCGGAGGGTTCTGTCAAGGGCGCGCGTTTGTTGCGCGTTCATCGCAGCGCAGCGGAGACCCTTGACGGGTTCCGACCGCCTCTGCCATAAAGCCGCATGAAGCGGGGGCACTTACTGAGTCTCGCATAATATGGTGACACGATAGGTCAAATAAAGAGCCCCGCGTGGTGCAGGAAAGAAAACGGCAGCTTGGATTGGCGCACTCGCTCCATGCCGCTCCGCACGCCGTCTTCGGCCTCGCCGAGCCCGGCAACACAGCGGTTGGCCAACTCCTGACCTTTGATGTTGCTCCACAGGTCTTCCACCGGATTCAAGTCGGGAGAATAACCCGGCAGCGTTTCTATTTGCAGCCAAACGCGCTGGCTCTCCAGATACTGTTTCATCTTCCGGCTCTTGTGCGCAGGCAGTCCATCCCAGATCAGAATCGCCTTTTGCCCGCGCATGTGCTTTTTCAGATCGCGCAAAAATTCGATCAGCCGTTCGTCGTTGTAGCTGCCGGGCTGGGTCTGAAACCACAGTCGGCATCGCTTGCCATCCCAGCGATAGCCGAGTGCCGCGCTGATCGACAGCTTTTTCCAGTTGAAGGCATAAACCAGCACTGGTGTCTCCCCCTTCGGTGCCCAAGTCCGTCTTACCGGCGGCCGCTCCGAGACTCCACTTTCGTCCTGGAAGAGAATCCAGGCTCTTCGCCGCCGGGCGTTTTTTTTATGGCCGACCACCGCTTCGCCATCCACAGCCGCCGCCCTTCTTCGTTGCGTTCTCGCGCCTGCTTGGCCGGTCGTTGCAGGCTCCACTGCAGAGCGGCAAGAATCTTCCATACATGGCCGGGATGATAGTGAACGCCCGTAGTCCGTTCGATGACCGCCGCTACGCGGGGCAACGTCCACAGATTGGTTGCGAAACCATGGGTCTGTGCGCCTTGACGCAAAGCCTCGTCCACCTGCTTGCGTTGTGCTTCGTCCAGTTGCGGCCGGCGGCCCGCCCGCCCCGCCCCGCGAATCCAGTCCGGCTTATCCTGCTGCCAGGCCGCGAACCATCGGCTCACGCTTTGACGGCTGATGTCGAGTTCACGGGCGATCTCGGCCTGGGAACGCCGGCCTGCGGCAAACAGCCGCGCGGCGCGGCGGCGGCGTTCTTGCATGGCGGCGAAGTCACGACGCGGCGCATTGGATCGTGTCATGCCTGATAGATTACTGCTTTATGATTGATGCTGTCACTATATTATGCGAGGTTCAGTAATACTGCATACCGGCGGCTGGGGACCCTGGGCATCGCCAGCCGTCCAGGCGTAACTTATAGTCAAGAAGAGATCAGCTTCCTGCGGATGATTGCGCGCGTGGTGGCTTCTGGAATCGATGACGGTCTCAACCTCAGGCGGGCACAAGCCGCGCAAGAGGAGCTGCAGCGCCGCAACGACCGGCTCGAGCTGCTGCTAAACCTCACAAACGCAATCACTTCTGATCTCGACCTGCACGAGGTCCTGCGCTTAACGTCCGCTCATATCCGCGAACTCATGCACGGGGACATTGCGGGCCTTTCAATCCGCGACAATGCTTCTGGAAAACAAAGGCTGTATGCTCTCGATTTTCCTCGGAGCCGGGGGCTGATCAAAGAGGGTTTGCTTTACGCTCAATACGGTGCCGGGAAAAGGGCTTTCGAAACCCTGAAGCCCGTCATCGCGAGCGCTTCTGAATTGAACGAGATGTCCCCGGAGGTACGCGAAGAACTAGCGCTCGTTGACGGAGCCAGGAGTATGTGCGTGGTTCCGCTTGTGAACCGCGGACACGGGCTTGGTAGCCTGGCGATCATCAGAACGACGGCAGACCCGTTTACCCCAGAGGAGGTCGAGTTTCTCAGTCAGGTTGCAGGCCCGATTGCCATCGCCATCGAGAACGCCTTGGCCTATGAGGAGATTGCTCAACTGAAAGACAAGCTCGCCGAGGAGAAGCTCTATCTCGAGGAGCAAATCCGCAGCGAATTGGGGTTTGAACAAATTATTGGGAATAGTCCGGCGCTCAAGCATGCACTACAAATGGTGGAAACGGTCGCCTCCAGCGACTCCACAGTCTTGCTGCTTGGCGAAACCGGTACGGGAAAAGAACTGATCGCTCGAGCAATCCACGAACGCAGCCGGCGCAAAGACCGGACGTTTGTGAAACTCAATTGCGCCGCCATCCCCACTGGGCTTCTGGAGAGCGAACTTTTCGGGCATGAGAAGGGAGCGTTTACCGGCGCGATCACGCAGAAGGTTGGGCGCATGGAACTCGCCGATCAAGGCACGCTATTCCTCGATGAAGTTGGTGATATTCCAGCCGAGATCCAGCCGAAGCTGCTAAGAGTCCTACAGGAGCGGGAATTCGAGCGGCTTGGAAGCACTCATACGCGCAAAGTAAACGTGCGGATTGTGGCGGCAACCAACCGCGACCTCGAAAAGATGGTTGCCGAACGCGAATTTCGCGCCGATCTGTTTTACCGCCTTAACGTCTTCCCGATCCGGGTTCCTCCCTTGCGGCAGCGAAGAGAAGATATCCCTCTATTGGCCGCCTATTTCGTTCAAAAAATTGCAACGCAAATGCAAAAGAAGATCGACTGCGTTCCAGCAAGTGTCATCAAGGAGTTGACGGCTTGGGAATGGCCGGGAAACATCCGCGAACTGGAAAACTTCATTGAACGCGCCGTGATCTTGACGCGTGGCAAGACACTTGAAGCGCCCCTTGCGGAACTGCACAAGGTGAACATCGATCAACCTGCGCAGCCATCCATGACTGCGCAACCAGCAACGGCAAGGGAAGAAGAAGAGATCGCGCGGATCGTGAAGGATACGATTAGTTCGCTGAGCGAAAAGCGCGCCTTGAATGAACATACAAGAAAGCAGCGCGACGAAATTATTCGAGTGCTTAGTGAAAGCAAAGGGCGTGTTGGAGGGTCGGATGGAGCAGCGGCCCGCATGGGGATAAGTCGCACAAC
>Ga0302282_1002970_pt1 | contig 11361 bp, 5 predicted proteins | sample III_Fen_E1_3_FD_198763 | JGI IMG/M metagenome (GOLD analysis project Ga0302282, IMG submission 198763) | Peat permafrost microbial communities from Stordalen Mire near Abisko, Sweden - III_Fen_E1_3 | ecosystem: Environmental > Terrestrial > Soil > Wetlands > Permafrost | place: Sweden: Abisko... | reverse complement strand
AAAGAAAGATTTGGTGAACTACAAGTCAGGGCAAGTTCTGCTCTTCCATCGCTCTTCGCGTGGGATCGAAAAACATGAGGCGCTTACCGTCGAGCGGACAGAAAAGTCGAGCATCGTCGCCAGGGACCAGCATGGCATGGAGTGCATGGTGAGTCCATCACAGGCGCGCTCATTTTCTGTATATGAATGCCAACAGATCGAAGTGGCTCCCGGCGACAGGCTTCTGCTGACGGGCAATCGCGGCGCAGCGGACTTCCGAGCCACCAATGGCGAACTGGTGAAAGTGCGCGATGTCGATGGCGGCCGCATTCACCTTGAAGATGGCCGGACGTTGCCGGCCAATTACCACGAGTTCGATCATGGCTATGCTGTCACCGCGCATCGCAGCCAGGGAAAGACGGTGGACGCGGTAATCCTCTCCGCCGATGCGATGAAGCAGGAGTTGTTCTACGTCGGGGCCTCGCGTGGCCGACAGGAAATTGTCGTGGTCACCAGTGACCGCGAACAACTGCGCAATATGCTCGGCATCTCCACTGCGCGGCCATCGGTAACTGAACTGGCAAGAGAGCAGACATCGCCTCAACCCGTGCTAAAGCGTGTTCAGGCGCAGTCGCCTTCGCAGACCATTGAACCGTCGGTGCTGCGGAAAAAAGATCGCCATCGGCACGATCTGGGAATGAGCCGGTGATTCCAGTCAATCATCGGACAATCCGCTGGAACAATGCGGCTCTTCCTTGCAGCTTCCGTGTCAACCGTATAGTCGTTCCGTGCGACAGGCCGGCCGTTTCATGTTCCTTTTGGATGGATGCTGCTTGATCTGGAAGCAGAGTGGTCATTGCTCGGAGGCATGGCGAACCCGTCGAGGCAATTGGCCGAAAGTCAGGTCTGACCGTCTTTCGCTCGCAGGTCTGAGGGTTCCTCCGAAAACTGAACCGCCGAGTGGTCAAATATCTATGGCCTTAGGATGATCCACCGTGCGATACTTGGACGATCTCTTCAGCAGTTTTACGAACTGAAGACTCTGATTTTGCTTAGCGAACGACCCCATGCTAGTCCCACCCGAATATCTCGTCTCTTTGGATGACCTCGCCCCTAGCGATTCTCGTTTCACGGACCTGTGCACAAAGCGCTTTCTGACTTTTAGCCGATGGTTCAAAGAAAATTCATCAGAGCCGCGCTGGTCCCTGGTGGAGTGCGGCTTGCAGTCCAAAGACTGGTCTAATCTTCTCCAGTGGGCTCATCAATGCTCAGCTGAACATGTCCCCTCTCCGCAGAGCTTAGAAGCAGGTATTCTCTTGCTCGCGGTCAGCACCGCAGTTGCCCGTAACAGGGAAAACGATGTCTTGTGGGCTCCTGTCGCATCCCATTGTAGTAGCGCTCTAAAGCAAAGCTGGTTTGGGTACGCCGAGTACCCCATATCAGAGTGTCGTGAATCTCTACGCGATGCCTGTCACATTTTAGCTTTGCGAAATCAATTACATCTGCGCGGCAAGATGCACTACTGGCGGACAGTGATGTTGCAGTTTGGGTTTAATTCACAGGTGGCCCAGCATCAGCTTCCAACCTGGTTGGCCGGATATGTAGTACCCGAGACAGTGCGCACTCTTCTGAATCCAGAAGAAGAGAACAGCTCCGTCACCTTTCAGCAGTTTTGGGCAGCTTTAGGAAAGGCGGCTCTGAATTCGACAACAACCGAAGTTGAATTCCAACTAATACACTCTCCATGGTGCCCTGAGGAAAGCAGAACCCTGTTCTTGGCTAGCTTGCAGCAGACACGTCTGAGTAAACCCGCAAGTTCCTCGGGACGCATTGAGGATGAGGATAGAAATCCAACACTCTTTGGCCTACCGCGACTCGGAGATAGTGAGTTCACCCTTCCACTTTCACGTAACCTGCCAAAAGAGCTTACTACAGCAGACGCCCAGCGATTGACGTTGGCCATGCAAGGCCTCCCACTAACTTTCATCGTAGGCGACGCTGAAGGGCATCTTGTCTTCGATGGAGGACCCTTGCGCGTGTCTATCCGCGACGTACTGAAGCAACCCGAGCGAGAAGTGAAGATTATTTTACCTCATGTCGGCTTATACAAAGAACGGTTCGCTTTTTGGGATGATTCTGAGGATGTCATCTTATTTGCAGGCACGCAGGGACGACGTGTGCTGGACAAAAGCGAGATGCAGAAGAACCCCCGACGTATATGCTCACTTATTGTGCGCGCTGACCTTCAGGTGCGGAGCGGCTCCGACATCCTCTCCTACGAGCTGTGCTCGGAAAGCTGGGCGCTTTATAGATTTCCAGAAGGCCTTACAAAGCAGATAGCTGTTTTTGCGGGGGAGCAACTGCTCTGGGTGCCCGAAAATGACTCATCGGATGAGCGCCAGTTTGTCGCTCACGGAAGGCTGGTTGCAGAAGAACTCTCACCAAGTCGCCTGAGTGTTCGGGTTGAGCTAGAAGATGGCTGGGCCTGTCAGTGGTTCCGATTTGGCGGACAGAAGTACAATGGAGCATTTGCGAACATTAGCGTCGCACCAAATTATCGTTACAGGCGAGCGTCCGCACTTATTGAAGCTCGGCGTGGCATAGAGCGCACTTTTATGACGCTAGTTGCGGAACCCGCCGGGCCTGCGGTGCCAGGTGCGGCGTATCAGAGTGAAGACGGGCAATGGCATGATTTGTACGCAGCGCGTCCGTTGGACTCCGGTGCCTTGGAGGGTAGAGCACTGGCTTGCCGCTGGCAATCCAGTGCCGAGCAGGAAGCCTGGTTAATGCTAGGCGATCAGCCTCTGTTTGCTGAGCCTGATCTGGTACGGCGGCAGCAGATACCTTGTTGTGGCGAGCCGCTTTATATCCGATTCGGACTCATGCACGAAGACCGCACGAGCCGTATCACGCTCGCGTCCGCTGTATACGCGACAGGCTTTTTGGCTGGCATAGAGTTTGACCAGAGTAGTTTCCTACTGCGATTGCGTGGGTGTATTCAGCGAGCAAATGAGTTTCGTGTTTGGGTATGGGAACGGGATAGGACTACACCACGGTGTCTCGATCCTCTTGAGGTCCAACTGATTGATGAGACAACCTTGTATGTCCTCGGAGAGAGCGTGGCGGAACCTCTTGGCTGGCTTCTATCGTGGCAAGGCATGTGGCGTGGAGCACGCTTTCAGGGAGAACCGAGAACTTCGGCTTGGCAGAGTGTGGCTGAAGGATGGTGCCATATTCTTGACCACACACAGGACTGGATAGCCACAGCTAAAGCGCTTCGTGCCTGGCGCTTTCCAGTGCTGATGCAGCCCTTTTGCGGCTGTGTGCGGAGAAGGACTGCACAACACCCGATCTCTACTGTTGACGCATGGACGAGAACGGGACCGCTGCTGGAAGACCTCTGTGGTGCGCATATAGATGGGAGCCTTTTTGATTATGTAGCACCACTGCGCGACCTGCTATTCTCTTTCCGCCCTACTAACACAGTGGTGCAAGACTTTCTCGAAAAGCATGCCGCCGCAGTACTAGCAATGGACTGGCAGAATAACTTCTATGAGCCAGCAGCATCTCTCCTGCGCGCTCAGCCTGTGCTTCTGGCACAACTACTGGTCACATATGTGAAAGAGGAGTTCACTCGCCGCGAGGAACTGGTGAACTTTATTCCCGTAAATAATTTCTTTCACAAAGAACGCGACCCCAAGCAGATTGCGGATCTTCGGAAGAGCACGGAGTTGGTCGTCAAGGTTATGGTTTATCGTCTTCATTCTTTCGCTGGCGTACCCCCACCGTCCACCAGGCCAGATGATCTATCCTCCCTCCAAGAAGCCGCCCTTAACGATCTTCGCAGTTGGGTGGACAGCTCCCCAGTAGACAGCATGTTCTTCACTAGTTGCATAACCGAACCGGCAGAACTGCTATTCCGTGGTGAACAAGCCGAGGTCAAGTGGCTGCGGCTGGCCATCGCGCGCTCGGCTGTTTGTTGCGCATTTCTTGCCGCGCATCTAATATGCAACCATCTTTATCGCGAACTCAAGGACGGATCCCTATGAACGAGACACTTCAGTTGGATGCGCTCCAGACACAATCTGATGTCCGAAAGCGGATAGTGGAACTTGCTACGAGCTACCGCCCGCTCCGAGATAGACACCTGCTTGAACTCTGCCAGAACGCTTGGCAAGATGATGAGAAGTCTGGCGGTGTTGTTGGCCGGTTGTGGGTGGAGTGTTTGTTTCCGAGCAAGACGAATGGCACAACGCTCAGCATGTTGGCTGAAAGCGGTGTGTTCGACCAGCGGCTACTACATATCCTCGACAATCTCGCGGCTCACCCAAAGGAGCGGACGCTGTATACGCATCAGGAAGCGGCTGTTCGAACAGCAGTGCGCAGCATACCTGGTGCGCAGCCCAAGGATCGGCCTGCAATTGTGGTTACAGCAGGTACAGGCGCCGGTAAGACTGAGTCGTTTCTGCTGCCGGTATTGAACGACCTTTTTCTCCATCCTCGTCAACCAGGAGAAACCGGGATTCGCGCGCTCCTGCTTTATCCCATGAATGCGCTGATCAACGACCAAGTAGACAGGTTGCAAGCTTGGTTGCGTTCTCAAAAGGGAGATTCAGATACAGTGACTTTTCTCCACTTTACGTCGGAAACGCCGGAAGATCAGAAGGCGCTCAAATGGTCCTCCCTAGCCAATGAGAAGCCAAATGCGTCCCGCCTTCTTACACGTGAACAAGGTCGGGAAACACCGCCTGACATACTTGTGACCAACTATTCCATGTTGGAATACATGCTATGCCGTCCACAAGATGCGCCGTTTTTCGGCTCGGCTTTACGCTCGGTCGTATTGGACGAAGCTCACTTGTACAGCGGAACACTTGCAGCTGACATTTGTATGCTACTGCGGCGCGTCCTTCTGAGATGCGGAGTTCATCCAAACGAGGTTTTGCATATTGCGACATCTGCCACTCTGGGTGGTACAACGCAGCAGCTTCATGACTTCATCGCAAAGCTGTTCTCCAAGAGCGATACCCTAGTTTGTTCCCCCATAATCGGTGAGCCGCACAAACGCGATCTTCCGATTGTCGATGCGGCAGTGTATGCGCGTGCAGACCAGGTAAATGCAGCAGTGCTCGAACCCCTTGTCTTTGTCGACACAGAGAATGCAAAGTTGCGGATCGATTCAGAAGGCGTCGCTGCCGTTTTAGATTGCGTGCGCCCGCTTGTCTCTACAGCTACATTGACGCAATACGCTGATGAAGCGATGCCAGCGCGATTGCTGCATCGACTTCTCAGTAGGTCAGAGCTTGTTCATCGCTTGGATGCGTTCTTTTGGACACGGCGAGTTCAGCATCACCAGACTGTGTTACCACTCCAACAGATAGCCGAGCACATATTTCCGGAAAATAGTAGAGGTGAAGCAGAACGAGCGACAATTTCTCTGCTACAGATGTGCGCTCGCGCCCGGGAACACTACGATGCATTGCCGTTGATCCCACATAAGCTCCATCTCCAAGTGCGAGCGCCAGGTCACTTCAGTGTGTGCGTCAACTTTAATTGCACAGCGGATCGGACACTGTGTGTTGAAGGAGCTGGGCTCCTGATCCCAGATCTGGCCGATATGTGCCCAGAGTGCGGAGCCGCGACGTTGACCTTAGCACTCTGTGGTCGTTGCAACGAGTGGATGCTTGCGGGTGTGCTCAGCGAAGAAACTTTGCGCTTACGATCCCGCTGGCCAGTCTTGCGAACAGACGGAGAATCCACGGCAAGTAAACAGAATGTTTTTGTGAAGCCTAGCCGCGACGCATCCGCCGCGGATTTCACCTTGGATCTTGATTCTCGCAGTGTTTTCGAAAGTAAAACTCGCAGTGCATTCCTTACACGTTGTGAGGTTTGTCCGAACTGCGAAGCAGACCAAGATATCTTTGAGCCCATGCAACTCCCGGACACTCTGACTCTGCCGGCCGTAGCCGAAAGCGTACTTGCTGCCATGCCGCCGCAGAGCGATCCATTGCTTAGATCTATGCTTCCAGCAGGCGGTCGCCAGTTACTTGCCTTTAGTGACAGCCGCCGGCAGGCGGCGCGTCTAGGACCCCATCTTACATATCAGCATGAGCTACTGTTGGGGCGAGTCGTAATGACCAGGCTGTTGGATGAGGAGCCCGATGTTGTTGCTCTACAAACGGCAATTGCAGAGCTGACAAGTACGCCGGCGAGTTTGCCAGCAGCCGTCAGGGCTGCTGTTGACGCCGATCTGGCTACCAAACGAAAGGAACTTGTCGCCACGCAGACTGGTCGCTCAATGGCTGCGTGGGCCGAGCGTATGCGGAGTAACGTACAACTCGCACAGTTCTTTGCCCGGTCTCAGGCAGGCAAACAGAATTGCGTGCCTAAAGACAACAACGAGACCTGGCCGATGCGTTGGCATGGCTTCTGGGAAGCGAATAGGAATGCTGTCGTTACTGGAACAAACGTGCTGTTTGCCCGCGAATTTCTGTTGCACCGTCCACACTCCATGGAAACGCTCGGTTTGGCAGAGGTCGTTTACCCTGGACTCGATACCTGCACATTACCACCACTTGACCAGTTCCGGCGTGAAGAACAGGATCGACTTGCGCCCGCTTGGCCTGATTTGCTCGCCTGTTTGTGCGACCTTTTGCGCGACCGCGGGTACGTAACGTTCAACGAACAACCAAAGGGCGACCAGCCTGGAGATGCAGATATCTTGCGGTTTCCAATCGGGCGGTGGTTTTCATTTGACGGAACAGGATACCGTGTGGAGCCGTTATGGAAACCGGAATCCTCCGGCAATGCGCGCACACGCTTCCTAACGGGCGTCCTGGAGCGTCTCGGAGTGGAAAAGTCCCGCCATTCTATGATGTTGCCACTCATCCTCAGGGCTGCATTCGACTCACTCATCGTCGGTGTTCGCGCGAATCGCCTGCCGTTTTTGCAGCACAAGAGCATGCCTGTTCGAAGCGGTTCCACGGATGCGCTGCGCCTAGTGTTTGCTGAACTCTACCTTCGAAAGCCGCAGATGTTGTTCCGTTCCATTGTGACAGGCGCAGTGTGGCCGCGAGTTGTTCTTGGCTTCGCCCCTGAGGAAAAGCCGGAGCGAACGCTCGAACCGGTCACTCGTGAAGAGTTGGACAGCGATCCAGCGCTCAGACGTGAGAGGGTTGACTTTCTCCGCTCTGCCGAAAGCAATATGGGACTATGGGCTGAAGAGCACTCCGCCCAGCTAAAGCCGGAAGAGAACCGCCGACTCCAGGACCTGTTCAAGAAGGGTGCGCGTAATCTTCTCAGCGCGACAACTACGTTGGAGGTAGGTATCGATATCGGTGGGTTGTCTGGTGTGCTACTGGCGAATGTTCCTCCCGGACGGGCCAACTATCAGCAGCGGGGTGGGCGCGCAGGCCGCCGCAACGATGGTTCCACATTAGTTGCACTTTTTGCCAGGGCAATCGGCTATGAGCAGGCAGTATTTCGCGACTTCGGCGACCTGTTCAGCCGTGATCTTCGTCCGCCAAAAATCTTTTTGGAACGGGAGCGCTTTTCCCGACTGCATTTCCATGCTTTCGTTCTTGGCGAATTCTTTCGCGGACTGTTCCCTTCGCGCTCAGTGGGAGCAATGGAAGCATTTGGCAAGATGGGCTGGTTTTGTAGGCGACCGAAACTGCCCATCGGAGACGCTCATTTCGCTTCCAGAGAAACCCTCGGCGAGTACACGGGAATTCCTGCACAGCCGCCCGATTGGTGGATAGGAAACGGGCGAGGACTACACGAGCACTTCATCGATTTCCTGCTCTTCTGCGAAACCAACCCAGCAACCACGCTCGGACAAGCGCACGAACTCCTGCAAGGCACTCCACTCGAATGTGGTCAAGTGCCCTTGCCCCTATTGCTCGCGGAGGCACGAAATTGCTTCAGAGAAGTGATCGAACCGTGGGTCGCTGCCTACGATTACCTAATCAGCGCGTGGGAGAAGGGTAAAGGCGAAGGCGCGGACAAATCCATGTTGAATGCCATTGCCCACCAAACCCGTGAGCTATTCAACATCACGGTCATCGAGCAACTAGCCACATTACGCTTCCTCCCAAGGTATGGATTCCCAATCGGACTCCAGGCGCTACGGCTTCCGTCCGACCGCTACTATCAGCGGGAAACAGATGTTGTGAAGCTACAGCGGGATGGGACTATGGCGCTCAATGAGTATGTGCCCGGCTCGCGCCTGCTGGCTGGGGGCCGCATCTATCAGTCTCGCGGACTGGTGCGCAGCTTTGAGCCTGATGGCGGCGGTTTCGGCGTTAGACATTATCGTTTTCAATGTGTACAAGGTCATGTTTTTTACGACACTCGTTCTGAGTTGAAGGAGTGCCGGATCTGCACCGCACCCACAGAGCGGCCATTGGGCACCTCCACCATCGTTCCACGATTCGGCTATCTTTGCGCTGCTTGGGACCCGCCGAGTTGGTCTGGTGATCCAGCACGCGTCGGTGAGGTTGAGGCCGTCGCCGATTTAGACATGATTCGTCAGCCAAACGCGGTTTCCATCGCAAATTTCGGCGGGAATTCACGTCTCCAGGGTCATTTCTGCGAAGGCGCACGCCTGTTTGCAGCCAATGCAGGCCCCACCGGTTTAGGCTTCGCCATCTGCACGCGCTGTGGCTATGCCACACGTGAGCACAAGATTGGACAGGCTCGTGTAAACCTACCAGCTGGATTCGAAACCCATGCGCCACTCTGGTCGGAAAAGGCGAGTGCTACTTGCTGGTCGAACGGCGAGGGTGTACTGCGCAACCAGTCGCTCGGAGCGGAAACTAACACAGATGTTCTGCAACTGGATGTGCTAACTGCGATGTCACCTTTCCACGCTAATGAGAATGCAAGGAAGATTGCCACCACGCTGAGCCATGCGTTGCGCTTGTCCGGAGCTCTGCTGCTTGAAGTTGATCCACGGGAGATTTCCGCGAGGACGGTCGCCTCGGGCACAAGTCCCAGTGCCATTTATGGCGTCCACATCTTCGATAGCGCTGCCGGTGGTTCAGGGCATATACAGTCCCTCTTGGCCGATCATGAGCGCTGGCTGCGCAGCACGCGAGAACTCCTTGAAGGCAATGCCATACACGCCAAGCATTGCCGTGAGGCTTGTCTACGGTGTTTGTTGGACTCGCAAAGTCAGACTGACTTCGAAGCAGGGCTTCTTGATCGCAAGATTCTGCTTGACTACCTAGTCTCAGATTAATGTGCCTACCGGTTGGGCTGAGAGGTGAGTGTCCTACGTCTTCTGCGAATTAGCACTTCGTTAAGCAGGTGGATTTTATAAAGGTTTGTCCTGACAAACGCCTTTGTAGCCCGAAACGGCACGGCTTCCGAGCTGTTGGCAAACCGCACCATATTCTCCTACGCCCGATCCCTTGACGTGGTTCTGCCTCCCGACCGCGCATTGCACGCCTACGCTTGGATGATGCTTTGCACATTCTTCCGGCATCAGGATCAGGGGTAAACGCCGAGGGTGGCGGAATTGATTGTATTCAGCACAGACCGCGCCTCAGCTACGCTCTCGCCATACGGGCAATATCCCAGAAGATTTTCCCAGATGACAATCAAATTCGATTTCATAAAATCAAATATTCTCTGCGCCAATGGTTCCTCAAAGAGCCTACAATTCCCTCCTGCGCCCTGATGTAACTCCGGTTTCCAATAATGCCTTAAAGATTGTCCATGAGGCGCAAATTGCTCCTCTGCGCAACATAGACACGTTCGACGATCCAATGCATCGTGGTAAATAGGAGTGTACGAACGATGTTCGATTCCCGCCAGGTTCTTGAACCCCTACTCGACAGCGACCAGGCTGCGGCCCTCGCGAAGGTGCCTCGCAAAGCCCTCCCGCAGTATGCCCACAACAGCCTTGTGGCTGGTTTGAAGGCAGGCAAGCAGTGTCGATATCTGGCTTCCAATCTCGGCCACTGTCCGCCTCACGCGGTAAACTCGGAACAGCTATCCGTGCCGCCTCACCACTCTTGAAATGGGGAAGAAATGAGACGGACACGCTATCAACAAGGCAACCTCAAGCTTGCGGAGCGCAAGCGCGGTCCACGTGCATGGGAGTATCGCTGGTACGAATCCCTTGCCGACGGAAGCCGCAAACGCCGCAGTCTGGTTGTCGGAAGTGTGGAACAGTATCCGAACGAGGCAGCGGCGAAACGGGCTGTTGCGTCGCTTTTGGTCAACATCAACGCTGAGAGTCCGCGCTTCAGCCTCGAAGCGGTTAGTGTTCAAACGCTTGTCGAACACTACCGTGAAAAGGAACTGGGCAAAGACTCGAACAAAACCTTCGCAACCTGCGAAACGTACCAGGGCTACTTCAGGAAGTGGATTCTGCCTCGCTGGGGAAACTACCGGCTGAAGGATGTCAAATCGGTTGCCGTCGAAGAGTGGCTGCGTTCGCTCGATCTCTCCAACGGCAGCAAGGCAAAAATCCGGAACATCATGCACGCGGTCTTCAATCACGCAGTTCGCTGGGAGTGGCACGACCGGAATCCCATTACGCATGTGCGCCAGAGTTCCAAGCGCAAAGAAATTCCCACCGTGTTGACGCTTGCCGAGGTCGAGGAATTGCTTCTCTATCTAGAAGAGCCGACGCACACCGCCGTTCTGGTCGATGTGATGACCGGGCTGCGGGTGAGTGAACTGCTGGCACTCAAATGGCAGGACATTGATTTCGAGAAGTTCGAGATCAGCGTCACGCGGTCCATTTCCCTTCAGCACGTGGGCGAATGCAAGACGGAGGCATCGCGCAAGCCTGTTCCATTGGATTCGCGTCTGGCGGAAGCATTGTGGCGCTGGCGGACCCTTTGTGCTTATCCGCAACCGGAGGATTGGGTCTTTGCCAGTCCACACGTCAAAGGCACACAGCCGTACTGGCCGGGGACGCTCAACCGCTGGCACTTGCAACCAGCAGTGAAGGCCGCCGGAATCGATGGACGGATCGGCTGGCACACATTCCGGCGCACATACGCGACTCTTCTCAAAGCGAATGGGGAGGATGTCAAGACTGTGCAGGAATTATTGCGGCACGCAAATAGCTTGGTGACGATGAATCTTTACGCGCAGGCAGTAACGGAAGTGAAGCGTAAAGCGCAGAGCCGCCTGGTGAGCATGTTGCTCGACGACAACCCTCACAACGAGAGCACCGCTGCTATTGGAACAATACGGACGTACGAAAAAATCATCGAAGCGCGTAAGTTGCTGAAATGATTGGCGTCCCCGACGGGATTTGAACCCGTGTTATCGCCGTGAAAGGGCGGTGTCCTAGGCCGGGCTAGACGACGGGGACGCTGAAAGGGCGAGGAATCGGCCTTGACTGGCCATATGCGCCCTTCT
>Ga0302282_1002955_pt1 | contig 11408 bp, 9 predicted proteins | sample III_Fen_E1_3_FD_198763 | JGI IMG/M metagenome (GOLD analysis project Ga0302282, IMG submission 198763) | Peat permafrost microbial communities from Stordalen Mire near Abisko, Sweden - III_Fen_E1_3 | ecosystem: Environmental > Terrestrial > Soil > Wetlands > Permafrost | place: Sweden: Abisko... | reverse complement strand
GAGTCGGCGACGGCGATCTTCGAAGCCCGCGTGCGCGTCCGCGCATACAGGCGCAAGTGCTTGCCACCGAACGAGACAATGGACGGCTGAATGATGCCGACGTACTGCCGAGGGCCTTTGTCGGCCGCCCATCCAGGAGCGCCGGCAGGTGGATCGGGCGCCGGCGGCTCGGCTGCATCAACCTCGCGGGAGATCGCGATCGGGCCGATCTTGGTCCACGTCTTTCCATCGTCCGTGCTGCGCTCCACCCACGCTGCCCAGGTTTCATGCGCCTCCACCGAGCTGCCGCTGACGATGGTGCCATCGTCGAGCACCAGCGGCTTCGCCCGAATGGGCCCGAGAATTCCAGCCGGCAGGCGCTCCTCATTCGACCACGTCTTGCCTTCATCCTCGCTGTGTTTCCGGCCCGCGGCCCACTGGCTAGGGGATGGGCCCACCTTGTAATACAGCCACAGGCGCCCGTCCTGCGTGTGGAACAACACGGGATTCCAGGAAGGGAAGCCCTTCTCTCGCTCCAACTCCACTGGCGCTGTCCACTTTCCGTCGACGCGGTGCGAACCCCAGATTGCCACGTCCGGCGCGCCTTCCTTCGTTCCTCCGAACCAGGCTGCCATCAATTCTCCATTCTTCAGCGCAACGATGGTGGATGCGTGGCATTCCTGAAACGGCGCCGACCCCGGCTCAAAGATGAACTCTCCGGATGGTTTGCTCTGAGCGCAAAGCAAAGATGGAATAACGAAAGCGGCACACGATAGTGCGAGCGACAATCTCAATCTGGTTCCTTCCTGATCTGCAACGACAAGTAAGCTTGCTGTGAATGTCGACAACGTCATCATCTCATCGCCCAGAAGTCTCGGTTCAAGAACACCTCACCCATAGGAATGGACCTGCTTAGGTGTGGGTGCGCTACATTTCTCCGAAATGTCAGGGAAATGTAACCAGCCTGTCATTTGTTGGTAGCCAGCGATTCACATCCCCTATAAGCTGAGAAACTTAAGGCTGCTTCGCTGCGGCCGGCCATAAGGGGAAATGCTCGCGCGGAGTCGCGGCTCGCAGGTTGAATTGACTTGGGTCGTGGGAGGCACGCAATGAGCACAATTCTGGTAGTAGAAGACGACCCTCGGATACAAAAAGCATTACACCGCCAGTTCACTACCGAAGGATATACGGTCCACGTATCCGGCGATGGTGCCGAAGGTCTGGCGACCTGTAAGACGCTGCGGCCAGCGGGCGTCGTACTTGATCTCATGCTCCCCGGCATGCCCGGCCGAGAAGTCTGCAAGGGCATCAAGTCCTGGTCTCCGAACACGCCGGTGGTCGTGCTGAGTGCTGTATCCGAAGTGGCCGACAAGGTATTGCTGCTCGAGTTGGGAGCGGATGATTACGTTACCAAGCCTTTCAGCCCGCGCGAGCTGATGGCACGCGTCCAGGCGGCCATTCGCCGCACCCAGAAGTCCTCAAGCGTCGCCGCGAGCCAGGTCGTCTTCGGTAGCGTTGCCGCGGATTTTTCCGCGATGGAATTCTCCAGGGATGGCGTCCCCGTTATCCTCACCGCGAACGAAATCAAGTTGCTCAAGTACTTCCTCGATCATGCCGACCGCGTCATCACGCGCGAAGAGTTGCTCAACGATGTCTGGGGCTACACCTCCTATCCAACCACGCGGACGGTGGACAACCAGGTGATGAAGTTGCGGCAAAAGCTGGAGGCAGACCCGGCTCGGCCGGTCCACTTCCGCACCATGCACGGGATCGGCTATAAGTTCGTCGGCGGAAATTGACGCCATGGCGGAGCGCAAGAAACATCTGATGCACCGAATGCGCATGCGGACCACTCTGCTGATCCCGCTGCTGCTGCTGTGCTTCGGCTTTACTCCCATAAGTCTGCTGATCCTTCAAACCATCGTCAAGCAGCAGGTACAGGCCAGCCTCGCTTCGGACCTTCAGCACTCCGTCCAAACCTACCAGAATCTCGCGCGGCAGAGGCGGGAGTTGCTGGTGCGCGAGTCCACACTGCTCGCCGCTCTTCCCAGCCTCAAGGCGCTGATGACCGCTGACAGCCGCACCATTGCGGATGGCGGCACCGAATTCTGGCAGGACAGCGGCAGCGATCTTTTTGCGCTGCTGGACCGCAGCGGAAAGCTCATCGTTGCCTATAACAAAGGCGCTCCACTCGACGCAGCGCAGCTCGCCCACGGATTGGAAAACAGCCTGCGCAGCCCTGAGGAGTCGGCCCTACTCGCGTTTGACCGCCGTCTTTACGAGGCGGCGATCCAGCCTCTGGTCTTTGGCGGAAGAGATGGAGGCAGTCAACTAGGGTTTGTCGCCGTGGGCTATGCGGTCGATGAGCGGGTTGCGCGCCAGGTCAGCGATGCCGCGGCTGCTGAGGTTACCTTCGCCGTCGGTCCGGACATCGTGGCCAGCACGCTTCCCCCGGCGCTTGAGAGCCAGCTCAGTAGTCAGGAAGGTGAACTCCTGCGCTCGCCAACCGGCAACCGTAATATCCGGCTTGGCAAGGAAGACTATCTGGCCGCGTCCGTCCCGCTCGGTACACCCGGGCCGCAGGCTCAGGGAGCAGTCACGCCGCAACTGGTTGTCCTCAAGTCGTTTGCGCAAGCCACCCAACTGGTAAGCCGCGTGAACCGCTGGGTGTTGACGCTGGTGCTACTGGCCCTGCTCGCGGGTGCGGGAATGCTGGTCTCCATCTCTCATACCCTCACTCGCCCCATCGAAACGCTGGTCGAAGGGACTCGCGCTCTCGCTCTTGGAAACTTCGACTACAGGCTCAGTGAAGATGGCGTGGAAGAGATTCGCGAACTCAGTCGTGCATTTGAGCGCATGCGTATCGAATTGCAGCGCACGCAAAGCGACCTGCTCGACGCGGAACGTCTGGCGACCATCGGGAGAATGGCGAACTCCATCTCTCACGATCTGCGCCACTATCTCTCAGCGATGTACGCCAACGCCGAGTTCATGAGCAGCGAGCGCCTTCCGCAGGTAGAGCGTGAGGAGCTCTTTCTGGAGGTGCGGACCGCGGTGCAGGGAATGACGGACCTTCTTGATTCGCTGCTTTTGTTCACTCAGACGGGCCGCGCACTCCAGCCGGCCCATGTGTCCATCGCCGCAGTGCTGCTGCGCTCCGTCGGTATGGTTCGCTCTCATCCAGCGGCTCGTGTCGTGCGCATCGTTGTATCAGGACTTCCATCGATCAACGCTTGGATCGACGCCAAGAAGCTGGGCCGCGCTATCTACAACCTCTTGCTGAACGCCTGTCAGGCCGCGTATCGAGGAGACGATCTTCCCCTCGTCACGTTGAATCTCGATGAGGACGAGAAAAACATTCGCATCAAGGTTGCCGATAACGGCCCGGGTGTGACCGAGTCAATTCGTCAAACTATGTTTCTCCCGTTCGTTAGCGAAGGTAAGGAGAGCGGCGTGGGCCTCGGTCTTACCGTTGCCCTCCAGATCGCCCAAGAGCACGGCGGCACCCTTGAGTTCGAGGAGAACGTCGATGATAGGGGCAGTGCCTTCACGATCACTCTGTCCAAGGTGGCTTTGGATGCCCTGGGTGTGGCTGCTGACAGAAAGGCCCTACAAGCCAGTTAAGATAGCCCGGGGTGTACGGCTTATAGGCCCTAACCCGACGCCGATAGGTCGCGAAAAGGTGAAAGTATGAGAGTCATGGATCGTGAAATTCTGGCTTGGTTGATCCTCGGCGCGGCCGCTGTCGCCGCGCACGCGCAGGCGGCTGCACCTCCGGCTTCACCGGGCCCGGCCGACCAGAGTGCCGCCCAGTTGGAGCAAAAGATTGAGGCAATCTCCACAGCGCTCGCGGCCACACAGCAGCAAATCGAACAGTCACAACGTCAGATGCAGCAGTTGCAGCAGCAACTTATTGAACTCCGCCGACAGGTGGCCGCAGTCGGACCCACAACCCCCGCCCCGTCGAGCGCAACGCCGACTCCTTCTCCAAACGTCGTTGCCTCCGATGCAGCACCCGACGCCAACACCGTGCCGATAGAAGAGCGAGTTCAGGCGCTGGAGGCAGCGGTGAAGCTCCACGATCAGACCAAAGTGGAGAGCAGTTCAAAGTATCCAGTGCGTCTCACTGGGCTCATTCTGTTTAACGGCTTTCTGAACAAGGGCGCGCCCGACAACATCGATCTCCCCTCGGTCGCACAGCGCGCAACCGCAACCTCCGGCAACGGTAGCCTCGGCGCTGGACTGCGCCAGACCGTCCTCGGCGTTGAAGGCGATGGGCCTCATATCTTTGGCGCGCATACATCCGCCAACGCCAACATCGACTTCTTCGCCAACGTCGCTTACACCAGCTATGGGACCTCTGCCGGGATAGTTCGCATGCGCACCGCCAGCGTCGACCTGGACTGGGCGAATAACTCGGTCGAAGTCGGCATCGTGGCACCGTTGATCTCGCCCTTGTCGCCCGCATCATTCGCCACAGTTGCCGAGCCGTCACTGGCCGGCGCCGGCAATCTATGGGCCTGGGCGCCGCAACTGCGCTACACGCATCGAACTCCGCTTCGCAGCGGGGACCGCCTACAGTTCGAGTTTGGCCTGTGGGACTCTCCCTCCGCCGGATACAACGCTAACCAGTTATTCCGCACCGCCAGCCCCGCAGAGTTCTCCGAACAGCCGGCCTACGAAACCCGAATCTCCTACGCCGCACCCGGCGATCGCGGCCTCCAGATCGGCGTGGGCGGATACTACAGTCGGCAGGCGTATCCCGGGTATCAAGGCTATCCAGGCACGGAGCATCTTGACTCGTGGGCTGGCACCGTCGATTGGCGCCTTCCTCTCGGACACCACTTCGAGATCAGCGGAGAAGGCTATCGAGGACGGTCGCTTGCAGGCCTTGGAGGCGGCGTCTATAAAGATGTTATAACTGGAACCGACCCGGTTACCGGCGCCAACGTACTGCACGGTCTTAACGCGATCGGTGGATGGACGCAGTTCAAAACGCGCTTCAGTTCGTCGCTGGAGACGAACCTCAGTATCGGCCAGGACGGCGGATTTGCTCGCGACTTTCATGCAGTAGTGCAGTCGCCGACTGCCGCCGCCGGCCAACTGCGCGCTCGCAACCAGATGCTGGTCGGCAATCTCATATTTCGACCGAAAACCTATATCATTCTCTCGCCCGAGTATCGCAGAATCGTGAGCTGGCCCATTACTGGAGTGGCTGGAACTCTGAATGTATTCACACTTTCCGCGGGGTATCAGTTCTAAGGAGACACAGTGCGACCTGGGCGGTACCAGATCTTCGTCGGTTGCGCGTTGCTGAACCTGGCGCTCGCCGAATCGCGCGTGCAAGCGCAGGGCACAGAGGTGACCGCCGACGTCGTGGTGCAGGATAAGTCCGCCGCCGGCAAACACAAGAGCAACCCCAGTTCCGCAGATGTAGTTGTGTGGCTCATACCTTTGAAATCTGATGGCCGGCCGGCCGCGACCGGACATCCCGGGCCTTTTCGCCTCGTCCAAAAGGACAAGATGTTCATCCCTCACTTGTCGGTGGTGCCCACCGGCAGCAGCGTCGATTTCCCCAACCAGGATCCGTTCTTCCACAACGTCTTTTCTCTGTTCAACGGTAAGCGTTTCGACCTCGGCCTGTATGAATCGGGAACTAGCCGCGCCGTTCACTTCGATCGCGAAGGCGTTTCCTACATCTTCTGCAACATTCACCCGGAAATGGGAGCCGTCGTGCTCGCGCTGAGCACACCATACTACGGCGTTTCCACTGCCACCGGCGCAGTCGCCATTCACGACGTCCCACCCGGCAGTTACCGCCTCCATGTGTGGAGCGAAGCCGCACAGTTCGCCAATCCGGTCGACGCCGAGCGGATCGTACAGGTGGGCGCTGCCCCCGTGCATCTTGATCAAATCTTCCTACAGGCAGCGGTCGACCCAATGGAGCACCACAAGAATAAGTTCGGCGACGACTACCACCCGAGCCACGACAAGCCTTATTAACTCTTCGTGCTGCAAAAACTCCAACATCACTGCGCTCCCTACTTGGGCTTCCCCTCAACCCCCGCCTGTGCCTTCTTGATTCGTTCGGCCAGATCAGCCAGCCGTGCCGGGTCGACATCGCTCACCGCGACCACTTCAAGGTCATCAGTGTGGAAGCCGGTCAGATTGAATCCCGTACGGTTCACCATCACGCCGTTCGCGATAGCGGCGTCACTCCGCTGCTGCACAAATACCGAGACGCGATGCTTGCCGATGCTATAGAGCAGCTGCGCCGTCGGCTGGCTATGCAGGTAGGTCAGGTTGGCGCCGTCGAGCGCAGTGTCTCCCGGCAAATCCTGAGGAAGGTTGAAGCTGAAGGGTATCTTCCCCTGAAACCACGGTTTTACCGTGTGCCGGTCGGAGGAAATCACCTCGGGCGGCGAGTTTGCCGCAAGCGTTGCAATATGCTGATCGCAGACCTCGGTCACCAGTCCTGTATAACTCGCCAGTCGCGCATTATCTGTGGCGCGCTGCACCCTGTACTGAACAAAAAGACCCACGGAGACCAACAGCACGGCAGCCAGAGCCGCCCAGACGTAAGAACGCAGACCCCACGCAACACGGTAATAAGACGCCTGCGCACGCCGGCCTTCTTGTGCCGCCAGCCGTGCCAACTGCTCCCGCAACTCCGGTGCCGGCGCATATCGTTGCCCCGCCCGCGCCGTGGCCGACTTCAGCAGACTCTGCGCCAGCGCGCTCGACGTGCATTGCGCGCACTCCGCAAGATGCTCGTTTACGCGCACAAGCTGTTCCCCGATTAGCTCTCCATCGGCAAGCGCGTTCAGAGTCACGGACGAGAGATGATCGCTCATCGATCAGTACCTCCGTCGTTCGATGTGCTTGCCGGCGCATTCACTCGTAGCATCTCTCGCAAGGCCGTTCGCGCACGCGCAATTCGCGACATTACCGTCCCAATTGGGATCTCCATTACAGCCGCGATCTCCCTGTACTTCATCTCTTCCACATCGCACAACAAAATCACCTCGAGTAGCGGCGGCGTCAGCTTCTCCATCGCCGCACGCAGCGCCGCCTGATCGCTCAACCGCATCAGATTGACCTCCGGTGTCTGCCGGTCGATTGCTGCCTCTGGAACCAGGCGCGGCCCCAAATCATCGCGACCCTCCAGCTCGTCTTCGAGAGACACCGTCCGCATTGCCGCCAGGCCGCTCCGCGAAGTCAGGTAAGTATTCCTCAGAATCCGGAAGCTCCACGCCTTGAAGTTGGTGCCAGGCTCGAACAGAGCGAATCCGCGCAGGGCCTTTAGAAATGTCTCCTGCACCAGGTCCTCCGCGTCCGCCGGATTCCGGCAAAGCCACATTGCCATGTTGTACAGCGATGGCAGCAATGGGAGTGCGAGGTCCTCAAACATGGATGTCTGGGGACCGCTCTTGGGGACCGCGCGCTTCCAGGGCAACAGCGCCATCTGTCAGGAATGATCTCGCTTCATCGTCTCTCCAGGGATAAGAACTGGCATCGTTCAGATTTATTCCAATGCGCCGGGAATAAAAACGCGCGCCGTCGGTTTATATCGGTGGAGGAACTACCCATGCAGGATACCCAAAACGAGACCCCAGTGCCGCACCAGGCTGAAGCAAGCGAGATTGCCGCACCTACACCACCGACCGCAGCAACCACTGAATCCGCAAGCGACGGCGTCGACCGCCGCAACTTCCTCAGTTGCATGGCCTGGGCCGGCACCGGCCTGCTGTGGACAATGGCAAGCGGCGTGCCCACTTCCAAACTCCTCGCCACTACTCCCAGTGCAGCCGCACAGACCGCCCACGCCGGCTCGGCCTTCAGCTTCGTCCAAATCAGCGACAGCCACATCGGCTTCAACAAAGCAGCCAACCAGGATGTCGCCGGAACATTGAAGCTGGCGATCGACAAGATCAATGCAATGCCCGGCACGCCAGACTTCCTCTTGCACACCGGCGACATTACCCAATCCGCGAAGGCATCCGAGTTCGACACCGCGCAGCAGATTCTCAAAGGCTCGCGCATCGGCGACATCCACTACGTTCCCGGCGAGCACGACACCGCCACAGACGACGGCGCGCTCTACCTCCAACGCTTCGGCAAGGGAACCCTCGGAACCGGCTGGTATAGCTTCGACCACAAGGGCGTTCACTTCATAGCCCTCAACAACTCCCTGCAGGTCGACGCAATGGGTGGGTTGGGCGCCGAGCAACTTAGTTGGATTAAGCAGGACATTGCTTCGCTCTCTTCGTCGACTCCCATCGTCGTCTTCGCCCACATCCCGCTGTGGATGGTCTATCCCGAGTGGGGCTGGGGCACAAAGGACGGCGCAGAAGCACTCTCATACCTACGCCGCTTCGGCTCCGTAACCGTCCTCAACGGACACATCCATCAGGTTGTGCAGAAGGTCGAAGGCAACGTCTCGTTCCACACCGCGACCTCCACCGCGTTCCCGCAGCCCGCTCCCGGCACAGCTCCCAGCGCCGGCCCGATGGTCGTGCCCGCCGGTAAGCTAAAGAGCGTCCTCGGCGTCACCGAACTGAAGTACATCGGCAGGCGCGGCCCTCTCGCCATCATCGATTCCTCGCTCGAGCTGAATGCATGAGTTGGTTTCGCGTTGGATCCGCTGCCGCTCTCGTCTTGGCCGCTTCGCTGCTGCTGGCCCGCGTTCACCCTTTCGGGGACGCGGGCCTATATCCAGCGAAGCCCGCGCAACTTCCAATCCTGGAGCACTCATCTGTCCCGCCTGATGCGCGCGCACTCCTCATCGCCAAGTGTGCCAACTGCCACTCAGCCCAAACACATGCGCCTGTCTACGGGCATTTCGCACCAATAGCTTGGCTCATGGAGCGCGACATCGTCGAGGCAAGAAAGACGATGAACCTATCCCAGTGGGACGCTTATTCGGCTGATGAGCAGGTAATCTTCAAGGCGAAAATTGTGCAGGCCGTCAAGACCCATCACATGCCGCCTCCGCAATATCGAGTAGTCCACTGGAACGCGCGTATCGCAAACGCGGACATAAATGTCCTCGCTCGATGGGCCCACCGCCCGCTCACCCCGAGTTCCGACTCCGCCGCGCAAGCAGCCGGCCCCGGCGACCCCATTCGTGGCCAAGCGCTCTTTCAGAAGCGATGCACCGGCTGCCACGCCCTGACTCAGAACCACGAGGGTCCGCAACTGCACGGGGTGTATGGGCGCAGCACAGCTGCGGTGCCGGGTTTCCCATACTCCGGCGCGCTCAGAAAGGCCAACATCGTGTGGAGCGATCAGTCACTGGAGAAGTGGCTCACCGACCCCGACGCCTTCCTTCCCGGCAACAACATGGACTTCCTGGTCGCAAAACCGCAGGAGCGTAAGGACCTCATCGCATATCTCAAGCAGAGCTCAGGTGCTTGAACTTCTCCCGCCGGAGATCCACGAATAATCAAACGCAAAAAAAGCGCCCCCGGTTAAGGGGGCGGAGGCTAACGAGGTGTTTCTGCAACCTTATTGGACCGTCAAGGCAACGGTAGAAGTCTGCGCGATGCTTCCCGACGTTGCCATGATGGTCACGTTCGTTGTGCCGGCCGGTGTGCTCGACATGCTCGATCCGCACCCTGCGATTAGGCCGGCGGAAATAAACGCGAGCGTGACAGCTCCCAGCAATCGCATGCTCGCGAGCCGTCTCCGGCGCCCAAACGCCAGCAACGACCCGAAGGGCAGCATCAGCGCGTACGCGAGGAAGAGGCTCCCATGTTGGCCGCCCGCACTCAGCCCCTCTTTCACGTAGCCTTTGCTTCCGGCGGAGGTTTGAATCGTCAGCGCTGCAGTCGCAGGCGCTGTGGCCGAAACAGTGAGTTGGCTCGGCGTAAAGCTGCACGTTGCGCCCGAAGGCAGCCCGCTGCAGCTCAGCGAAACCGTCCCGGTAAACGAGTTGGTCGGCGCCACGCTGATGATCAAACCCGCAGACGAACCCATCGTGACGCTGGCAACCTGCGACGACGCACTCAGATTGAACGTCGGCGTCGAGGAAGCCGATGTAGAGTTCGCGATGACGCCAAACAGCCCGTGCTGCTCTCCCCCTATTCCCGCGGTAAAGTAAATAGCACTCGGATTTGCCGCGGTGGCCGTCGACACGAAGATCTCCCAAAGCCCCGGGTACGAAATGGCTTTTCCCGTACCGTCGGAAACCATCCCAAGATACGCATAGGGAGCGGTTGGGCTATACGCCGTAATCAGGCCGTCACCAAAGTTCCCGATCAGCAAATCGCCGCTGTAGATCCCAAATCCCGCCGGCGCAATCGCCACGCCCCACGGCGCGTTCAGGTTGCCGCCCGTCACCACGCGAGCCACAAAATTTCCGTTCACATCGAACACCGAGACAAGTCCGGTATTCGTTCCCAGTACCTCCTGGTAGGTCCCCGCTCCGGCAGCGAAGGGTGGCACCGTCCGCAGCATGTACGTGACGAAAACCTGCGTCCCGAGAACCTTGATCGCATAGGGAGCATAGCCCGTAGGAACACTGGGATCGGTGAACGTACCCGCCAGCGTCGCCGCTGCAAAACTCGTGTTGTAGATCTCAACCTTGGCGCCCTGCCCAAAATTCGGAGCCAGCAGGAACGTGCCGGTGGTGTTCGTCACCAGCGCCAGGTCGGGATAAACCGCATTGCTCGCGCTATTGTTGATCGCGATGAGCGCGTGATTGCCGCCCGCGGACGTTCCTCCATTCCAACCGGAGATTGTGCCGTCAAGCGTTGCAAACAAAAACGACGCCTTGCTCCCGTTCGAAAGAATGAACCCCGTCGTGGTGTTCTGAACCGTTCCCGTAGGCGAGCCCGTACCCGTTCCTGAAGCAGGCGGAACTATAGCTTTGAACGATCCCAGGACGCCCGCAATCGAACTCAAATAGCTGAACCCCGTCACGTTCGTATCGATCCACAATGTGTTCGTTCCCGAAACACCCCACGGATCGATAAAGCCTGGGTCCGTAGTCATTGCCGGCACTGACCCATCGGAAAGAATGTTGGTGACCTGGTAGGCGCCCGCAACCTGCGCCTGTGTCACGCCGCAAGAAACAATCGCCGCCACCAGCAACAATACGATGCCCAGCGTCGCCGGCTGCAATTTCAGGGGATTCTTCAGGGGATTGGCTAAAGACCCACGCGTCGCCCAATGCTGCATAATGACCTCTCTCTGCTGCTCCTCCCTCGCAAGGAAGGGCGCTGCCGGTGGGGAGTATCTGCCGGCAAGATGGAGAGTAGGCGGTCGTGGCCAGCCAAGTGTCAGCGAATTGTCATTCCATGGTGTTTTGCTTGTCTCTGCTTTACATGCGCATGCCCCGCGCAGCCTAAGCCAGCGTCAGCTCAATTCTCTCCGCGTCGCGATCGAGCTTCGCAATGCGAAAGCTGCGAATCTGCCCCACGCTCAAC
>Ga0302282_1002950_pt1 | contig 11415 bp, 9 predicted proteins | sample III_Fen_E1_3_FD_198763 | JGI IMG/M metagenome (GOLD analysis project Ga0302282, IMG submission 198763) | Peat permafrost microbial communities from Stordalen Mire near Abisko, Sweden - III_Fen_E1_3 | ecosystem: Environmental > Terrestrial > Soil > Wetlands > Permafrost | place: Sweden: Abisko... | reverse complement strand
CGGAAAGGCCCGCGGCTAAAGCCGATTCGCGAACATGGGACAATTCAGCGACCTGAAGGTCGCTGCTCCCTCCCAAGTGCTCCCTCACAAGTGCTCCCTCACAAATGCTTGTGAAGGCCGTTTCCTCGGCGCGTGTACCATTTGGGGATGGCGCTGGTGGAAGTGGACGCGGTGTGGAAGAGCTATCCCAGGCGGGCGGGGCTGCGGACCGAGTTGAAGCATGTGGTGGAAGATGTCTCGCTGCGGATTGAAGCGGGTGAGACGCTGGGGCTGGTGGGGGAGTCTGGATCGGGCAAGACCACGCTGGCGCGGATGATTCTGGGGCTGGTTTTGCCGAGCCGGGGCACCGTGCGCGTGGAAGGCACGGATGTTGCGAAGGCGACGGGGCAGCAGATGCGGGCACTTCGCAGGCAGATGCAGCCAGTTTTTCAGGACCCTTATGCGGCTCTGAATCCACGGATGAAAGTGCTGGAGATTGTGACGGAACCGCTGGTGATCCATGGAAACCAGGCGGGGATCCGGACGGATGGGGCGTCGCTGCGGGGCAAGGCGGTTGAGCTGCTGAAAGAGGTGGGGCTGGATGAATCGGCTCTGGGACGCTATCCGCACGAGTTTTCAGGCGGGCAGCGGCAGCGCATCAACATTGCGCGAGCGCTGGCGCTGAGGCCGCGACTGCTGATTCTGGACGAGCCGGTTTCCGCACTGGACGTAAGCGTGGGCGCGCAGATTGTGAACCTGCTGCGCAGGCTGCAGCGCGATTACGGGCTGACTTACCTGTTTATTTCGCACTCCATGCCGCTGGTGCGGTATTTGAGCACGCGGATTGCGGTGATGCAGCAGGGACGGCTGGTGGAGATGGGCGAGGCGCTGGCGCTGTGCGAGAATCCGCAGACGGCGTACACGAGGCAACTGATTGCGGCCACGCCGGAGTTACCTACCGGCGGCACCTGCGGTGCGGCAGACCCTCGCGGGAGGCTCGCATGAGTTTGTCCCACCCCCACACATCGCGATTGAGCGGAAGTCTGCGGCCTGAGAATCCACCGAGGGCCCGGAGGCCCTCGGGACAGCCGGTCAGGAGACCGGCGCTACTGGCGTGGCTTGAATCGCGTGAAAGCCGCAGCGACTACTGAGGCGGGGTTGCGGGCGCGGGAGTTGCAGGTGCGCCGGGTGCTGGCGTGGACGGAGTTGCGGGCGCGGTCGGCGCCGGGGCTGTTCCGGAGGCTGGCGGCGGCGTTGCCGGAGCTGCGGGCTTGGCCGGGACTGGAGCTGCACCAGGACTGGAGACAGCGCCAGGAGCCGCATTGATGGTGGTTCCGGGAAGCGGAGCGGAGCCGGGAGCTGCCGGAGCGCCGGGGGTCCCGGGAGGCGGAGGCGTGACGCCGGAATGCGGGGGGATGCCGCCGGGGACGCCTGGACGCCCACCTTGGGGTGTGCCCATTCCCATGCCGGGGTGAGCGGGCTGTGCGGGCATGTCGGTCACATCAACCAATTCGACGTCGAAGATGAGATCGGATTTTGCGGGGATGCCGGGATGGTCGGCTCCGTGGTCGGGGATGGCTCGAATTCCATAGGCGAGCTGCCAGGGAATGAAGAGGCGGCGCTTGCCGCCGATCTTCATACCGCCAAAGCCCTGGTCGAAGCCGGGAATGAGGCGTCCCATGCCCTGAGGGAATGGCATGGGTTGCGGCGGGCCCATTTTGGGCTTTCCGTCGTCGCCGAGCACGGGCTTGCCGTCCTTGTCCTTCTCGGGTTGTCCGGGATGGTCGAAGGAGGAGTCGAACTTGACGCCGTCGGCGGCGCGGTAGCCGGTGTAATTCACCTTGAAAAGCTTGCCAGGCTCGGCGTCTGCGCCGGTGCCGATTTTGATGTCCTGATAACGGAGTGTGAAGGCGGTTTTGACGATGCCTCGCACCGGGGGAACACCGGGAGGCAGCTTGATGCCGGTGGCCGCGGACGTTGCGGCAGGCTTGGCTGCGGTTGTTGCCGGCTTGGTAGTGGTTACAGCGGGTTTGGCGGGCGTTTGGGCGCTTGCGGCCACAGCGGCTGCCGCCAAAAGGAGAAGTAGGACTGATTGTTTCATAACGATGGAATGCTCCAAAGGTTCTTGACGGGAGTTTATCAGGCGGCGCAGGAACAAAGCGGGATTTCCGGGCATCGAGCGATTGCGGAAAGCAAAAGAACGCACGGAAAGCAAACCCTTATGCGTTTTTATGTGAATTGGATTTAGAGTGGGGGGTGATCCCTTCCATTCTGCACGTCCTCCGCATACTGTGGCTTCCGGCCGCTTCGTTCTTTGCCGGCGTACTCAACACCATTGCCGGCGGGGGGTCGTTCCTCTCGCTTCCGGCATTGCTGGCCAGCACCACCGCTGTTGGCGTGGGCGCGGTTTCAGCACAGGCTACCAATACAGTGGCGTTGTGGCCGGGGCAGTTGACTTCGCTGGTGGCCTTTCGACAGCAATTGATGGCTTACGGATGGAAGCTGCTCCCGCTGGGGATCGCTTCGGGCGTGGGCGGATGGATGGGCGGCGAGCTGCTGATGCATACCGGCAACAAGCGCTTCCGCGAGTTGCTGCCGTGGCTGCTGCTGTTTGCGGCAGTCTTGTTTGTGCTGAGCTTTCCATTGGGGAAATGGCTGGCGGGAATGTCGGGCGGGCGGCGGTACAACAAGTCTCTGATCCTGGGCATGGTGGTGGTCAGCGTGTACGTGGGGTACTTCGGCGCAGGCGGGGGTTTTCTGGCGATGGCGCTGTTCGGCATTTGCGGGGTGCATGACATTCACGAGATGAATGCGCTGAAGGTGCTGACCGCCGCGGTGTCGATCGGGATTCCGGCAATCACGTTCATGCTGGCGGGGAGGGTGGCGTGGCAGTTTTGCCTGGTGATGGCAATTCTGGCGGGACTGGGCGGCTACCTGGGGGCGCACTTCAGCCGCAAGGTGAACCAGCGGGTGATGCGCTGGACGGTGGCGATTATCGGGTTTGCGACGGCGGGGTATTTCTTTCTGCAGAACTACCTGGTACATCCGTGAGGCGAAGTCTGCAGTCCCCCATTCTTTCGGCAAGATGACGACATCAGGGTGCTTCGACTATCCTGCGCTTCACTCAAGTCAAGCAATCAAGTGCACCTGATTGAACGAAGGAAACGATGGTACCCGCTGAAGTCCCTATGCTCTCTCGCAGGAAGCTTATCCAAGGCGGCACGGCATTCACTGTGTCCGCAATCGGAATGCCGGAATGCTTTCTGAAGCACGCTCGCGCGGAGAACCTGTCACCCGTTAAGGATGCGGTTCGAAGATGGAGCATAGGCAACGAGAAAATCACGAGGACTATTGTCTTCAAGCCGGGGCTGGGTCTCTATACCGAAGTCTTACTTGACTGTTTGACGGGCGCCAAGCTCATTTCGCCGGACAAGCCATCCCTGGACATAGCCAGGGAGTTTTCCTTTGTGTGCAACGGACGCACTTTCCGAGGGCTCAACTCAAATTTCGCACTTCTGAATGCAGAAGAATCGAAGCTTCCGAATGGAAAGTCGCTGAGCGTGCGGCTCCTGCACCAGGAGGCTGGCCTTGAAGTTACCGTTGTCTACAGGTGTTATGACGGGCATCCGGCGATCCGTAAACACCTGGTGCTGCGCAACCGTGGCGCGGCGGCGCTGAAACTCACGCATCTGAACATTGAAGCTCTCGGGCTTTCCCTGGGTCCAGAGAACGAGATCGTACTGGACGCGCAATATGGCGCGATTCCGCGCGAGATTTTCTACACCGGGCGTTCTGAAGATGCGGGGCTGCTACTCGGCAACAGCCGCACACGCGCCGGCATCGCCATCTTGAATGAAATCCCGGGCTACATGAAGCGAACCGAAATCACTGGTTGGTACGACCCCGACCGGGTGAGTCTTGATGTTCTCTACGATACCGACCTGATGCCCTTCGAGCGATCTGTCGCGCCCGATGAGGAGTTCAAGACGGCGAGTGTTTCATTGGCAACCTATCGCCGTGACGACGGCTTCCGAGACCCGCGGTGGGTACTGCCGAGTTATACAGCGAAGGTGTTGGAGAGGCGCGTCGATGAGCGAGGGGCACCCTGGATTTACAACACCTGGGAGCCGTTCGAGCGAGGCATCAATCATGATATTGCTCTCGAATTGATTGAAGCCGCAGGGGTGATGGGGATCGATGTCTTCACGATCGATGACGGCTGGCAACAGGAATACGGCGACAATGCGGTCAATCTTCAATCCTTTCCCGGCGGCTTGAAACCGATCCAGGAGGCGCTGGAATCAAGGGGTATGCGACTTGGCCTGTGGATACCGATGGCCGCGATTGGAATGACGACGCTGGAGTACCGGGGCCACCCCGAACAGGCGGCCCTGGATATTGACGGCAAGACCAAAATCACAGGAACCATGGCCGGCGCAAAAGCGGTGATGTGCATGGCCAGTGCCTTCCGCGACGCTGCCGCCGCGCGTATCAACGACGCCATTGAGCGATTCCACCTGGCTTATGTGAAGCTGGACCTGACAACGATATTCAACGCGTATGGTGAAGCGCCCGGCTGCTGGGCCAAGGGGCACTATCACAATAGCTGGGCTGAATCGCTAAATAGGATTTACGAGGGTATCGCGTACGTGACCTCGAAGGTCTACGCGGCGCATCCTGACGTCCTTCTCGACCTGACGTTTGAACTCTGGGGGCAGAAGCACATTATCGATGCAGGCTTGCTGGCTGCGGGCGATCTGGACTGGATGAGCAACGTCGACGATAAGAGCCGTGATTCAGCAGGGCCGATTCAGGCGCGGCAACTGCTTTATCAGCGCGCCGCATCCATGCCGGTAGAGAGCATGCTGATCGGGAACATTCATGCCGAGGTGCCAAGCATTCAGGAAAGCTTCGCGACGGCCATTGGGTCCGCCCCGCTGCTGCTCGGCGATCTGCGCAAGCTGAGCAAGAGCGACTTGGAGTGGTACCACGAAAAGATCGGCTGGTTCAAGACTCTTAGAAGGAAGACCAAGATAAGCGAAAGCTTCTTCCCGTTGGGAAGCTGGATGCAGACTTCGGCTGACAAGTGGGATGGATTCGCGCGGTTGGCGCAGAGTGGAGACGGCGTGATTGCACTGTTTCGCAACAAATCCGAGATGGCGACAGCCAGCGTGCAGATTTCCGTGATGGCGCCGGGGAAGTTCAGGTTGCGATCAGCCCTCACCGGCAAGGATATCGGCGTCTTCGCAACTGAAGACTTCGTCCGGGGTATCTCGATTGAATTTCCGGGGCAAGTCGAAGTTCTAGAAGTCACTGCTGTGGGGGATGGCCGAAGTTAATTGAACGAGTACTACGGTTGTACTTGCTTTCGGTGGCTGAGAAAGGGCAGTAGCCCGGGCCTGAAGGCCTCGCTATTTGCGCTTGATTTCAGGAGGTTGAAACCCCCTGCTCCTTCCGAACGCTTCGATTTACAACCGTAGTATTAGCCGACGAGCATCGCGGCCAGCAAAGCGGTTCTGGGGGCCAGGTGCTCGAGGACGATGGATTCGTGGCGGGCGTGGGCGCCTTCGCCAACTGCGCCCATGCCGTCGAGCGTGGGGATGCCCAGGGCTGAAGTGAAGTTGCCGTCGGAAGCACCGCCGGTGGCGGCTTCGTCGAGCTGAAGCCCGAGTTCCTGGGCGAGCGCGCGAGCTCGGGTGTAGAGGCTTGCGGTGCCGCGGGTGCGCTCCATGGGCGGGCGATTGATGCCGCCGGTGAGAGCGAGAATGCAGCGCTTGTCGACTGGCTTGAGGGCGGCGAATTTGCGCTCGATGCGGGGCCCGTCTGCTTTGCGGGCGATGCGGACGTCGACTTCCACCCAGGCCTCGGCCGGGATCACGTTGGTCTTTGAGCCACCGCCGGCGAGGCCGACACTGACGGTCAGGCCGCGCTTGAGATCGGTAAATCCGCTTACGGTTTCGACCACGCGAGCCATTTCGCGAATGGCGCTGGCTCCATTTTCAAAGTCTACTCCGGCATGGGCGGCGATGCCGGACACCTCGATACGCCAGTTTCCGGTGCCTTTGCGGGCAGTCTTGTAGGCCAGGCCCTGGGCCGGCTCGAGCACGTAGACGGCGGAGCATTCCGAGGCCAGAGACTCGGTGATGGGGCGGGAGACGGGACTGCCCACTTCCTCATCGCTGTTGAGGAGCAGGACGATTTCGCGGCCCGGCTTGCTTTGGAGCAGTTCGGCTTCCGAGAGCATCTCGATGGCGGTGAGAGCCATGGCCACTCCGGCTTTCATGTCGAGAGTGCCGGGTCCCCAGAGGCGGCCTTCGTCGATGCGGCAAGGCATGGACTTGAGGGTGCCGAGGGGCCACACGGTATCGAGATGACCGAGGAGAAGGATTGGCTTGGCTGAGCCGGGCTTTAGGGGGCCGGCTTTGGTTCTTGGGCCGAAGCGGGCTTCAAGCACATGACCGAAGGCGCGCTGGCGGTGGAGCTTTATCCGGCCGCCAAGAGATTTGGCATGGGCGGCGGCAAACGCGACGCAGGCATCGACGGCGGCTTTGTCGTCCGAGGGGGACTCGACGTGAACAAGCCCCTGGATGAGGTGGAGCAGGGCAGGCTGCTTGCGGCGGGCTCCGGCCAGCAAGGCGCGCATGGGAACGGTGGGTGAAGGAAAAGCGAACATGCGTTGACCTTTCAGATAGAGCGGTTTCGATTCACTTGTTGCCATTTGAAGATCATGCGAGGTGGCATTTTCTTGGGAAAAATGCCACTTGGCCTCGACCTTTCTGTAAAGAGCAGAATCGAAACCGCTGTTGTGGCAGGATGCCGCGAAGTTACACCCTGATTCTACGACGGTTAAGCCCCGATTAAGAGAGATGTTTTGCGACTGGAAGAGTAGGCTGGATGGTGCATAGTGTGGCCAAAATGCCACAGCGGCCTGGATAACTTTTCCGTCTAAGCTAGCAGTTGCGCCCAGTTTTTTGAAGGTTGGAGAACGTGATTTTGGCAAATCCAGCACACCTGGAACAGACGATTGCCGAGCCTTTGGAGTTCACAGGGGTAGGGCTTCATTCCGGGGCTCCGGTTACGATGCGGCTCTTGCCTGCGCCGGCCGGATCAGGCATCGTCTTCCGGCGCACCGATCTGGACAACTTTGAGATTCCCGCGATTGGCAGAAACATTGCCAAGGTGAGCTATGCGACCAGTCTGATGCGGCAGGGCGTGCTGATTTCCACGACAGAACATTTGCTTTCCTCGCTGATTGGGATGGGCGTGGACAACGTGATTGTGGAGTTGGACAACCTGGAACTGCCCATTCTGGACGGCAGCGCCGGGCCGTATGTGCGGGCATTTCAGAGCGCCGGGATTCGGACGCAACGGCGACGACGGGAGACGATCCGCGTGCTGCGCCCCGTGGAAGTGCGCGAAGGGGAGAAGTTCATCGGCGTGTATCCGGGTTCGGGTTACAAGATTCAATACGCCATTGAGTTCCCTGCACCGATTGGACACCAAAGCGCCTGCATCGACCTGGCGGCAGAGACCTATGGGAGCTTGATTGCGCCGGCGCGGACGTTTGGGTACAAGGCCGATGAGCAAAAGCTGCGGGACATGGGCCTGATTCGCGGCGCCGGGCCGGAAAATGCGATTATTCTAGGCGCACGTGGACCGGAAAACGGGCCGCTGCGCTTTGACGACGAATATGTGCGCCACAAGGTGCTGGACCTGATTGGGGATCTGGCCCTGGCAGGAAGGCGCATTGAGGGCCATGTGGTGGCGGAACGGGCGGGCCACGCGATGCATACGGCGCTGGTGTCGCGGTTGATGAAGGATCGCTCGGCGTGGGAGCTGGCTCATGTGCCGATGATGGCGGAAGCGGAAGAGGCGGTTGACGCATCGATGCCTCTGACGAGCCCTGCTTTGATGGGCGTTTAAAGACAGGGGCTAGCGGCTAAGGGACTAGAACTGGCTGCATAAATCCCGTCCGCAAGCGAGAGGCCATCCCGCAGGGGCTAAAGCCCACAGTTTTATTGGTCTTTTGCGGCACGACTAAAGTCGTGCCCTGACGCTTACTGCGACGCTGAATATGTTTTTCACCAAGCTGTAAAGTCGTGCCCTTTCAAAGCTTATTTATGCAACCAGTTCTAGGGGCTTAGGGACCAGGGGCTGCGCTGCTCGGAAGTCAGGCTCTTACGATATAAACCTCAACTGAACAGAATGCACATGGGCGCAGGTACGGGGAAGCTTTTGCCCTGCTCGGCAAGGACGCCGGTTTCGGGGTTGCGGGCGAAGACGCTGATGTTGTTTGAATCCTGATTGGCTACCAGCATCCAGCGCTCGGTTGGATCGAGGGTGAAGTTGCGGGGAATTTTTCCGCCACAGCTGGAGCGGGCGATGGGAGTGAGGGCTCCCGTTTTGGGGTCGGCGTGGAGGCTGAAGAGAAAGTCGTCGTCGCGATTGGCGAAGTAAACGAATTTGCCGTTGCGGGAGATGACGGTGTCGCAGGCGCGCGTGGAACCGTGATAGCCATCGGGAAGCAGATTGATGCTCGTGACCTGAGTGAGGCTGCCGTTGGCTTTGCTCCAGGCGAGGACGTCGACGGTTGAATCAAGCTCGTTGACGCAGTAGGCGGTGTGGCCGTTGGGGTGGAAGTGGAGTGTGCGGCAGCCGGCGCCGGGGCGGGCGTGGTACGCGCCTGCGGGCGCGAGCGCGGGAGCTGCAATGTCGAGGCCGTGGACGGGATAGGCGTCGCTGGACGGCATGCCTACGATGGCCGCATTGAGCGCATAGATGTGGATCATGTCGCCGCCCAGGTCGTTGATGTAGGCAAAGCGATTGTCGGGCGAGAAGGACGCGAAGTGCGCGTGGGCGCTTTGCTGGCGGTCGGTGTTGGGGCCGTGGACCGTGTAATGTTCGCTCCAGACGGCTTTGCTGAGGCTGCCATCCTCGACGCGAAACGCGGCAGCGCTGCCGCCGCCGTAGTCGGCTGACAGGAGAAGGTGACCGGATTGGTCGACGGCCACATGGCAGGTTCCGGAGCTGGCGGAGTTTTGCTCGGAGAGCGGGTGGAGTTCGCCATTCTGGACGCGGAAGCTGGCGACCGCGCCGGTGGGCTTGCCATTGAAAGAGTCAACCTCGGAAGCGGCGTAAAGAAAATCGCGGCCGGGCGACAACGTGATCCAATCCACATTTTCGAGCTTGGCGGCTACGCCGGCCGGGGTGAGTTCGGCTGTGGCCGGGTCCCAATCGAAGGCGAGGATGCCGTTGGGGGTGCCGGAGCCGACGAAGACGCGCTGGTGTGGGGTAGCGGCGAGGGAGGGCGATGCGGCTGCGGCGAGGGTAGCGGCGGAGGCGGTCATGAGGAAGTCCCGGCGATTCAGTTTAGCGAGTTTTTCCATGGCAGAAGAGATTGTCGCCGATGGGGCTGGCTGCGCGCCACCTGCAGTGGCGCAGACCACCTGCGGTGGGGCTTGACGCTCGCGGGAGGCTCGCACCGGCTGCGCTGCTTCCCGCCCTTGCGCCAGAAAAAAGGCGCAAGAACGGGGCACGGAGCTTCTTGTGGGGGTGCGAGACATGGGACGGTGTTGGTTCCAGTGTTCGCTCTTCTACACTGAGTTTTGAGCGCAGCGCGTACGAAGGAGCAGCTTGTCGCATTTCATCAGCTTTGTGCGGATTCCGGCGCTTGCGATACGGCAGCATCTATTGCCGCTTGCGCGGCTGGGGGTGCTGGAGGAAGACCGGCTGCGCATGCATGTGTGGCCGAACGATATCGACTTCAATCTTCACCTGAACAATGCACGGTATCTGAACATCATGGATTACGCGCGCACTCACCTGCTGGCGCGGACCGGGCTGCTGGAACATATTGTGCGGGCTCGATGGCAGCCGATGGTGGGCGCGGTGTGGATTACGTACCGGCGTTCGCTGCCGCTGTTTTCGAGCTTCTGGCTTAGCTCGCGACTGGTGTGCTGGGACGAGCGATGGTTCTACATTGAGCAGACCTTTGAAGGGCGCGCGGGGTTGGCTGCGGTGGGCTGGGTGAAGGGTGTGCTGCGCGACAAACGCGGGACGGTGGAACCGCAGGCGGCGATTGATGTGGTTGCTCCCGGCGCGGTCAGCCCGCCCATGCCTGAGGCGATTGCCACATGGAACGAGCTGACACGCGAAAAGCTGGCGTCGAGTTAGTGTCTCGAGTCCGAGATGCTTTCAGGCGACCCCGAAAAACAGAAGCAGATTCTTCGACTCACCACCCCCGAACTGAAATACGTTCGGGGCCCCTTTCGCTCAGAATGACGCTCGCTTTTTTGTTGTGGTTGGTAGACTCAGACCTCGCGGCCCTGGGAGATTTGAAGTTGTGTCCATCATCGCCCGAGGGTGAAGATGACGTTGACGGTGGTCTCGACTTCGACGGGTTCTCCGCCAAGCAGATAAGGTTTGTAGCGCCAGGTCTTGACGGCGTCGATTGCGGACTGCTGCAGCAGGGGCGGACCGCCGATGAGGCGGAGATTCTCGATAGTGCCGGCTTTGGAGATGGTGGCCTGCAGCACCACGGTACCTTCGGAACGAACTTCGACGGCGATCCGAGGGTAGACGGGAAGCGTTTTGTTGATCAGCAGACCTTCGACCACGGTTCCGGAGAGACGGACCGGGGCTTTCGGAACCGGGTGTGCAATGGTAACCATGGGGTGGCCGGAGCCGGGAGTGCCGATGCCGCCGGGGATGCCGGGTGCGGGGCCCAGATTGCTGATGTCGATGGGGCCGGAAGGCTCAGGGCTTGAAGGGATGAACGGCGCACGGGGAAAGTGAAGCGGCGCCTGAATCCTGCCTTCCGGCATCTCGGAGGCGCCGCGTGCCGTGGCTGTCTGCCGCTCCGGCGGAGATTGTTGGGCTGCCGGGGGCGTGGGCACGGAGATTAGAACTGGCAATGTGTGATTCGGCAATGCATCGGGGTAGATGAGTGGAACGAGGATTAACGCCAGCAGAATGGAGCCGTTGAACAGGGTTGCGGCGATCATCCATCCGCGACTGCGGGTGCGGATTCTACCTGTGGATTCGAAAGTGGAGTCTTCAAACATGGCCTGCCTCCCTGGGAGAAATTCAGCCGAGCCGGCCGGGAGTGGAGGAGGGTCGTTCTGCAAGGCGCAGGCGGGCTGACCGCTCTGCGCGCTTGAATCTAGAGGCGATTCGGGGCGCGGGGAGCGGGTAACCACCCCGGAGCATTGCCTCCCGGGTGCCATCCGTTCATCCCAATCGGAACCACTGTGCTTGTGTAGACACCGGCTGTGGGAGAAGTGTTCCCAGGATTGCGCGAGGAGTTGCGCCAAGCATCGACAAGTTGCGTTACACTCCAGAAGATTCACAACGGCAAACGTTGGAGTTGGCATGAAATTGCAACACTTGTTGTACCTTGCAGCAGCCGCAATCGGAATATCCCATGTTCAGGCGCAG